>Ga0335078_10000547_pt1 | contig 57925 bp, 53 predicted proteins | sample Lox_Sample_32_FD_206711 | JGI IMG/M metagenome (GOLD analysis project Ga0335078, IMG submission 206711) | Soil microbial communities from Loxahatchee National Wildlife Refuge, Florida, United States - Lox_Sample_3.2 | ecosystem: Environmental > Terrestrial > Soil > Wetlands | place: USA... | reverse complement strand
TCATGGCTACAACAATCATGGCTACAACCTGGAGCACAACTTGGGGCGCGGCAAGCAGTATCTGGCGCAGCTTCTGGTGGTGCTGAATCTGCTGGCTTCCAACTTCCATACGGTCTGCGCTTGCCTGCAAGCGCTTTGGCAACAAGCCCGCGCCAAGCTGGCAACCCGCAAGAGCTTTTTCACCGACCTGCACACCATCACCGCCTATCTGCTCTCTGCCGACTGGCGTCACCTGTGCCTGGCAATCGCCGCAGCAAACGCTCCGCCTTAAGCCACCCGCCCTTACTGATCGGTTTCCCACAGTTAGAACTGCTGGAGGGAGTAGCCACGAGGAAGTAGAGAACAGAAGCCGACCACCTCAATCTCTGCGACCTTGCCCGTGCTATCCCCGGGCCTCCTCTTCACTCTCTTCACTCCCGTTCGCGTTCCGTCGACCGCGTTTTCTCTACTTCCTATTCCCTATTGCCTACTCCCTGCCGGTGCGCTCTTTGGCGCGCATATTCCTCAGGCGTGGGGATAGGCGCCAGGTTGCGTCCGGCGAAGATGTCGGCGAAGAAGCCGATCAGCTCTTCGTGGATCAATCCATTCGAAGCCAGAATCTCGTCGCTGGCGAGCTGGCATTGTCTGCCGCGAAGGTCCGTCACGCGCCCGCCCGCTTCTTCCACCAGCAGGATTCCTGCCGCCGTGTCCCAGGGATTGAGGTTGAATTCCCAGAAGCCGTCCATGCGTCCGCAGGCCACATAGGCGATATCGAGAGCAGCAGAGCCTGCCCGCCGCACGCCATGCGAGCGCAATGTGAACTCGTGGTAGAAGTGGATGTTTGGACTGGAGTGACGCTTGCGGCTAGGAAATCCGGTGGCGAGCAACGCCTCGGCGAGATTTGCTGTGCGCGAAACTTTCGCGGATATGCCATTCACCTGAGTGCCGCGCCCGCGTTCGGCCGTGAAGATCTCGTCGCGCATGGGATCGTAGATCACTCCGGCTACCAGCGTTCCATCGCCATCCGGCTTCGTCCCCCGAGGCCGGTGTTCCAGGCCCATTGAGACGGCAAACTGCGGGAATCCGTGCGCGAAGTTGGTGGTTCCGTCGAGCGGATCCACGTACCAGCGATACTCGCCGTCAAGCCGCTCGCGAGTGCCTTCTTCGCCGTAGACGCCGTGCTCCGGAAAGGCCTCGCCGAGCCGGCTGCGAATCAGCCTCTCCACGGTGCGATCGGCCACAGTCACCAGGTCCACGTCGCCCTTGTACTCTGTCTCGACGCCCTGAAGGAAGTACTCGCGCAGCCGCGCGCCCGCCTCGCGGGCGATCTCCGCGGCCTTGGGAACAAAGTCTGTTTGAGCTGCCGCCTCCGCTGCACGGCTCACAGGGCAGCCTCGCCCGCGCCAGACCCATCCGAGTTTTCGTAGCGCGGCGTCCGCCGCCGTCCCGCTTCGCTGATGCTGCGAATCTGCTGTTTATAGATGAAAAGATTGGGCTGATTTTCGCGGGTCAGGCGCAGCATGGAATCGTCAAAGTACTCGATCCAGCCGCGGACGGTTTCGCCGTCGCGCAATTTTATGTTCACAATCACCTGGCGATCGCTCAGGGAGCGCAAATAGAGCGCTTCCTGGCCGGTTTCGCCGGGGGGCGGCGTCTTGGAGCGGCGGCGCGACGAGAGTGGAGAAGTCATAATGCCATTTTAGATGCAGGAGACGGCGAACGTCGCTGCCGGACCCAGCGCCAGGTGGAGAGCCGAGTTTTTGTTACAACGAAGGAAGCGCCGGCGATGGTTCGACGGATTTTCCTAGCGCAACCGGCGTCGCGAATACAACGCGAAAAGGCGGGCAGTAGCCAATAGATAGTGGGGATTGGAAAAACAGTACCTACAGCCTCTGCCCGCGGATACTTACTCGCTATCCTCTATTTGTCTTTCCACTTCGCCACGCTGAACTGCGCTCCGGCGAACATGATCAGACCCGAGATATACGCCCAGAACAATAGGCTCACGGAGACATAGAACGGGCCGTACATGAGGCTCAAGCCGGCGTGGGGAATCACCAGAGCAAAGATGAACCGCGCCAACAGCCATATGATGCCCGTGATGATCGATGTGCGCAAAACCGGCCGCCAGGGCACCTTGCAGTTAGGGAGCACGTAATAGACGGCAAAAAGGAAGAGGATCGACGCCACGCCGCATGCGGTCGTCAGGCAAATATGGCTAATTTCACCATTTATCCAGACAATGAAAGGATTCGCGCTATGAAAGGTGACGACGCCGAGCGTGTCCTTTAACCCCGCCGTTAGGATCATGCTGAGGAGTGCCAACACGGCCATCAGAATCGCCAGCCCGAAGGCGATGGTCTGGTTGAAGAGGTAGTTGCGGCTCTTAGTCACACCCCAGGCTTGATTGAGAGCCACTTCCAATGGCAGAAAAATGCCCGTGCAGGCCACAAGAATCATCACCAGCGAGAAGACCTGCACGCTGTGTCGCTTCACCAGCGGATTCTTCACGGCGTCGTTGAGGATCGTGTCGGTCATGAAGCGAGGGTCTTTTGCCGCGGAGGGCAAAAAATATTTCACCATGTCGTCGGCCACGCTCACCATGGTTTGCGAGTGAAAGACCGAGAGCGCCATGGCGTAGAGCAGCACCATGAGAGGAATAAACGAAATGATGGCGTTGGCCGCCACGCTGAAGGCGAAAGTGTGCACTTCACTGTCAAGCAGATAAGCGATGAGCGCGGTGCCGTCTTTGCGCCAGCGATACCACTTGGTGCGCGTCACCGGCTGCGCGGGGCCGGTGGCAGCATCGGCCAGCGCAGCACCGGCGCTTTGAATGTCCGCTGCGACATCCGATGCGGCTTCGGATACGGATTTCAATTCATCAGCCACTTGATCGTCCTTCGTTTGTCAAGCTTCGTCTCGAGTCCATCGCATGGGGGTCCTGTTTCTAGGATAGCCGCTCGTGCAAGTGAGACGTTGTGACCGCGAAAACAACGCTATGTGAACTCTTAAGCCGGAGTTGGTTTGCGCAACCGTCCCAGCGCCCAGCCCGCGGCCGCGCGCAATCCCTTGTCTGCCGCGCACGCCCACGCTTCAAGCTGCGGAATGAAGTTTGCGAGGCCGCTGTTGCCCATGGCAATCGCCACGTTGCGCTTGAGGCCCCAGAACCCCGTCCTCCGCACCGGCGAGCCATTGAACAAGCGCTCGAAGGACTTCTCGTCGAGCGACGCCAACCAATCGAGCGCAGGATTCAAAAGCTCCGGCCGCGGCTCGAGCTCCGTATCGACGGCAATTGGACTTCCGCGCAGAGCCTTCGCATTCCACGGACAAACATCCTGGCAGATATCGCAGCCGAAAACCTGGCGGCCCATGCCCGGCATCAGTTCCTCGGCAACCGGGCCCTTGTGCTCTATGGTCAGATACGCGATGCACCGTGTAGCGTTCATCTGGTACGGCACGTCAAGCGCGTTCGTGGGGCAGGCCTCGATGCAGCGCCGACACGTGCCACAGCGGTCGTGGATCACCACCCGCGCTTCCTCCGCGTCTGCCGGCAACGACGTCAGCAGCACTGCCAAAAGTCCCCATGATCCGAGCTGCGGATGAATCAAGCAGGTGTTCTTGCCTGTCCATCCCAGCCCCGCCGCCGCGGCCAATGCGCGCTCCACCACGGGGCCCGTATCGACGTACGGGCGCGACTCGAACGCGCCGAACTGCGCATGCAGCCGCGCCTCCACATCGCGCAATCTTTTGAGCAGCACCTTGTGATAGTCGCTCGGTCGCAATTCGCCGTTCGCATCTCTTCGTCCGCTCCACGCATACCTTGCAATCCACCCGCTCCGCGGGTCTTGTGTTTTGGACGAGAGGGGTGCGTCGGGGTAGAGGTAACTCGCAAAGCACACCAGCGCCGAGCGCGCCCACGGGAACGGAATGCGCGCGCGCTCCCGCGTCAGTCGGCCATCTTCTGCCGTCCGCTTGAGATACTGCATCGTTCCCGCGCGTCCGTCGCGCACCCACGCGGCAAAGCGTCCCGCATCGCGTTCTTCAGTTGCGTATGGAATCGCTACCAGGCCGGCTTCGGCAAATCCGGCTTCCAGCGCCAAGGCGCGCACTTGTCTCGCGGTTAAAACCGGCGAATTGTTCGCCTTGGTTGCCAATGGAACTATCTTCTCCTCAGATGCGTATTAGATAGTGTTGTTCGTTTCCGGACGCGCGGAGCGAGACTGAACACCAGCCGTCGCGCCGGCCGAGGGCATGGACGCTCAAACGCCCTGCAAATTCAGCATATTCCCCAACCGCGGCGTTTTTTTGAATTTGGCCGCGCGCGTGCATACTTCAAGACCAGGTGATGGTACGACGCACCGGTCGGCAAATACAGCGCAGATGCTCGCGTGCTGCGGCACATAGTCGCGCAAGGAGTTTCATATGAATCATCCCTTTGACTCAAATGTTCGCTTCGTCAGCAGTGGCAAGGAACTCGTCCGGGGCCGGGAGCACGAGTTCATCGAGGAACTGCAGCCGCTCGTGCATAGCCAGTCCGTATGCCTCGATCTCGGCAAGATTGAGCGCATCGATGCCGCCGGACTCTCCGCGCTCATCACCGTCTATTGTGATGCGTGCAAGGCCGGTCACCGGTTCGCTATCGCGAATCCTTCGCCGCGCGTACGCGAGATTCTCGCGTTGGTCGGCCTGGATCGGATTCTCGTGGAGCCGGTCCCGGCTGCATCCGCGCCTGCTCTCATGGAGTTGGAACAATCTGCCGCCTGAGACGCCGCACTGAACGATCCAGCGAACCCCGCTGGCACGCAAACGAAACGCAGGGGTTTCTTCATCCTGAATTGATTTTGAAAGGCTTAGCCGCTTCATGCCCGGTTCTGCGACGGACCTCGGGTAGTGGCATCGAGCCTGAAATCATTACGTCCTGATGCATTGGTTGCACATTCTGTCATACGGTGGCCGACATCAAAAGAGCTGACGAGAGGGGCGCCTGAAGACGGGTAAGGCACGTGCGTACGGCAGGTAAGGTTGATCGCGGATTCAAGTAGAGTGTACTGCGGAAAGTGCGGCCGCTGGTGCAGCCACTTGCCGCCAAGGACGAGGCTGCCCATCGGGGGAATCCACAACTTGTAGGTAACCATTACCCCGGAAGGCATAAAGCCGCACCGAACCGCCGTACGGTGAGACGGGACATTATCGGGGTGCGCGTCAAACAAAATTTCAGCATCGGGGTTGCGGGCGTGAATGAGCGATACAAGCCGGGTAATAAGGTGCTTGAAGATGCCTTGACCGCGAAAGACATCGCGTATATGGCAATAAAAGATCCAATACGCGTTGACGCAGCAGACCTGGCACGCTAAGTGGGGCGGGTGCACTTTGTTACCAGGCTGCGTACTCCAGCCATATGACACCCACTGACCATTGCGGACAAGAAACACGCCGAGACCGCCCGAGCGAAGGAAATGTAAAAAGCGCCGGCGCCGCGAGCGGTCGGAGCCAAAGAGCCATTCGATGGCACTTTCGCTTGCCGGAATCCAGCTCTCTGCTGATCCTGTGGCTAGCCAGGAATTATCAATCTGGCCATCCCGGCGGTACACGAGCGTATCGACTCTGTATCTCTGTGAGATCCTCCCCAGCATTCATTTGCACACCCTCTTTGACCCATACACAATCACTGCCTGGCTGCAGAATCGCCAAAGCAAGGCGCCCCCCTATGTTTGGATACGGAATACCGTCCTCCAGTTGCCGGCAGCGGTTTTCGTAGTGCAAAGAACTGGGGCGGCAGTTTCGCTATGTGTCTCAAAAAGTCGTGAGCGGCCAAATCTCCTGTTCAGCGAGAACTCGTTGCGTGCTATCCCACCTTCCGGAAAGTACGCAAAAGGATGGGGTACCCGCAAAACGCGTAATTGGGAACACGAAACTCCAGGAAATTGCGGCCCGAGAAATCTCTACTGCCGCGAGCCGGTTATTGCCGGGGAGTGATCGGTAAACTCACATCCCTAACCGTGTAGCCCTCGGGCGCCTGAAACAATGCAGGGTCGGGATCGGTGCGAGCGATGTTTGTCAGCTCCGTGGTCACTTTCCCGGAGCGTGGATCGTCTGTGGCCTGGCGAACTGTGATCTTCAGGTCGGGCGAGGTCCAAGTCTCCGATGTCACCGTGATGTCGTGATCGTTGCCCGCGGTTCCGGCAGAAATAATCGTCGTGGTTCGTACGCCGGTCACGTTAAGTCCCGCAATGTTTCCGGCGGGCAGTTCCTCGCTTCGGGTCTTTCTAGAAGCCGTTTCAGCGAGGTAAGGTATCGATAATTTGTGCGGAACGGGCTCAGGTTCGATCTGCGCGTCCATCAAATGAAAGTTTACTTCCACTGTGACCACGACCGGGACCGGCGTCGCGCCGTTCATCATTGCTGGCCTGAAGCGGTACTGGCGGACCGCCTCCAGCGCTTTCTCGTCGAGGCCCATGCCGAGCGGGCGAATCACGTGCGGGTCCTGCGGCTTGCCTTGCGCGTCCACAATCATCTGGATGCGGCAAATGCCCTGGTATTTGTCGCGCCGCGCTTCGTCGGAGTAATCGGCTTCTACAACGTTCAGCGCCACCGGCGCCGAGATGCCGCTATCCACGCGATAAGATCCTCCGTCCGCCACCGTGTCGCCGCTACCCGCGCCGTTAGGCAACGCCGCGTTCGTGCTGCTGTTCGGCATCAGCAGATTTTCGGGCGGTTGAACGTTTTTCTGGACGTTGCTTCCTGGTCCGATGGGGATCGTCGATCTGTCGAAGGTTCGCACCTGCGGAGGCGCCGCCGGCATGTGTCGGACCGTCACGGGAACCTTCGGGTTCCCTTTAACCCACGTCGCGGTCGTGCCGCTCTTTGGATCCCTCACCGCCGCCATGCGTTGCGGGCCGTCAAGTCCGGGCAGCGCGATCGCGTATTCAACGCGCATTCTGCCTTCGGCGTCACGCCAACTGGCCACGTCGTATCTATTCTTGATGGTCGAACCATCGGCGAGAGTTTGCTCAACCGTGAGTGTTCCTCTCGCCTCGAACGGCAACCCTTCCACCAGATTGCGATTCATCAGGATCGAATTGGCAGCTAAAGCCACGAGTTGGACATTCTGAAGGTCGCCGCCCGACTGCAACGCGGGAGCGGTGTCGGGAAGGTGCGCTGGCATGTTTGCGTGGCTTGGATTGCCGGTCAACTGAATCTGGGCATTGGCGCTTGTAATGGGTCCAAGTGCGATGGCGGCGAGCATCCACGAGGAAACGTGCAAAGATCCTCCTTGCGGGACAGCCAATGTATATGCTTCGATGCCTGAGGAGTATCAAAATACGGTAACTCATATCCCGATTTGCGACAGAAACCGCAGCCCGCACACGCCCTGTGACACGTGGCACAGGCAGCCCTAACCCATAGACGATATTCCTAATCGGGACAACACCCGCTTGGCGTAGTCCCATATCTCTCAAGGGGCCTCGCTCGTTCAGCCTGTTTTTTGTTTCCGGTTGGCGCGCTGGGCCTCCGTTCCGTTACCCTTTCATATGGACCGCGACGCGGAATCCAACCATGGAGATTTGATCCGATGACTCAGGCTGTATTGGAGCACTCGTCCGCCACGGCGGACTCAACCTCAACTGAACGCTATGTGTACTTCTTTGGCGGCGGCAAGGCCGACGGCAACGGCAAGATGAAGGACGTGCTAGGCGGCAAAGGCGCCGGCCTGGCCGAGATGACCAACGCGGGCCTGCCGGTTCCTCCAGGATTCACCATCCAGACCGAGGCCTGCCGGGAATACATGCGCGGCAAGCTCAGCCCCAAGATCGACGAGGAGATGCACGCGGCGCTTGCCAAGCTTGAGCAGATGCAAGGGCAAAAGCTCGGTGCGGGTGAGAATCCCCTTCTGGTTTCGGTCCGCTCCGGCGCCAAGTTCTCCATGCCCGGCATGATGGACACGATTTTGAACTTGGGCCTCAACGATCTGGCTGTCGAAGCGCTTGCCCAGCGCAGCAATAATCCCCGCTTTGCGTACGATTCCTACCGCCGTCTGATTCAAATGTTCGGCGACGTGGTTCTCGACATTCCCAAAAAGAAGTTCGAGCACATCTTCGACGGCGTGAAGACTGCGAAAAAAGTCAAATTCGACTACGAACTCCAGCCGGATGCGCTCAAGAAGATCATCGAAGAATATAAAAAGCTCGTGAAAAAAGAGACCGGCAGCGACTTTCCGCAGAATCCGCTCGACCAGCTTGTCGCCGCCCGCGACGCCGTTTTCCGCAGTTGGAACAACGATCGCGCCAAGACCTACCGCCGCATCAATCACATCGACGACTGGCTCGGCACCGCGGTCAACGTGCAGTGCATGGTCTTCGGCAACCTCGGCGATAATTCTGGCACCGGCGTGGGCTTCACGCGCAATCCTGCCACGGGCGAGCACGTCTTCTTCGGCGAGTACCTGATGAACGCGCAGGGCGAAGATGTGGTCAGCGGCGTGCGCACCCCCAATCCCATCAGCGACCTCGAAAAATCCATGCCCAAGGTTTATGAGCAGTTGAAAGACATTACGCGGCGCATGGAAAAACACTACCGCGACATGCAGGACTTCGAGTTCACCATCCAGGATGGCCGGCTCTACATGCTGCAAACGCGCAACGGCAAGCGCACCGGCCTGGCCGCGGTCCGCGTCGCCATCGACATGGTGCGCGAGGGCCTCATCACGCAGGAGGAAGCGGTCTTCCGCGTCGAGCCCAACCAGCTTTACGATTTCCTGGTTCCGCGCCTCGTCGAAAAGGGCGAGAAGATCGAAGTGCTCGCCACAGGCCTGCCGGCTTCGCCCGGCGCGGCCGTCGGCCAAATCGTCTTCACCGCCGAGGACGCCGTGAAGCACCACCAGAACGGCTCCTACAAGACCATCATTCTCGTCCGCGGCGAAACCACGCCTGAGGACATCGCCGGCATGGAAGTGGCCTCCGGAATCTTGACCTCGCGCGGCGGCATGACCTCGCACGCGGCCGTCGTCACGCGCGGCATGGGCAAGTGTTGCGTAGCCGGCGCGGGCGATTGCGTGGTCGACGAAGCCAAGAAAGAGCTGCGCGTGAAGGGAAAGACCTTCAAGCAGGGCGACTATATCTCGCTCGACGGCACCACCGGACGCGTGATCGCCGGCCAGCTCAAAACGCTCGACGCGCAGCCCAACGATCCCGATCTCGTCAAGTTCATGAGCTGGGTCGATCCGGTTCGCCGGCTCCAAGTTTGGGCCAACGCCGATATTCCGCGCGACGCCAAGCAGGCCCGCGCATTCGGCGCGCAAGGCATCGGCCTCTGCCGTACCGAGCACATGTTCTTTGCCGAAGACCGCATCGAGCACATGCGCGCCATGATCCTGGCCGACAACGAAAAGGATCGCCGAGCCGCGCTCAAGAAGCTGCTGCCCATGCAGCGCTCCGACTTCGCCGGCCTGTTCAAGGCCATGGAGTCGCTGCCGGTCGTCATTCGCCTGCTCGATCCGCCGCTGCACGAGTTTTTGCCGAAACGCGAAGACCTTCTGGTCGAAATCCAGCACCTTGAAGACACCAAGCCCCGCTCACCCAAGCTCAAGGAGCTGCGCACGCTCTTAGCTCGCGTGGAAGAGCTGCACGAGATGAATCCCATGCTCGGGCTGCGCGGGTGCCGGCTGGGCATCACCTACCCCGAGATCACCGAGATGCAGGCGCGCGCCATTATCGAGGCTGCGGTCGCGGCCAAAGCCAAGGGCGGCGATCCGCATCCAGAAATCATGATCCCACTCATCGGATCGATCGAAGAGATGCGCAATCAGGCCGCCATCGTTCGCCGCATCGCCGAAGAGGTCTTCAAAGAGAAGGCGGCCAAGGTCGACTTCAAGGTCGGCACCATGATCGAGATTCCGCGCGCCGCCCTCACCGCCGATCAGATCGCCGAAGAGGCCGAGTTCTTCTCGTTCGGCACCAACGACCTCACGCAGACTACGTTCGGCATCTCGCGCGACGACATCAACAACTTCCTGCCCGCGTACCTCAAGCTCGGCATCTTCAAGCAGGACCCGTTCGCCACTCTCGACCAGGCGGGCGTGGGCCAGCTGGTGAAGATGGCCGTGGCCAAGGGGCGCAACACGCGGCCCGAACTCAAGGTCGGCATCTGCGGTGAGCATGGCGGCGATCCCGAGTCCGTCAAGTTCTGCCACAAGATCGGCCTCAACTACGTCTCCTGCTCTCCCTTCCGCCTGCTTACGGCGCGCCTCGCCGCCGCGCAGGCCGTTCTCGAAGAAAAGGGCGCAGCCCACACCAACAAATAACTCTCATCCAAGAACAACCGGGGGCGTCCGCGCGGCGGACGCCCCTGGCGTTTATGCGTCCTGCGATCCGAGCTATTCTCCTGAACCTGTCATCACAAGGATCTTGAGCGGAGCGAAGGGGACGAGGGATGAGCGGCTGTTCCTCCCAACGTCTTCATGGCGCCGGTGATGCGTTGCACCGGTCCGTCTTCACACGGTCTCCGGCCTTCGCAGGAACCAATGTCGGCGCCACCACCGCGCACTTCACGCCCAGTTCCGTTGTCTGCCAATACAACACATAGCCCGTCGGACCGGCGTCGTAACAAGTTTGCAGTTGTTCTTCCGGATCCAACTTCCGAATGAGCTTGCGCACCGACTCGGCGCGGTTCGGGGTTATCCCAAAGCGGCGCGCTTTCCCATCCGGCTCGGCAATAGGGGCCGCGTTCGTCTCCGCATAGACATCCAAATTCCCACAACCGCACCTTCTCATTCATGGCCGGTTCCTCCCCGCTTGTGGCACTGAGCTGCGTCCTGCAACGCCTAACCACGATCAGCGCACCGGGATCGGTGACTCGATAATGACTAGAGCCTCCGGGCCATTGTCGACGGCCGGATGAATTAGACACCGGCGATGAGCTTCCTGTTCCCTGATCCTACACCGTAAGCAAGCTTTCCACGGCTCGCGGCCACGCTCGCATATCGCTTCTCGAAGTTCTAGAAACTTTTCCAGGATTCTAAAGTTGTCCAGGCCGGTGGGGATGGCTTTCCCGGTTTCTTGATAGGTAAACCCGTTTACCTTCGTGGAAGTAGCATTACCTGGGCCTCTATTGCGAAATGACGCTATGGTCGCGATGAAATCTCGCGGTCTTGCATGAGCGGCGTTCCGATTTCTTCAACATTGCCTCCTCTCTTCATACGCAACAGTTTGCCATGTCGGTGGCCGGCATACCCCGCCCAAGCTCTGCTTGGGCGGGGTATGCGCTGACTCGCTGGTTTGCCGCTTCTACTCTTCGCGCGGCTCGGTATCGAGGTTTTCGAGGCCGGCGAGCGACTCCTCAGATACGTCCCAGTGGCGGAGGATTTTGTAGATGGTGCCGGTCGAGAATCCTGCTGCCACCAAGCGGCGCACCACGCGCGCGGCTTCTTTCTCGTTCTCGGGCTTTTTGAGCCGCTTGCGCTCCAGGTGCTCGCGCGCCAAGGCTTCCTCGTTGGTCTCGCTGTAACGTGCGCCGACGGCTTCTTCGATCACGTTGGCGCGAACGCCCTTTTGGCGCAGATCGTTGCGTACACGGCGCGCGCCCAGCTTCTCGTTCTCCTGGCGCAGCCGCGCGTAGGTCTCGGCGAAAGACTTATCGTCCAGATAATGGTTGTGTTTGAGCTGCGCGATTACGGCGCGGACTGCGGCCTCGCCGCTTGCGCCCGGCTCCGCCCGCGCAGTCAGGAGCCGGCGCAGTTCGGCTTCAGTGCGCATGTGACGGGCGAGCGCCTTCACGGCGAAGTCGTAGAGGGCAGGCTCATTCTGCGGCGTCTTCTTCGCGGATTTTCGCGCAAATGCCATCGAGCTTGTGCCTACGTCCCTAGTCCCTAGTCCCTAGCCCCTGCTTTCGTCCACTCATCCACCCAGTCGTTCACCGTCTTCCACCAGAGCCGGGAGTTTTGCGGCTTGAGCACCCAGTGGCCCTCGTCCGGGAAGTAGAGCATCTTCGAGGGGACGCCCAGGAGTTGCAGCGTGTCGAAGAGCTGGAAGCCTTCGCTCACATCGAGCCGGTAGTCGAGCTGGCCGTGAATCACCAGCGTGGGCGTCTTGAAGTTCTTGGCATAGACCGACGGCGACGACTTGCGGAACGGGTTCTCGCTGTCCGGCATGCCGTAGTAGTCCCACGGGTGGCCCCTAAACTCCCAGATGTTGAACCAGTCTTCTTCCGTCGTCCCAAAAGCCGACTCGGCGTCGAACATGCCATCGTGCGAGACAATGCATTTGAAGCGGTTGGTGTGGCCCAGAATCCAGTTGGCCATGTAGCCGCCGTAGCTCGCGCCGAGGGCGCACTCGCGCTGCTTGTCGATGAACGGATAGTGGTGCTCCGCGTAGTCCAGGCCCTCCATCAGATCGGTAAACGGCTTGCCACCCCAGTCGCCGTTCACGCCGTCGACAATCGCCTGCCCGTAGCCGGTTGAGCCGCGGGGATTGATCATCACGACGACGTAACCGTTGGCGGCAAAGAGCTCGGGGTTCCAGCGGTAGCTCCAATCGTCGCCCCAGTTCCCCTGCGGCCCGCCATGAATCAAAAACTTCACAGGATACTTTTTCGCCGCATCGAACCCCGGCGGCCGGATGAGAAATCCCTCCAGCTTCGTTTTGTCTGCAGCCGTAAACCAGAACGATTCCATCTTGGGCAGGTCGAGTTGCGCGAGCAGCGCGTCGTTGAGGTGGGTTAGTTGCAATGGTTCGTAGAGGGGCAGTTTGTAGCCCTGGTCCGTCGGGTCTTTTTTGAAGACGATCTTCAGGCCATCGTCGTTCATCTTGATGAGATCGCCAGCCATTACCTCGGAAGGACGGTCGACTCGCATAAGGCTTCCTACGACTACGGGCCATCCATGCGTAATTTGATCCATCCAATTTGGATTCTGCGCTCGAATGCTCGACCCTTTCCAGACAGCGTAATGAATGTCGCTCCACATTCCCGCCACCTGACCGTAACGGCGAACGGTTTGGCCATCCAGGTCGGTTTGGTAGAGGGCCGATTCACCCTTTTCTCCCGAGGCGAAAAGAATGTGCTGCGTGCCGTCCGTCCAAGTCGCTTCCCATGTGAACTCATCCACCCAGTTATCGAAGTGCGGCAGCAGATCCTTGATCGTCTTCGCCGCACGATCGTAAACCGCGAGCCGAAACCTATCGCTCTCATACCCCGCTCGCGCCTGGCTCCGCCACGCCAGATACTTTCCATCCGGCGAGTAAGCCGGGTTAAAATTGCCGCCGGCCGACGTACTCACCTTCACCGGCTTCGCCGCGGGATCGGTCAGGTCAAGCGTGAAGATGTCGGCATGGGTGCTGATGGCCGGCACGGGATCGAGGTTCTCGGTAAACGCCAGCTCCTTCGAGTCGGGAGCGAATGCGAATCCGCCGTGCTGCTCCAGCGACGGATAATCCGGCGGCACGTCGTGCGGGTCGCCGGGATTGAGATCGCGTACTCCACCGCCATCGACCAAAACCAGAAAGAGATGCAATCTCTTGTCGCCGGTGTAGTGGTCCCAGTGGCGATAGAGGAGGTGCGTAAAGATCTGCGCCTTAACCTTGCTATCTGCCAATGCCTTGTCGCGATCCGCGTTGCATTGGTTCCCCGTCGAAAAGTCAGCCGCAGTAATCGGTGGACAATCCGGATAGACCGCCGAAGTGAAGATGATCGACTTCGAGTCCGGCGACCATTTCGCGTTTTCAGCTTCGGTGACAATCGCTGTCAGCTTGCGGGCGTTGCTCGCAGCGCCGGTTGCGGGGTCGAAATCCGCGAGCCAAATCTGCTTCCCATTTTCTCGGCCGGAAAGGAAGAGCACCGAGCGCCCATCGGGCGCGAACTCGACGCCGCTATCCCCGGGCTGGGCGACGGCGAGCTTGAAAGGTTCGCCGCCCGCGATCGCTTGCAGCCACATTTCCGTTGTTTTGGTGTTTTGCGCGAGATCGACGGTTGTCACAGCATAGGCAAGCCACTTTCCATCGGGCGAAACGGCGGTATCGCCCAGCCGCTTCATCGCCATCATGTCTTCGAAAGTCATGGGGCGCTTCGCGGGTGTGGTTTGCGCCGAACACGCAGCCAGAGAGAGAAAGGCGGAACAGAGGAGAACCGGCGTTCCTATTGTCCCGGGCCCCCAAATGCGAAGGGCCCGCCGCAGCCAGGGTCGTTGCGACCGAGAGAAGCGCATAAATGCTCCGATTCGCGCGGACAGATTGGAGTTTTGCGCGAAGAAAAAGTGTACACCGGGAGACAGTTGTCAGTGGTCGATGGCCAGACGATCCCCGCCCAAGTGGAGCTCGGACGGGGCACCCCGGCGCCTGACAAATGCGGGTCCTTCCACTCGTCTTGAGGCCCAACCACCACAGACGAAAACCTGTCCGTGGAAACCCCGGTCACGCGCCAAGACCCGCTCAGGATGACCGAGAAGTGTCGATACAAACTTCAGGAATACGGCACTAGTTGTCGTCGGCCGGCAACTGCATAGGCGGCAGGCCGACTGTCTCCTTGAAGATATGGTAGGTAGCGGGCACGTCCCAGGTTGGATCGAACTTGAGACCGGGGAGAACGTTCTGGTTGCGGGCCAGGCCGCGGTGGTCCTCAGGGATCAATTCGCCGGGAGTCTCGGAGTCCTTGAACCAATTGGTGTAGTGCGAGAGCGTGTGCGACATGATCGAGGGGTTGTTCTTCATGTCGTAGCCGTAGACCTCCACGTGCGGCAAGCCGAAAGTGTGGCCGAGTTCATGGCGCAACGTGGACTGGAAGTCGGGCATTTTCATCATGGCGTACGAGGAGAGGGCCAGAATGCCGCCGCCATGCATGGGAATACTTTCGTCGTGTTCTTTTCCTCGTACCAGCGGAGCGGATGCGGCGCATGCACGACGATGGGCGCGCCGGCAACCTCAAACGTGATGCCGTGCAGCATCTGCTTGTAGTTGTCTTGCGCCCAGCGCATGTGGTGAATGTAAGTTTCGACGATCTCGGGCGTAGGATCCTGCTAACCGACAGGGACAAAAAAGATGGGCTGAACGGTGATCAGCGCCGGGCCTGCAGGCGGCGAGGGAAGCTGGCCGTCCTCGGCCCTGATCGGGGTTAATTGCTGGCCAACCGCCGGCACGGCGACCGGAGGCGTCAGGATCGGGAAGAGCGACGAGGCAAACAGGCTGACCAGTGCAGTCGTCGGGAATTGGAGCGCGCGGATACGATGCCGGGCGTGCATAGGCGTCTCCCCTGTGGCCGGGGTTAACCGCCTGAAACATAAGAACACAAATGCCAAGCACTGCGCTGTGATGTTGATATCAGGAAAGAGTCTTACTTCGCGTCGTTGGCCACCAGCCGGAAGGAGATGGTTCCCCAGAAGAGGCGGGCGCGCATTTGGACGGGCAAATGACGGTCGTCGTCGGTGTACCAGATCCAGATGTTGCCGCGGTTTTTCACGACTCCGGCGTCGGCGGTGGGCTGCACGCGGATGGTGTTAAACGTACCGAGCGGCGTCTTGATCTGTTCGCGGCCCTCGACCTTCATGGTGACGAGCACAGTGCGCATCGCGTCGACCACGGGAATGACGAAGTTGTGTCCGAGCACGATGGGCTGCGAGGAGGCGTAGAAGACCCCGGTAAGGAGATCGGTGAGGCAACCGCTGACCGGTGCTTCAACGTGCTTGGTTTGTCCCGTGACCTGGTTCTTCTCGTCGAGGATCGACTTCGAGTTTGCGTAGTCGAGCCGCAGGGTAGAGTTGATTTGGCGGCGTCCTTCCACGGTCTGCTTGTTGAAGTCGTAAGTGCAGCCGCGTTGGAGGTCGAAATCGGACTGGAAGCGGTCAGCGACGTGAAAGAGCAGGTTGATGGCGCCGATGGTGTCAGCCGTGGCCGCGATGCGCTCGCGATCGCCGGCCGTCTCAAAGTGGACGACTGCGGTGCCCGCGGGGAAGACACGCCAATCGACGCTGTAGGTGAGGGTTTGGCGCTGAGGAAAGCTGTATCCCGGGCGCGGCGGCGCCAACGTCATGGCCTGCTGGCCATATGCCACTGTTGCCAAGGCAAAAGCGCAAAAAAAACTAAGTACGTTCGCGCGTGTCTTCAATGTTCGACGCGGCTCCTTGTTGGCTCGATCCGATCCTGTTTGCTTGGACTCCACGGATGCAGAAAACGCTTATCGGAACCGGTGCAGGAGAAACTCGAGCGCCGGCCGCAGATAGAGCAAACCCAAGTACAGCAGTGCGGCCCCTAATGCAGCATTGTACTCGCGATGCTGGCGGTAGAGGGCGAGAGAAAAGCCGCCGAGAGGAGTGCGGGAAACCGACCGTGCGCCGGGCGGAATCCCTTTACCATTTTGGAGCTTGGCGGGAGTGAGCCGGGGGACGAGCCCGGGAACCTGGCGGGAATAGTCATCGAAAGCGGGGAACGTGGCGCGGAGGAACTGTTCTTCCCCAACGATGACGGGAATGTAGATGACAGCGAAGCCCGCGGCGATGAGGAGGGCCAGGGGCCAATTCAGCAGCGCCACCGCGAATCCGGCGGCCGTGAGCATCGAGCCCAGGTAGAGCGGGTGGCGCGTGTAGGCGTAGGGACCGGTGACGGTGAGTTCGCGGTTTTTCTTGACCGTGCCGGATGCGGCAGCGCGCAACGCGAGGCCGGGGAGAACCAGGACGAGGCTCCACGCAATGGCCGCGGGGCGCGCAGGGCGGCGGGCAACCTCGAAAAGATACAGGACCGCAGTGACAAAGCCCAGAGGCACGCGAATTCGCCTTGCTACTTGGCGCCAGCGCCACTGCGTGGGGCGGGCGTCTAAGGGGGCGAAATGCCGGCTCATCCGATCTTCTCCTCAGCCAGCAATTCGTCGGCAGCGCGCAATACATCTTCCGGCTCAATGGTGAGCAAACCGGGGTCGGGGGCGTGGCGGCGGGAGTGATCGCGACGGCTTTCGGGGCTGCGCAAGACACGAGCACGAATGTTGTAAGGTCCGTTGCGCCGGGGATCGGTGGGGCCGTAAATGCCGACCACAGGCCGGCCCAGCGCCGAGGCGAGGTGGAGAGGTCCGGTGTCGCCGCCGACGCACAGGGCAACGCGGCGGCTGAGAGCGATCAGCTGCGGAAGCGTGGCTGAGACGGGAAGCGCGGCGCCGCCGGCGGCAATGGGCACGGCCAGCGATTCTTCTCCGGGGGCAGCGTTGACCACGACGAACATGCCGCGATCCTTGAGGCCTTTTGCAACGGCCGCGTAACGCTCGGGTGGCCAGCGTTTGGCGCCCCAGCCTGCCCCTGGAGTTAGGAGTGCGAGTGGGCACACGCCTACCGGGACACTGCGTTCAGTAAGCCAACGAGTGCACCAATTCTCAGCTTCGGGATCGATAGGCAGGAGGGGATCGACGGGTGCAAGCGGATCGCCGGCCACGGCCGACGCCAGTTCCAAATCCTGCTCGATGACGTGGGCGCCGTGGGTAACAACGCGCTCAGTAAAGAGCCAGTGCGCGGGCCACTCGCGCGGCTTGGCCTCCCCGATGCGGCGGCTGCAGCCGGCCATGCGGCCGATAGCGGCCGAGCGGATGGCTCCCTGGAAGTCGATCATCGCATCGTATTGTGCAACGCGAAGCTCGCGCCGAAGGTTCTTGATCTCGCTTCGCGTCTTGCCGCTCAGAGGGTGGCGCTTCCAGTCGCGGCTGGCAGCGAAGTGCAGGCAGTCGACAAGCGGCATGGCGCTGCTGCGGTTCTGGCCGATCTCTGCAGCCAACAGCGGTTGCCATTGGGGTTCTACCACCCAGCCGATGTGCCAGGAAGGATGCACCTGACGCAGCGCCGTGACCGCGGGCAGCGCGTGAAGAATATCGCCCATAGCGCCGAGCCGGACCACGAGCAGACGAAAGCTGGACTCCGTGTGCAAACATCAATTTTCGCATAGAGGGAGATAAGAACAGGGCCTGGCCATTCGTAAGCAATCTGCGCCGTTCGGTCAAGTGGGTGTATCATTCCCGCGGGTCAGGAAAGCAGCATGGACCTCCTGGCTGCGAGAATCCGGGTTCCAAGAAAGTGAGGGGTTCCAGTATGAAACTTTGGATAGCGGCTGTCGTTGTCCTTTGTGCGCCTCTTTGTGCCTCGGCTCAAATCAAGTCGTGTGACGACCTGAAAGCGGAGATCGCGAAGAAGATCGACGCCAAAGGCGTTACGAACTACACCCTGACCATCGTGGACAAGGGAAAAGAAACCGAAGGCAAGATCGTGGGCAGCTGTGGCGGGGGAACGAAGAGCATCGTCTACGAGAGGACAACGCCCGCGTCGCAGCCCAAGCCGGCGCCGCAGCCCAAACCAGCAAGCGACAATACACCCAAGTAACGGGCCGGCGAGTTAGCGAGCCAGCAGATCAGGCGGCCCATCCTAGCGAAGCGCGGATGGGGCGCTGTGGTGCGGCCGTTATTCTGAAATGTGACAGCACAGCCAACGGCGCGGGCGAAACTGCTGCTGCGGGAGGTATCTCTACGATCTCTCTTGCTGTGGCTTGCGATCGGCATTGCTGGTTGCTGGCTGCTGGGCGCGTTTCTGCTCGTAGCAGCCAAATGGATTGATCCGCCGACCACTGCGGTGCAGATGGAGCGCCGTGTTGAGGCCTGGATTCACCATAAGCCCTATCGCAAGCATTGCCAATTCGTTCCGTTGAGCCAGATTTCGCCCGATCTGCAACATGCGGTGATCGCCGCCGAGGATGGGCGCTTTTACGAGCACCACGGATTCGATTGGCACGCCATCGAAATTGCGGCCGAAGACGATATGGAGGGTGGCCGCCGCATCCGCGGGGGTTCCACCATCACGCAACAATTGGTGAAGAACCTATTTTTCGGAACGGAGCGCTCGTATCTGCGCAAGGGCGCGGAGTTTACGCTGGTGCCCGTCGCCGAGTTCGTCCTCGGCAAGAAACGCATCCTGGAGCTCTACTTGAACGTCGTGGAATGGGGCCCTGGCATTTATGGCGTGGAGGCGGCGAGCCGCACCTATTACAGGACCCCAGCGCGGAGGATCGGCCGCGATGAGGCGGCACGGCTGGCGGCGGTTCTGCCCCTGCCCTTGAAGCGCCAGCCCGAGCACATGGATCACTATAGCGAGATCATCCTGGAGCGGATGCGGGAGATGGGGTGGTAGGCAGGAGCACTTCCGACTGTTTTACCGCTGCAAGAGGTCGATCGGCTGCGTAAAATCCGTCACGCGGATGTGCTTGGCAAGCGACGGATGCCGGCGCTGGAGGGCCAGGAACATCTCCCAGGCGACGCGACGGTAGCTGAAGTGGCCGGCGGGGGCGGAGCGTAGCTCGATGATGTACTGAGCCTCGGCAAAATCCATTTTGAAGAGCGCGCGGATGCGCGTGGCAAGCGGAAGTAGATATTGCGCCGATTGCGCGGCCTCCGGTGCAGGCCCGGCGGCAATCTGTGCGGCTGCGGCGTGTGCAGATTCGATGGCGGAGCGGTAATCGGCGAGGACGCTGGCTTCGGCCAAAATGTCAATTTCAGTGGACAAATCGCCCGCTCCGGGAGTCTCGTAGCCGTGCTGCCAGGTGAATCCCTGGATGATTTGCGTGCAGCGGCGATGGCGGTGCATGTCGCGGAAGCCGCCGATGTCCATAAGCAAATCGAATCGCAAAGCTGCTCCAGCTTGAAAGGCGCGGAGTGCCTCGTCGTGGCGGCCGCGGTGCCTTAACCCGAGATGGATGATCTCCGAAACCTGAGAGCCTGGAAGGCCCGAGACGAGGTCGCGGATGTGGCGATAGGGATGGTGGCTTGCGGAGTAGAGGAGGGTGGCGGCGAGCTCAACTTCGAGGGACTCGGTGCGCTCGACGAGATCGACCACTGCATGGGGCTGCGTTTTGGACGAGAGCGGTGCGAGAACTTCGGCCGCGGCCTGCGCCAGCTCGGCCTGGGATTCGGTGAGATAAGGGTTCGGCTGCGCGTATTTCACGAGGGTGGGCGCGGTGCGGATTTCGCGTATGAAGAGCGCGGCGGCTTCGGCGGCGAGGCTTCCCTTAGGAGCTAAAGTTTCCTCTGTTTTCTCTGCGCTTCGGGCACGACTAAAGCCGTGCCCTTTCAAAGCGGCCTCATTTGATGCCTGCTGACTAGTCCCGACGTCCTTAGTCCCTGGTCCCTGGCATTCTGCCCCCTGCTTCTCCGCAGCGGCGAGTTTGTCGACGAACGCCTGGGCGGCGCGGGCGTTGAGGTTCCAGGCGGGGCCGGTGGCGGCTTCGCGGAGCTTTTCGCCGAGCAGGCGCACCTCGGCAGCGGGGTGGGAGAGCAGGCGGGAGACCTGGGTTTCGAGAGTACGGGCGCTGACGATCTGTCCCAGCGAAGTATTGGTGGCGAGAGGCAGCAGATAACGCGCAACGTCGAAGGCGCGGGCGCGAAGAGTGCGCTCGTAGGCGTCCGCCTTAAGCGATTCGGGACGGGCGATGCGCGAGCGGAGGAGATCGAGAACGGCGGCGGAAACGCGCTGGTAGGCAGCGAAAAGTATTTCTATGGTTTTGGAGTAGAGTTTCGCAGAGGAAGAATCATCTCCAAAGCCGGGGAAAAACCAGCCGGATTCGAGGAAATTTTGATAACGAGTCGACCGCTCCTGTCCGTCCCAGCGCGTCTCGTCAACCAGAATGATGGCGGCCAGCAGGCTCAGCCGCTCGATGGCGAAGGCAATGTGGGCCAGGTCGGCGATAGAGCGATGGCCGTACTGGAAGTAAAAGGTGTTCAGGAACTGCTCGGCGCGCTGGGCGCTGATTTCGGCCAGGGACTCGCGCATGGAGAGCGCGGAGCGCGAGTATTTGGCCATGGCGAAGGCGAGGATTTCGGGATCGGCTCCATGTACAGCAAAAACCTCGGTTTGAGTGCGTGCGCCGGCAGGGAGTGAAGATTCACTGGACATGATGATGGTCTCGCGGACAGAATACGGCATAGAGCGCCCGGCACGGCGGGTTTTGCACCTCCAAAACGGAAGTGGACAGCACGGCAAGCGTCCCCAAGTGCATGATCCCCGAGTGGAGGCATACGAGCGTCGATACGGGAGTTACTGGAGAGGAGTTTTTTGTGCGGGAGTTTTTGGTGCGCACGTCGCACAAACCGCGGCCCTTACCGGCAGGACGCTGGGCGATGGCCCAGCGCTGGAACGATTTGCTGTTTGCCCACTGGCCGATCCCCGCCGCGATGATCGAGAAGTTGCTGCCGGAGTGGCTTGAGGCCGACTCGTTTCAGGGATCGGCCTGGCTGGGGGCGGTGCCTTTCTGGCTGGATCGTATCAAGCTTCGCGGCGTGCCGAACCTCCCGGGGTTGCGCCACTTTCCCGACTTGAATTTGCGGACCTATGTGCGCGACCGGGTCACACGAACGCCGGGAATGTACTTTTTTTCGGTTGATTCCAGCAACTTGATCGCGGTCGCCATGGCACATGCCGTTTATCGCCTGCCCTACCGGCTGGCGGAGATGCATATGGAGCCGCGATCGGAGAGGGAGTTCGCGTTTTTCAGCCGGCGGCGGTTCGCGCGGCCAGAGGTGATCTTCAAAGCGCGTTACCGGGGGCTGGGACCGACCTACAAAACGGCGGAGATGCCGCCGGGCACGCTGGAATACTTCTTTTCTGAGCGCAATTGCGTGTTCAGCACCAACCGGGCCGGGCAGCCGATCCGCGCCAACCTCCATCATGTGTCCTGGCCGCTCGAGGATGCGGAGGCGGAGATCGAGCGCAACGACCTGGCCGACGCCGTGGGTATCGAGCTGCCGAAGATGCCGCCGGTGCTGCACTATTCGCGACGGCTGGCGGTGTACGTTTGGCCGGCAGAGCTGGTGCGCTCCGCGCTCGCGCCGCGGCCGGTGACGGTGGCGGCAACGCCGACGTAAGAAGCAGGTTTCAGGGATCAGAAAAGACTGGGGCTGCGGGATCGTCTGCCGTCGCTGTTCGCTGTCGGCTATTGTCTACTCTTGCCTATTGCCTACGCTCCACTGCCTACTCCCTCCGCATTTATAATCGGGCCTGGAAGGGCGCGGCTCGCGACTCTGAGCTTGCGGGCGCGCACAAAGGTCAATAGAAAAAGAGACATGGGCGATTTGCAAGGAAGAATTGCGCTGGTAACCGGCGGGGCGCAGGGGATTGGGCGCGCGATTGCCGAAGAGTTGGCCGCGGCGGGCGCGACAATCTTGCTGGCCGACGTGAATGAGACCAAGCTGGCCGAAACTGCGGGCGAATTAAAAGGCCAAGGCATTGACGCCTCGGCCTTTACGGTGAATGTGGCGAGCCAGGAGTCAATTGAAGCCGGGGCGAAGGCGATTCTTGAGAAGTTCGGAAAGGTGGAGATCCTGGTCAACAACGCCGGCATTACGCGCGACAACTTGATGCTGCGCATGAAGCCGGAGGATTGGGACGTGGTGCTGCGCATCAATCTTACGGGAGCTTTCCTGCTAACGCGGGCATTGCTGAGCCCCATGCTGAAGAACCGCTGGGGGCGGATTGTGAACATTGCCAGCGTAGTGGGACGCGCGGGACAGGCGGGTCAGGTGAATTATGCCGCATCGAAGGCGGGATTGATCGGACTTACGCGGTCGCTGGCGCGCGAGGTGGCTTCGCGGGGCATTACCGTGAACGCGGTGGCGCCCGGATACATCGAAACGCCTATGACCGCCGTGCTGAGCGAAGAGGTGACCAAGGCCATGCTAGCCACGGTTCCGCTGGGGCGGCGCGGTACCCCTAAGGACGTGGCGCAGGCGGTGAAGTTCTTGGCCTCGGATGCGGCGTCGTACATTACCGGCCACGTGCTGGATGTGAACGGCGGCATGTTTATGGGGGGATAGCGGTGCTAGCGGAGCTGGAAAGTGCTCAGCGATGACTGATTTCAACGAAGCTGCGGCCGCATGGGACGAGGATCCAGTGAAGACCAACCTGGCCCTCGATATTGGCGCGGCCATTGTGCGCGAGGTGCCGCTGTCGAACGAGATGGATGTGCTGGAGTTCGGCTGCGGCACTGGCCTCATCACGCTGCAGTTTCAGCCGCATGTGCGACAGATTATGGGCGTGGACAGCTCTCCGGGCATGCTGGCTGTGCTCGATCGAAAGATTAGCGCGGCTGGGATCGCCAACCTGCACACGCGGCTGCTCGGCAATGGAGAAGCGCTGGCCGGAACCTACGATCTGCTTGTTTCGAGCATGGTGATGCATCATGTCTCCGATATTCCTCAGCTGCTGGCGCAGTTCTTTCATGTTCTGAAGCCCGCGGGACGGCTGGCTCTGGCCGATCTTGACCCGGAGGACGGCGCATTTCACCCCGAGCCCAACGGCGTGTTCCACTATGGATTCGATCATGACGAGCTGCGATGCCAACTGGAGGCCGCCGGTTTTCGCCATGTTCAGTTCTCCGCTGCCGCCGAGGTTCTCAGAGAGCACGCACCTGGCGTGAAACGCACTTACTCCGTCTTTCTGTCGACCGCCGTCAGGCCGTTCTGAGATCTTTAGTACACCTCTCCATAGCAGGCTCAGTGGCAGGCACTCCTGGCCCGACGCATCCCTATTTGCTGTCTTGACCGCTTCCAAATGCAGTCCTCGACACGTGGCCCAAAAAATGCCGTGAATTAGATTGCCCGGCATTGCGCCCTGGCGCCGGGCGACGCATTTCCGGACAACTTTTCAAGAGATTTTTGTGGCCTGCCGATAGGCCATTAAGAGGGCCAAGCATGGCGTCACATCTGGAAACACCTGCCAACGCCACGCCTGTCAATGCCCTTCCGGAACCGGATCCCGCGGTGAGCATGCGCTACGTGGCGCGTCAGCCCATTATGGATCTGCGCGGTAAGGTGCACGGGTACGAGCTGTTGTTTCGCGACGGCCCCCGGGCGGTGTTCCACGGCGATGGAGACCTGGCTACCCGCACCATGATCGACAACACGGTGGTCTATGGGCTGGGAAAGTTGACCGGCAACCTTCCCGTGTTTTTGAACTGTACGGAAGAGGCGCTCACCGGCCAATTGGTGCACGTGCTGCCCGCCGGCATGACAGTCCTGGAAATTCTCGAGACCCTCGAACCGACGCCTAGATTAGTCAACGCATGCCGAAACCTGAAAACCTCGGGGTTCAGGCTGGCGCTGGACGATTTCACGTGGAGGCCAGGCTTCGAGCCGCTGATCGAGATTGCCGACTACATCAAGGTGGACTTTACGATCTCAGAGGCACGGGAACGGCGGGCGCTGCTCAAACGGCTGAAGGGCGTGACGGTGGCGCTCGTTGCGGAAAAGGTAGAGACTCAAGATCAATACCAGAGAGCGCGCGATGAAGGCTTCACGCTGATGCAAGGCTACTACTTCTGCCGGCCTGTGCTGCTGGGGAACCATAAGGTTCCTGCTAACCGGCTGCTGCACGTGGAGATCCTGCGCATGTTGCGGAACGAAACCATGGACATGAAGGAGCTGGCGCAGTTGGTGAAGCGCGACACCTGCATCACCTACCGGTTGCTCCGCCTGATCAACTCTCCAGTGTGTGCCATGCACCAGGAGGTGCGTTCCGTGCAGGCGGCGTTGATTGCAGTGGGCGAAGAAGCCTTCCGCCGCATGGCTACGCTGGCCATTACCAGTGAGCTGAATGCGGGCCAGCCCATGGAACTGTTGCGCATGGCGTTTGTGCGCGGAAGGTTTTGCGAATTGGGCGCGACGTTTTGCGACCTGATTCAAGCCGAGCAGTATCTGCTGGGGCTGTTGAGCCTTCTGCCGGCGATGCTGCGGGCTCCCATGAAGGACCTGGCGCCTACGCTGCCGTTGCGCGACGATATTCGCCGCGCGCTGGAGGGCGAAAACGTGCGCGAACGCGCCCTGCTCTCCTGGCTGGAGAGCCACGAACAGGGCGATTGGGACGCCTGCGATGCGATTGTAGAAAAACAAAAACTGAACCCCGGCGATTTGCTGCTTTGCTACGAAGAAGCCTTGCAGTGGGCAGAGGATGCGCTGCATTCCGCGTAAATGCAGCGGCGCTGACGGAGTTAGCGAGTTGGGCAACCGTAAGAATCGCGCGCGTTCCTCGAAATCAAGAGCACCATTGACCAAACCCTGACTGTGCTAGTATCCCTGCGAGTGCTCATTGCGCAGATCGGAGGGGTCTCATGAGCGAGCCGGGTAATCCTGCGCCTGTTTATGTTCCGACAGCCGCTCAACTGCCGCCGGGAGCGCTAACCTTCGGCCGGATCCTGGACCGGATCTTCCATTTAATGCGCGAGAACTTCAGGCTTTTTGTGGGCATTGCGACGGTGCCTGCCGCGGGCATGGCCGTCTGTTTATGCGCTGATGGTTGCAACCCTTGTATTGACGGTGAGACCGTGGCATCAACATCTGCATACGCCGCCGCAGATCCTTCCAATGACGGGTTGGATTGGGGCGGTTTCATTGCTTTTCTACCTGCTCTTGATGGTGGTTTTTGCGCTGTACGAGGCGGCAGGCAGCTATGCCGCGTTGCAGGCGAATGCGGGCGTGAAGGCCGCTTTCGGCCAAGCCTGGGCGGTCGCGTGGCGAAAAGCGGGACGATACACCTGGCTGGCAATCCTACGCGCTTCGATCGTTTGCTTGCCCATCGTGTTCGTTGCGGGTCTGGCGGTCGCTAGCTTCGCTTACGCATTTGCGCACGCCAAAGGGAGCGGCGGGCCGGGCGCATTCCTGTCGCTGATTCCGTTACTTGTGCTGCTCTATCTTGGGGCCCTGGTCTATGCCATCCTTGCCCTGCTGCGCATCGTCTTTGCGGTGCCGGCGTGCGTGGCGGAGAACTTGAGCGCATGGAAGGCCGTCTGCCGCAGCAACCAGTTGACGCAAGGCGCCAAGGGGCGCATTTTTCTGATCGGCCTTCTGCTATATGCCGTCATCTACGTGGCCACGATGGTGCTTGAATTCGTAGCCCTCTTCTTCGTCGTCATTGGCGCGTTGGTGGGCAAATTGGCGCACCTCACGATGGTTCCATGGGGATGGATTGGAATCGCCGTGCTGGCGGCAATTGCGATCTGCGCATTTCTTCTGATTTCGGCGTGCATCTGGGCCATTTACTCCACCGCAATTGTGGTGATTTACCACGACCAGCGGCTGCGCAAGGAGAGCAGTGCGTCCGCGGGGTAGGTGCGGCAGCGAGGGTTTTACGCAATTTCCGGCCCGATTCGAATGAATTCGCTGCTTCGGCTGCACCCTCGCGCCCGGCGGCTCATCTGAGAGAATGATGGTAGTGGATTTACGGCGTCATTTTGCGTTTTTCAAAGCTGTTCTTGCGCTTTTTCCCCTTGTCCCGGCCGGTATTTGTGCCGGGCCAACAGTGGCGCGGGCGCAGAATCCCACCTCGGCCGGCAATCCCTTCTTTGGCAGCGTAACTCTGCAGGTGGTCACGGCTGAACCGCTCAAGTTGTCGCTCGACGACGCTATCCAGCGGGGCCTCAAAAACAACCTGGGACTGAAAGAAGCCGAGAACGGCGAAAAGGCGTTGCTCGGCGAGAAGAACGAAGCGCTGCAGGAATTTCTGCCCACGATCTGGCTTACCGGGGACACAGGCTACTACATGCACGACCTGGCGGCGCTCGGCTTCGGGCCTAAAACCATTGCCGAGTTTTCGAAGGTGTTTTCAGGCGGTAATATGCCTGCGCTCTCGCTCATCACCCGCGACAACCTGACCGAGGGACAGATTCATTACAACCAGATTCTGTTTTCCGGACCGGTGATCCAGGCCTGGAAAGCGGCGCGCGCAGCGGAGCGGTCGGCGTGTTTCAACAAGATGTCGGCGCGCGGCGAGGTGGTGCAGCAGGTGGCCATTGCGTATCTGCGGGCGATTGCCGACGAGAGCGAAGTGGAGAACGCGCAAGCGCTGGTCAAGCAGGCGCAGGTGCTGCTGGACCATGCGCACGCGGCGCACGAGGCGGGGACGGCGGCGAACCTGGATGAGTTGCGGGCGCGCGTGCAGCTTGAAGCGCAGCAACAGGCGCTGATCGCGGCCCAGAATCAGCAGGCGAAAGATCTGATCCTGCTCAAGCGCGAGATCGGCGTCGATCCCGCACAGGAGATCGCGCTCACCGACCAGGCGCCGTACAGCGACCTGGCCGAGCAGACACCGGAAGAGGTGCGGGCGCTGGCGTATCGCAGCCGCCAGGACTACCAAAATCTGCAGAACCAGGCGGTCGAGTACAAGGCCGTGCACTCGGTGTATCGTAGCGAGCGGTTGCCTACATTGAGCTTTTCGAGCTACTACGGCACCAGCACGGTCAATGGAGCTGGTACGCACGGCGATTTTATCGCTGCGGGGACGCTAAACCTTCCCATCTTCCGCGAGGCGCGGCTGCGCGGCGATGAGGATGCGTCAAAGGCGCAGATGAATTCGATCAACGCGCAGCTTGCCGACTTGCGCAACCATATCGACGAGCAGGTGCGGGCGGCGCTGCTGGACGTGAACGCAAGCAAAAAGCTGGTCGATGTGGCGCGCTCGAATGTGGATTTGGCCACGCGGGCGCTGAGCGACGAAACCGACCGCGTGAACGCCGGCCTAGACGACAATCTGCCCTTGGTGACGGCGCAGGCCGCCCTGGCCACAGCGCAAAGCAATCTCGTCGAAAGCCTCTACCGGTACAACGTGTCGAAGCTGTTGCTGGCCCGTGCCAGCGGCGTGCTGGAGCAGCAGTACAGAGTCTATCTGGGGCGGTAACGACAGCGAACGAGGGTCAAAGGTCAGGGTCTCCGGGGGTCAGGCGATGCTAGAACCCGTCCGTTAGGTTTTCTTTCGACACTCTTGCATCAAAAAGGGCATCTGGAAATGACGGAAGCGCTTCCCATGTACCATGTCCGGTCGACTGGTCCGGCTGGCCTGCATTTTGGCCACAGTGCAGACGAGAAGCCGCTCATCGGCGTGCACCAATCGCTCTTGAAGGACCCGATGATGGTGGTAGCGACTGTGGCGCACGAGCTTGGGCGCGTGATTCTGCTCGATGGAGGACATCTATCCCGCGAAGTGGATGACATGGAGCCCATGACCGATTTGCTGACGGTCTTCCTGGGTCTCGGAATCTTCACCGCGAACGCCTGCTGCCGGTTCAAGAAGTTCAGAAGCGATCACTACGAAGGTTGGTCCATGAACCGGCTCGGCTATCTGCCCGAAGTGGTATACGGATACGCCTTGGCAGTTTTCGCCAGGGAACGTGGCGAAGATGATCCAACGTGGATCGCGCATCTGTCGACAAACGTGCAGTCGTACTTCCAAAGGTCGGCGGCGTGGTTAGAAGTCCTGCCGCACTAGCCCGCGAAGAGTGCATCCATGTGACGTAGAAGGAGCCTACCATGCCTCAGAATCTGAAAATCCTCTACTATGTTGAGCCGGACACGGATGCATTGGCTCGGCGGGCCGCGCAGTATTTTGTCGAGCAGGCCGAGCGGGCCGTGGCCGCGCACGGGCGGGCGCGAATTGCCATTAGCGGCGGGTCGACGCCGAAGACTGCATTTGCGCTGCTGGCCGATCCCAAGCAGCCGTGGCGGGCGCGCATGCCATGGAAAGAACTCGACCTGTGGTGGGTTGACGAGCGATGCGTACCGCCGGACGATCCCGACTCGAACTACCGCATGACCCGCGAGGCGATGCTTGACCATGTGCCGCTCAAGCCCGATCAGATTCACCGCATGGAGGGCGAGCTGGAGCCGGAGGCGGCTGCGGCGCGGTACGAAGCGGAGCTGCGCAACGGCTTCCGGCTGGAGAGCGCGGAGCTGCCGCGGTTCGACTTGGTGCAATTGGGGATGGGCCAGGATGGACACACTGCGTCTCTTTTTCCCCACACTCAGGCTTTGGCGGAGCAGAAACGCCTGGCCGTTGCTAACCATGTTGCGGCTAAGGACGCCTGGAGGGTGACGTTGACCCGGCCTGTGATCGATCACGCGGCGGAGGTGTTCTTTCTCATAGCCGGAGAGGATAAGGCGCAGATTCTAAAAGAAGTATGGACGGGACTCTATGATCCGGAGCGGCTACCCAGCCAGTTGATCAAGCCTGCGAACGGTATACTGACCTTGCTACTGGACCGGTCGGCGGCGGCGCTGCTGCCCGAACCGGATGCGCAGGGCCGTGGCACGTTTGAGAGGACTGAATGATTCTGGCGGGCGATGTAGGCGGCACCAAGGTTCATTTGGCGCTGTTTGACTTTACCGACGGCAACCTGAAGCACTTACGCGACAAGCAGTTTCCAGCCAGGGAGTATACAGGTCTGGAAGCAATTGTGAAGGAGTTTGTCGTTACCGAGAAGGTGACGGCGGCCTGCTTCGGCGTTCCAGGACCGGTGCGGGATGGACGTCTGCGCCTGACCAACTTGCCCTGGACGCTCGACAGCCGCGAGCTGGCGCGCGATCTGAAGTTCGATTACGTTTTTCTTATCAACGATTTGCAGGCGAATGGGTATGGGATTGCGGAACTCGGGCCGGAACAGATCTACACCTTGAGCGAGGGCGACGCGCGGCAGGTGGGAAACCGCGCGTTGATCTCGGCCGGAACCGGGCTGGGCGAAGCGTTCCTGGTTTTCGACGGGCGCGACTACGTTCCCTATCCCTCCGAAGGCGGCCACTCGGACTTTGCCCCGCGCCACGAGGACGAGATCGATCTGCTGCGCTTCCTGCGCCAGAAATACGACGGCCGCATCAGCTTCGAGCGCGTGGTGAGCGGGCAGGGACTGACCAATATTTATGAGTTCCTGCGCGACGCGCGGGGGTTAGAGGAGCCGGCGTGGCTGGCCGAGCGGATGCGCAGCGAGGATCCCAACGCCGTGATCACGGATTTGGCGATGAAGGCCAAAAGCGAAATCTGCGAGCGGACGCTGGACATGTTTGTTTCGGCCTACGGCGCCGAGGCCGGCAACCTTGCGCTCAAAATTCTGGCGGTCGGCGGGCTCTACGTGGGCGGCGGCATTGCGCCCCGCATCCTGGAAAAGTTGAAAGACGGAACCTTCATGAAGGCATTCACCGACAAGGGCCGCATGAGCCAGTTGCTGGTGAATACGCCCGTACGCGTCATTCTCGAAAGCCGCACGGCGCTGATCGGCGCGGCCGCCTATGCCGAAGCCCGCGCCGCGGAGATAAGCGGCATTTCGCCGCGCGCAGCCAGCGTAAAGTTTTAGCGGCGATTGCCGCGCAGGCGAGTGAGGGCCAGCCAGAAGGTCTGGCCCGTCTGTTTTCTGCCAGGTTAGATTCCGTTTCAATTGCCGAGTGTGAAAAAGACGTTGATGGTGGTATCAACCTCTACGGGTTCGCCGTTGAGCAGATAGGGTTTGTATTCCCATTGAGAGACGGCCCACATGGCCGAGGCAACCAGTGAGGGCCACGGAGCCTCGATGACGCGAAGTTCGTGGATTCTGCCGTCCCTGCCAATCGTGGCCTCGAGGACAACCTCTCCGGAGGCGCGAGCGTCCTTTGCATCTTGCGGATAAATGGGTGTCACTTTTTTGATAAGTGAGCCAGCGGCCGCTGCGGCGGAGATCTGCGCCTTGTCGATCTTCGGATAAGTGGCATGAGGATCTGGTATCAATGCTGGATCGGAGGGGGCGAGACCTTCGACCATTTCCACTTTCGCCGAGAGAATTTGCCGCTTGTCTTCGAAAAACAGAACTTCCTTCGGCAAGAATCGTCCCTGCACTTTCAGAATGCTACTGAACACCTGCATTACGGTTCCGAAGGAGTAGCTGATCCTCAAGGCGGGCAGATTGGGGTCGAAGCAATAAGAAGGAAACAAGCCGAGGGGGACCTCCTGGACTCGCCCGTGCTGCGGCATTTTGGGGACTAGCATGACGCAAGGCAACTTCGCGTCGCCAAGTTTCAGATCTTGGCGTTCCAGCCTATTATCGGGCGAGTCGAGGTCGGTTGAATTCGGGAGCGGGGAGATGAATGCGGATTCGAGCTTGTGTTCGAAATAGAGGGGCCCATCGCCGGAGGAGAGGTAGGCGTGGTTGCCGTCAGCCGTGTACCAATCCGTGTACGTGGCTCCGGGCCGGGACCATGTGGCGCGATAGACCTTCGGCGAAACCCACCAGTACTCAAAGGTTCTCTGCTCGCCGGGATTTCCTTTTTCGTCGTCAAGCTGATACGTGGCCTTCAAATGCCAGGGCTTGAGCGTTGGGTCTGAGAAATCGTAATAGGGCGCGGCGGCGGCGAGAATTGCACGCGGGTCTTTGATTTGGTCCGGCTGAGGAACGGGTGTGGTCTGTGCGAAATCGCAGAGAGCGGCTCCGAAACAGAGTGCAAACAGGATCTGTGAGCGCATGGTGCGAACAGGGTAACAGGTAAGCTCGAACAGCGCCAAAGACGGGAGTGAAACCGCATCATTTCCGCATCACCGAGCCCACCATCGCATAGGTTCCGTGGTAGAAATATCCGCCCAGGCCGATGGTGAAAAGCCAGCAGCCGTAGAGAGCGTGTTCGAAGCTGGAGACGGCGAGCGAGCCGGTCCCGGCATAGCGAAAAGCGAAGAGGATTCCACCGAAGAACGTTAGAGCGGGCGCGAGAGGATTGCGGAAGACGATGTGCAGGAAGGCGAAGGCCGCGGCGCTGGCCAGGATCATGGTCCACCGGCCCGGAAAAAACACAGCGTAGCGTTCGAAGAAGAAGGCGCGGTACAAAATCCCCTGCGGGTAGACGGAGAGAACCGGGTAAGCCACCATCACGACCGCCCAGAAAACCGGACGGCGGCGAATGAAATTCCATTCGAGACCGGGTGCAAACCGGCGCACGCCCAGCCAAAGCAACAGCGCGACCACGGCGAACGCGACGAGGATGGTGGGGAGGCTCGCGGGCAGCCGGCGGGCATTCCAGAGCTGCGCACGGTTGAAGCGCGGGTCGCGCAGCAACTGCCATAGTGCGTAACCCGATACGGCCCACAAGAGCGGCAGTGCCGGAATGCGCACCGGCGAGAAGCGGTAGGCCAGCGGCAAGGCTACGTAAAGCAGGACCAACTCCAAAATCAGAAGAACACGCGGCATCGATGCGGCTCCGGCTTCCAGCATAATGTGTGAGCCGGCGTCGATTCGCGGGAAAGCAAGGGAGCGAGGGAGCATCGCCTCCCACCCTAAACGGTCGTCGCGGCGACCACTTTTGGGATCGGGCACGGACATCGAGGATGGGTCATGCGGCGGTCAGGATTGTTCGCCCGCTTTCGTTTCGTCGGGCTTATCCTTGAGGATCGCTTCGCCCTTGGTAAGCCACGCAACGCCGAATGCGAGCAGGGCAATCGACTCGAAAGTGAGCAGCGGATCGATGGGCCGCAGGAACAGCTTCACAGCCTGGATATTCAGGCTGGTCATGACTACGATGCAGCCGACGATGGTCCAACCGCAGAGAGCGTAGACGGTGTTTCTCTGGCGTTTTTGGCGGGTTGGCTCATTGCGCGGATCTGTTTTGCGGAAGAGGACCAGACAGAAGTAAGCAAGCGTAAGAAACATGAGTGCCGCCGAGGAAACGTGGACGGTTGCGATGTGCCGATCAAGCGCAGGGGGATGCAACTGCCCCGGATCGGTGGTAGGAAAGAACGCCACGCCGATGGCGAAGAGGCAAGCGAGATACCCGGTGATTTCGTCGTTGCGGTCGTATCCCTGACACGACATGAGAAACATGGCGATGGCGCAGAGACTGCCGACCAGAAATCGGCCGGTCACGGTGTAGTAATAGGCGCTTATCGATTGCTGAAAGAGCGGCTGCGGCAATGCGTGGCTGGGCCCAATGAGCGCCACCGCAATGTTGCCCAATGCGAGAACGAAGGGAAGCGCGAATGCGAGGATTCCCACCGCCTTGCGCATGTTGTGATACGAAAGTACGTCAGGATTGCCGTATGAGTGCCGATGGTGCATGACACCTCCTCAGGTGAAGATTGCCGGCCGCAAAGCCGGGCCGCTGCCCACGCAACTGGGTAAAGCACAGCCGCAAGGAGCAGCCTTGAGCAAAAAAATGCAAGCGCGGCAAAAAACGCAGCACATTGTTCAGTTTTTGGGCTGCTGTCGATTGTAAACGGAGTCTGTTTTGCGGGCCAGGAGAATCGCCGGATCGCCAAGGCAATTCGCGCCTCGCTGGCTGGATTTGAGGGCTATTCTGAATGCATCCGCACAAATGTGAGGAGATTGAGGATGCGTTGGTTAGGCGCGTGGTTGATGCGGGGCTCAGTAGGATTTGCGGCGGTTTCTATTGTTGTCTTTGCGGTGGATTGGACGGTTTACAAGCTGCGCGGCGCGCCGCACGCGTCGGTGGCGGTCAGCCGCTTCATGGCGGTTCCGCTCAAAGGGCAGAAAACGGAGTACGACTACCTCGGAACCGCGAACGTGTCGTGTGCGGTGGCGTTGTTTCCGCAGGACGCACAGGATCCGTGCTGGTATCTCAAGCGCCATCCCAGCCAATGGGAGAATGTGGGGACGCCGCAGTACTGAGATCGCGATTGTTGTGCCAGGACGCGCGCATTCAAGCGACAAAGACAGCAGGGCTAGCGAGTTCGCACGTGGACGCCCGCTGGTTGCGAATCTCTGCACTGGCTATTCGCGATACAGCTTGTGTTTTGCGATGTAGTCGCGAACCGCCTTTGGCAGCAGATCGCGTTGTGTTGCCGCATTGGCGAAAGCGGCCTGAATCTGTGCCCGAATCTCCGATGCGCTGATCTCAACATCGAGGTCCGGCAGTATGTAGAGCGCGGTCCGCATCCCGGCTTCATTGGCAAGGACAAAGGCGCGCGCCTCCACGCCCGATTCGCTCCAGGCCGCCTCCAGTGCGGGCTCAAGCGCGAGGTCCGCCGGTAGTGCGCACTTTAGGTCCTCGAGCGGCTGCCCCGGCCGCGAGGCCACAATAAGGGGCGCGACAAAGGGAATCTCCGCGGCGCGATGCCAGTGACGCAGGCCGAAAAACGAATCCGCACCCATGAGGCAAAAGAGCGTGCTAGCCGGCGCAAGGCCCGCGCGCAAGCGCTGCAGTGTTTCGATCGTGTAGTTGGGCCCCGATTGGCTGGCGGCCGCGGGTCCGGGCGAGCCGGGCAGTTTTGGCGCGTCGATCAGAGAGACCTCAAAACCCGGCTCTTTCGCAATCGCCAGCCGGACCATGGCGAGCCGGTCCTCAAAGCTCGCGGCCGGCCCCTCCGGTTTGAGCGGCTGCATACCCACTGGAGCGAACAGCACGGCGTCCAGCGCAAAAGCCGCGCGGGCCGCGCGGGCCACGGCCAGATGGCCGAGATGCGGCGGATCGAAGCTCCCGCCGAAAAATGCCACGCGGGTCTGGCTCTTGTCGGCTGCATGGGACGGAGCCAGGCCGGAATGGTGCTGAGGCAAGCGCATGGATTCATCCTACAGCGCCGCGAATTGCCTGGAACGCGCTGCCGCCCAGGTCCCTGCGGCGCGGACATCGCGTAGAATCAAGAGGAAGCACACAAAATCACTATGCGATATGTCATCCTAGTTCTCGCCATTGCCGGCATTGTCGTCTCCTCGTTGGCGCTGCCCCTTCACTACTCCGCCGCAACCGCGCCGTGCGACGTCAACGCGCACTGGGATTGCGGTACCGTGAACCATAGCAGCTTCTCTATGGTCGCCCACGTACCCGTCGCCGCTATCGGCATCGCCGGATACCTGCTGTTGGGCTGCCTCGGCTTTGCGCGCCAGCGTTTTGCAACGTTCCTCGTAACTTTGGCGGGATTCCTTTTCGCGTTCCGCCTTTCCATGATTGAGCAATACGGCCTCGGCGTCTGGTGCCTCTATTGCGCCATATCGCAGGCAATCATTGCCATAATCCTGCTACTCAGCTTGGTCTGGCTCGCTGCCGAGTATTTCGCGCTCAAGCGTGCCACGCGCAAGGCAAGCTCTTAGTTCGCACTCGATAGTTCCAAGTCGTAACTTTTTTGGGGCTGTGGCCGCTATTTGAGCTGCGAACCGATTCGCAGCATCGCGTTCTCTCGCTTGCTCCGCGGATTGCTAGTTCGCATTTCTCACAAGATTCCAAATCCGATGCATAGAGAGAATTTGTGCCGAGCCGGCGTGACGGAGCGTGGGTTGGGAGGCCCACGCTACAGTCGGTCGGGAGACCGGCGCTACACGCGCGATTGCGCGCCGGCGCCGCGATGGCAGTGAGAAATGCGGGTTAAACTTGATCTATCGGCATGTTCAGGGACTGGTATGCGCGTTGGATGTACGCGTGGGAGACGCGGCTGACGACGCGCGACGAAAATCGCGTGGTGCGGCCGCTGGAGTGGGGCTTCGAGTGGATCGCGCCCTTTCTTGAGGCGCACGGATTCGGCAGCGTGGTGCCCGGGCCGGAAGTCGAGCACGATGATGCCGCCGCCGAGGCCGCAATGGTGCGCATCAACCAGCTCCTCATTCGCCACAGCCAAGTCTTCTTCGGCTACAGGCGCCCGACGGATTTTCGCTTGGAAGAGCGCTGTCCGCAGCTTTTCCCCACCAATGTCCGGCCGGAAACGCTCGCCCGGGACGCCATGCTGAAGCGGCAGGCCGCTGAAGGCAAGCTCGCTCGCACGCAATTTCTGCGCTTCACTTCGCCCGAGCGCACGCCGCATCCCGACAACGACCTGGTCAACGCACGCTGGTTTCCCGCCCCCGCGCACCAAGATCCCGCGCGGCCCAAACAGGCCGTCGTTGTGCTGCCGCATTGGAACTCCGACGGCTTCAGCCACAATTCACTGTGCGCGATCTTCAACCGCATGGGCGTCTCGGCGCTGCGTCTTTCCATGCCCTATCACGACATTCGCCGTCCCACGGAACTCGATCGCTCCGACTTCGCGGTCAGCGCCAACATCGGCCGGACAATCTCTGCCTGCCGCCAGGCGGTTGTAGATACTCGCTGCTGCCTGGACTGGCTCGAAGCGCAGGGCTACGAGCACCTCGGAATCCTGGGCACCAGCCTCGGTTCCTGCTACGCCTTTCTGGCCAGCGCGCACGATCCGCGGTTGCGCGTGAACGCCTTCAATCACGCTTCCACCTCGTTTGGCGATGTGGTGTGGGCCGGGCAATCGACGCGCCACATCCGCCAGGGGCTCGAACAGGCCGCGCTCACACAGGAGCGCCTGCGCGCCTTATGGTCCGCCATCAGTCCGGTGAGCTACTCCGAGCAGTTCCGCGGGCCCGAGGCCAATGGCCCGGGCAAAAACATCCTCGTCGTGTACGCCAACTACGACCTCACTTTTCCGCGCGAATACTCGCTTCAGGTGGTTGACGCCTTCCGCCGTTCCGGCCTGCATCACGAGATCCGCGTCCTGCCTTGCGGCCACTACACCACCGGCGAAACACCGTACAAATACATCGACGGCTGGTACGTGGGCTGGTTTGTCTATCGCGCGTTCAAGGCGCTGCGGGAGGAGAAGGCGGCGAAAGCAAGCGCAGAGCAGGCGCATCAGAGCGATGTCGAAGAAGAAGCGCTTTTGCGCTAGCGCACGCCGCTCAATTCCATCCTCAGCAGCTTTGCCGGATCGAGGTACGCGTTCTGCCAGCGCACGGCCCAGTGCAGGTGCGGGCCCGTCACGCGCCCGGTTGCGCCGCTCAAACCAATGCGCTCGCCCGTGCTCACATTCTGGCCCTCGCGCACATCGATGCGGCTCAGGTGCATCGAGATCGTGAACAGACCGAGGCCATGGTCGATGGCCACGCAGTTGCCCTCGTAGTAGAGCGGCCGGGCGAGCACCACCACGCCGCTGTTTCCCGCGCGCACCACCGTCCCCGTGGCCGCGCGAAAATCCATTCCTTTGTGGACACTCTCCAGTTTGCCATTGTAAGTGCGCCGGGTGCCGAAGCTATCGGTCGGCGGGGCCTGAACCGGCGCGCGAAAATCACCCGACCACAGCGGTTCGGCCGCGCTTGCCGCAAAGACCTTCTTCTTGAGCTCGACTTCGGCCTTGATCCGCTCGAGCGCCTCTGGTCCCGGCTCGACAAATTCCGGCGCCACGGTCAACGTGCCGGTGCGATAGTGCGCCTCATGAATCTCAATGTCTCGGCTCAGGTCGATATGCGGGCTGGACGCGCCGCCTTTTGCGGGCAGCGCCTCGCTAATCCGAAGAGCGGAAGGGCCAACGGCCCCCTCGACGTCCACGCCCGCAAGCGCGTACCACGCCTGCCCATCGCGACCGCGAAAAAACGCGAGCTTTTGACCTAGCCATTCACCATCAAGCATCGCGCTCGCCGGCGCAGATACGCGAATCAGCTCCGGCGAGCCTGCTTCGACCAGGGCGGGAGTGAGCGTGACAGCCGATGCTTGCGCACGCGCCTGAATCATTGCCGCCGCCCCTGCAAATAGCGCCAAAACTGCAGATCGAAACGGCGGGCCGAATCGACGAAATCGCTTGGATGCTCTGGCGGTGGATGGGAAGGCCGCTGAAGAACAACCGCAGATCCTTCGACTACGCTTGCCGCGCATTGCGCGGCAAGCTTCGTTCAGGATGACAGCTCTGTTGTTCACGGGGTCTCCGGCTCAGGACACTAGAATACCGGGGAAGCACTGTTTGTAACCAATCGCGCACTTAGGCGTCCTAAAGAGTGGGTCAGGATCTCCGTGACTTCCCCGGCTGTCTATCCATACCGCGCCGTGCGCCGTATTGCGGCTTTCGCAATCGCTGTAGGCCCGTTGTGTTGGTGGGCGTTTGCTCAGCACAAGCAAAATGCGGACACCCATACTAAGCCTGTTCTTGTCGAACTCTTCACATCGGAAGGTTGTTCCGATTGTCCCCCGGCCGATGCGGAGCTGGCGCAACTCGATAAACAAGTGGTTCCCGGTGCGCAGGTGATCGTGCTCAGCGAACATGTCACGTACTGGAATCATCTGGGCTGGCGTGATCCCTTTTCCTTCGACGAGATCGACCGGCGCCAGGAGAACTACGTGAGCGAGTTCAGGCTCGATTTTCCGGCTACGCCGGAGTTTGTTGTGGATGGAGCGATGCAGGTGGCCGGCAACAACCCGCCCGTGCTGGCCAACTACATTACCCGAGCCGCAGCCGCGTCCAAGATTCCCGTGAACATTGACAATGTGCATCGTGAGGCTGACGGATCGGTAGCATTTACGGTTCACGCTCCAACCGCTGTGGATGCCTCGCTGGTCGCAGTGATCGCGGAAAACGCAACGCATTCAACGGTCTCTCGTGGCGAGAACGCAGGCCGCACGCTTCATCATATCGCGGTCGTGCGCGTTATCAAGGACTTTGGCTCCGGTACCTTTGATGGCCGCGCCTTTCAACTCTCTGGTCCCGGTCTTCTGTCCGCAGAAAAAGACGGCCAGTCGCTTCGCCTTATTGTTTTTCTCGTGGGCCGCAAGAACCTTGAAGTAGTAGGCGCCGCAGAACAAATTCTGAATCCGTAACCCGGCGCCGCAGCTCTCATTCGACAACCTTGCCCCTGTTTGCGAAGAAAGCAGGCTCGCAGGTCTGGCTATTTTGAATGCCGGTCGGCTTTTTCCCCAAAAGTGGAACTCTTCAGGAAGTTGACCCTGAAAAAGGTTGCATAATCAGAGAGGATAACCTACGTAACTCATTGATTCTAAGGCAATTTTGTTTGGCACGAAAAATGCCGCTCTCAAGAGCGAGTGCAGTAGTACGCACAGGGTATGTTGTCTCCCCCTGTTGTTGGATTTACGCTGTCACCCGTTCTACCTGAGTGCCTGTCCACCCGAACTTGTTAGTCACTCGTTGGGAGGATCCCCCGGTTTTGGCTCTTCGGTTCGAACCAAGCGTGCGTAAGTGAAACATAGATCGGCCGCTTTGGCCAAAACTCAAATGCTTCGCCCACGAAGGCGAATCTTGGAGGTTGAGGACACTCATGAAGAAGTTTGCATTTTCAATCATCGCAGTTGCCGCTGTTCTCGCGCTGGGAGCAGCGCGCGCGTCGGCAGACTACATTCCCGCAGGCAGCGTTGCAGAGAACGAATCATCCACCGACTCGTGGTCTTCGACGCTGGTAAACACAACTTACACCTCCATCGGAGCCAAGCATGGTTCGCTTGCCACCACCACCAGCATGACGGAAGGCCCCACATTTACTTATGTTCCGCATAATTTCGAAGGCTTGGCAGGCGACACGTTCACGTTTAACCTCAGCGGCGGCGGTACGATCACCTTCACCGTCAACGGTTCGGTTATCGTGACCGAGAGCGATGACTACACCGCCAGCTTCAGGGGCTATGGTTACTGGAACGAGAGTGGATACCTGACCACGCCCGGAACATTCAGCTTCAGCGTTACCGACACTGAGGGCAACTCCGGTGTGGGAGACGACGATACTTCGGGCGGGTTCACCTTCGCCATACCCCAGTCTCCCGAACCCTCCTCGTTGGTATTGCTTGGTACGGGCTTGCTCGCGGGCGCCTTCCTGCTGTTCCTGCGGAACCGGTCGGCCCGTGCTGGATCGGTTGTGTAACCTGACTCGGCAAGAAACTAGGCAAGCTTCTTCAAATTGAAGCAGGAGGGACGCAGCAACTGCGCCCCTCCTGCCTTTTGCGTTGTTGGTTACTCATTGGGTCGTGGTCTTAACTTCCCCGAGTCGATTGTCAGTTTCGTTCCTTTGGGCAAGGCAAAGAGCTTCGTCGCGGCCAGACGGATGCCGTTTTGGCGTCTGTGTGTCCGCATCCTGCGTTTTGCAGCCGGCTCACGGCTATCCCGAACAGGCCCCAACAAAAGCACCGGAACATCTGCCAAAGCGTCCGCCCTCCAGGAGGCCTGGCAGGGCGGACCGAGTGTTCCTCTCTATCGGCGGCATCCCTCCAAAGGGGCCAGACAGCAACCGGCCGCTCTACTTTCCGTTGTGCTTGTCGCGATAGATTCGCCGGCTGGCGCCATTCTGCTGGCGATTGATCTGGCGACGCTCCTGCCCGGTCAGCTTTCCGCCATTCGCCTGCCGATCGGCATGGATTTGCTCGTTGATGCCCTGTTCGCGGTTCTCCACGCGGGCTGCCTGGCCGGCTTTCATCGTGCCGTTGCGGAGGCCGTTGGCGATGCGGTCCTGCTGGTTCTCGCGGCGCTGGCCGACTTCATTGTTGCCGTAGTGCGCCACGTTGGCGTTGTGCTTGTCCTGGTAAATCGAGTGGCTCAGATTGTTTTGCTGACGGTTGATCTGCTGCCGCTCCGGCTGCGTCAGGTGGCCGTTGTCGGCCGAGCGATCGTCGCGGATCTCGCGATTCAGATTGGATTCGCGCGACTCGAGATTTTTGGTCTCGCCCGCGTTCAATTGCCCGGAATCGATGCCGTTGGCAATACGGTCCTGCTGATTCTCACGGCGCTGATTGACGGTCGGCGCAGGTTGATTCGGCTGAGTCTGCGCGGCAGGCTGGTTGGGTTGGGTCTGAGGTTGGCTCTGTTGAGCAAAGGCCGGTCCCGAGGCGATCAGGGCGGCCACGGCAAGCGCGAACAAATTGCGCTTCATGTGGTTCCTCCGCGGGCCTGAGATTTTTTGGAAGCACCGGCCCATGTTTCCTCCTGACACGCGCCGCAAAAACAAGTTGTGAAGACTTCGCTTTTATCGCAACGAAATTGTGACGCTCTGCTGCACGGATCTTTTCCGCGAACGATTTGCAATGGACGCGCAACTTTCCCGCAGGAGTTCGTGTTCAATGCGGCCTCCGCAAAGAAGGTCCAGCGTGGCGAGTGGGAAGTTGGCTGAAAGACAACTGCAGGTCCTTCGACTTCGTCTGCCGCGGCTGACTTTGCTGCGGATGACCGGCAGATAGTTGAACGATGGCCAGATGAAGTTACTAGTTGCTGTCGGGCCGGGGATGTGCGGCCTTCCACGCGGCCACGCGATCCTGCACATCCGACAATTCGTCGGCGGTGATGCGCTCGCCGATCATCTGGCGATTGGCTGCGTACTTCTCCTGGTTAGGCCCTTTTACGCTGGCGGCAAGGTCGAGCCAGAAATAAGCCTCCACGTCATCGCGAGGCACGCCCTTGCCCATCGAGTAGAGCACGCCCAGTGTTGCCTGGGCGGCCGGGTCGCCCTGATCCGCTGCTTTGTGGTACCACACCGCAGCCTGCTGCATGTCGCGCGGAATGTTCTTGCCTCCGCCGTCGCGATAGAGCGCGGCAAGGTGCAATTCTCCGGGAATGTTGTTCTGGTCGGCGGCCTTTTGGTACCAGGCAAGGGCCAGCTGGTAATCGTCGGCGATGCGCGCCTTGTCATGCTCGGCGGCGGCCGCATGCGCATATTGCTCGCCCATAGCCACCTGAGCTGCGGCGTCGCCGGCATAGGCTTTGGCCAGCACGGCCGGATCAATGGAGACGGCGGGCGCCACGGTCTGGGCTGCGGCAGCCAGCAGCATACCGGGCAACGTCACTACCAGAGCCATTTGTTTGCTTCGCATCGCCACAAGCGCCTAGCCTGTCCATTTCCTTGGGTTAGCAGCGAATTCCTGCTTCCAGTGTACGCGATCGCCGCACACACAAAAACGCTTCCAGCCACAAAGCCAGCACACGCCTTCATCGGCATGTTCGGTGCTTCGCATGAATCCCAGCGGCAAGGTTAATCAAATCTGCCCGCGCCACAACCTCGCATAGCCAACTGTCTACGCCATGGAGGTTGGTCGCCGCATCTCTGGAGGTCGCGCAGCGTGTCGATCCGCAACCCCTGGGTTCGAGATCTGCCGACGCGTTTCGCGGTACACTATCCCCTGGCAGGAGGACCGGGCGGTCGCTGCCGGAAGCACTTGTTCGCCACGGCGGACGGGGGTTGCCGGGAGAGGAAAGTCCGAACTCCGCAGGGCAGTGTGCCGGATAACGTCCGGGACGCGGGCGTCGTCGTTAAGGCGGGGCCCGTGGACGGCCAGTGCCACAGAAAACATACCGCTCCTGCACGTGCTTCGGCACGGAATTCAGGGTGTCTCGATGGACTCGTCCAAAGGGCTGCCCTCCGCAGGAGTAAGGGTGAAAAGGTGCGGTAAGAGCGCACCGCGCTGGCAGTAATGCCAGTGGCAGGGTAAACCCCACACGGAGCAAGACCAAATAGGGAGGGAAGCGCCCCGGAAACGGGTAAAGCCCAAGAGCCGGGCGGCGCTCTGCATCGGCCCGATGCGGCAAGGCGGCTCGAGCAATTGTCGAAACCTCCGGGTAGGTCGCTGATGAGCGCAAGCGGCAACGCTTCGCCTAGAGGAATGACCGCATAGAACAGAATTCGGCTTACGGGTTCTTTTGCCGAAAACGACGGCCCCGTTCAGGAGAACACCTGGCGGGGCCGATCAGTTTGAGTGTGGGGTTGGCGGAGCTAGACTGTCCTGCAACCCTCGCGCTGTACAAGTTCATATCCAGAACTAGCCTAAGTTTTCTCAAAGGTGTGCAACGCTGTCGCGCCCTGTTCTAACTCCGCTAGCTCCGCTAACCCTGCCAACTCCGCTACTATCAAATCATGCTGCGAGTGAAGCGGTTAGAGGTGGGAGCGCGCCTCCCTGTAGTGGCGCATCCGGGCGAGGACCTGGGTTACGACGTGTTTGCGCTCGAGAGGGTCGTGCTGGCCCCGCGGGTCACGGTAAAGGTGCGCACGGGAATCGCCGTCGAGGCCCGCCATCCAGTGACTGGCGAGCCGCTGGGCCTCCTGGTGCGCGACCGCTCCTCGATGGCGGCGCGCGGCCTTGCCACCACAGGCGGCGTGATCGACGCAGGCTACCGTGGCGAGATTCTCATCGTGATGACCAACCTGAGCGATTCAGCGGTCGAGTTCCAACCCGGCGAAAAGATTGCCCAGATGGTTCCAGTTCCCGTGCTGACCGGACCCGTCCAAGAGGTGGAATCCCTTGAAGACTCCGTGCGCGCGGCTAAAGGGTTTGGAAGCACCGGTAAATAGGGACCAGGGACTGAGGGACTGAGAAATCCACGGCCGGAACCTCGCAACGCCCGCCTGCGTATCATAAAGAGCGGGAAGCCATGCCGCTTAAAGAGGCCTTCAAACTCGCGCTGCAATCGCTCGGGGCCAACAAGCTCCGCAGCTTTCTGACGCTGCTTGGAGTCATCATCGGCGTGGCTTCGGTGATCATGGTGGTGACGTTGACCAACGGCGCCAAGGAATTTGTGACGTCGAAGATCAATACCTATGGCGCCGCGGTGATCACCGTCACCAAGATGCCGCAGACATTCATCACGATCGAAGAGTATATCGAGTTCCAGAAGCGCAAAGACATCACTTACGACGATTACCGCGCGGTTCTCTCCGAATGCAAATCCTGCGTCTCCGTGGGCGCACAGCGCTTTAACGGCAGGGGCAACATAGTGCGCGGAACCCGGTCAGCCACCGACACGCAGGTCCGCGGCTGGACGTGGACCATGCCCGCGCTCTCGAACCTGGATCTCGCGGTGGGGCGCTCGTTCACCGAGATCGAGGATACGCACTCGGCGCATGTGGCCATCGTGGGTTCCGATATCGAGGACAACGTGCTGGGGCCGGGCGATCCGATCGGCAAAGAGATCCATGTGGACGGCGTGCCGTTTACCGTGATCGGCGTCGGGCAAAGCCAGGGCAAGATGTTCGGCCAGAGCATGGACAACTGGGTAGCGATCCCGCTGTCCACATTTCTCGAGAGGTACGGAGCTCACGCCAGCCTGCAGATCTATGTGGACTCCGGCGGCGGCGGCGCCGTGATGGAAGGCGTGAGCGACGAGCTGCGCACCATCATGCGGGCGCGGCGGCACCTGGCGCCCGATAAACCCGACGCTTTCTCCATCGATTCGAGCGCGACGTTTCAAAATATGCTGGGAAATATACTGAACAACTTCGGCGCGGTTGTTGTGGCGATCGCCGCCATCTCGCTGGTGATCGGCGGCATCGTCATCATGAACATCATGCTGGTTTCGGTGACCGAGCGGACGCGCGAGATTGGCATACGCAAGGCGATGGGCGCGCGAAGGAGAGATGTTCTGCTGCAGTTTCTCATCGAGTCGGCAGTTTTGGCAGCGACCGGAGGTGGGTTTGGCGTCGGTGCGGGTATTAGCCTCGCGAAGGCCGTGACGCTGATCATCGGTTTTCCATCCATCGTGGCGTTATGGTCCATCGCGGCGGGACTGATTGTCGCGGCATCGGTGGGCTTGTTCTTCGGCATCTATCCTGCGCACAAGGCAAGCATGCTCGATCCGATTGCGGCGCTGAGAGCGGAGCTATGAAGGCTACCGGCCAATCCGGGGAATCCATCAAGATGGCGCTGGATACGCTGCGCAAGAACAAGCTGCGCTCCGCCCTGACGATCCTGGGCATCTTGATCGGCATTGCGACGGTCATTCTGGTTTCTTCGGCGATCAACGGGCTCAATACCAATATCGATCATTTTGTGAACACGTTGGGCACAAATGCTTTGTGGATCTACCACTTTGAGCCGTTCGGCCACAGGCCCACAACGGAAGAGCTGAACCGCAAGAAGCTGACGTACGAAGATGGCGAGGCGATGCGCGCGCTGCCGCATGTTGTGGCGGTCGACCCCGAGCTGACCTACCAGAATTTCCAGACGGGGCTGGGCAGCGTTTCGTTGAAGCATGGCACGCACAAGATTGCCAACACCATCCTGACCGGCGGCACAGAGGCGTTCACCGAGGTGCAGGAGATCGATTTTCTTGAAGGCCGTCTGTGGACCGAGTCGGAGGAAGAGCATCGCGAGAACGTGGTGATTCTTGGCCACGACTCGGCCGCCGATCTTTTCCCCGGCGAGGACCCGATCGGCAAGGACGTGGAATGCGAAGGCGACGTGTTCACCGTGATCGGCGTGCTCGACCTGCAGCCGCAGCCCTTTGGCAGCGGGCGCAACACGCAGGATAACCAGGCGTATTTTCCGCTCGAAACCTTTCGGAAGATTCATCCGGAGGTTACCGATTTCTGGATCATAGTGAAATACGACGACCCAAAGAACAAGGCGCTCGTGACTGAAGAAGTGCGCGAGCTGCTGCGCGTGCACCGCAAGTTGCGCGCCGACCAGGACGACAATTTCGCCATCTTCAGCCCTGAGTCGCTGACGCGGCTGTGGAATCAGCTTACCGGCGGGCTGTTCCTCTTCATGGTTGCGGTTTCATCGGTCAGCCTGATGGTGGGCGGCGTGGGCGTAATGAACATCATGCTGGTAAGCGTGACCGAGCGAACGCGCGAGATCGGCGTGCGCAAGGCCATTGGCGCAACCAAGAGGAATATTCTGGCGCAGTTCACCGTGGAAGCTGTGACACTATGCATGGTGGGCGGGCTGCTGGGCATTCTGGCGGGGGCGCTTCTGACGTTGATTTTGCATTTCGCGGTGTCCTTCCTGCACGCGGCGCTCTCGCTTACCTGGGTTCTGGTTGCTTTTGCCGTGGCGTGCCTGATCGGCCTGGTTTTCGGGATTTATCCAGCGTGGAAAGCGGCAAACCTTGACCCGATTGAGGCGCTGAGGTACGAGTAAAGCAGGGTTCAGGTGTCAGGGTTCAGGTCCCAGGCGCATACGGCCCGATTCCGGCCTGCGATTCTCTTATCGCTATGGGTCAAGAAATTTCTCTCGGGCGCCGCTCGCGGTCCTTCGCTGCGGCACGAAAGAACTGACACCCGACACCTGACACCTGTAAACTGCCGTTGTCATGCCGCACATCCTGCCCCGAGTCATTGAGATCGCGACGACAGCTCTCACCGTCGCCGGGATGGGCTACTTTCTTGCAAGCCTGGTGGCGGCACGGGTGTTCTTACGCGAGCGGCGCGCGCCGCAGCCTGAGTACACACCAGGCGTGAGCATTCTCAAGTCGCTCAAAGGCCTCGACCCCGGCATGTTGGACGCCTTCCGCAGTCATTGCCGGCAGAATTATGCGGGCGAGTTCGAGCTGCTGTTTGGAGTGAGTTCGCATGACGATCCCGCGACTGCGGCGGTAAAGGCGCTGGAGGCGGAGTTTCCCGAGCGGGTGATTCGGCTCATCGAATGTCCTGAGCGTCTGGGCATGAACGGCAAGGTGAGCACGCTCGCGCAACTCGCGCGCCATGCGCGCTACGACGTCCTGCTCATCAACGATTCCGACATTACGGTCGGGCCGCACTATCTGCAGCGGGTAGTTGGCTGCTTTGCGCCGGGGACGCGGGATGGGGGGAAGGCGCCGGTGGGCCTGGTGACAGCGCTCTTTCGCGGGCGGGCACATGGCACCTTGGCGTCGCGGCTTGAGGCGCTCGCAATTTCTACGGAATTTGTGCCCGGCGTGCTGCTGTCGAAGCTGATCGAAGGCGGCCTGCATTACGGCCTGGGATCGACCCTTGCGGTGCGGCGCGAGGCTCTCGAAAATGCTGGCGGCCTGCTGGGCTTGGTCGATCAGCTGGCTGACGACTACGAAATCGGTGCGCGCGTGGCGAACGCGGGCTATCGAATCGCCCTGAGTTCAGAAGTTGTCGAGACGAGTGTACCCGCCTACGACTGGCGCGGTTTCTTCAACCACCAATTGCGATGGTTTCGAACCGTGCGCGCGTCGCGGCCGGGCGGCTACACAGGCCTGATCGTCACTTACGGCCTTGCGTGGGCATTGCTCAACGTGCTGACCAGCGGAGTAAGCCCTGTGAGCCTGTGGCTGCTGGGGTTGAGTTTCTTTCTGCGGCTGCCGCAGGCCATGATGGTAGGCGCCGAAGTGCTTGGCGATCACGAAGTGCTCGCCAACCTATGGCTTGTTCCGCTGCGCGATGTGGTGGCGATGGGCTTGTGGGTCGCCGGTTTTGCCGGCGACACAGTTGTGTGGCGCGGCGAGAGCTTTGTGCTCAATAATGGCCGGCTCATGAAAACCCAGCGGCGCTAGGAGTGTTAGCTGAATTCGTGGAGCTGGGACATCGCCACTCAATCCGCCGCCGCAGCTGCCGGTTCGTCTTGCGCGCGGATGGCGTCGCAGTCGAACGCGAGGCAGGCGCCGAGTTCGTTGAAATCCTTCTCCCAGCGCGGCCGGTCCTCCGCTGAAAGCGCGGTGAGCGCATAGCTCGCGGTGCGCAGAATCTCGTACCAGATGTTTTGCGCCTGCCACAGATTGAGTTCGAATGGCAGCTCCGTGAGGGTGCGGGCCAGCACCATCGCTCGATCGAGCATTTCGAGCATCCCCGAGGACATCTGCAGCTCCACCATGGCGCGCTTCATGCGCTGGTCGGCGATGTAAGAGAGTGTAGCGGTTTCAAGAGGGACCTGATCGGCCTTGGCGAGCGCGAGGTAAGAGCGTAATTGCGCCACATCCACGGGATCGATTTCGAGCACGCGGCGCAGGCCGGCGTTGATAGCGAAACCGGCGGCGAGCGTGAGCGCGGGCGGCTTGGGCAAGCCCGCTTGCGAAAGATAGTGCAGCAAGCTCGCATGGTCCTGGTAGATAGTAGTGAGCGAGTTCTCAATGTCCAAAAGTGTGGAGTTGAGAATAAGCCGCACGATGCGCCGCTGCTCGTCGGTGAAGAGCGAGATGAGCGAATAGTCGGCGTGGCCGTAGAAGCGGTCGAGCAGGCGAATAACCTCGGGGAAATCGGCGCGCTGCACGTGGCCCGCCGCATTGGCGGAAAATGCCTCGAAGGCGGCGGCATCAGCCTCGCTATAAGCCTTCACCGCCGCAGTGATGTTCTGATCGCCGAAGTGCAGGACGGCGAATGAAAGGCTTTGGGCGTGACCGGTGATGGAGCTGGCCACGTGGACGCGGCCCAGTGCCAGGCGGCCGCGGCCCGAGGTGTAAATCTCGTAGGAGATGCGGCGAACGTGGTAGCAGAAAAGCTCCGTCTCATCGGCAAACGAGGAAAAGACCGAACTGATGGCATAGTGCGCGGTGACCTGCTCGAGATATAGCTTTTGGGTGGCGACGCATTTCTTATAGATGCGCGCGCCGTCGCCGGCAGCCGGCTCGTTGGAATGGGCCTCGGCCAGGCGCGCAAGAAATACCGGTTCGAGCGGCGCGGCCCCCTCGCCGAAAACCTGGCTGGCGAGCTGCAAAACACGCGCCGCGTAGGCGATGATCTGCACCGTCTCGATGCCGGAGATGTCGTCAAAGAACCAGCCGCAACTGGTGTACATGAGCTGTGCGTGGCGCTGCATCTCCATCAGCTCGAGAGCGAGTACACGCTCGTCTTCGCTGAGCGGATGCGCCTGGTGGGCGGCGAAAAAATGATCGGTAGATTCGGTGCTGCGGTCGAGCACCACCTGGATGTAGGCATCGCGCGCAGCCCAAATATCGCGGAAAAAACTGCCGCCTTTCTGCTCAGTGAGCGGGATCAATGCGTCGCGCAACTCGTCGAGGGCTTTGCGCAGAGGGCTGCGCCACTCCTGGTTCCAACCATGGCGACCGCCGTTGCAGCCGCAGTTGGAGCGCCAGCGCTCCACGCCGTGCACGCAACTCCATGAGGTGTTCTCTACGACCTCGCACTCGAATTCCGGCGGAAACTGCTCAAGAAAGGCGGCGTAGTTGGTGAGCTTGACGGTCTTATCCTGCTCGAGCAGGCGCAATGCATAGGCCAGCGCCATCTCACCATACTTGTGATGGTGCCCGTACGACTCGCCATCGGTGGCCACGTGCACCAACTGTGGCTGTGCGCCGTCTTTGAATCCGCCCTTGAGGCGCGCGACCAGGTCGTCGCCGGAGTTGAGCAGGCCTTCAAAGGCGATGGCGCGCGCGATCGGGCCGTTGTAAAAGAACACGGCGATGGAGGCGCCGGAAGCAAAGCGAACCAGATAAGGGCGCGTGGTGTCCACCGAGGAATCGGGCGTATTCGTCCAGTTGTCGTTCTTGCTGCCGTCACTCTTGAGCGGGCGAATGCGCTTGCATTGGTGCGTGGCCAGCACCGTAAAGCGAATGCCGTTTGTCGCAAGGGCTTCGAGGGTCGCGTTGTCGACTGCGGTTTCGGGCAGCCACATGCCTTCAGGCCGTACGCCAAAACTGTCTTCGTAGTCGGCGATACCCCAGCGGATCTGCGTGACGCGATCGCGCGCGTTGGCCAGCGGCAGAATCATGTGGTTGTAGACTTGCGCCAGCGCGGAGCTGTGACCCCGGTTGCGCCGGCGGCTGCGGCTCTCGCCGTCAAGGACCATGCGGAAGGTGCGCGGCGCATTTTCCTTGAGCCAGCTGAGGAGCGTTGGACCGAAGTTGAAGCTTATGCGCGCGTAGTTATTGACAATGCGCGCGATCTGGTTTTTTGCATTTACCACGCGGGCCGCGCCATTGGGCGCGTAACACTCGGCGCAGACGCGCTCGTTCCAGTCGTGGTAGGGAGCGGCCGAGTCCTGCGTTTCCACCGTCTCCAGCCAGGGATTCTCGCGAGGCGGCTGATAAAAGTGGCCGTGGATGCAAACAAATCGCTTTCCAGAAGGCATTAGGATTCCGATATCGTAGATTGCTGCCTGCCCGTGCTGACGCTATTGTACGGCGATGCGGTCAAGCCGAGTTTCTGATCACATGAAATTGCGCCTACGTGAGCCCCGTGGTGTTCCAGGTTGGGCGCGATGGCAAAATTGTGCCGAACCTGGGATACAGTGAGCTGGTGCACAATCGAGCCTTGCGGCAAAACCAGAGAAGGTGTGTCCTGTTGAGTTCTGTGCAAAGTCGCCGCTCCGTAGGGTCGCGGCGACTTGAGGGCCGTGGCTTCGGAATACGGCACCTTTGGTTTTGCGTCAGCGCGCGGAGCGGCCTGTAGGCTCGCGGTTTTTCGCGAGAGCGCAGGCACGCCACAGGTACCAGCTGGCCACGGAGCGGAACGGCGCCCAGCGCTGGCCGCGCCGAAAGACGACATCGGGCTTGGGCAGGTCGGTGGCTTCGAGCGGGCGCGATTTGGGCACGCGTTGAAATGTCAGGGCGTAGCCTTTGCGTACTCCGTAGTCGGTCACAGGGAGCACATCGGGCCGGCCCAGGCGGAAGATGAGCAGCATTTCCACGGTCCAGGAGCCGATGCCGCGCACCTCGGTGAGGCGCTCGACGATGTCGGCGTCGCTCATTTTGCGAATCGCGGCATGGGACGGCACGGTGCCGTCGAGGGTGCGCGCGGCAAGGTCGCGGAGAGCTTTGATCTTGTTGCCGGAGACGCCGGCAGCGCGGAGTGGATCGTCTGGCGTGTCGAGCAGCAGCTGCGGCGTGGGATCGCCGCCGAAGTACTCACGCACACGGCGATGGATCGTGGCCGCGGCCTTGCCGTGCAACTGCTGGTAGAGGATCGATTCGAGCAGCGACTCGAAGGGCGAAGTGGACTGATCGAGGCGGAGCGTGAAGGGACCGGCGCGATCGATGAGCGCAGCAAGCTTTGGGTCGCGGGCACGAAGATGCGCGGTTGCCTCGTCGGGATCGAAAGGAAGCTTACGGCTGCGGCCGTCGTGAATCATGGAAGGAGTGTATCGCAGGCGGGTTGAATGGCGGCTGCACTCCCGTCTCCTAGACAGTTGCTGGAACACGAACTGCATCATGTAGCGCGGCTGGGATCTGCGCACGCTACATGATTCGTGCCTCGAGACGCGCGAAGAACAATGGCCTCGCTACCCGCTACAGGTCCTTTAGTTCGATTGCGCCGCGGCCTTCGTGGCATGCACGATAACGATTTGTGTTTTGCCCCCTTGCAGGCCTATTGACGACGAAATTGCCACAGTCAGCAGCTCGCCCGTTCCCTTATCGAGCACGAACGTTTCTCCGTTTGCGTTGACATTGGCTCGCGCGTCAGAACCAAGCTTGTCCTGGTAAAACGCGCTCACCTGGTCTTTCGAATCAGTGGTGAGAAAGGTCGCTGTGAGCATGTCTTTGCCTGCGATGGTCATACGCACGTGGGCTTTCTGTTCGGCGCCGGGATAGATGGGAACGCCTAGGTCGCTTTCCGAAACCGGCTGCGTGCCGGTTGTCATATGCGCGGACCTCGCGAACTTGTAGACCCCGTAGCCAACGACGGCCACTCCGATGATGCCAAGGCCCACAAAGATGGCAACGATGATGAGCACGATCTTGAGTGCGCTCGGCCCTTTGGGGGGCGGCGGGTAGACTGCCGGCGGATACGGCGAACCGGACGGCGGATAGGGCTGCGAGGGATTTACCTGTGGAGGCTGGTTGCCCGAAATGTCAGTCATGATCCTATCCTTGCAAGTAGATTTTTTGTGGCTTTGGCTGGCCGCGATTTGAAGTTGCAGCCACTATAGCAAAACCGGGGTAGGTTTATCCCGAATTCGCAATCGTCGAGTCGACGCGACTACCAGGGAGCGGCGACCTTGATCGACGCCAAACACGGCACGGTAACCCTGGTTTTGCCGTTACACCGCATCCGTGGCTTCCTGGCATTGACCGGGCAGGTGAAAATTTCCACTTCGCGGTTAGGTTCCGTATCGGGTCAGAGCCGCCGGTGCGCGGCAGCAGGGAACGGACAACTCCCGGCCGGGAGCTTTACCATCTAGGACATAGGGAGTTCCACCATGAAGATGCGGCCGGGATCGCAGACGGGATTTCTGCTGTGCGGCAAGGAATGGACCGACGGCGAGGCAATGGAAGTGCGCTCGCCGTGGGACCAGGGATTGGTGGGGCGCGTGACCAAGGCGACACGCGCCGACGCGCGCCAGGCAGTGCATCATGCCGTGGCGAGCATGCGTAGAACGCGCGCACTGCCGCGCTGGAAACGCCGCGAGATTTTGGAGGATGTGGCTGCCGCGCTCATTGAGCAGAAAGAACGTTTTGCGCAACTGATTGTGGCGGAGGCCGGTAAGCCGGTGCGGCTGGCGCGGATTGAGGTGGACCACGCTGTGCTCACCTTCAAGACCGCGGCCGAAGAGGCAGCCCGGCTCGGCGGCGAGAGCATTCCCCTGGATCTGACCGAAGGCAACGAGGGCCGCTGGGGTCTGGTGCAGCGTTTTCCCATCGGTCCGGTGCTGGCCGTTACGCCCTTCAACTTTCCGCTAAACCTGGCAGCGCACAAGGCTGCGCCTGCCATGACGGCAGGGTGCCCGCTGATTCTGAAACCGGCGCCGCAAACCACGTTTACCGCGCTGGCCCTTGGAGAGGTGATCTTGAAAGCCGGTTGGCCCGAGGAGGCGCTGGCTGTTCTGCCGCTCGACAATGCCGACACTGCATGGCTCGCGGAGAAGGAGGACCGGATCAAGCTGGTCAGCTTTACCGGTTCGGCCAAAGTGGGCTGGGAGATGAAGGCGCACTCCGGACGCAAACGGGTATTGCTCGAGTTGGGCGGCAACTCCACACTCGTGGTGCACAGCGACTGGAGGGATTTGGACGACGCAGCATTGCGCACCGCGCATTCGGCTTTCAACTACGCCGGACAGTCCTGCATCAGTGTGCAGCGCGCGTTCGTGGAGCGCAGTATCTTCCAGACCTTCCTGTGGAAGGTCGTCGAGGTCGCCGCCAAGCTTGCCATTGGCGACCCCGCCAATGAAGCGACCGAGGTTGGCCCTCTGATCCGGGCGAGTGAAGCGGAGCGGGTGAAGGCCTGGGTCGAGGAGGCCGTTGCCAACGGTGCGAAGCTGGTGGCCGGCGGCGACCGCAAAGGGTCGATGATTACCCCGGCCATTCTTACTGCAACCGCGCCGGGCATGAAGTTACACGACGAGGAGATCATGGGGCCGGTTCTGGCCATCGAGCCCTACGACGACTTCGAGGATGCACTGGCCCGCGTGAATCACTCGAAATACGGCTTACAGGCCGGGTTGCTTACGCGCGACTCCGGACGCATTCTCACTGCGTATCGCGAGCTCGAAATCGGCGCGTTGATTGTGGGCGATACGCCTAGCTGGCGGCTGGACCCGATGCCCTTCGGGGGCGTAAAGGATTCCGGAATGGGACGCGAAGGAATTCGCTGGGCCATCGGGGAAATGACCGAGCCGCGCGTCCTGGTGATGAGCGGCGTAGGGCAGGGCTGATTCAGTTCACAGTTCACAGTTCGTAGTTCGCAGTTCACAATTCCGGCCTTGGAATCGGAGCCGTCGTCCGTCAACTACGAACTGTGAACTGTTTTCCTACTTCGCGGCCATATCGAGCATGGCTTTCGTGTCGGAGGCATGGGGGCCATCGGGGGCGAGTTCGAGATACTTCTGAAGCGCTTGGCGGCATTCGGCGGAGATGACGAACTTACCTTGCGCATCGGGCTTGGCATCCACAAAAAGAACCGATCCGAGGACGAACCACGTGTCTGCACGCGTTGGATCAGCCGCCGCAGCCTTCCGGCAGGCCGCGACCGCACCGGTCGTGTCCCCGTTGTTGTACATGACCGCGCAGACATTGAAATACGCCTTCCCGGGGTTTGAGGACAACTCGGCGGCGTGGTTATAGTTGTCGATCGCCTCCGTAGTGCGCTTCAGCTTGAGCAGGGCATTGCCCTTCCCGATATAGATCTGCGCGACGCGGTCTTTCCACGCTTGATCCGGCTGGGCCTGATCGGGCTGGCCGGGCGCGGGCTTCTCCTGCTCGGCCGCGGCGAGGGCGCGGTCATAAGTGGCAAGGGCCGTTTCCATCGGGCCTGTGTCGCTTTGTCCGGTCGTGGCGTAGAGTTGCGCGTTTGCCAGCAGGTAAAGATTGGCCGACGTCGCGTTCGCGTCGACTAATTGCTGCGCGGCTGTGATTGCGGCCGTCCAATCCTTCGCTTGCATGGCATGGTCGTAAGTGGCCTTCAGCGCCTGCGGTGTATTTTGTGTGCCGGTTTGCGCAGTTTGCGGGCTCGCCGGAACGGCCGGAAGAAAGGCCAAAAGGGTTGCTGCGGCAACGAAAAAAGTACGGCGCATGGCGCACCTCCGCGTATCTGTGATGGTTGGACGTCTGGCACCACGTTAGCTCAGCGCCGCTGCGATGGCAAGAATATCTTTGTACCGGCGATCGAACCGCGCGGATCCGCGAGACGCAACTCTCCCCTGCGGCCCGTAGGGGCCGGACGTGGCGGCAGAGAGAGGGGAGGGAAATATCGCCCAGGCCAAATGCTGGATGAGGACAGATACGCCTGGAAATGTGCGAGGGGGATTGTTGTTCCGCCTGCATGAGGGAGGGCCCCGTGGCAAATCTATTGCCCCCCGCCACTAACTTCGAGCTGCTTAAACCACCCTGGGTCGCTTAGGCCTTTTGTCTCGCCTTGCCCTTTTCCTTGGCCCAGCGCCTGTGCTGCGCTTCAGAAATCTTCTTGCGCGCTTCGGCACTTAGGACACGCTTCTTTCTGGGCTTGGCTTTGGCCGGCGCTTTTTTGGCTTTGGGTCCGGTTTTGGCAGCTGCGGTTTCGAGAGTGGCCAGAAGGGCGCGGGCCCGGTTCAGTCTGGCTATCTCAGCATCAATTTCGGTAAGAATGTTTTCAATCGCCATGAAACTAAGGATAATGCATTTGATTCGCCCTTGAAAAGGTTTCAGAAGGAATTATTTCTTGCTTTCGAAGAGTAACTGGGAAGATAGGCCACGTATCGGTCCGACGAAGAACTCTTGCAGAAGAACTTATGACGGATCGTGGGATTATTGGAGGGGGCGTAGCTTAACAGTTTCCACAAACTGGGCCGACAGGAGGAGACCCTGGCCCGAACGAGCTGGAGATTCGCGCATTGCGCTGCGGCACGAGACGGGAAGAAATTGCGGCGGAACATATGCTTTCCCCGTCCCGCCCCAATTTTCTGGCGCTTCCTGCCTTCTTGCGGATTCGCATGACTTACATCCCCAGATACATCACGTGCACATAGACGCCCAAGCGCACGTTATAGGCAAGGTACCAGCCAATGTGGTCCGGGTCATCGTAGATGACAATTTCATCCGAGTTCCAGAACCAGCCGTCGCAGAAGGCAACATCGGCGGGCGCGACAGACCAATACCAGCCGTTGAACCAGAAGCGATTGGGGTCGCCGCCGGCAAGATGCCACACGTGCTTCGGTCCAAAGCCGCCCGTGAAGTGGCCGTGCTCCCAGGGATGGTCGATGTGATAGCGAGGATCTGTCGGGCCGGTATCATGGCCAACCCAAACTTTGCCCTTGTCGACATGCGGAGCGTTGGGATGGCCGGGTTGATCGGAATAGTTGCGGTGCGCATCGGGCGCTTGGGGCGTGCCGTGATAGGGCGCGGGCCCGTGCTTGGGTGGCTGAGGATGGTCGCCGCCTTGATGTTGCGCAAAAGACGGCACGGCGAAAACGAGCAATGCTGCGAATGCAATGTGAATGGACTTCATCGATTCCTCCCGATCCCCGAGCGAAGAACGGCCCAACGCGTGGCTTCTCCGGAACGGGCGATCAAAGACAATTGGTTGCACTCCGGATTCTTGCACAAGAGGGCAAGGTCCGGCACATGAATCTTCCTGTGCCGTTACCGCGTGGAATCCCGGTTTCTTGACAGGTTGGCGCTACGCGTTGACCGTAGCGGGGGCGCGGCGCCATGCGTAGAGCGGAAACTGGTTGGCCAGTTCGGCCACCTCGCTGCGAATCCGCTCCAGTGCTGCTTCGTCGTTGCGCCGATCGAGCGCTCGGGCGATCCAAGCGGCGATCCGCCGCATCTCCGGTTCCTTCATGCCGCGCGTGGTGAGCGCGGGCGTGCCCACGCGAATGCCGGAGGGCTTGAGCGGTGGATTGGCGTCCCAGGGGATGGAGTTCTTGTTGACCGTGATGCCAGCCTTGCCCAGAGCCAATTCCGCCTCAGAGCCGAGAATGCCTTTCTCGAAGACGTCAACCAGCATAAGGTGATTGTCGGTTCCACCTGAAACCAACCGAAAACCTGCCGCACTTAGTGCTTCGGCCAGGGCTCTGGCGTTGGCGACGATTTGCGCCGCGTAGACGCGAAACTCGGGACGCAGCGCCTCACCAAACGCAACGGCCTTTGCGGCCACAATATGCACCAGCGGGCCACCCTGCTGGCCGGGGAAGACGGCCTTGTCGACTGCCGCGGCCAGATCCTGGTTGCAGATAATCAGGCCGGCGCGCGGGCCGCGCAATGTCTTGTGGGTTGTGGTGGTGGTGATGTGCGCGTGCGGAACGGGCGAATCGTGCACGCCGCCCGCTACCAGGCCGGCAATGTGCGCCATGTCAAAGATAAAAACTGCTCCGACTTTGTCGGCAATGGCGCGCATGCGGGCGAAGTCCCAGAAGCGCGGGTAGGCGCTGGCGCCGCCGATGATGGCCTTGGGCTTTTCCTGCTCCGCGACTTTTTCCATCTCGTCGTAGTCGATGGTTTCGGTGTCACGGCGCACGTGATAGAAAGTCGTGCGATAGAGCTTGCCGCTGAAGCTGAGGCGATGGCCGTGCGTCAAGTGGCCGCCGTGCGAGAGGTCGAGGCCGAGAATGGTGTCGCCGGGCGCGAGAACCGCCGCATAGGCCGAGGCATTGGCCTGCGAGCCCGAGTGCGGCTGCACGTTGATGTGCTCGCCGCCAAAAATCTGGCGAGCGCGATCGCGGGCCAGGTTCTCCACGATGTCGGCGTACTCGCAGCCGCCGTAGTAGCGGCGTCCCGGATAGCCCTCGGCATATTTATTGGTGAAGATCGAGCCGGCGGCCTCCAGCACCGCTTCGGAGACGAAGTTTTCGCTGGCAATCATCTCCAGCCCCTCGTGCTGGCGAAGCGTTTCGTGGCCGATGGCGGCAGCCACTTCTGGATCGACTTGGGCGAGCGGCAAGGACATGCGATCAGTCATACTGAAATTCTAGCCGCTGTCCCGGCCGGGATGTAACGGTGACAGGGATGCAGTTTTGGATAGCCCGACAGCTGAGAAGTGGAAACACCAATGACCGGTCTGCGGTGTCTAATATAAGTATGACCAAGCCAAACCGCTGGATTGTGAAGGCCTCGGTATTTCTGTTTTCGGCCTCTTTGGTCACCTCGCAAGGCACATGGGGTCAGGTTCCAGTGGCGTCAGCCAAAACTCCCGAACTGTATTTTTTAATTCTTCCTTCAAAGCAGCTCTTGTCCCTGGGCGAGAGCGTAGCAATCACCCTCCAGCTTTATAGTCGATCGAAACAACCGATTTTGGTCAGTCGCCTGTGGGGCGATGAGTTTGTGAGTTTCAAACTAATGGGTCCTGACGGCAACGAAGTACCGTGGGTGGGCGAGGCGCGCGCCGGTTCTAAGGGATACACCCCCTCAGATTTCACTGTGTTGGGCAATACAACGAAATCTATGCGAACAGAGCCATTTTGCTGAAAGACGGAGCAGGGTTTGCCTTCGACAAGCCTGGTCAATACTCGCTCACCCCCGAATTCTCCATGGGGCCCGCAGAGAGATTCGCTCCGTTCGCAGGCCAAGCGAAGCCTGCAATAAGCTCCTTCCATTCGACGAAACTGGCGTTTTGCATAGAGGCATGCACTTCAGAACCTCTTCAGGTGGGCGCCAATGCCCCATGATCGCTCTCGACGCCGTGCGCGCGTTCTACACCAACATCACCAGATACCAACAGCTCGGGATTCCTTATGGATGCGAAAGGAAGGCGCTCGGGCCACTTTTTAGCAAACGACTGGCCAGTGAACTCGACGGTCTCCATGCGTGCGACGACGAGGCTACCGGCGATACGGCGAGATTTTTCGCGCCACCACATACAAGCCTGCAACGCCTTGGTTGGAGGAAGGTTTGTTCACTGGCCCCAATGACGCAGCAACTCCATCCACGTTTCGTATTCTCGGCAGCAGGTCTGTCGGGGAAAACCGCGCCGACGTTCTGATTGCCTTCAAAGAGGACTGGGGCGACTCTGAGGGTGACGTAACCGCGATTCTGGAGAATAACCGGTGGGTCATCGATGATTACGTAGCAATGTATGAGAACGACGAACTGCGTCGTCTGTCTGCAGGATATCCGGAGCGCAAAGGCGGTCAGTGGGTGGGAGAACCAGTCTACTGAAGGGGCGGCTCGTACGTTGCTACACTTTGACATTCTGGGCTGTTGCTTTTGCGGCCGGCCCGAGTCACCTTAGAACCTGTTTAAAAACTCTCGGCGGAGCGGTGTTTTGCAAGGACGCGGCTTTCCAGGCCGCTGAAAAAGCCCGAAAGAGGAGCGAAAAGTGACAGGACAAGAATGGCAGGGGCTGAAGCCCGTTCATTCTGCGTGCTTTGGTGGCCCGACCAAAGTCGTGCCCCTGTTACAAAGCTCCTTCAATCGAGTTTTTCAGCGGCCTGTTTAGCCCCTGAGGGAGGTTTT
>Ga0335078_10000546_pt1 | contig 58020 bp, 54 predicted proteins | sample Lox_Sample_32_FD_206711 | JGI IMG/M metagenome (GOLD analysis project Ga0335078, IMG submission 206711) | Soil microbial communities from Loxahatchee National Wildlife Refuge, Florida, United States - Lox_Sample_3.2 | ecosystem: Environmental > Terrestrial > Soil > Wetlands | place: USA... | reverse complement strand
GGATCGGAGCACTTGTAAGTGACGGTAATCAGCGTCGCTTTGCGCGTCGGTTCGACGGTCAGACGCTTACCCACGCGTCGTACCGCTCGCGCCAACTGTTTTTCCGGGCTGTCGCCGACGATGCTCCAAAACCAGGAGTGCCCAAGCGTTGTCAGGCCGCTGTTCCGCACCACGGTCCGCAGAATCTCGTCGTCGTGCAGAAGTTCCGCTTCCGAGTTCAGCTCTTCCTCGGTAACGGCTTCGCGCTCGAACTCGGCCTGGCTGGCCGTGGCGGCGACCAGCGGGTCCAGTCTGCCATGCCGTACCAGGATCTTCATCTCTCCCTGGTAGGGTGGCGCGATGATCCCGTAGAGCAGCACGGCGGCAAGAATTGCAAAGAACGATCCCAGCAGCAACCGGCGTTGCCGGAAGGGAATTGCCAGCAGATCGCGCATGGTGGGCACCGGCGGCTGGATGGGTCGGGGAACGAGTCTAAGTTCTTCCGGCATACAATATGTGCTGGGTCGTTCCCGGCGATGCTCTGCCTAAAAGCTGCAAGACTGTTCTGCGGCGAACTACCGCTCTCTTAGAATTGCGGCGTGGTTCCATACAGACTGAGGCTCGAGGCGGGGAGATACTGTCTGATTTTCGAAATCCTGTTCTGCGGTACAAACAGAAAGTCGCCGTCCCTCAGATGAAGATCCTCCGCCAAGGTTCGTGCGTTCAGCATCGCCTTCACATTCAAAACGTGAGATTCCACTAGCTCATCCGACACTCGACGGAATAACACCACTTGCGAGTGCTTGGCTTTCCCGGTGAATCCTCCGGCCATCGCAAGCGCCTCGGTCACTGTGACCTCGGAGCGCAGTTCGTACTTGCCGGGACGCCCCACTTCACCGGATGCAATAAAGTACGGCCTATCGAAGTCCTTGGGCATGATCGTGATCTGCGGATCGTGCAGGATATCCCGATAGGCGGCGCGGATCCGCTGTTCCAATTCGGGCGTCGTTAGTCCCTCAGCGTAGATCGAACTGGTTCCCTTCAAAGCCATGAAGCCGTCCGGTTGGACGGGGACCGCCTGGTTGAATTCGGGCGAAAAAGCGAAGTCAATCTCGATGATGTCGCTTTTGCGCAACCGGTAGAGCGGGCGGCGTTCCCCCGTCAGGGCTGGACTCATAACGCCGTCCGCCGCTCCGGATTTCGTGGTCTCCGCCCGATCAGTTTGTTCGCCAGCAGTCTGCGACTGCTGTTCCTGAGTGGCAGCCACCACCAGCCCCTGTTGCAAGCAACAGGCAACAACAAGAGCGCAAAAAGTCACAACTTGCCGCATCGGCTTCGTTCCTTGTTAACTCGGTTTCGTTTTCGCCGTGCCCAAGTTAGCTTGCCCGGCAAAGCCTGACAAGACATGAAAAGTGTTGCCTACGAAGGTAGGCAATCGGGCAAGATATTCCAAGGTTCCCGCTGCCCGATAAGTCATTGCACCGGAATTGGCGTCACCCCGCGTGGAACGATAGGCAGATTGAGATTGAAGTCGCTCATGCCACTTTCGTTCCCTCTTCGAAGGTGGAGTTCCCTTAGCGATCAAGGCTCCAGTCGCATAGTCGAATCAACTAAGAGCGACCTACTAGTGCGAAGGGCTACTTCTCACTGGGGAGGGCTTCGCGTATCATTGTGGATGAATCAAACGCAGTCGAAGCTTTGCGAGTCCCTCCCCGAATGCAGGTCTTTGCGGACTCGCCGCCCCATCCTCTAGGCGGCGCGCTGCATGATCTTGCTCCTGCTCCCTTGATGAATTGAGTGCGTCGCTCGGTTGGCTGGCCGCCGGCTTCCGCTGCGCCTTTGTCAGCGTGTTGCGATAGCCGTCGCCAGGGATCAGGGACATGCGAGAAACAGCCTTGAGCAAGGGGAAGACCTGATGGGTGCTGCTGCAGCCAGTCCTGGGTTAGTCGTCGTAGACGTGTCGCTGAATCTGGTGGCGTGTAACGCTGACGCTATTCAAATCCTCACCTTTCCCGATAGCCCGGAAAAGATCAGCGATTTGAAGTCCTGGCTGACCAACAAGATTCGCTCCCGGTTGCTCGATCGGCGATCCTCCGCTCCGGTGAGCTTTGTCGGGGAGTTCCGTTCTGCCAAGCGCATGCTTGTTTGTCGTGCGTTGCCGCTGCTCACCGGCCCTCGCGGCGACCGCAAGCCGATGCTGGTTCTCATGCTGGAGCGGAAATCCAACGAGCGGTCCACGATGGACGAAATCTCGAGACAGTTCGGCTTAACCCCTAGGGAACAGGAAACTGCCAGGTTGCTGGGCGAGGGGTTGACCAGCAAAGAGATCGCCGTGCGCATGAACATCAGCCCCAATACGGTCAACAGCTTTGTTCGGCTGATGATGGTCAAGATGAACGTCTCCAGCCGGTCGGCGATTATCGGAAAAATCGCGACTCCCACAAACGGATCGTAGTACCTGGCGCTGGAAGCGGCAGGACAAAGATACGCTGGAGAGTCGCCCCTCGTCCGTCCGGCCCTCTCCGAGCCTCCGCTCAGAACGGAAAGCGGATCGTTAGGATGCCATTGTGGTTGTTGGTGTGGAACTGCGTGGTCGCGATTTGAAATCCGCCGCCGATGGTGAACCCGACTCTCCCAATCAGGTGAAAGCGCCCCAGGATCAGGCCGGGCGTCACCAAGTTCTGTTTCTGACCGTCGTTCTTACCCTCCTGAAAGAACGTTGAATTGAGTTCGACTTCCGGCCAGATCTTGCGGAACACGCGGTACTGGAAAGTATTGTTCCAGGAGTAGGTGCGCCCCGCGATGTTGGTGTCGGAGGTGGGAAATCCGACACCGAACGTGCCTTGCAGATCGAAGTTGCCGAACCCTTTGCCATAAGCGATGGTCGGAGTAATGACCGGGTGCAAGGCGCCGTTCTTGGACTCGCCGGTGGGCAGGCTCCAGCCGAGAAATGCCGTCAGGATATAGTTGCCGTGCTGCTCGTTCTTGGAGAGCAGGCGGTACTTGACCAGAAATGCCACGTCGCCCCATCCGTCACGCACGCTGGGATCGTTATGCTCGATATAAGGAGGCAGGTTGAAGATGACCTCGACTCTTTCAAAAGGGATGAGTTCCAACCCTTTGCCGCCATCGAAATTATCGGTTGTGACGCCTTTGGCGTTGGTTTGCCAGAACTGGTCGTAGCGAAACTCTTCTTCCAGCCGCGGCGTGGTGGTGGCGACGGGCGTGACCCAGTGCGGTTGCTCGTCTTTGGTTTTGTCAACGCGGGAAAACCAGTCGGACCAATAGCCGTCCTGAGCCTGGGTGAATGCGGGAAACAAAAGCAACAGAGCAGACGCACACAGCAAAGCCGCTTGGCGCATGAACCCCTCCTGACAGACTTGGATAAGAAATTTGGGATTGTATATGCAATACTGTTGCGAACGCAACTTATATATGGTTATGTGTGGTTCTGTGTGTCGAACTAACAGCACATTCCTCGCTCCGCTCGGAATGACAAAAAGGGGGAGGAATGGCGCGGTGTGGAATCGCTAAGGTGTGGAATCGCCAAAAGGGGGCGAGAGTTTTGACCGATCGCGTGCCGCAGCGGTAGGATTTCGCTGTTTATGAAAAACAAGCGAGCGGAAGCCAAGTCCGTTCAGGAGCCGTTGCTGCTGCCGCGTGAGGCAGCGCTGCAGTTGCGCATCAGCTTCCCCACCATCAAGCAGTGGATCTACGCGCGCAAGATTCGCAGCGTAAAGACTGCCGGCGGGCATCATCGCATCCCGCAGAGCGAGGTGGACCGCCTGCTGTTCCGCACCCGAGCCAGAACTGCTCCCGAGCGCGAGGATCTCATCCGTCGCGTCAGCGGGCGCAATCAGTTGGTGGGCCGGATCGAAGAGGTCCGCATCAGCGGCCTGATGGCGGAGGTGACGATTTCCATTGGCAATCAGCGGATCACTTCCATCATTACGTCGAGGTCAGCGCGCGAGATGCAGTTGAAACCGGGGCAGGCTGCGGCGGCGCTGATCAAAGCGACGGAAGTGATGATATTGAGGGTGTGAGAGGGCCGCGCGGACGTTAAAAGCAGGTTTCTCGACTTCGCGCAAGATCATGGAAACATGCCCTTGTGCTGCGCTCGAAATGACAAAGTGTAGAGTTACTCCGGCGCTGCCTTCATCCCGTGGCCGTTATTCAATACCCAGTTCTTTCGCCAGCGCCTTCCACTTGCTGTCCACGAGCGCTTTCGTTTTGTCGTCCATCAGAATCTCATCCGGCCAGGGGCGAGTGAAGCCTTCGCCGGCCCACTTGCGGGTCGCGTCAATGCCCATCTTCGATCCGTAATTAGGCAGTCGCGAGGCGTGGTCAAGTGAATCCACCGGGCCGAGCATGAACTGGATATCGCGCTCGGGATCGATGTGATTGCAGACTTTCAGCGTAACTTCCCCGATATCCTGTACGTTCACATCTTCATCCACCACGATGATGCATTTCGTGAACATCGCCTGGCCGAGCGACCAGATGGCGTTCATCACCTTGCGGGCCTGGCCGGGATACGATTTGCGGATCGAAACGATCATCAAGTTGTGAAAGATCCCTTCGATGGGCAGGTTGATATCCACCAGCTCCGGGATGGTCAGCCTCATCAGGGGCAGGAAAATACGCTCGACCGCCTTGCCCATCCAGGCATCTTCCATCGGAGGTTTGCCGACGATGGTGGTGGAATAGATCGGATCTTTGCGATGGGTGATGCAGCTGAGGTGAAAGACGGGATAGAGATCTTCGAGCGAGTAGAAGCCGGTATGATCGCCGAATGGGCCTTCGGTGCGGAGTTCATCGAGATGCACGTGGCCCTCGAGAACGATCTCCGCCGTGGCCGGAACTTCCAGATCCACGGTCTCGCATTTGACCAGTTCGACCGGCTTCTGCCGCAGGAATCCAGCGATCAGGTATTCCTCGATGTCGGGCGGCGCGGGAACGATCGCGGAAAATGTCACGGCGGGATCGGTGCCAATGGCAACGGCAACTTCCATTTTGCCGGCCGGATGATCGCTCGACGCCAGAACGGAACCGCCCGAGGTGCGGGCCATGATGTCCACCGCGGCGCGCGCACTCTGCACGAGCGGGACGCTCGCGCCTACATTGGTCCCCTTGCGTAGCATTTCCCGGTAGTGTTCGGCGCCGATTTTTTGGCGCTGCCAGTGCATGCCGGTGGTACGGCCATCGTAAACCTGCATGCGATACATGCCGACATTGCGTTTGCCGGTCCTGGGATCGCGAGTAATCACGCAGGGCAACGTGATGAAACGGCTGGCATCCTTCGGCCAGCATTGCAGAACGGGGAACCGGTCCAGAGAAAAATTGTCGCGCCGGATCACTTCTTTGCAAGCGCCGGTGGACACTGTCTTCGGGAAAAACTTTCCCATCTCGGCGAGCATGGGCAGCATCTTCACTTTGTCGAGAAAGCCCTGCGGAGACTTCACATCCATGAACTGGCGGATACGGTCGGCGACTTCGTCCAGCGAATCCACCTCGAGCGCGAGCTTCATGCGGCGCGCGGAGCCGAATTGATTGATCAGAACCTGCGCTCCGGGATGGCCTTTGACGTTCTGAAAAAGAAGAGCGGAGCCGCCGGGCGAGGACGCCAGGCCACCACTGCCCTTGCTCACTCGATCGGTAATTTCGGCGATCTCGAGAATGGGATCCGCTTCCGTGCGAATCTTTTTCAGCTCACCGGCGCGGTCCAGCGCTGCCATCCATTCCCGCAAATCGTCGTAAGCCAAAATGCCTCCCGTAAGGAAACGCGATTATAAAGCAGGAGAGTCTTGCGCCACAGCGGATACCGAGAGGAAGCCAAAATGACAAAGGTCACTGAGACGGCACAATGCGGGAGCGATTGCCACCGCGTTTCCCGACTTGTGTAATTCTTTTGTAATTTCGCTCCGCTATCACATTCCACGCCACGCGCTGGTTCTTACTCTTATAGGCAGAGGGCTTCGAGACCATGCCAATCCATCCCAAAGGCACGCGGGCGCGTGTGCTGCTGAGTTCCGTATTCGGACCGTACGCGCAGGACGACGAATTCGGAAGCCGCGCCATCAATCCCATGGAGCTCTATCAAAACCAGGTGACGCGGGCGCAAGGCGCTTTCTCACTGCGGATGTTCCATCGCTCGTGGGGCATTATGCTGATCCATGCCAATATTTCCGCGCCGTGTACGCTGCTGGATTTCCCCACACGCGAAGACTTTGCGCGGGAGATCGCCGATCAGCATTACGACATTGTCGGCATCTCCTCGATCATTGTGAACGTGGGCAAAGTGAAGGAGATGTGCCGGATCGTGCGGGAACTTTCTCCGCAGTCGGTCATCGTAGTGGGCGGGCATGTGGCGGCGCTTCCGGACCTGGATACCATGATTGACGCCGATCACATTGTGCGCGGAGAAGGCATCGCCTGGATGCGGAGCTACCTGGGCGAAGACGAGCGTGCGCCCATTCGCCATCCGGCCATTGTCTCGGCATTGCGGCCGCGGATCATGGGCGTGCCCCTACCGGATGGACCCAGCGCGACGGCGGCCACAATCATTCCTTCCGTTGGCTGCCCGATGGGTTGCAACTTCTGCACGACTTCGGCGTTCTTTGGAGGCAAGGGAAAGTTTGTCAACTTTTACGAAACCGGAGACGAACTATTCGATGTGATGAGCCAGGCTGAGGCGCGGCTCGGGACGCGTGCGTTTTTCATGATGGATGAGAATTTCCTGCTGCACCGCGCGCGCGCCATGCGTTTGCTGGAGCGCATGAAGCAGGCAGGCAAGAGCTGGGCGCTTTCGGTCTTTGCCTCGGCCAATGCGGTCAGCAAGTACAGCATGCAGGAGTTGGTAGAGCTCGGAGTTTCCTGGCTGTGGATGGGGCTGGAATCTCCTCGAGCGGGGTACGCCAAGCTGCAAGGCGCGAACACATTGCATCTGACGCACGAGTTGCGACAGCACGGCATCCGGGTGCTGGGCTCGACCATTGTCGGGCTCGAACACCACACCCCTGACAACATCGTGGGCGAAATTGAGTATGCCATTGACCACGCCACCGACTTTCACCAGTTCATGCTCTATACGCCCGTGCCGGGCACGCCGCTTCACCAGGAGATGCAGCAACAGGGTCGCATGCTGGATGGCGTAGATCTGGCCGATATCCATGGGCAGCACAAGTTCAACTTCCGCCATGCTGCCATTTCGCGAGACGATTCCAAAAGATTTCTGGATTGGGCTTTCTGGCGCGATTTCGAGCGCAATGGGCCCAGCCTCTACCGCATTTGCCAGACCATGCTGCAGGGCTGGAAGCGATACAAGCGCTATCCCGACGCTCGCGTGCGGGAACGCTTTGAAAGGGAGATGACAAAACTGGGCAGTGGTTACGGCGCCGCCCTCTGGGCCATGGAACGCGAGTTCAGGAAGGTCAACCGCGAGGTGAGCAAACAGATTCGCGCCTTACGCCAGGAGGTGGGCAGGGAATTTGGCTGGGCTGCCCGCGTGACTGCCAACTTGCTGGGGCCGGTGCTGCTATGGAGCACACGGCGAGAGGCCAGCAAGCTGGCTTCGGGGAAAACTTACGAGCCGCCGATGATTGTGGAACGGAAAAACTGGATCCCAGCCTGAGGCCGCTCTTTTCGTCCATAAAGCGAAAGGCCCCGCCGACGAGGCGGGGCCTTCCACTTGAAAGTCCGAAAGACTACTTTCCCTTGTAGGTAATTGGTGAACCGATGCCGGTGCAGAACTCGTAACCCTTCGCGCAAGAGTAGCGATTGCTGCCGACCGTGATATCGCGCCACCAAGCCTTGTAATTCTTCGCGTTTCCGTAGTCTTTGTAGACCTCGGTCAGCTCAGCTTTCGTGGACGCGTTAAACGTTCCGGCAGCATTGATGATGCCGGCAAGCGTGGGTGAGGAAACACTCGTTCCACCCACTTCGCACCAGCCTCCGCACCCGTACTGCGAATAGATGGCGACAGCGGAAGCCGTGGCAGCCTCGGATGAGAAATCCGGAGTGCCTCGCTTGGTGCCGACAATCTTCTTCACAACGTTCTGGTAGCTGGGCCGCGCCTCAAACTGGCTGGGACCGCCCCCGGCGGAACCCCAGGCGGATTCGCCTGTGAAGTTGCCTTTCGAGTCACGATCGATGGTTGTGCCACCGGCCGAAACTACGTAGGGGGAAACGCTCGGGTAGCCGACCTGGCCGCCGGAGTCGCCGGAAGAAGCGAAATAGACTACGCTCTTCCCCTGGAAGTGCTTGTCATCGGAAGTCTCACCCGAGTATTCTCCGCCCTGCCAGCTGTTCGAGGCCTCGCCGCCGCCGGCTGTCTGCAATAGCTTTGTTGCCTTGTCTTCGGCAGCGTACAGGTCGCTATCAGAGTTAGAGTTGGCTTCGACGAGGTAGATTTTTGCCTTGGGCGCCATGCCGAAGGCGTACTCGATATCCAGCGACTCTTCCAGAGCCCAACCGGAATCCGCCTGCGGATTGCCGACCTTTACTTTGGTGAAGTTGGGCGTTCCGTAACCATAGTTGCTGGCGAAAGTGGTGATGTCGGTAGCGGCATCTGGGTTATCGAAGGCGTCCACCAAGGCGATCGCTTTTGAGCCGCCATTGGGAACGACCTTGCTGGTTTTGGGGCAACCCTTAGTCTGCTTCACGAGTTGATAAAGGCAGGCGAGAGACAGCGGATTCTCGGCGATGGGCGCGCCATTGACGTCGTATTCCATGTGCTCGGGGATGTACATCACGATGGTGGTGTGAGCCCGGACACCGATATCTCCGCGATGCTCGATGCTGCTCTCCGGAATCACGACCCGGCCTTGCGCGGATGCAAATTGGACGGCAAAAAACAGTGTCGCTGCCCCACACAACAGCGCGATCTTGAGTTTCATATACGGTTAGCTCCTCTGCTTGATTATTGGCTTTTGCAATGGCTGATCTCGGCTCCCGTTACGGTTCGAATCCGCATTGGGCAAGTACGAAACAAGTTAGCGCTGTGAAGTCTAGCACGGCGCACGAATGACTAAGTAGACATTTTTTCGAAAATACCGGGGAAACCGGATTGTGTAGGTAGGATGTGAAAACCTTTGCACTATAGAGATAAAGTTCGTGCTCGAAATGCGGCAAAATGGGTGATTGACGGATGCACCGGCAATCCAATATTTGTGTGTGATGCACCTTCACCGCCGGAACCGTGAGCTGCCGGAGAGCTTTGAAACGTAGAGTCGCCATCACCGGTATGGGAGTGGTGAGTCCGAACGGCGTGGGCGTTCGCTCGTTTGCCGAGGCCGCCCTGCGAGGGCGCAGTGGAGTGCGTCGCATTTCGCTTTTCGATCCCGCAGAAATTCCGGTGCGGATTGCCGGCGAAGTTCGGGATTTCGATGAATTAGTTTGGGTGGAGAAGCGCGAGCGCAAGCATGTGTCACGCGTGCTGCCGCTGGCGCTGGCGGCAGGGAGCGAGGCTTTGCAAGACAGTGGGCTGGATTGCGCCGGACTCGCTCTAGAGGAGAAAAGACGCTTCGGCGTAATCTTGGGTTCCGGAGGAGGGTCGCAGGAATTCACAGAAGAGCAGTATCGGCTGTTTTTCCATCAGCAATATAAGCAGATGAGCCTGTATTGCGTGCCAACCGGCGTAATGGGCACGCTTTCGAGCGAACTGAGTGTGCGCTTCGGTTTGCGCGGACCAAGCCACGTTGTGACTACGGGCTGCACCTCCTCCACCGACGCGATGGGATATGCGGTGCGGCAAATTCAATCGGGCCGGCTGGATCTCGTGTTGAGCGGCGGCGCCGACGCGCCCATCGCGCTGGGAATCGTGAAGGGCTTCATTCTGATGAAAATCCTGACCGACTCTTGGAATGAGTTCCCGGAGCGCGGGTCGCGGCCATTTTCCGTGGACCGGGACGGCTTTGTTCTGGCGGAAGGGGCGTGGATGTTTGTGCTCGAGGAACTCGAGCATGCCCATGCGCGCGGCGCGAAGATCCTGGCCGAGATTCGTGGATACGGATCTACGTGCGAGGCGTTTCATCGCGTGCGCCTGCAGGAATGTGGCGAGGAACCGGCAAGGGCGATCGGATTGGCGATGAAGGAAGCCGGAGTCGGCCGGCTGGACGTCGACTACGTCAACTTGCACGGCACCTCGACCCAGCTGAACGACCGCATCGAGACTCGCGCCCTGAAGCTGGTTCTAGGCGAGCACGCGCGGCAAGTTCCGATGTCAGCCTTGAAGTCGCAGATCGGGCATCCTCAGGGCGCCTGTGGCGCTGCGGGCGTGGCCGCGACCATCGTCGCCATGCAAAGCGGGCAGATACCGCCGACGATCAATCTGGATACGCCGGACCCGGAATGCGATTTGGATTATGTGCCGCAGGCTGGACGCAAAAAAGCGATCGAACACGCGGTGTGCAACTGCATCGCTTTCGGGTCGAAAAATTCCGCGCTGGTGCTGAGAAAAATCGCGTAATTCACAAGCAGAGTACGCAAGAATCTCGAGCTATCCTACTCTTCGCGTGCTTGCCGTTCTCGGCGGTTTAATCCCCAAAGTTCTCTGTCCTCCGCGTCCCCTGAGGTTTTCATTTCGCTAGAAGTTCTATGACTCTGTCTTCCACGATCTTCCAGGCAGGCGATCGAGGATCAATCAGGTCGAAGTGATTGGCTCCTGGGATTTCCACATAAGTCACGCTCTCGCCTTTGCTCTTCTTCATTTCGACATAATTCCGGCTGAAAGAGCAGGGCACAACGTCATCCTTGGCGCCGTGAATCAGCCACTGGAAAGTAGTCTTGCCGAGCGCGAGCTGCGCAGGATCAGCGTCATGATAGCATTGCGGAACTTCACTGGGTGTGCCGCCGAGAAATTCCACGACTGCGCCGTCGCTCAAATGCAGTTCATCTGCCTTCTGTAAATCCACAACTCCGGCCAGCGAGATCACGCGCCGAACCGACGAGTCCTGTGCGGCGAGGCAAAGAGCAAGATGCCCGCCGGCGGAGTGTCCCATAACCAGCGCGCGATTCAGATCGAGACCGTAGTTGCCTGCCATCTGCGGCAGGAAGCGATAAGCGCTGCGAATGTCGTCAAACGTTCCCGGCCAGCCGCCCCCCGGATTGCCCACGCGGCGGTACTCCACATTCCACATGGCAATGCCTCTGGACGTCAGCGCCGCGCACATGTGCCCGGCGTGGGCCAGATCGTACTTCGCGCGCCAGAAACCGCCGTGAAGGTTCATCACAACCGGATACGGCGGTGCGCTTCTGGGAAGGCGCAGGTCACCAAACTGATTCGGATCGGAGCCATAGGCGAACCGGTGATCACAAGGCGGCACCTGGAGGTTAAAAAAGTTGCCGGACGACATTAAGAGTTAGTTTAACCCTTCAATCTAGATTATTGATTAGGGGGACTCTGGTTAATCCCAACGTTGTCATTTCGAGCCCAGCAGAATCGCCCGTTTACGGGCGATTCTGCGGAGTCGAGAAACCCGTTTTGCCGCGCCGGACTTAATTAGGGTTTCCTTAGCGTTAGTCTTCGGGCGCTCCGCTGTCGAGAGTGCATGTATGGGAAGCGCGGGCCCAAAATTTTCTCCTGTCACATTGACGACAGTCATGCGTCACTGACAAATTTCCCACGAGGTCTATAGTCCAATTGATCGTTGTGTCGGCTGGGCATGCCAAGAGCTGGCTTGGCACCCCGAGCCTCCATAAAACCGTTTTGTAAAACCATTCCTTAGAGAGGAGGAATCTCCCATGTTTGCTCGCATCGTTGAATTTGTTCCCAAGGCGGAGAAGAAGGATGAGTTCCTCAGAACCCTGAAGAACGAGGTCCTGCCCATCCTCAAGAAGCAGACTGGCTTCCTGGAAATTCTGCCGCTATGGCCGGAAATCAGGAACGACAAAGCCACTCACATCACCCTGTGGATGGAAAAGAAAGATGCAGAGCGCTATGAGCGCGATACGTTCCCCAAGGTCGAAGAGATCATGCGCCCGTATCTGAACACTCCGATCACCTGGAAGCTGTACAACGTCGAGACCACCCTGTGTGAGCACTTCGTCAATGCACTTGCGGCGTAATTATTGAGACGAAGATACTGCCGGAGCGGCAATTAAGCTGCTCCGGTTTTTGTGTTTACGTCGCGGCTTCGGGAACCAACTCCACCACGGTCCCCTCTCCCCAGCTGTACTTCGTGCTTGACAGTTCCTGAACGGCGCGGCACAGCTCCGATTCCGGCGCCACGAAGCGAGCCCGCGCCGGAAACTGTTTGTCTCCCACGCGCACCTGCACGTGAGGGTCGGCGCGAAGATTCTCGACCCAGCGCGAGGTCGCATATTCCGCGATCACATAGAACCTTCCCTCGCGCTCGGTAAACCATATCTCGATCTGGCGCGGCTTGCCGGTGCGCCGACCGCGCGTGGTCAGATACAGATACAGCTCGGGCCCGGAGCTATTGTCCTTTGAGTTTGAGCTTGGATTTGTTTTCTTCAAGGAATTCGCGTAGTTTCTCCGACGCCTCCAGCAATCGCGCCCACTGCTCGTAATACAGCGTAACTGGGAAGCGGCCCAGGCCGTAAACGCTCACCCCGCCCTTTTCGCTGACCCGAAAATCCAGGCTGCCGGTGCGGCGCGCGCCTTGCTTCTCCAGTTCCGCCAGGCGAGCTTTCAGTTCTTCATAAGTTGGTTCAGACATGTAATTGCCTCAATAGGTGATGCGACCATGATAGGGATTGCTGGGCGATTCGTCGAGAGGCAGGAGGGCGGAGCCACCAGCTACGTTCCCGTGCCCGCCAACTCGACTTTCTGCGGACTGCCGCCGCCATCGTCATAGACTTCAAGGTCGGCGGTGCGTTTGCTTTTGGCGGTCGGCGCAAAGGTGATTTCGATTTTGCAACTGCCTCCGCCCGCAACTTGCTTGCCGCAGTTATTGGTCTGGGTGAAGTCGTTCGGGTCGGCGCCGCCGATGGTGATCTTGCTGATTGAGAGCGTCGCCGAGCCTTCGTTGATTAATTTCACCGGGAACGGCGAACTCTTGGTGCCGACTTTCTGATTGCCGAAGTTGACGCCCCTCGGCGTGAGCTTAACCACCGTTCCCATGCCGCTTAGCGCGACCGTCTGCGGGCTGCCCTGCGCGTTATCGTACACGGAAAGCGTGCCACTCGCTTTCCCGCCTGCGATGGGTGTGAACGTCACCTGAATCTGGCAGCTGTCGCTCGGGTTCAAAGTCGAAGGGCAATTGTTCGTCTCACCGAAGGGACTGTTCGTCGAAATGCTGGAAATGGTGACCGCTTGCGAACCGGTATTGGTTAAAGTTGCGGTCTGCGGCTTGCTGGTGGTGTTCACCAGTTGCAGCGGGAACTTCATGCTGGAAGGAGTCAGGGTGACGGTTAGGTCCACTCCAGTTCCGCTCAACGAAACTGTCTGCGGGCTGCCCAAACCCTTGTAATTCACATACAGAGACGCGGATCGATAGCCGCTTTGCAAAGGATCGAATGTCACCTGAATCTGACAGCTCTGGTTGGCGGGCAGACTCGCGGGGCAGTTATTGCTTTGCGCGAAGTCATTGGGATCATTTCCGTTGATACCGATCTGCTGAATCGCCAAGTCGGAGGAACCAACATTGGTGAGCGTGGCGGTCTGGGGTGAGCTCTGTTGGCCAACGTCCTGGTTGCCGAAGGCCAGGCTGCTGGGCGTCAGGCTGGCGGCAATCTGCATGTAGAGATTGGTGCCAACAAGATCCAGTCTTCCATCGTTGTTGAAATCCCCGGCTGCCAGAAAATCCTCATAATAGGGGAACAGCAACGGTGATTGAAAGGTGCCATCGCCGTTGCCAAGCAACAAATCAATGGTGTCGGGACCCGCTGTCGCGATGTCCATCTTGCCGTCGCCGTTGAAATCCCCGACGACAACACTATTGCCCTGGAGGTTGGCGCCGCCGTCGCTGGTAAAGGTGCCGTCGCCATTTCCCAACAAGACCGAGACTCCGCTGGTGACGATATCCAGTTTGCTGTCGCCATTCACATCGGCCGCCACTGCCCAAGATCCTGGGTATGGTTGTCCGATTCCGGAATAGAACTGAAAGGTACCATCGCCATTGCCAAGGTAAATGCCACCGCCGGGAATTCCCAAGTCCAGAAATCCGTCCCCGTTAAAGTCGCCCACTGCAGGGTAGCCGGTAGCCCCGACCGCGATTTCCTGCGGTGACTCGAACTGGCCATTTCCTTTCCCGAGGCAAATACTCATAATGTTCTGCTTCTGTTGCTCATCGTAATTGGAGATGATCAGATCCAGCTTGCCGTCGTTGTTGAAGTCCGCTGCAGCTAACGACAAACGGCCGTCGAATACCTGCGACTGCCGCATCCTGCCGCCGCCCTGATTCAGAAATATGCTGACGTTGCCGCCATCGTCGTCCACCGCCAGGTCAAGCTTGCCATCGCCGTTGAAGTCACCGGGTAGCAGGTACACGACGTTGGTGACAGATTTGCTCTTAACTGGACCGTTGAAGGTGCCGTCTCCCTTGCCCAAATAAATCTCGATCTCACCGCTCCCATCTGCGTTTTGTACCCCGACCGCCACGTCAGGTTTCTCGTCGTTGTTGAAGTCTCCAACGGCGCTGAAGTATTGGGCGCCGGGGAAATTTACGGTGCGGAATATGGCGGCCGATGCAGCAGAGTTTCGGATGAGAAAGTACACTGCGTTCGAGGTTCCGCCGCCGGGATGAGGATTGACGACTGTGACGGACGCGAAACCGGCTTTAGCTACGTCCTTGGCGCTGATTGTGGTTTTCACTCGGCTGCTGGAAACAACCTGGGTGGCCTGTTTGACTCCGTTCCAATACACGGTGGAGTGAGGGACAAAGCCGCTGCCGTTCACGGTCAGAGTAAATGCGGCATGGCCGGGCGCTACGACTGCCGGAACTAGAGGCTGGTTCACGAGTGGAGCAGGGTTGACCTGGGCTACGGTTGCGATGGTGAGAAGCATCGCAAAGGGATACGCAAGCTGGAATCGTTTCATAGGAATCTCCAGAGTTCCGATTTGTTACTTGCCGGACGCATTGCGATCCCGCCGCGCTGCCAAGGTCGCCGCTCCTCGCGCCAGCAGGCCCAGGGTTGCTGGCTCGCGCATGTTTTCGCTCAGGCTGAGTTGGTCGTTCGCGCCCGCACTCTTCGTCTTTCCCGTGACGATTGGCTTATTGGCGACCGTTTCGTATGCATACCCAGTCAATAGCGCGTATACGCCCTGGTTCTCGCCCTGGTTCTCGACGGTAACGTTTAGGCGCGCCCAACCATAGTGGACTTTGCCCTGGATGTAGAACTTCAGACCGAGATAACCATTCGTAATGTTGTTCCATGAGCCCTTAGTCGACGTGCTGCAGAAGGTCGTACTCGTGTGGGTGCAGAATCGACGGAAGGCGACCATCATCTCCGAGCCTCCTCGGAATCTCCCCTTCGGTCCGACCTGGACACCCGGCCGCAACACCGCGGCGGAACTCATCACTCCATTTCGCCCTTGAGGCCCGATTTTTAATTGATCGATGAAGGGTATGTGGGTGGTGGTGCTAAAGGTGACGATATGGTTGGAAAATCTGAAGTCGCCGATTTTGTCGTGGTTGAGATCCAGACTCAGCGTGTTATTCGGCGCGATCTCATGGTTCGCCTTGGTGTAAGTGATCTTTGATTCCGCGGGCTGCGCCAACGCCAGCAAGCTGACTCCGGCGGCGCTGGCTGCGGCGGCATAGGCCAGCAGACTCTTATCCAACCAAGCGCTTAGCCGCACCTCCGCGCGCTTGGTTGCTGAATTTCCATATTGGAATTGCGGTCTCCCCATGCTCGTTCCTCCTTAACAACAAAATCCGGGCCTCGGACTGAATCGAGTTCGCGATTGCGCAATGAGCCGGGGGTGAGGGATGGCCGGCCGAGGGCCAAATAATCTACCGTTTCCGGTCGGCAGTCAATAGGCAAGCTCCTGCGCACACGAGTTCTCAAGCGCGGTTTGCGCGATCCCGGAGCGGCGACGTGAAGAGTGCGGCGTGAAGAGCGAAGCATGACGAGCCTTCGGCAGGTTCGCCTGCGAGTCGGCAATTACAGCGCGTAAGCCGATGCCATTTACAGCCAAACCCAAGCTCAGCGCCACCTTGCCCTTTCGGCCATTCAAGTGCACAAGCGAAGCTTCACATCAGCCAGAATGCCCATTGAGGAGGAATTTCACGGTGCTTCACAAATGCGCCAATCCGGATTGCCCGAGCCCATTCCGGAAACTGAGCGAGGGAAAGCTTTTCCTGCTGGAAACGGGGGCGCTGGGCCCAGCGAGTACGGGGCGCGGAGCGAAGGGCAGGTCGGTCCGTCAGATCGAACACTATTGGCTGTGCGATCAGTGTGCATCCGTTCTGACACTCTCCTTTGAAAAGGACCGCGGAATGGTCACGGTGCCGCTGCCTCGCGTGGCCGCAAGAATCACCGTCTCCAGCGTGCGTTTGCCGGATTTGCCGGACAGAGCGGGCGCTCGAGACGACCAAACCTTGTCGAAAAGCGCGTAAGAACATGAATGACGCGGGGTTCCAGCGATGTACGATTTGCGGCGACAGGAAGTTGCGCGGCCAGGTCTGGTTCCTGGTCGCCGAGGATCTGTGGCAAGACAAGCTGAAGATTCTGCATTGGCATGACAGACTCGCGTTCCGGCGCAATATGCACTTGGCCTGCTGCCCGTTGCATGTGCAGGAGTTGGTGGTGCACTGGATGGCAATGGGGAGCCTTGGCTATCCCTTCGCCGCGCTCAGCGTCTCTAGTAAGCCCGCGCGTTCGTCAACAGCTTGGCCTCTGACCTGCGCCACGGATGCCGACGTGACGCGGCAAATCGGAGAATTGGCTGTACATCGCGAAAGCATTGGACGCGCACTCAGGGAGAATCCGGAATCGCTGCAAGTCATTCTGGACGAACTTATCGATGCCTTGGAGCGCGAGGCGATTGGGGCTGCGTCAGAGCTGGAGTCGGAAGAAGACGAGGTGCTTGCAGCGCTGACTCATCAGGCGTGACGATCGGCATTTCCGTGCGCCGCTTCAAAGGCCGCGCAGAAACGCATCGCTGCCTCCCCGGCCAGGGCGAGCCCGGGAGGTTGAGTCGCCCTCCCTGCGGCCCGTAAGGAGACTCTGATTACTCCAACTTTGTCATTTCGAGCGCAGCAGAATCGCCTGTTCACGGGTCATTCTGCGGGGTCGAGAAACCTGCTTTTGCTCCGTACCGGACTTAACCAGGTTTCTCGACACGAGTTCTAAAGGCATCGAAGTTGACTCAAACCCTTGTCGGGTCTCCGATCAGAACCCAGGCTCGGCCGTCGGCCACAGCCCTGGATTCTAGGTCCCCGCTTCAGGAGTTCCCCCTGCAAATCATCAAACCCGGCAGCGCCCAGCGGTTCTTGCTCCAAAATCATTGACAGGCCGGCGGCTGTGCACAACAATGGACAACGACAGCTGTTCGCGGAGACGGAGGGGTGATCCATGGACGAGGGTCAGGTTGCCGAGGTGCATACCGGGTCGGAAAACAATGCGGCCAAGTGGATTGGACTATTGCTTGCGGTGGCCTATGTGGCGGGATCGCTGTACTTTCTTTTTGCCCTGCGCAGCCGCATTGATCAGTTAGATAAGGACCAGACCGCCAGCAATACCCAGATCGCTGAGCTGACCAAGCGTATGCGCTCGGCCGAGGCCGATTCCGAAACGCTTGCCACCCAGTTGGGCATGACCAAGAAAGAGCTGGCGGAACGATCACTCGAATTGCAGCGTCAGCAGCGCGCTTCAGAGGAACGGCTCTCCCAGGAACAGAAACGCCAGATCAGCCAGGTGAGCGGCGAAGTTGCCAACGTTAAGACGGACGTTGGCGGAGTCAAGACCGATGTGGCTTCGACAAAAACTGAGCTGGCTGCGGCCGAAGCCAAGCTGCAGAGTGCCATCGGGGATCTGGGTGTTCAGAGCGGACTGATCGCCACCACTCGCGGTGACCTCGAAATTCTGAAACACAAAGGCGATCGCAATTATTACGAGTTCACCCTGGTCAAAGGCGCCGGACCGCAACCAGTCTCGACCGTGAGCCTGCAGCTCAAAAAGACCGATCCCAAGAAAGGCAAATTTACCCTCACTGTGACCGCGGACGACAAGAGCATTGAGAAGAAAGATCGCAACATCGCTGAGCCGATCCAGTTCTATACCGGGCGCGATCACTTGCTCTATGAGTTGGTGGTGTGGTCGGTGGAAAAGAACAAAGCCGTCGGTTACTTGAGCACCCCGAAGAACGCCCCCGTGCCCGTGACGACGGGTGAATGATGATTCCGGCTCTTCATGTGCTTCCCGAAATCGCGTTGCGCACCGGTGTGATCTATCTGGTCGTGCTCCTCGGCGTGCGCCTCAGCGGCAAGCGCGAGGTCGGACAGATGACGCCCTTCGATCTGACCCTGCTGCTTCTCATCAGCAACGCTGTGCAGAATGCCATGACCGGCCCCGATACGTCCCTGCTGGGAGGTGTGGTCGCGGCCGCCACGCTGCTCATATTGAACTATCTCGTCGCCGAAGTCTCGGGGGGAAACCGCCGCTTCCGCAAACTCGTGCAGGGCCAGCCTAGCTTATTGATTCATGACGGCCAGGTCATTCCCTCGCACATGGCCAAGGAGCACGTCAGCATGGATGAGCTGCAACGGGCGTTGCGCGAGCACGGCATCGCCAGCGCGCACGACGTTGCTCTGGCAGTGCTGGAAGTCGATGGCTCGATCAGTTGCCTGAAGTACGACGAAATCAAACCCGACGCCAATACCCACCTGGTGCGCCGAAAATTCCTGCAGAAGCATTAAACGAGCCGACCGCCGCCCTCGGCTGCCAGACAAGCGAAACCCCGCGGAGGCCGATTACTTTGTGATCACCAGCGGCACCGGTTGGTCGTAAGGCTGAATCGTGACTTTGAGCGACTTGCGGTTGGCGAAAGCGTCCGAGGGAAACAACACCAGAATCGTTCCCTGGACTTTTTCTCCGGGGTTGATTTTCGCCTCGCGCGCCAGCGGAGCGAGCGCGTGCTGTTTCAACGCCGGAAAGGCTTGCAGGTAGCGTTCGAAGTCCGCGGTAGAGGCGGCATCGTCTGAGAAATTGGCATTCGCGGCTTCCACATCGGCGCGAATCGTCCGAATCCAATACGGCTTTGTACCCTGATTCTGCACGCTCACGTTGATCGCAACCATCACCGAGCTCTGGTCGGGTACCTCTGCCGACTCCACATCATCAATCGAACCGCTGGCGGACGAACGAGCCAGTTGCGTAAAACTGAAGATAAGCCCGATGGCTGCGATTACAGCCACGCTGGTAAGAACAATCTTGATCGGCGGCAGGTTCTTCCTGACGGTTCCAAACTCGTCGCCGATGTTGAAATCCGTCTTGAGTTGCGCAGCGTCCGGCTGGGTGGCCGGGCCGGATGGAATCGGGGTCTGTTTAGGCATAGGCTCGCCTTTGATTCTACATTCTCGAAGTGACGATAACAGGATTTGCGGTTATCGGCGGGAAACTGGTCCATTGCATTACGGCCCTGCCCACAGGTGATTTTTCTTTTCGACTGAGGCATAATTCATCCTCAGCAAGCGCGACCGTAACGGTTGTATTCAAACAGAAAACAAACAAAACATTCGAAAGCGGGAGACGAAAACATGACTCTCGGGATGAGCACCGCGACGTACACCCTCCTGCACGTGCTGACCAGCCTGGCCGGCATCGGAACGGGGCTCATTGTTCTGTTTGGCCTCCTCTCCAGCAAGCGCCTGGACGGCTGGACGTCCGTGTTCCTTGTCACCACCGCATTGACCAGCATCACCGGATTCGGTTTTAAGGTTGAACATCTGATGCCCTCCCACATTCTTGGGATCCTGTCGCTTGTAGTCCTCGCGTTCACAGTTCCCGCCCGCTATGTGTTCCACCTCTCTGGCGGATGGCGCTCGGTTTACACGATCGGAGCGGCGCTGGCTCTCTACTTTAACGTCTTCGTTTTCGTGGTGCAGTCCTTTGAGAAAGTTGGCGCGCTGAAGGTTCTTGCCCCTACGCAGAAGGAGCCGCCATTCCTGGTCGCTCAACTCCTCGTGTTGGTGGTTTTCGCTGCGCTCACTGTCTTCGCAACCGTTCGCTTTCACCCGGACCGTGTTCGCGCGGCGTAACCTCAACCCGCAATCATTACGATCGCCAGGCGAAATGCCGCCTCTTACTACCACACCGAGGGCCCAAAGACTTACTGCAAGGATTGTGGATTTCTTCAAGCAGAGAAGGAAGCCGCGGTTGGAGCATTCGATCAGAACGGAGAACTTCCATGAAATGCGCGTTGTGCAAGGTAGTTTCTGTCGCTTGGCTGCTTTTTTGTTCCCTCGTGCCAGCTTCCGCACAAGCTGGCGACATCGCCTCACGCACCGCGACGGTCGAGGGCGTCACGCTGCACTATCTGGCGGCGGGCCATGGGCCAGGCGTGATTTTGCTCCACGGCTACACTCAGACCTCGCGCATGTGGAGGCCGATCATCCCGAAGCTGGCCGCGAAGTTTTCGGTGATTGCGCCCGATCTGCCGGGAATCGGTGATTCGGAAATTCCTAAGGATGGTCTGGATATGAAAACCGCCGCTATCCGCATCCACGCACTGGCAAAGTCGCTGGGCATCGAGAAAGCGAGGGTGGTCGGGCATGACATCGGACTCATGGTCGCCTATGCCTACGCAGCGCAGTTTCCCTCCGAGACTGAAAAACTCGTCGTGATGGACGCCTTCCTTCCCGGCGTGCCCGGTTGGGAAGCGGTGTACAACAATCCCAACATCTGGCACTTCCGCTTCAACGGCCCAACGCCCGAGGCTCTGGTGCGCGGACGCGAGCGAACTTATTTCGAGCACTACTGGAACGATTTCGCTGCGGACAAGAATCACTCCGTTCCTGAGGCCGACCGCGCCACTTACACAGCCGCGTATTCCCGCCCGGGACGTATGCGCGCCGGCTGGGCCTATTTCGTTTCCTTCATTCAGGCGGCGAAGGACTTCTCCGAGCTTTCGAAAACCAAGCTGACGATGCCCGTCCTAGCTATCGGGGGCGAGAAGGCGAACGGTGACCTCCTGGGAAAGCAGATGAAACTTGTGGCCACGAACGCCACTATGCTTGTCCTGAAAAACACCGGCCACTGGGTGCTTGAGGAAAATTCAAAACAGACCACCGATGCGCTGCTGAATTTCCTGTGAACGTTCGCCGCGCGCCGAATGATGATTACAATTGTTGAGGAGTCGGTGAAATGCTGCCATTGGCTGATCAACCCGAATGCTGGCCTGTCTTACCGCTGAGTTCATGGAAGGATACCTGCGCCACCTTCCACCGGTGGACGCAGATCGTCGGCAAAGTCCGCCTGCGCCTGACGCCACTGGTGAATCATTGGTGGAACGTGCCGTTGTACGTGACCGCCCGCGGCCTGACCACTTCCCGCATTCCTTATGGCCGGCGGTCGTTTGAGATCTGGTTCGACTTGCTGCGACATCAATTGGTGCTCGATACCAATGATGGGACTGTGAAAACTCTGCCGCTGGTTCCGCGTTCCGTAGCAGATTTCTATCGGGAATTCATGAGTCTGCTTCGTTCGGCCGATATTGACGTCAGAATCTGGCGCATGCCGGTGGAGATTCCCGACCCGATTCCCTTCGACCAGGACCGCGTGCACGCGTCCTACGATGCCGGCGCGGTCGGGAAGTTCTGGCGCATCCTGCTGTCAGTGGATTCCGTATTCAATCAGTTTCGCTCCGAGTTCATCGGCAAAAGCAGTCCGGTACATTTTTTCTGGGGTAGCTTCGATTTGGCGGTCACTCGCTTTTCCGGACGCCGGGCGCCGGAACGGCCAGGGGCCGACGCCATCACGCGGGAGGCGTATTCGCACGAGGTCAGCAGCGTGGGCTTCTGGCCGGGCAGCGGAGACATCACAGACGCAGCATTTTATTCTTACGCCGCTCCCGAACCGCAAGGCTTCAAAGAAGCCGGCGTGCGGCCTCATGCCGCAGGCTACAATCAGCAAGTCGGCGAATTTCTTCTCAGGTATGACGATGTGCGCCAAGCGCCATCGCCGAGCGCAGCGTTACTGGAATTTTGCCGGAGCACCTACGATGCGGCAGCTCGCCTGGGCGAATGGGATCGTGAGGGGTTGGAGAGAGCACGCGAAGACGGCGGAGCAGCAAAGACCGCCTGAGCGGAAATGCCAACCCCGGGGTGCCTCCTTTATATCCCGGTGGTTTCGTAGGCCACGACCGCCAGGCTCAGACGATAATCATAACCAGCCTGCGCATAACTTATCTCTGCCTGGGTCTGTTGCAGTTGCGCCTGGCTCAGCTCGACGATAGAGCTGAGGCCGAGTTTGTAGCGCGCCTGCGCCAGGTCAAGCGCGAGATTTGCCTGTTGCAATAATTGCTGGGTCACTGAGAGCCGCTGATACGCCGTGGTCGCATTCAACCAACTGGTGCGGACATCGCGCGAAATCAGGTTGCGCAAGTCGCGCAGCTTTTCCTGAGCCGCCTGAGCTCTCAGGTTCGCCTCCCGCGCGCGCGCGGTGTAGAGAAACCCGTTGAAAAGCGGGATTTCAACGTTAGCGCCCAATGCACCGTAGGTGTTGCTGAAGGCGCCCGGATTCGGCGCAACAGCCACGTTTCCCACAGGTGTATCGCCTACCGCACCGATGGCGCGAATGCTCGGCAGCAGCAGATCACGTTCGGCGGTTTGGAACTTGCGCGCAGACTGATATTGATATTGCAGGGCGAGGATTTCCGGCCGGGTGGAGAATGCCTGCGAAATCAGATCGTCCACGTTGCCCGGAGGCGCTTGTGCCGCGCCGGTCTCTTCGATCAGGTGGAAATCCTGCAGGTTGGAATACCCGAGTATCGTAGACAATGCAGCCAGGGCGGCGGCTTGGTTGTTCTGCGCGTCCAGCAGCAGGAGTTGAGCTTGCGCCAAATTGACGTTCGCGAAGCTGGCATCCAGCTCTGATTTCAACTTGCTTTTGAAGAGCGCGTCGATCTGATCCGCGACCGTCTGCCGCTCTTTGACCGTCTGTTGCGCCACGGTCAGCACTGCCTGCGCGCCGAGTGCGCTGTAAAATGCCTTGTTGACCGCGAGCAGAATTTGCTCCCTCGTTGCATTGGCGTTTTCGTTCTCGGCTTTCGCCGCGTAGCTTGCGCTTGAAATCAGATTTGAGGTGCGGCCGAAGTCGGTAATGAGTTGAGTAACCATCACGCCCATGGCCGCGCGTTCGTAGATGATCGGATTGTTCAACGCGCCCGCGGTGATGCGGCTGCCGGATTCCGCATCCACGCCGGTCAAATCGCCGTTAACCGTCGGCCAAAGATTCGACCGAACCTCGCGCGTGACCTGCCGCGAGGCCAGCGCGGTGAGCCGGGCAACGGAGATCTGAGGATTGTTCTTGACCGCGAGCGCCTCGGCATCTTTCAACGTTAGCGGAATTGATCCCGCCGGTTGAGGTGAGGACGAGTTTGTTGGCGCCCCGGAACCAGCCTGGCTTGGGGCGGCATGCGGCATCGGAACGGAAAATTGCTGGCCGACTTGCGCGGCCAGTGAAACCTGTGCGTGGCTGTATGGCGGCGGAAGCAGGGCCAGAACACTCAGCGCGCACGTGAAGTAGCAACGTCGTAAGGTCATAGAACCAGCCTTTCCGAACAGTTCAGGAAACCGCCTCGCACCCGCGAGCGGACGAGAGTGACAATGCGCAATCCCTCACCGATTCGCAGCGCACGCCGGACCCCGATGGATGATTCCAAATCGCAAGTCCGGGTTGTTCGGCAGGTCAAAGTACATAACATGCCGGGTTAGACGGAACTGAATCGGATTGCCGCGAGTAAAGGCAGAAGGCAGGTAGCGAAACGGGGTTTCGTAACGGCCAGTATAGGTCGTGCAGTCCACTTTGATGGAGACTTCATAAGCGTAATAACGCGTCGTCAACGGCGCGTCCGAAGGATTGCTTCCCGCTGTCCCAAAATCCGGCGACTGCGCTCGATGTTCCTGTATACCGACGACCGTTCCTCGCACATATTCGCTGGGCTTGATGTGCGTCGGTGAAGCATTGAGCGCCGGTAAGACAAGCATAAAGGCCACGATAGAAAGAACTCTTGTCATGATCTCCTCCTGAGATTGCCTGCAAAGTGATCCGCACCGGACACACGAGTTCGCGGCCGATTCTATGAACTCGCGATCGAAGCCAGGCTCAGCAGGATGGAGGAGGCCGGTTGTAGAGGCATTCTTCGAAATATAGTGTTGAGAACTGAACGGTGCGAACGGGAAAAGCCAGCCTTTGCGGCGAAAACCTGAGCCGGTCGAACACGACGATGAGAACCGCCCAGGTTATCGCATCCTTAACCAGATGCTGCCGGGTCGCCTCGATAGAACAGGCTGAGGCGATTGTGGCCGCCTTCGTTCCATAGTGGCTGACAACAGAGTAGCGTGTGGCAACGCTCAATGCCAGCGACAACGCAGCAATCAGAACGAGCGTGCTGCGCCAAAGCGCACTGCCCCTCGGACGCGAGCTGCGAAACAAATCACAATTCCCGCAGTTCATTGGCTGGCTCCGATGGCGCGACCTCTGTCAATCACACGCGAGAATGCCAGCGCCAGCCCTCCCAGAATCGTTGTGTTCACCGTGCTTCCCATCAGGTGAAGCCCCACGAACGCGGCGGGATCGAAAGCACAACTGCCGTGGTCGCCGGGAAACTCCCCAGGAACAGCAGGATCATCGGATTGGTGAGCAGCAATCCCAGCCAGCCCTCGTGCAGCACGGTGCGAATCGCTTTTTTCGCGTAGACCGATTGATCGAACACCAACCCGGTCACCATCTGCTTCGAAATGTCGTACAGGCGGCGACGCTCCAGAGGGTCGGTGATATCGGTCTCGGTATCCCGCGGCGGTATACCGAAAAAAAATGTCGCCACCACGACTTCCGGCAGGTTGATCGTGGGGGACAAATTCACCGGCATGCTGGCCAGGCTGGTGATTGCTATCACCGCCAGCGCCAGGCAGATGACCTCGATGAAATACGGATTGGGTATGGAAACCTGACATCGAGTTTGTCGCGCTTTCGCGGACCTATTCGTGCTTTGGTTCCTGATACTGCATAATCTGAACCACCTGGGGATGAACTCTCTGCCCCGGTTTTAATCCACTGCGGTCGCTGACTACGACTTCTTCTCCCGGAGTCAGGCCGGAAACCACTTCCGCGTCGGAAGCGGTTTGCAACCCTAGCGCGATCGGCCTGTTCTGCAGCGTTCCCTCCCGATCCACAACCAGCACGCTGATCTTATCGCCGTCGTGATTGATCGCTTGTAACGGAATCGCAGCGATGTCCTCGCGATGTTCCAGGCCAACGTCTGCCTCTGCGTAAAGACCCGGAATCAGCACACGATCCGGATTCGGCACATCCACCTCGGTGTGCATGGTGCGCGTGTCTTCTTTCACCTCGACGGAAAAACGCGCGACTTTGCCGGGAAAGGTCCGGTTCAACGAGGGTACGCGAACCTCCACGTGATCGCCCACGTGAATATAGCGGACATAGGATTCGGGAATCGGAATCACAAGGCGGAACAGATCATCCTGGGACAACCGGACAATCGGCATCGCCTGCGTGCTCGAGTTTGTTCCCGCCTGCACCAGAGTGCCGAGGTTCGCATAGCGTTCCGTAACTACGCCCGCGAAGGGCGCAGTGATTCTCGAATAGTCGAGTAAAGTCTGATCGCGAACCTGTTTGGCGGTCGCAGCGGCCAGCTGGCTTTGCGCCGCCTCCAGTGCCGCTTTGCCAGCATCTACCTGGGAAGCTGCCGCCAGGTCTTTCCCTTGAGCGTCATCCACTTCCTGCTGAGCGACGATGCCGGGCTGCGACGTGAACACGCCATTCAAGCGCGTGTATTCGAGGTGCAGAACTTTATACTGCGCCTGGTAACGGCTGAGTTCGTGTTCAGCGCGGCTGACTTCGTTGCCAGCGTTCTTGATCTCAGCCTGATCTTCTTCTACTTGCGCTTTGAGCTCGGGAATCTCCAGCGTCGCGATCACCTGGCCTTGTTTGACTCGTGTTCCGTAATCAACATCGAGCTTTTGCACGAAACCGGATTCTTTGGCGTAAACGTCAATCTCCTGGAAGGGAACCAGTTCGGAAGACAAAGTGATGTCGCGGCTTAAGCTCTTCATCGCAACCCTGGTCACGCCCACGATGACGTCTGGGTTAGCGTTCGCCTCAGCCCGGTCGCGCCCCGAGCAGGAACAGAGTCCAATCATCGCAAGGCAAACGAAAACGGCAGTGCCGGCGTTGGACCGCGGCCCTGGCGCTCCGTATGCGCTGTCAGATTCATTCATGTGCCTATAGCCTTCCTGTACGCCGAAGAGTCCCGTTGTTAGCTACATACATTTGGCAAAAACCAACAACGACTGCGGAGAATAATTACAGGATAGATGGCGAAGAAGGGGGTGGCCGGTTGTACAAGCTCGATGGGAAGAACTGGTTATGCGAGGAGAATCGCTGAGACACGGCCCGCGGACGAAAGGCCACCGGCTGCAGAAACGCAGTATCGCCAACCGGTGCAGCCCAGCGAATCGCGTCCTGGCTAAGATGCTGGTGTTTCGGCTCGACCGAAGCCCGCTCAACGGATTTTGTGGTGTGGAGTTGACGAAGCTGCGGTGCGTTGAACCGGGTTGCCAGACTGAAAATCAATGCGGAACAAATCGCGACGCCAAGAAGCAGCCTTAGGCAATTACTCCCGAATACTCTACGATCGTGCTTTGTGTGCATCGTCCGGTGCGGTTAATTATATCGTCTCGCGAGGGACTCGGCAAATCTCCTTCGAAGGGGCCTTTAGGGAAGCCCTGATCAAATCTCCGATGCGGAGGCCTCGCCCGTGAGTGGTCCAGTCGGACGTTGATGCTTAAGGAGACTCTGATCAACTCCAACTTTGTCATTTCGAGCGCAGCAGAGGCGCCCGTTTACGGGCGACTTGCGGAGTCGAGAAACCTGCTTTTGGCCACTCCGCCCGATAGAGTTACCCAAGTCCTACGATATAATAATTGTCGTACCGATAATGATTTCAGCCCGCACTCGCTGCGAACTAACGGTGTTAGTGGTTCTCAGCGTCATAACTATTTTTCTCTTTCCGAGCGTGCAAGGTCCGTATTCTGTGATGCACGGACCAGCGACAGCCTTTCACGCGGCCCGAGCTGCGGCACGATTGCGCACTGCGATCGTGCGCGGCGCGTCGGAGTTGCTCGCGCATCTCCCGATTCCGCCACTGGCAGGTTTGTCTTGCGTGGCACTCTCGGCTCCGGAATTCCAGCTGCTCAGTGTGCCGGAATGTAACACTGTTCTCCGTTGCTGATGCTCCTCCCATTGTTGTTCTAGGATTCGTTCACCAGGGTGAGCTTTGTTTCGCCGCCCTCGCTCAGATTTCTGTCTCAAATTCAGATACTTTGAAGGTAGATTTGATTACGCCGCAGCCGCTGGGAGAAACCATGGCCGTCAAGCCGAACGAGACACGCCTCCGGCTCTATCTCACCCGAGAGCCTGTGATCCTGGCGCTGCTCTCAGCACTGGCGGTAGTGTCTTTTGTGGCCGTGACGGGGCTGTCCCACGTCTATCATGCCCAGCAGAAGTTTCTCGGGAACCGGTGGTTCAGCCGGGGCGCAGCTGATCTCAAGGCGAAGCGCTTTGAATCTGCAGCAGCGGAATTCCGGACCGCGCTGCTTTACTCGCGCGACAACTACTCTTATCAGCTCAACCTGGCCGAGGCACTCGTCGGTTGGAAGCGAACCGGCGAAGCCTACGCTTACTTAATCAACCTCTGGGAACGGGAACCTGAGAACGGCTTGGTGAACCTCGAACTGGCGCGCATCGCCGCGCAACAAGGACGCACCGAAGAGGCGCTTCGTTATTACCACAACGCCATCTACGCCACATGGCCCGGCGACCAGGGGGTGGAGCGCCGCGACGCTCGCCTGGAACTGGTCGATTTTCTATTAAGGTTCCATGCCAAGGCACAAGCGCAGTCTGAACTCATCGCCCTTGCAGCGAATTTGCCTGATGACCCCGCTCTGCAGACGAGAGTCGGCGATCTTTTTCTTCAGGCAGAGGACTACGAACACGCCTTTGCTGAATATCGCCTGAGTTTGAAGTCCGAGCGCCACAACCCCTCGGCACTGGCGGGCGCTGGACGAGCGGCGTTCGAGCTTGGCCGCTACCCGCTCGCTCAGCGGTATCTCCAGGCAGCAGTTACAGCCGACGCCAGCGATTCGCAGAGTGCCGCCCTTCTCAAAACGACGGATCTGGTACTCGCGATGGATCCCTTTCGACAGCCCTCGCCGGGTCGGAGAAACCGGGTCGTAATGGATGCCTTTGCGGTGGCAGGTCAACGGCTCAATTCCTGTTCCGCCAGTTTGAAAGGATCAGCATCAGATGCGGGATCGCAGCCCTCCCTCGCCGAGAGCTGGTCGAAGATGAAGCCGCAGATTACCGGGCGGGAGCTCGGCCGAAATCCCGATCTGGTGGAAGCGGCCATGGATCTGGTGTTCAGAATCGAGCGCCAAACAGACACCGCGTGCGGGTCCCCGACCGGAATGGACAGGGCGTTGCTTTTGATTGCGAAACTACATGAAGGGACTTAAATTGGACAGCCTGCCGAACCGAGAGACCGAGATCCTGGAGGAGAACGGAAAGGTTGAAGCGGCAGCCCCGTTCCCCGAACGCTCCCCTGGGGGACTTCTGCGGTCGGTCTTTCGCGAAGAACGCTTCTTCCTCATCTTGTCCGTGTTCATCGGTGTTTTCTCGGGACTTGCGGTCGTCTGTTTCCGTTTCGCCATTGACTGGTGCCGAATCTATCTCCTGGGATCGGGATATACCCTCTCGCCGAGTCGGCTTGTGCTGGCTCCAACTCTCGCTGGCCTGGTTATCGCGGTACTGGTAATTCACGTCTTTCCTCTGGTGCGAGGCAGCGGAGTGAATCAGACCAAGGCGGCCCTGTACATCTACAACGGCTACATCCCGCTGCGTACTGCCATCGGCAAGTTCACTACGGCCGCGCTGGCGATTGGGTCAGGACACTCGCTGGGGCCGGAAGATCCGTCTCTGCAAATTGGCGCCAGCCTGGCTTCTGCGCTTGGCAGGCGTATGCGCCTGTCCCGGGATCGTATGCGCCTGATCGCGCCAGTCGGGGCGGCGGCTGGATTGGCTGCCGCGTTCAATGCTCCGATATCGGCGGTCCTGTTTGTTATTGAAGAAGTGATTGGACGCTGGACCGCTGGCATTCTCGGATCGGTAGTGCTTTCCGCAGTGTCGAGCGTCGTGGTAATGCGGTGGTTCCTGGGATCTGAGTCTCTTTTTCGGATCCCCGCAGTGCATTTGGAACGGCCTTCAGAATTGATCGCATACTCCGTCCTCGGGGTGGTCGGGGGGTTGGCCTCGGTGGTATTTTCCAGCGGCATTGGCACACTGCGTCCGAAGTTCAAGGCCCTCCCGCGTTGGACGCAGTACTTTCAGCCCGCCGCCGCTGGCCTGTTGATTGGGCTCATCGCAGTTCTTGGAGCGCCGCAAGTGATGGGAGCTGGCTATGAATATATTGATGAGGCCATGCACGGCCAGTTCACCTGGCAAATGCTGGCCATCCTCGCCGGCCTCAAGATTGTTGCGACTCTTCTTTCCTTCGTCTCAGGAACTCCTGGGGGCATGTTTGCCCCAACATTGTTTGTTGGCGCCATGCTGGGAGCGGCTGTGGGCGGAGCAGAACACGTTATTCTGCCGCATCTGAGCGGGTCGCCGGGCACTTACGCTCTGGTCGGCATGGGCGTCCTGTTTGCCGGTTTTCTGCGTGCGCCGATGACTTCCGTCTTCATGGTGCTCGAGGTCAGCGGAAACTACTCGATCATCGTTCCAGTTATTGTTGCGAACACTATCGCCTACGTGATCTCACGCGGGTTGCAGCCTACTGCGATCTTCGATGTGCTCACCCGTCAGGACGGTCTGGACTTGCCTTCCATGGAAGAACAGCGGGAAGAAGGCATCTTGCGAGTGGAGGATGCGATGAGGCCGATGGGAGATTTGGTGTTGGATTCCCAGGACACGATTGATGGTGTGCTTCACGAATCGGCCAGAGCCCCTTCGGACATTCTGCTCGTCCGACTGAGTCCCACGGGTTGGAGCAGCATCACCAAGCAGGAACTGCGCCGAATGGCCGATGAGGGAAAGGGGGAATTCACCCTGAACTCGCTGCTGCCGGCGCGGCAGATTCCATACCTGCATCCCGACCACACTCTCGATACCGCCCTGCGCTATGTCGATCGCTGGCCGCTCGTACCCGTCGTGAGCCGGGCTGACTTCCGCAAACTGGAAGGCGTAATTTCCCAACACGATGTGCTGAAGCGCTACCGGGACTTTGGCGAAGGATGAAATCAAGCCCCAGGGATTTGTCGTCGCGACGTCATTCGCCCTCGCCGCCGCCCACAGCTAGTAATGACCGGGCTTTAGCGCCTGAGGAGTCCCGTGGACCGGTAACGAACTCACGGCGAGCCGCCGCCAGGAGTAGTATTCCACTAGAACGTCGAGCCTGTGAAGGCAATCAACCACACCATGACAGTAGGTCCCCAGGAGGATTTATGGCAACGCTGAGAGTTGCGCCAAAACCAGAGGTGGCGACCATGAAGGTCGTACAGATCCCCAAACCGGGGGGGCGATTTCGAAATCGTCGAGCGCCAGATCCCCACGCCAGACGCGGGATATGTCCGAATCAAGGTGCGGGCCTGTGGTGTGTGCCGCAGTGACGTGCTCACGAAAGAAGGCGCCTGGCCGGGAATTCAGTATCCCCGCGTGCCGGGACACGAAGTCGCAGGTATCGTTGATGAAGTCGGCCCCGGTGTTTCCGCGTGGAAGAAGGGCGAGCGAGTGGGTGTGGGCTGGCACGGCGGCCAGGACAACACCTGCCGTGAGTGCCGGCGCGGAGATTTCCGCAATTGCCGGAACCTGAAAATTTGCGGCATCAGCTATGACGGCGGATATCAGGAATACATGGTGGCTCCTGTGGAAGCGTTGGCGCCGATCCCGGACACTTTAAGTGACGCCGATGCAGCGCCGCTGCTTTGCGCCGGAATTACCACCTATAATGCGCTACGCCATAGCGGGGCGCTTCCCGGCGATCTGGTCGCGGTGCAGGGTATCGGCGGTCTCGGTCACCTCGGAATTCAATTCGCTAACAAGTTTGGTTATAAGGTCGCGGCCGTCGGGCGCGGGCCTGAAAACGCGGCGCTGGCGAAGAAACTCGGAGCCAGCGTGTACATTGATAGCAAAGCGGCGAACGCCGCCGAAGCATTGCAAAAATTGGGCGGGGCACGGGTCATTCTGGCGACTGCCCCAAACTCGAAGGCGATGTCAGAGTTGATCGACGGTCTGGGGCCGAACGGCGCGCTCATGGTCGTCGGTGCCGCATTCGATCCTATTGAGGTCACGCCGATCCAGCTCATCACTGGAAGTCGAAGGATTCAAGGCTGGGCCTCCGGAACACCAGCCGATTCCGAGGACACCCTGCGCTTCGCGGAACTGAGCGGCGTGCGGCCCATGATTGAAACCTATCCGTTGGAAAAAGCCGCTGAAGCTTACTCGCGCATGATGAGCGGCAAGGCAGAGTTCCGCGTCGTTCTAACCATGTGAAATTGGCCAACGATGCACCTTAAGGGGAACCCACAGGCGTCGCCAAAAGAAGGTTAGAGATGGCAGATGCGCGGAAAACAGCAATCGTCACGGGAGCATCGCGGGGCATCGGTGCGGGTCTGGTCGAGGCCTTTCTTAAGCAGGGTTATGACGTCGTCGCAACGTCTCTTAACGCCAGTCAATCTTTGAAGGCTTCGCCCAGCCTGGTTCTCGTTGATGGCGATATCAGCAAGCCGGAGACTGCGGCTAAATGTGTTGAAGCGGCAATCGAGAATTTCAAAACCATTGACGTTCTGGTGAATAATGCCGGGATTTACAAATCCAAACCTTTCACGGACTTCACTGCCGAGGACTTTAATGCCCTGGTCTCGGTCAACCTGCTGGGATTCCTCTACATCACGCAGCTTACCGTGAAACAAATGCTGAAACAAAAGTCAGGAACCGTCGTGACCATCTCTGCCTCGCTTGCCGATCAGCCAATCGCCGGCATCAATGCTTCGGTTTCGATGATGACGAAGGGAGGCTTGAATACACTAACCCGAAGTCTCGCCATCGAGTATGCAAAAGAAGGAATCCGCTTCAACGCCGTGGCTCCCGGAGTCGTGGACACGGCCCTGCAAAAGGATTCCATGGACTTCCTTAAGACCCGACAGCCAATGGGGAAAATCGCGGAGGTAAAAGATATCGTTGACGCCGTTCTCTACCTGGCGCAGGCGGATCAAGTGACCGGAGAGGTTCTCCACGTGGATGGTGGCGCTCATGCCGGCCGCTGGTAAGCGGAAGTCGCTGCTGGCAGGCGGCGTCAAGGCCTCCCAGTGTATTGAGCTGGTGCGAAGCTCAAATGAGTGTCTGTCCCGACATTCGCCGTCCCACATTCGCAAATATTATCTTTCCAGTTTGTCATCCCGATGCCTCGCGTTTTCGCCAGCGAGGCGAGGGACCTTGCGTGGAGTGACTCCACGGTCGGGTTTATACACATCACCGCGTGAGGTTGTGCTGGCAGGTAAATCCAGGAATGATTTTGTTCTTGTGCTCCCAGACGCGTCTCGGTAAATTTCCCGTGACGCCAGCGTAGAGAACGTGAAAGCGCTGGTTGTTCGCCATGATGTAAACCCAACAGCGTTTGGGATCGGGCATTTCTGGCTTTTATACGGAAGGGTTCACGGTTGTCTGTGAGGAACGACCATTGCCGCTCCGCGCAAGGTCCCTCGGTCTGCTGGTGAGAACGCAGACCTTCGGGATGACAAGGCGTTAACGATTTGACACGGTGTAGGAAACCGGGGACAGACGAAACGTCCCCCAATCGTTCGACGAATGGAAATTGGTGAATGTTCCGTGTCCCCAGTTTTCGCAAGCGTTTAAATCCGTGCCCCGTCCGGGCCAACCGTTAACCGTACGTCAGGTCAGTGCTCTGTCCGACTTCGATGATATAGCCGTCAGGATCGCGGATGTAGCAGCGTATCTCGCCATACTTCGGGATCGGCGGCGTGATGAACTCCGCGCCTCGGCTTTTCCATAATTGATAGCAAGCTTGAATATCCGCAACCCGGAAATTCATGAAGCTGTTGATGTGATTCGGGTCGGGGACGCTGAGCGTTACCGTCGGCTTATCCGCGGTCGGTCCGCCTCCAACGTTCAGAATCATCCAGATATTCGCCAGCTGTAGGTATGGAGGCGCGTTGCCGTCACCCATGGTCAGAATGCGAGCGCCGAAAACCTTTTCGTAGTAGCGAGCCGATCGCTCGAGGTCGGCGACAGTGAGAAAACACGCGACGCTGATCCCCTCTTTCGGGGGCATCTCATAGCTTTTTTGTTCGATTTGTACGCTGCTCATTCACAGCTCCTTTCAATAAATGCTCGTTAATACGATGTCCCGCCCCGCTCCCATTCATAAAAAATCGATCGACGCCGGCTAGTTTAGGAGTGATTCCCAGTTGGCTGGCACCCTTCCTCCGGGTCCAGGCGCAGGCTGACTTTTTGGATGCGAATGCGGCGGGAGCAACTCCGCCCCCTTGATCATCCCCTGCGCCTCGTAATTGAAGAACCAATCCTCACCGGGCTCGAAGCTGGCAATGATCGGATGCCCCGTCGCTGCCGCATGCTTGGATGCATGCTGGCTCGGAGAACTGTCACAGCAACCGATGTGCCCACACTCCGCACACCGGCGGAGATGAAGCCACCAACCTTTCGGGGACGCCAGACATTCCACACATCCATCGCCACTCGGTTTCGAAGCAGGGTTAATTCCGCGCGGACCCTTTTTCATTTCCGATTTTCCTTCCGTGTCCTCTGTTCGCAAATAATATCAAGCCACCAGCAAGATTTTCCCGGCCCCACCCTTCTCCGCAGTTGCCTGGGCCTCGGCCGCTTCACGAAGTGGCAGTTTCTGGCTAATCGGGATGACCAGCTTGCCATCTCGTACCGCTTCGGCCATGAACTCGATCGTTTTCCTGTCGAATTTCGAGAATACGTGCACCACCTTTACAGATGAGTACCTCTCGGCATTTGGCGGTGCCTCGACAACCGATGCATACACTCCTCCCGGCTTGACCTTGGCGATCAGCTTCCCGGCGGTTCTTCCGCCGACCGTATCCGCCAATGCATCAAGCGGAGAAAGATTCGCAATCGCGGCGTCGTCGTCGGTTGCGACGAACTGATCGGCGCCGACAGTCTTCGCCTCGTCGGTCTGCATCTGCCTCTTCAAAACCCCCGCGATCACAGTCGCCCCGCGTTCTTTCGCAGTGAATACCGCCGAACGCCCGACATTTCCGGCAGCACCTACGACCATAACCGTCTGGCCCGCTTTGATTCCGGTCGCGGAAAGGAGCTGATTGCCGGTCGTCGTCACCAGCGGCAGCGCCGCCGCCAGAATCAGATCGAGTCCCGCCGGAACTTTCGCCAGAACCGCGGCTTTCACGACACAAAGTTCGGCGTAAGTATTGTCTGCCATGGCAAACACCTGGTCGCCGACGGAAAAGCCTTGGACTCCCGGCCCAATCTTCACCGCGGTCCCCGCAATGTCCACTCCTATCAGTCCCGGAAAAGTCATGGGATAGAAGTCTTTCGTCAACCCGGCACGCCGTTTGTAGTCGATCGGATTCACGCTCGTGGCAGCGACCCGCACCAGTACTTCGCCCGGACCCGCCACCGGATCAGGGTATTCCTCGAACTTGAGTACTTCAGGACCGCCATATTGGTGGACAACAATTGCTTTCATATTCATCTCCTTACCTTGCGCAAACAGTCACTAACAAAATTTCACCGACGCCGTTGAAATCTCGGAACAGGCAGGACGTTCACCAATTATCCAATGACAAGACAACACTTTGACCAAAGAACCAGTGTACGTCCCGCCTGTCACCGCATTTGTACCCGGCTTTCTCGTCGGATTCGGACGTGTGCTGCCCCCTCCTGTAACCACGGCGAATTTAGTGGGAGTTCTGAATACAGATCCTTAATTGCCAGGCTGTACTTCTTTTGCACATTTCCGACATAGGCGGTTGCGGTAATCTTCTTCTTTAGTTCTTCAGGATGTTGCTTGGTCTGTGCCCTCACCGCACCGTTGAATCTAATTAGTGATTCCGTTTTTCTGTCTGGATAAAGAATTTCTACTCGCACTCCTGAACTCGTATTGGTACGAGACCACCCGACAAATCCCGGCGGCGCCGGTTCGATCTTCATACCATAGGGAATGCCGTTATCAGGGAAATTGGATGGCATCTCCAGGACGAGCAGGAATTCCTTCCCGGAATTTTCTCCGCCATTCTCAACGAACACGTTCATCTCAAAAACGTCGTCGGTCCCGCCTCCGGGGATCGGATGTCTTTGGAAGACGCGAGACTCAATAATCGGCCGCACGGACAATGGTTCCTTGATTCTCGCGGGGCCTTCCACAAATGGTTTAAGTTTGCGGACAAGGGCATCTTTCAATATGCGACGTTGCTCCTCGATTTCGCTCTTACTGGCGTCGGGCTTCAAGTCGAAATCGACCCCGCCTCCCTTGTGGCGCAGGTCGAACGGAAGTTCTTCATGTTTCCCGTAGTGTTTGTTAAACACCAGCACTACCCTCTCATCCGTACAAGCATGGAAGGCATAGCCAAGCTCGATTGCAACGTTCGAATTGATGAGGCCTTTTCCCTCCCCCGTTTTTCCAACGATCGTCACATCTGCGACCACCACCTCAGACTTCCCGACCTTTGCCAGTATGGTACGCACGAGGTCCGGGCTTCCGGGGACATCCTTTACGTCATGATCCAAATGGACATCACGCGGTGCCTCCTCAATGTCGTTGTCGGCCCTCAGCTTCTTAATGGCATCGTTCAAGGCATCGCGCACGAGATACCGCCCGATCTTTTCCGGAGTGTCCGACTGCCATGACCAGAAGATTTTCATTTCTTTCCCTCGTCTTTTTCAGCCGGTGCTGCTTCTGCCTTCGGCGGATCAACCAGCGGAGGGTCTTGCGCAACGACATGCACTTCAAGTTGCGGAACACCGCACAACTGGGGAGCAGCTCGCCCAGATTCGCCAGCCGGAAAAGACTTGGGACAGACGGGACCTTCCCCAATTTCCATTGCCGAAAAATGGAAAGCGTCCCGTCTCTCCCCGGTTTCCCTCCCTGGGTGTCCTCGATTCTTACGCCGCTGAAACCGACTCCCTCCTCCGATTGAGTGCCGGCAGAAGAAGTTTCAGAAGGGCTTCATCAGAGAACGGGTTCTGACCCGAGATCAGCTCGCGATCTTGAAGCACGTAGCTCCCCCAAGGAGCGACCACGCTCACGTCACCGCCCGCAGTACGCAAGGCGAAGTCCGGATAGAAGAGAACCTTGCCGCCAATCTCAAGCGGCTCCCGCTGCTGCTCTTCCGCGGTCGAAAAGATGGTCATTTTGTATCCGGCATAGATCCAGCCTTGCGCCTTGGCCTTCGCTCCGGCGGCATCGCCGGCCGCCAGCGCGGCGACTACTTCCTTCGAATTCGGAAGAGCCGAGAGTAGTGAAATCGGGCCATGGCAGAGCACCGCCGTCGGCTTCGAGGTCTGATGAAAGTGTCTCATCACGGTGCCAGCGTCGGGATCATCGAGAAGATCGATCATCGGGCCATGGCCGCCGGGGACGAAAACAGCATCATATTGATCCAGGCCCGACGCGATGACATCCGCGATGCGGGATGGATCTCTGAGCCCCTTCAGGCCGTCGCGGAATAACATATAGTCCTGAAGCTTGGCCGCGTCCCCGCCGAAGAAATCGGCGACCTCTGAATGCACATCCACTTGGGGAGCGTTGCCTTTGGGGTTGGCGAAGGTGATTTCGTAGCCCTCCTTCATCAGGGCGCGAACCGGAACCGTCAGTTCGTTGAGATAGTAGCCAGCGCCGGCATAGACCTTGCCATCTTTCAAGGGCAAGCCGCGACCGCTCGAGACTAGTACTAGGACTTTTCCTTTGGTTGTCATTTTTCTCCTTTCTGAGATCGAATCTGTCCCCGCTGTTTCCCCCGCAAGATCGAAAGCCGATCCACCCGCCCAAACAATTCTCTCTCCCCATTCTTTAGAGTGTCTGGGTATCGACCGGTTTTGGTGGATCGCCTTCCCGGCTGGCACCTGGGAGTAGCTTAGCGTCGGTTAGCCGGATCGGCGGCAAGTACTTAGCCGTCATCGAGGTGAAGGTGCGGCGTCGCGCCGCTTCCCCAAGTTTCTTACTCCAGCCGGTCGGAGTCGCCCCGGTAATCGTCAGGACGGTGGAGGCTCCCAGAAATATTAGGCTGAAGAGATGCTTCCACGGCGACCCCGGGCCGAAGAGACCCAAGCCATAAGCAAGAAACAGGTAGGCTACGACAGAGCCTGATAGGCTAGACCAGCGAACAAAAGTGGCGACGCTATTCGCTAGCCCGTTAGCCTTGTGAAGGTTCGACCGATATGCATCGAGCGCGCGGTCGAGGTTTGCGAGAAGTAACTGGCGCTGCTGGTCCAGTCCGGCGATTTCTATTTCCTTGGTTTTCATATACAACTGATGCTCTGTACGTTCCTTAATACGAAGCTCGCGCTCTTCTTTGACGATGGCTGCTTCGGCCCTCTCAACTAGTTCCGTAATTGTTGAATCCGTGAGTCGCTCTTCCAGCCCAAGAGTGAGATTCATGAGCTCCGTTTGAATCGTTGGCGAGAACCGCAGCAGTGCATGATCTTGCGGCCTCACGTAACCCCTCTTCGCCATTTCACGACACTTGTTTATGTATTTGTCCCACAGCGCGTTCGATGGGCGCAGGGCCGCATATGCCAATGCCATCATTTCGACCTTTGGGAGGGTCGCTGTTAGCTTGCCTCCCTTCAGCCAAGCTATGTTTGCAATCCCAAAAGAGCTGACGACTGTAGAAACCTCTTTCGAGCTTTCGAATTTCTGGCCGAAGACATAGGCAGATCGTGCGAGCGAGGAGTTAGTAGTGACCAACACCGCGATACTTTTCTCAAGAACGGTCGGAGCTTTCCCACTTCGAAGGGTGTATACGGATCTGATCGAATCGACATCGTATTGGCGCGCTCGCGGATTAACGTAGTTGATCTCCTCTTCTAGCGAAGCGTCCAAAACCTTTTCGTCTATTTGAAACTGTCGATCATGTGGCGGAGTATCGACAACGTCGATTCCCAGGTTCATGAAAGAGATTTCCAAGCTATTTGCCAGTAGTAGCAATTCTTCGGCACTGACGCCCCTCTTCCTCATCTCGCGTATCAGTTGTCCTTTTTGAAGCGGGTCATCGAGACGCATCGCACATGCCTTGATCACGCTATATACCTCGTTCAAGGTATGGGAAAAGACTGAGACATTGCACCGTAACTCCTTGCAAAGCTCGACTGTCTCCTTGGCAGCAATGTAGCTAGAATCACCGTCCAAGTCGAGCAGGCGCAATAACAACGGAGTGTCCAGGAAAATTGTCAGCTTTGAGAAGTCATTGCCACTTGGAATGTCGGGGCAAAGGAGGGCGTTGCAAAGCATCTGTCCCTCGACAAGTCGTCCTATCTTGTCGAATAGATCCGGATCAGTGTCTTGGGCAGTGCGAATAAAATAATTGACAAGAAACACTTCCTGCTTGGTGGAATGCAGGATAGGTATCGCCGATTTACCCACGTACGCCTTAAGCGAGTCGATACCGTAGTTCGAAAGGTAGGCCATTATTGCTGACACCGCCTGCTCATGAGTCCAAGCTACAGAATGGCAGGAAGCAGAATGCCGGAGGGCATGCACAACGGCATGGAGGTCCTGTAGACAAGAGTCCCTGAGTTCTCGTATGCCCTGCAGCGGAACCGCATCAGGAGCGGAGTACACTCCCCCAAAGAGCCTGGAGTACCGGAGGACCCTTTTCTTCACGAGCCGTTTGAGACAGAGCTCAATCGTTGAAGCGGGAATATTCAAGCCAAAGTGCTTCGCGAGATCGTCTCGCGCTACGTCCCGGTTGAATTCGCGACACTCATATCCCGCAATAACTTCAAGCAAGAAGGGCTTTAAATAGTCTAGATAATCTTGACCCTTTTCCTGGGCATTAACGATAAGCATGGCCAGACTTACGAGGGAAACCTCATTGCTAGTCGTGACCGTGGGCGCGGAATCTGCAGGCATTAAGGACGACATTATACGCCGGAACGGGATACCTGCTGCCGATTATTCCTGACGAGCCTTCACCTCCCGCGAAGACGCCAAAAACTTTCTCATGGTGGAGGCAATCTCGTCGGCAGCCGTGTCCAGGGCGAAATGGCCGCCGTCAACAATGTGAACTTCAGCATTGGGCACATCTCGCCGGTAGGATTCCGGCTCCGAGGAGTCAAACGATGACTCATACTTGCCCCAAATCACCAGCAGGCGCGGCTGCTTCTCACGCATCCAGGCTTGCCATTTCGGGTAGGCCTCCACATTCGTTCGATAGTCGTAGAACAAGTCGCTTTGTATCTCAGGCTGGCCTGGCCGATTCAGAAAATAAAATTCGTCGGTCCAGAGGTCGGGATCATGGCGCTCCGCGTCGGGATCGGTTCCGACGTGTCGCGCACGCGCGGCCTCGAGCGACAAGAGGTTCGTGCGCAGTGCGCTTTCATTGGCCGCGCGATCGGCCCAAAAGGCTCTGCGCGTCTTCCAATTCACACCCAACCCTTCGTTGTGTGCCACCGCATCCTGCACAATCAGCGCGTCGATGCGCTCGGGATGTACCAATGCCATTCGGAAACCGACCGGGCCACCATAATCCTGCATGTAAAGCGTGTAGCGGGCCAGCCCGAGCGCTTCAGTGAAATGATTCATCGTCTTGGCGATGTGGTCGAACGTGTACGAGAATTTCTTCGCATCCGGCCAGTCGCTGTGTCCGAAACCAGGATAATCAGGCGCGATCAGGTGGAAGCGATCGGAAAGCCTGGCGAAAAGCGGTTCGAACATCCGCGACGACGATGGAAGGCCATGGAGCAGGAGAAGCGTTTCCGCATTTGTCGGCCCAGCCTCCCGATAAAAGATCGACAGGCCGTCAATCTGTAGTGTGCGATAAAACGTGGGATTCATCGGTGATTGTTTTTCCCTTCATCATGCGCGAGAAGACATTCGGCATCAGCGGTTGATGTAGTTTATGGCTGCGGGAATCCGAACATCAACCACGACTGATTGGCTACCCAATGCGGGTAGAGCTCCGTCATCCGATCGAACAGCTGCTGGTCGGACGTTGCGGTTTTCTGCAGCCGATCGAAGTCCTGAAGGTAACGCTTGGTGTCCTGGATCGTCGAAGGTGAGTCGGGCGCGCCGGGCTTCTTGTGACCGGCGACAACCATCGCCGGGTTCAGCGCCGCCAACCGGTCGAGCGCCGCGATCCAATTCTTTCTGCTCTCGGGGGTGGTGTCGCCAACGTACATGCGGCATTGGTTGTACACCACGTCGCCAGCGACGATCAGGCCGATCGATGGAACGTACAGAGACGTCGTATCGGGACTATCAGTATGGCCCTGCTCGATGATGCGCAATTCCTGGCCCTCGAGAGTGAACGTGTCGTGCTCATAGGGCTCAGGTGGAACCAACTTAGTGGCCACTTGCCCAGGAAAGAGCCGGCGGGCTAGCCGCTCCACTGTGGGAGTGAAAGAAATCTGCATGGCGTTCACCGTCTTGGGCGTTGCTATCGCCCGAGCGCCCGGGAAACGGTCGAGCAGGATGCTAAGCCCGTAGAAGTGGTCGAAATGGGCGTGCGTTATATAAATAGTCTCCAGGTTGCGGTTGTGTAGAGCAATCCAATCGGCGAGAGCCTCGGCCTCGGCCACGGTCGTCATTGCGTCTACCAGCACGGCGTCGTGCTCGCCGAAGATTAGAGTCGACGTGATCGGGTCAAACCCCAGCGCTTCGCCGAAGGGCTTTGGCCGCTCGCCGACCATGGCCTTTCGCGGGGCGGTAAAAACGTTCACACTAAGCGTGTTCGACGCGATGGGGGCGGTCATGTGCGTGGTCTCCTAAAGTTCACCATGATAGTCCTTTCTATGCCTGAACCTGGGGCGCCTGCCAATTCAGGGCCTTGTGCGGCTGAGCGGTGTTGTATCGTTCGCGTCAACGGGCTAGCACTAAGCGGATATCCGCAAGCGTTTGAATCCGCGTCCCGTCCGGGCCGGGCGTTAACCGTACTTGAGGGCCCGACCTCGATAATATTACCGTCAGGATCGCGGATGTAGGAGCGTGTCTCGCCGTGCAATGATTGGTAGAATCATGGTGTGGCCCGTCGGGATGTCAAAGAGCGGATTCGGGAGCTGAAATAAGAAAACTCTCGGTGGCGCATGGTTAAGGAAAAGAGAGCACGTCCCGCCCGTCCCTCCATTCGTCCGGGTCTTCCTGACTTGTTGACGTGTGGAGTATACTGTGGAATGAATTCCACATATGCAAATCGTTCAAATCGTCCTGGATAAAAAGCTGTTACACGCCGCCGACCGAGCTGCGAAGCGCACCCGGCGAAACCGTTCCGCTTTGGTGCGCGACGCTCTGAGGGAACATCTCCGCCGGTTGGAACTGCGAGCCGGCGAGGAGCGCGACCGCCGGGGCTACTCGCAACACCCGCAAGCCGACGCGGAGGCGCGGGGTTGGGAAGCGGAGGCCACGTGGCCGGAAGAATAGCTCGAGGCGAGGTTCGGCTCTACCAGTTTGCCGCGCCCGACAAGAAACGACCGGCACTCGTGCTCACCCGCGACAGCGCGATCGCCTATCTATCCACCGTCACGGTTGCGCCTGTCACCTCTGCCATTCGCGGCGTACCATCGGAGGTCGTTCTGGATGAGGAGGACGGCATGAAGTCCACGTGTGCGGTGAACCTGCACAATGCAGTTACGGTATCGCAACAGCGCCTGGGGAAACGGGTGGCCCAGCTTAGTCCCACACGTATGAATGAGGTGTGCGCAGCGCTGAGATTCTCTCTCGGCTGCGATGCAATCTAGTTAGTGGGAACGTCCCGTCTGTCCCCGCATTCACCCTGGGTTTTATACGGAGGGGTCACGGTTGTCTGTGAGGAACCAACATTGCCGCTCCGCGCAAGGTCCCTCGGCCTGCTGGTGAGAACGCAGACCTTCGGGATGACAAGCCGTTAGCGGTTTGACACTGTGTACTTGGAGGAAAACTGGAAGAAGCAAAATTTCTTTGTCGATTTGTCGAATTCCGTCCGTCCGTTCGACTAGAACAGACTAGAGAATCAAAAATAAAGACCTTCACAGGGGAAGAAAAAATCATGCCACAGTATCTGGTTGCTAACTACCTCCCCGACAACTTCGACCCGTCCACCGTAACCGAAGCGATGATGGAAGAGATCCACGTGCTCAACCGCGAAATGATTGCAGCTGGCATAAGAAAGTTCGCCTGCGGGATTTCACCGGCCGCCAACGCAAAGACGGTGCGGAAGCGGCCCGACGGCAAGGTGCTCGTCACCGACGGGCCGTACACCGGGACCAAGGAGCACATGGGCGGATTTTGGATACTGGAAGCCGCCAACATGGACGAGGCGCTCGCGTGGGCGCGCAAGGGCGCCATCGCCTGCGATGTGGCCGGCGAGGTGCGCCAGCTTCTTTTCTGCCCGGCTCCGGAACAAGGGCCCGGCGAAAGCAAGTAATGGCGGGTGGCCGACAAAATTTAAAGGGAATCAAATGAGAAATGTAATCTACGCAATCAACCTTACCCTGGATGGCTGCTGCGACCACACCAAATTCAATCCCGATGAAGAAACACATGGATATTTTACGCAGCTTCTGCGAGAGGTTGACCTGCTCGTCTTTGGGCGTAAAACCTATCAATTGATGGTTCCTTTTTGGCCTGATGCCGCACAAGACCCTTCTTCGACAAAATCGGACATCGAATTTGCTCAAGCTTTTGTCTCTAAGAAGAAGATGGTTTTTTCCCGATCACTGGCCAGCGCGGAGGATGGAAATACGAGAATTGTTCGCACCAACCTTCGCGACGAAATACTTAAATTGAAGCAAGAACCAGGCAAAAGTATTCTGGTCGGTGGTGTAGACATTCCTTCACAACTGATGGAGCTTGGCCTGATTGACGAATATCGTTTTGTGGTTATGCCAATTATTGCTGGGAAGGGGAGACGGTTGTTCGAAGGGGTCAACCTGCCGGCGAAACTACAACTAAAACTTGTTGAATCGAAGATTTTTAAGTCAGGAAGTGTTGCGCTTCATTACGTGAGACAGTGATAGAAACATCTGCGGTCGCCGCGCTGCTGGTTCAAATGAAAACAAATTGGGATGTGGGACTGACGGAACGTTCCCCAACCGAAGGACGAAAGCCGCAACTGCGAGTTCACTTCTTCTTCCGGCTTTTCTTCTCCAGGGCCTTGGTGCCCTTCGTGATCTCGCCCACCAGGCGCTCGAGGCGCTTGCGCTGTTTTCCCCAACGGGCTTCGGCAGCCATTCGCGCCCGCCGTGTGCGTTCTTCTGGGCTGGAAGTTTTCGCATACTGCCGCCCGCCGCGCCTTCCCAGAGCGACGGCCGCAGGGTTTTTTCGCGTCGAGTTGCTTGCGGGAATGCACCGCGAAAACGAAGTTCGCATCGCTGCCAATGAACGCCGCTTCGAGGCCAACGAGAAACGTATGGAGCGGCTGATCGGCACGGTCAGTCAGTTGGCGGACTTGACCACACAGATCGCGGAAGGCACCGCCCGTCTTCTTCATACCGAAGCCCGCGAAGACCGCATCACCAACCTCGAAAACAATCGCGAACGACAGTAAAGGCGGATGGCTCACTCGGGCCCGGTCTCCCCACCCCAGGCTTTAACGCCGGTTCGACAAAGGGCAGGCCAGTCCCCGCGTCAAAATCGGTTGCCGTCGTCGATGCCGGTCAGCTACCATACCTCGATCATGAAAGGCTGGAAGCTGATTCTCCTCCTGCTGGTGCTGGCCGCGGGGACGCCGACAGCTACCGAGCTTCAGTCGAGCATCGACCTGTTCTTCCCGCTGCTGGCCTCGCCAGGTGCGCAGGCGCGCTGTGCGAAGGTTCGTGATATGGGTTACGGAGCTCGGAGCGACTTCGAATTGAACTTCGACCGGTACCTCCCTTCGCCCGGGCAGGCGGACGGCGATGACACGGGAAAGACGAGGTAGGCATGAAACCCTGGAAAGCAGCTTCGCTGATTCTGTGTGCTCTTGCGGTTGCAGCCGCTGGATACGGGCTGATTCTCGTGCGACGAGGCTTCAGCGCACTTGCGACACCATCAGCGATTGAGGAGCTCGCCGCCACAACCGCACGCAAATTGGCCGTGCCCTCCTCGTACCGCGAGCTTCGCAATCCCATCACGCCTTCAACCGAGAACATTCGGGGAGGCATGGAGCACTTCGCCTATCATTGCTCCCCGTGCCATTCGAATGACGGATCGGGCCACACGGTATACGGCAAGGGCCTCTATCCGAAACCGCCCGACTTGCGCGCAGCTGGGACGCAGAACAAGAGCGATGGCGAGCTCTACTACACAATTGAAAATGGAGTTCGTTTAAGCGGCATGCCAGCCTTCAGCGGAACGCACACTGTCCCGCAAACCTGGCGCCTGGTTTTGTTCATCCGGTACTTGCCCCAGATCACGCCCGACGAACTCAATGAGATGAAGGGGTGGGACCCGAAGAATGAGGCGGATCCAGCACATTTCTGAAGGGCGGAGACCCCCCGGGGGGAAACACACCACCACTAAAAGAAGAAACACCATGATTGAGGGAGGAGGAAATCTATGAAACGGGAAATCATTCGCGTCGAGCCGCTGGCGACCTACCTGGAAAAATACAAGGCCCCAGCTTCAACCGTGACGAAGCACGGCGACACAATCTACGTCTTAGGTTCTCCCCCGTTCGACCCCAAGACGGGAGAAATCTTCAAGGGAGCAATCGAGCGTCAGACCGAGATCGTACTAGATCAACTCAAGCTCTGTGTCGAAACGGCAGGTTCTTCTCTGGAAAACATTCTTAAGCTGAATGTGTACGTCACCTCAGTGGACATGTTTCCTGCGGTGAATGCCGTCTACAGGCGTTATTTCCCGGAAAATCCACCTGCCCGCATCTTTATCAACGTTCCGGCTTGGAACGGCGGGTTTGATATTGAAGTGGATTGTATTGCCGCCGTTTAATAAGGGCGGACGGCCCAGGCTTTTGATCTTGCGGGCATTGCCGGTACAGTGGGTGCCCCGTTTTCTTCGCGTTTTGTGCGAAGGACGGGAGTCGGAAATGCGGCGCCATGTGGGTTTGGATCCACAACAAAATCAAATAGCACAAGCCCTCGCCGCCCACGCTTGCAAAAAACGCAAGGATGGCGCAGCCTCAGTGGGAAGGGTGCACGCAAGGGTGCACGCAAGGCGCTAAGGGTGGGCCACTCGCCAAATCCAATCAAGGAGACTCTCAAGATGACACCGCATCAACTATCGATTGCGCGCGAGAATGCAAGCCTGTGGCGGGTTACCTTCAACAACCCGCCGATCAACATGTTTGTTCCCACAACGATCGTGGAATTGGGAGCGCTCATGACCGACCTCGAGGCGGACCCGTCCGTAAAGGTCGTAGTGTTCCAGTCGGCGAATCCCGATTTTTTCATCGCCCATCTCGACGTAGGCAAGGCAGCTGAAAGGCCCGAGGTGCTGGGCCTTTGGCGCGACTTTGTGCTGCGCCTCTCGTCCACGCCAGTCGTGAGCATCGCCAAGATTCGTGGCCGCACGCGCGGCATCGGGAACGAGTTCGTGCTGGCTTGCGACATGCGCTTCGCCAGCCGGCAAAGCGCCCTGTTCGGCAACCCCGAGGTCGGCGTCGGACTGGTCCCGGGCGGCGGAGCGCTGGAATGGCTTCCGCGCTTGGTCGGCCGCTCGCGGGCGCTTGAGATCGTCCTCAGCGGTGACGACTACGACGCTGATATCGCCGAGCGCTATGGCTGGGTGAACCGCACGCTGGACGATGACAAACTCGACTCGTTTGTCGATGGGCTCGTTCGGCGTCTGACCTCGTTCGACCGTGAAACGTTGGCCGCGGCGAAGGCCCAGGTCAATCGGTTCGGGACGCCGACAGCTACCGAGCTTCAGTCGAGCATCGACCTGTTCTTCCCGCTGCTGGCCTCGCCAGGTGCGCAGGCGCGCCGTGCGAAGGTTCGTAATGTCGGTTACGGTGTTCGGAGCGACTTCGAATTGAACTTCGGCCGCTACCTCCCTTCGTTCGGGCGGGCGGGCGACGATGACACGGATACGCAGAACCCAGACCTTGCAAAGGTTGCTGTCTGACTTTTTTGCTTTTGCTCGGACACATGGACCTTGCAGACGCGGAGATAGCGTCCGGATATTGAGCGACAAGCCCGAGATTTTGACCCGAGTTACTGGTTGGTCGGCAAACCTTACCTAATCGCGTTACGTCAGAGTTGCCCGTCGTCCGACAATGATCGGATAGACACTGGGGCGATGAAGCCGATGCGAGATTGACTTGTTCAAGTTTTCTTTAGTGCTTCGATCGCGTGGCAGCTTGGTTTTGCCGCACGTCAGCGAACCACCTCATTGACTGCATCGATTACCGCTTGCGGTTTGCTAAGCATTATGTGATGCGTTGCACCCGGTATCGTCCGATTGACCCCGCGCGACGAAAGGCGGGCCGTCTCCTCATGCATCGCGATTACAACCTTGGTTCGCGCGCTAAAGTAGGGATCGGGATGGCTAGGGTCCGGTGATTCAGGCGTTGTCGATGTCAGCACGATCAAAGGAAGGGCCCCGTAGGACCTTTTCGACGCCTCAATTTGATCCGATCCTGCGCCGAACGCCTCCTCCTCCTCTGATAAGGTGGCGCGGGCGAAAGGCGGGCGGCTCGACATCTGCCTATAGTAGTCATTGACGGCGGACGGGAGTTCAGGGTCCGGATCGAGAACACAGTCGTCGGCCGTTCTGGACCCTGGAGCGGGGACGCCCGCCTCAAGCGCTGTCAGGCACGCGCGATCTCTTTCGATGCCCCTCTTGATCCTTTGAAGGAGGCCCGGAGACACAGGCTCCAGGCGCTTCTCTTCGTGTTCTGTCTCGGGGTCGACCAATACCATGCCGCCGACTTCGTGGAGATGAGTGTCCGCATAGAGGCGTACAATCATGCCGCCGAGGGAGGCACCCACTAGCACATATGGCGGCCGCAAGGGTGCAGCCTTGGTCAGGGCTGCTAGATCGTTGGCAAGGTGCCGCGTATCGCGGGGAAGAGGGCCTGGATCGCTGAACCCGTAACCGGCGCGATCGTAAGCGCATACGCGGGTCGTTTTAGCGAGCTCAGCGTGAACTTTGCGCCAAACGACGGTTGTCCTCCCTAAGCCCGCCTCAAGAATTACGGTTGGCGTGCCGTGACCCAAGCAATAGAGGTTTAGCCGTCGGCCCCCAATATCAACGAGTTGCTGGGGTCGAGCATAAACGTCGAGCGACGGATCGGGTTGGGCAGCGTTGCCGACAGTGGGTATGAAGCAGAGGGCAAAATATAGAAAACCGCATCGCGCCTTCATTTCGCACTCCCTTATTTCTTGGCTTGCATGGACTTAACCAGATGAAACCTGAGTCCTGTTTCAAAATCAGACATTTGCAGCGCCAAACGAAGCGCCGGGTAAGAGCTTAACTGCTGTGGCGTTGCGCTGCAACAAAGTCGCATGATACCGCGACTACGATCGGGGTGGGATTGGGCTGTCGGTGTCCTATTAAAAGCCTTTCGGCCCTAAACCGGACGGACGGCTCACCACCACTTCTCGCCGTTCCAACGAGCCAACTAGCGCTGCCAGAGGCGTGTCAATCAGCGCTGACATTTACACCGTAGGGCGGGCGGACGACGATGACACGGATAGCGCCAAATCCGCGTAGACGACAGATATATTCGCGATTATGGCGTAGCGAGGGGTTTGTAAATGAGACCGATGACTATGCCGACGATCGTCCACTGGACGAAGTAAGCCGCAGCCTGCATCAAAGCCAGTTTCAGCCCGATGTTCAGGTTCACGTAGTTGTGCAGCACGAATGCGCAGACCACGAAAATGCCAATGAGAACGCCCAAGCGCGCACCTGCCGTAGTGCCCGATCCGCCCTGATGTATCATTGCGAAAATTACGGCGACAACCAGGATCGCTAGGAAAGTTGCGACCATTCCAATTGGCATGACAGCCATCATTTTTTCCTTAGATCGGAATACGGCCGGGTACTTGTGGGCCTCATTGATAAGGGCTGGCACCAGCCAAAGCAACAAGAAACCGAAGGCAAAATACGCGACCGTGCCACCAAGCGCCGCCAGCGCGAGACTTGGATTGTTCATTTTGCACTCCTTTGCAGGTTGCGGATCAGAAATCGCAGTGGTTTTGACTTCGAAAATTGCACAGATTGTACACTGAGATTGCCTTCTTCCGTGCATCCTTGTGCCGATGTTGTATAATTCAGCGAAGCAGCGTGTATACGCCTGACTGGCACATGCAATCGGTGAGACATTGTACTGTGGGTGAGCGCAGATGGCAGCGCGTGCTGATCGTCCTTGCCGTTTGTTCATTGACGCTCAGCGTGGCCACTCGTTTTTGGACTTTCGGCCATTATCAGTCTCACGTCGTAAAATCGATTGACCGCCGATCTATTGAGCCTAAGCGCCAGCACCTTGCTGGAGATGCTACTCGATGGGCAGCGCCGAGCACCAATTTCAGTATCATCGAGCCCGGCGCGATTGAAACCCGACTGGCTCCCGCTGGGCCTCCGCTTCCAAAACCCGTTTTCACTAACAGCCTATACAATAGGCCGCCTCCGTTGACTGACTTCCTCCATAACTAATTCTGTATTGCTTTGATCCGATTATGTTTCGTGATGGCAGGCTTTTGCCTGCGCTCACGGCGTTTTGGACTGGGTCCTTGACAGGTCAAATTGAAAGCTCGAGGAAAGGATACAGATGGCTCTTGAGCCTGTTACCCGCGTCGAGCATCTGGATGCTCTGCGACGTTTGGATACTTGCATGGTCTCGAACGCAATCGAGACTTTCCAGTTAAGGCTGCGGAACGCCGGCTTCGCCGACGCTCGCGTTCGGTGCGTCTTCGACGATCTTCCGCCCATGGTGGGCTTCGCGGCTACGGCCCGTCTACGCACCAGCGAACCGCCGATCGCGGGCTCTTACCACGATCGTACTGACTGGTGGAACAGCATTCTCCAGGTGCCTGCACCGAGAATTGCGGTTTTGGAGGATTTGGACGAACCACCCGGCGTCGGAGCATTTCTTGGCGACATGCACGCCGCGATCTTGAGAGCACTAGGTTGCGTGGGGTACGTGACCAATGGTGGAGTACGAGAACTGCCGCGCGTAAGAGATATGGGCTTGCAGTTGTTTGCGGGAAATGTGGCGGTGTCACATGCCTATGCCCATATTTTCGACTTTGGATCGCGGGTCAACGTTGGCGGCTTGGAAGTGCGTCCCAGTGACCTGTTGCACGGGGATCGCCACGGATTGTTGATTGTTCCCAAAGAGATTGCTCCAGAGATTCCCTCGGCTGCTGCAAAATTGCAGGCGGCAGAACACAGGGTGATCGGCCTTTGCAAGTCGCAGGAGTTTTCCGTGGAGAAGTTACGACAGGTCCTCAAGGAGTTGAGTTAGTTACAGATTGCTGGCTCAGATACCGGGGAGGGCTGGTGTTCATGCAGGGGGACAAGAGGACGGTGTTTGTAGTGAATCGTCAAGGAGAGAATTGGCGGGCTGAAGCCGGGCCAGAAAGTTCATCCCCAAAACCGTGCCGATTGTGCAGTACCAGGGAAGGGAAGCCGGAGTAGAGACCGTGGGGTTCACCGCGAAACCCAAAGTGAGAGCAAATGTCGGCTTTTTCAATACGTAATCCGTACTTCATTGTAGTGATCTGTTTGGCGCTGGTGGTGATCGGCGTTACCAGCCTGGCTCGAATGCCGGTGGACCTGTTTCCATCCATCAACCTGCCCGAGGTAGTCGTGGCCACGTTCTACTCCGGAATGCCCCCGCAGGACATTGAGACCGACATCACCGATCCGCTCGAGCGGTTTTTTACCTTGGCCAGCGGCATTGATCATATGGAATCGCGATCGCTGCTCGGGGTGAGCATTATTCGAGTCTATTTCCAGCCCGGAACCAGTGCGGATGCGGACGTGACCGAGATTTCGAATCTTGCCCTTGCCGATCTGAAGCGTCTCCCGCCGGGCACGCTACCTCCGGTTGTACTGAAGTTCGACGCTTCCAGCTTGCCTGTCTGCTTGGTGACATTGAAGGGGCAAGATCTAAACCAAACTCAGCTGCATGACATAGGCCAGTTCGCCATCCGCAATCAAATCGCGGTGGTGAAGGGCGCTGAAATTCCGCCGCCATTTGGCGGCAAGTACAGACAGATCATGGTCTATGTTGATCCTTACAAGTTGGCTTCACGACAACTGAGTCCGATGGATGTCGTGGACGCGGTGAACAACTTCAACCTGATCCTGCCCGCGGGCGACGTGAAGATGGGGCCCTTCGATTATTACGTGTACTCGAACAGCCTAGTCAGCGATATGGACCAACTGGGAAAGATCCCGGTCAAGACAGTGGGGAGTTCCTGGGTGTCGGTCAACGATGTAGGGGAAGCGCAGGACGCCAATCAAATCCAGTACAGCGTGGTACGCGTAGACGGTCAGCGATCGGTTTATCTGCCCATCATGAAGCAAGGTGGCGATACTAACACCATCGAAGTCGTGAATGGCATTCGCGACATGATCCGACACCTCTTCGATGTTCCCAAGCAGTTAGTGGCTTCCGTCGTGTTCGACCAGTCAGTTTTCGTGAAGGAAGCCATTCGGACGTTGCTGCACGAAGGGTTGATTGGTCTGTTTCTCACCAGCCTGATGATTCTGGTTTTCCTCGGGAGCTTCCGTGCCACCACGGCGGTGTTCTTGTCGATTCCGCTCTCCGCTCTGGCCACCTTTGTGGTCTTAAACATGACTGGCAGCACCATCAACACCATGATCCTGGGCGGACTGGCACTGGCCTTCTCCCGCATTATCGACAACTCGGTCATTTCGCTGGAAAACATCTATCGCCATCTGGAGATGGGTTCTGCGCCCGCCGCAGCGGCGGAGGTCGGCGGTAACGAGGTCAGCCTTGCGGTGTTGGCTGCGACTCTGACCACCGTGGTCGTCTTTTTCCCCGTGACCTTTCTTTACGGAGTAAGCAAGTTCTTGTTCAGCGCGTTAGCTCTCGCGGTGGTGATTTCGCTTTTCGCCTCTTATTTTGTCGCAATGACAGTGATTCCATTGTTCTGCTCACGATTCCTCAAGGCCGTACACCAGCATGAGGAGCATCCGCAACCGGCTGAAGCGGAATCGGACGCGCACCAGTCGTGGTGGGACAAATTCAATGTTGGCTTCAACCGGATGTTTAGCCGCCTTCTGGACTTCTATGAGTACTGGGTAAGGCGTGCCTTGATACGTCCGGGCCGTACGGTGGCCATGTTGAGCGGACTGTTTGTGGTTAGCCTAATCATCTATCCATTCCTCGGGTTGGCATTTTTCCCGCAAACGGATGCCGGCCAATTCACGATCAACTTTAAGGTGCCGACGGGCACGCGGATTGAAGTTACCGAACAATACGTCGCCAAAGTGGAAGACCTGATCCGTCAGGTGGTAGATAAGAGGGATTTCAAAATGGTGGTTTCCAACATCGGTGTGGTTCCGGACTTCTCCTCTTTGTATACCACCAACGCTGGGCCGTACACAGCCACGATCCAGGTAGCTCTGAACGAACCTCATTATTTAAGCAGTTTCCAATATATGGACCGAGTGCAGAAGGAGATAGCAAGCCGCTTCCCGGATGTCCGAGTCTTCTTTTCCAGCGGTTCGATGGTGGACGCAATCCTGAACATGGGCATGCCCGCACCGATTGACATTCAGGTCAGCAGTCCAGATCTGCACCAGATCTTCGGTATCGCGCAGAATTTGGCGGGACGCATCCGCCAATTGCCCGGCGTAGGCGAAGTCTACATTCCGCAAGATCTGAATTATCCGGCCTTGCGCCTGGATGTGGACCGGGTGCACGCGGGAGAACTCGGACTGACGCAGAAGGAAGTCGTAGATAACGTCATCACCGCCCTCAACTCGAATTACATGATCGCTCCCAATTACTGGGTCGATTACAAGACTGGCAACGACTACTACCTGACAGTCCAGTATTTCGAGAAGGGCCGTCCCGCCATCCACAATTTCGCGGATCTGACCAACATCCCTATCCGAGCATCGAGTCTGCGGCAACCCACAACGCTGGATTCAGTGGTGAAACTGCAGAATGTCCAGACGCCGACCGAGGTTGACCACTATCAGATTCAGCGCGTGACCGACGTATACGTGACTCCGGCCAGCGAAGACCTCGGGAAGGTTGCCGACGCGGTGAGAGGCGTCATCAGCCAGACGAAGCTTCCGGAGAATGTGCGTGTCAACCTGCGCGGTATGGTGCAAGGCATGCAAGAATCGTTCCGGAGCTTTGCCATCGGACTGTCGCTGTCGGTCATCCTCCTTTATCTGATCCTGGTGGCGCAGTTTAAGTCGTTCATGGACCCATTCCTCATCATGCTTGCTATTCCCATGGGATTCATTGGAGTACTGCTGATTCTCCCGCTTACTGGGACGACCCTTAACGTCATGTCGCTGATGGGAGTGCTTATGCTGGTGGGAATCTCAGCCTCAAACAGCATTTTGATCGTGGAATTCGCCCATCGACTGGAAGAGCAGGGGAAGTCGGTGGAAGAGGCAGTGATTACTTCGTGCCGGGTGCGTTTACGCCCGATTCTGATGACCTCTTTGGCCACAATCATTGGCATGGTTCCCATGGCTCTCAAGCTCGGTACTGGCAGTGAACAGTACGCTCCGCTGGCCCGCGCCATCATCGGTGGCTTGACTGCTTCTGTGGGTCTTACGGTCTTCATCGTGCCGGCGGCTTATTTACTGGTGTACCCCAATCGGGAGGCGGTGCAGAAATCGTGATGCGCTGCTTAGGCAGTAACATGACCGATTTTGCGAGTCGCGATCGGGGTGAGAACTGATGCCGCGATTCTCAATTCGCAACCCGTACTTTATCATCGTCGTCTGCTTAGTGCTTCTGGTCATTGGCGTCACCAGTCTGGCTCGGATGCCGGTTGATCTTTTCCCGCCGATCAACCTGCCGGAAGTGGTTGTCGCCACGTTTTACTCCGGAATGCCCCCGCAGGACATTGAGACCGACATCACTGATCCGCTCGAACGTTTTTTTACCTTGGCCAGCGGCATTGATCACATGGAATCGCGATCGCTGCTCGGGGTGAGCATTATTCGAGTCTATTTCCAGCCCGGAACCAGTGCGGATGCGGACGTGACCGAGCTTTCGAATCTTGCTCTTGCCGATCTGAAGCGTCTCCCGCCGGGCACGCTACCTCCGGTTGTACTGAAGTTCGATGCCTCCAGCCTTCCTGTGGCCTTGGTAACCGTTAAGGGGGAAGGACTCAATGAAACCCAGCTTCATGACTACGCTCAATTTCAAATCCGGAATCAGATCGCCGTGGTTCCCGGAGCCGAGATTCCGCCTCCATTCGGTGGCAATTACCGGCAAATTATGGTGTATGTCGACCCCTATAAGTTGCTGTCGAGGCAACTGAGCCCGATGGACGTGGTCGGCGCGGTTAACGATTCTAACCTCATTCTGCCGGCCGGCGACGTGAAGATCGGCCTCAACGACTACTACGTTTACTCGAACAGCCTGGTCGGCACCATGAAGCAGTTGGCCGAAGTCCCCATCACGACGGTTGGCACCTCGTGGGTGTCGGTCGCTGATGTGGGCAAAGCCGAAGACTCTCACCAGATTCAATACAACGTGGTGCGCGTTGACGGCCAGCGGTCGTGTTACATCCCCATCATGAAACAAGGAGGAAGCACTAATACCATCGACGTTGTGAACGGCATTCGCGGGCTCGTCGGACACCTCTACGACATTCCAAGACAAATGGTGGCGAACGTTGTGTTCGACCAGTCGGTCTACGTGAAGGAGGCCATACACACCGTACTGCACGAAGGCCTGCTGGGGCTGATTCTCACCAGCTTGATGATCCTCATATTTCTCGGAAGTGTGCGGGCTACGTCGGCCGTTCTGCTGTCGATTCCGCTATCGGCCCTGGCGACTTTTGTCGTGCTCTTCATGATAGGAAGCACCGTGAACACCATGATTCTGGGGGGGCTGGCGCTGGCGTTCTCGCGGGTGATTGATAATTCCGTCATCTCGTTGGAGAACATCTACCGACATCTGGAAATGGGAGCCGCGCCGGTCGTAGCCGCCGAAGTTGGTGGGGCGGAAGTGAACTTGGCTGTATTGGCCGCTACGGTGGTGGATGTTGTGGATTTCTTTCCGGTGGTTTTCCTCTACGGTGTGGCAAAGTTCCTCTTTTCTGCGTTGGCCTTGGCTTTTTGTCTATCGCTGCTGGCGTCTTTCGTGGTAGCGATGACGGTGATTCCATTGTTCTGTTCGCGCTTTCTGAAGGCTGTTCCTCACGCGGCGAAAGACCAGAATAATAATACAAAAGAGTATGAAGTCGAGCCTACGTCGGCAGTCGGCCACTCCTGGTGGGATAGGTTCAATGCCAGCTTCAACCGGGGGTTTAATACGGTGCTCGATTTCTATGAGTGCTGGGTTCGACGGGCACTAAAACGCCCAGGGCTCACAGTCGCGGTTTTGAGTGGTGTATTCGTGGCCAGCCTCGCCATCTACCCACTGTTGGGGTTGGCGTTCTTCCCCCAAACCGACGCTGGTCAATTCACCATCAACTTGAAAGTTCCGACCGGAACTCGGATCGAAAATACAGAACGGTACGTGTCGAATGTGGAGCAGTTAATCCGCAATAAGGTGGATGCCAAAGACCTGAAGATGGTGGTTTCCAACATCGGCGTGGTCCCGGACTTCTCCTCTTTGTACACCAGCAACGCGGGACCGTACACCGCGACGATGCAAGTGGCCCTCAACGAACCTCATAAGCTGACCAGTTTTCAGTACATGGATCGGGTTCAGAGGGCGATGGCGAGTCAGTTTCCGGATATTCGAACCTTTTTCTCGAGCGGCTCGATGGTGGATGCGATCCTGAACATGGGCATGCCAGCCCCGATTGACATCCAGGTGAGCGGTCCAGATCTGGCGCAGATCTATGGTGTTGCGCAGGATCTGGCCACGCGGATAAGAAAAGTGCGGGGAGTTGGAGAGATCTACATCCCACAAGATATGAATTACCCGGCGTTGCGACTTGACGTGGACCGTGTTCACGCGGCTGAACTGGGGCTGACGCAGAAGGATGTGGTAGACAATGTCATCACGGCGCTCAATTCCAATTACATGATTGCTCCGAACTATTGGGTGGATCGGAAGAGTGGCAACGACTACTACCTGACCGTCCAATACTTCGAACACGGTCCGGCAGCAATCCACAACATGATCGACTTGGGACAAATCCCGTTGCGCGCTCAATCGGACGACAAGAAAATCGACCGAGGCTGCAGCTCAGTATTGCCCACTAAGGTTTCGCTGGGACCCGCAGCCCTTTCCGATCCTCCCAAACCCGCGTGGACTTGCGGCAAGAACATCCTTGATACGAAACCATTTCAGCCGATGAAAGTACAATCCCGCCCACGACCGGTCACCGTTCTCGATAACGTCGTCAAGGTGAATTACGTTCAGACGCCGACCGAACTGGATCACTACCAAATCCAGCGAGTCGTCGATCTGTACGTTACTCCGTCCGGAGAAGATCTCGGGCGAGTCACGAATGCGATAAGGGACCTGGTTGGCAAAGCCAACATACCCGCTAATCTTCGAGTGACTCTGCGTGGGATGGTTGAAGGTATGGAAGCTTCGTTCAAGAGCTTTGGGCTCGGGTTTCTGCTTTCGTTCGTCCTGCTGTTCTTGATTTTGACGGCTCAATTCAAGTCTTTCATTGATCCTTTCCTGATCATGTTGGCGATCCCGATGGGGTTTGTCGGAGTTCTGATCATCCTTCCGCTGACCCACAGTACGCTGAATGTCATGTCCCTGATGGGCGTGCTGATGCTGGTGGGCATCGCGGACTCCAACAGCATTCTTATCGTTGACTTCGCACACAATCTGGAGCGGCAGGGTTTGTCGCCAGCCGATGCGGTCATTACGGCATGCCGCGTGCGCTTGCGGCCGATCTTGATGACTTCTCTGGCGACCATTATCGGCATGATTCCCATGGCGCTGAAACTGGGGACCGGAGCCGAGCAATACACGCCCATGGCTCGCGCTATCATCGGAGGACTTACATCGTCGGTACTTTTGACCATCTTTATCGTTCCTGCGGCGTACCTTCTGGTTTATGGCGGAAGCAAGGAGCAGGCGGCAGAGCCTCTGCCCCGGGAGCCGGCAGAGTGATGAATCTGAAACTCCTTCGAGCCAAAAGAGGACGGCCTGGGGTTGAACTCGGGGAACGAGCGGCCTATTTGCTGGACGATGAGAAGAGAAACCTAGCTCTTATCGCTAAACTGAGGCCATCTCCGTGCAATGCAGGAAGATTGCTGGGGTGGGTGATGGGAATCGAACCCACAACGTCCGGAGCCACAGTCCGGTGCTCTGCCAGTTGAGCTACACCCACCGTGCCCAGCGATTATAACAATTCCGCCGCCCAGCCTGCATGGAAGGTCGGGCACCGCGCCACTGCGGCGCAGCCGGAAAAGAAATCCCTATGGCACTACGGTCGGCGGGAGGCAGGTCTGCTTGCCGCCTGCGCCTCATGTTCCGGTGATCAGAGGACCGTGTTCCAAACCGCGCATCGCGTCCCGGAGTGAGATTTGTGGTTACGCCCTCTTGCGAGGGATGGATGGCTCCGGCCGCTTCGGCCGGCTTCAACGGGAATGATAGCGTCCGTCCGTTAGTATCTTGTTATCATAGTGTTAGCAAGCACAAGGCTCGGCGGGAAAGCAAGAAAAAATCGTTTTAATGCTCGCCGCCGGGCCACCCTGAACCGCGGTCATATTCCGTTGTCTGCACTTTCTTTCTTTTATCCTCTTGCCAGAATGCAAGTTCCTGAATATGATTCTGTGCTCGTTGCTGAATTTTTGGCAGCGGCGTTGTTTTTCAGGTTGATGTTTCGTGTATTGCAGGAGAAATTCGCGCCACCACGACAGGCTCCGGAGCTTTGCGCCGTGCTTTCTATTGCCGACGCAAAACTCAGGAGCCTTTCCTGTTGGATCCAGGTTCTGCGGTTCACGGAGGATCGGCCGTTCGGTCCACATCCCTTGAGGGGGTAGGGCGAAGCATCTGCTTCGAGAGGAATGTGGAATCTTAACTTGAACAGAGGCGAAAGGAGTTACTTGTGAGAGAGAAGGGTACAGTAAAGTGGTTCAACGGAGCGAAGGGTTATGGATTTATTCAGCGGTCCACCGGCGAGGATGTCTTCGTTCACTTCTCCGCCATCCAGGAGAACGGGTACCGCACATTGAACGAGGGCGAAACCGTGGAGTTTGACCTGCTCAAAGGCCCCAAGGGGTTCCAGGCGGGCAATGTCGTGCGCGCCTAAGAGCCCGATTCCAAAATTTCGCAACCCTCTCAGCTCCCACTGAGAGGGTTTATTATTTGCGGCCTTTTGACAAATCCCGCCGCCCGTTCGCGGTAAAATGGCCGCCGCTCGCGCGATTGCAGGGAACGCTCTTCAGGAGATGCTATGGTTGACATTCATCGAACGTGGAATCGATTTCTTCCGCAGGGAAGGCTGACGATCAAGGCGACTGCGTTTCTGCTGGCGCTGGCCGGGCTTTTTTATCCATTAATCGCAGTCCAGCCCGCCACCGCCCGCAGCTTCAAAGTCCTGCACAGTTTCAAAGGGAAAAAAGACGGGGCGCATGCCGACGCAGGCCTGGTTCAG
>Ga0335078_10000545_pt1 | contig 58022 bp, 44 predicted proteins | sample Lox_Sample_32_FD_206711 | JGI IMG/M metagenome (GOLD analysis project Ga0335078, IMG submission 206711) | Soil microbial communities from Loxahatchee National Wildlife Refuge, Florida, United States - Lox_Sample_3.2 | ecosystem: Environmental > Terrestrial > Soil > Wetlands | place: USA... | reverse complement strand
TTATATATGCTGTGCTGACTTTTTCGAAATCTCATAAAAACTATTATACCATATCAATCTTTCACATTGTCTGGATGGCCAATTCATCCCCAGGCTAAAGCCTGGGGGTTTTGCTGGCCGCACTAAATTTAAGTATAGTTAATTATATGATATTATAAATAGATAATTTGAAGTAATATACTTTATTTTATAGTATTTTATACGAAATCTACCGAAAGCTTATAAAACAGTATATATACAAAAAATTTTACCATATTCTGCTTCATTTCCAGACACATTTCTCTTGTCACATTTTACAACAGTATTATATAATCTTTTAAAGTAATCTAACTCATCATATTCTAGGTGGACAATGAAAGACCTGACACAAGGAAACATTCTAAAAAATATTCTGGTTTACTCAGCGCCGGCTGTGCTGTCTTCCCTGCTCCAGTCCATGTACAGCGCCATAGATGCTTTCTGGGTGGGCAGGCTGGTAGGCTCAGATGCCATTGCCGCTGTATCAGCCAGCATGCCTGTTGTTTTTTTTCTTGTGTCGCTTCTGATAGGACTCGGCATGTCCACCGTTGTCCTGACAGGCCAAGCATACGGAAAAAAAGACATGGAGCTTTTGAAAAAAATACTCGTTAATTCATTCCTTTCGATCCTGGCGCTATGCATAATTGTAACAATTTTAGGCGTGGTTTTCGCCATGCCGATACTCAGGTTTTTAAATACGCCTCCCGCAATAATAAAAACGGCCTGCATGTTCATAACAATAATACTGTATGGGACGGTTTTGATCGCCTTCCCGAACTGGTTCTCATCAATACTCAGCGGCCTTGGCGATACCATGACGCCCCTGGTATTGCTGGCAATAGACGTGGGCATAAATATAGCGCTCGCGCCTTTCTTGATAGCGGGCATCGGCTTTTTCCCGAAAATGGGCGTGGCAGGTTCTGCCGTGGCTACCCTGGCGGGCAGTATTATAGTGACAATTATTTCATTTATATACCTCGGCAAAAAATATCCTTTTCTCAACATCCTGAAATGGAAATTTAAAATTGACCTGAAAATAATATCCGATATATTTGCCATGGGCATACCCGTATCCCTGCAGATGATGATATTCTCCGTCGCCTCCATAGTGCTTGTTTCGTTTGTGAACAGGTTCGGGACAGACGTGGTCGCGGCCTACGGCATAGGCCTCAGGATAGACCAGTTTTCTTTTATCCCGGCAATGGTGCTTGGCGGCACTGCGTCTGCTTTCGCGGCGCAGGCCATAGGCGCAAAAAAAGAGGACATGATCCCGAAGATGGTCAGGTGGGTGGCTCTTTTGTCCCTGGCATTCTCCGCAATTTTTTACGTGCTGGTAAATATATTCCCTTCTGCGATTACATCGATTTTTACCGATAACAAAAATGTCATTGAGAATGCGTTTTATTATTTCAGGATAGATTCGTTCACATATTTCAGCTTTGCCCTGCTTTTTACCTACCAGGGTGTGATAAGGGGCGCGGGAAACACATTGCCGTCGGCCATATTTTCCCTGATTTCCCTGCTTTTATTCAGGCTTGGCCTTGCATGGTATTTGATTGAAAAGACACATCTTGCCGAAAAAGGTATATGGCTGGCCATGACATTGAGCTCGTATCTTGGATTGTTGCTGATTTATTCTTATTATAAATTCGGTAAATGGAAAGGTACATTTAAGCTTGATAGTATCGGCAGTAAGCCCGAATGCCGCGACTGCCTGCCCGGCACCGAGCATGGAAGGTAAATTTTAATTCACTCAGCACGCGGTACGTCGCACGTTATTTCACTCCGCTGCCGCTCCCGTGAACTGCGCACGGTATAAGTCAAAATAAAAACCCTTGTCATCTATCAATGACTTATGGTTGCCTGTTTCCACTATTTTTCCGTTGTTCATCACAAGTATCAGCTCTGCGTCGCGTATTGTTGACAGCCTGTGCGCTATCACAAAGGATGTCCTTCCCTTCATCAGCGTCTTCATTGCCTTCTGGATGAGTATTTCAGTGCGCGTATCCACGCTGCTTGTTGCTTCGTCCAGTATCAGTATCTCAGGGTCCGCAAGCAATGCCCTTGCTATTGTAATAAGCTGCTTTTCTCCGGTTGATATGTTCGACGCGTCCTCGTTCAGCACTGTATTGTAACCGTCCGGCAATGCGCGTATGAAATGGTCCGCGTGCGCGGCCTTTGCCGCTGCTGTGATTTCCTCGTCGGTTGCGCCAGGCCTGCCGTATGCGATATTTTCCTTCATTGTCCCCTTAAAGAGCCACGTGTCCTGCAGCACCATGCCGAACCGTCTGCGCAAAAATCCGCGCTTGTATTCGCGTATGTCCCTGTTGTCCACTTTTATTTTTCCTCCCCACACATCGTAAAACCTCATGAGCAGGTTCACAAGCGTGGTCTTGCCCGCGCCTGTCGGCCCCACTATTGCCACTGTATGCCCCGTCTTTGCTGCCATGCTTAAATTGTCAAAAAGCTTCCTGTCCTCGCTGTAGCCGAAGCTCACGTTTTCAAACGAGACATCCCCGCACTCATCGCACGACTCTGCCCCGCCCACGTCCGAAGACTCTTCCTGAGCGTCCAGTACCTCAAATATCCTCTCGCCGGATGCCACAGCAGACTGCAGCATGTTTATCATTGCGGCTGCCTGCGCCACAGGCTGCGTGAACATACGTATGTATAGTATGAATGCCTGCACATCGCCGATGTCCAGTTTTTTCCTGGCGACAAATATGCATCCTGCGACACATACCGCTACATAGCCCAGGTTGCTTATAAAGTTCATGAGCGGAAAAATAAACCCTGATATAAACTGCGCTTTCCAGCCCGCGTTATAAAGCCTGCTGTTCACGTCCTCAAACCTTTCTATGGATTTTTTTTCGTATCCGAAAGCCTTGACCACGCCGTGGCCCGTGAGCATTTCTTCCACATGGCCGTTCAGCTCGCCGAGCGCCTTTTGCTGTGCCAGGTAAAACTTCTGCGATGTCCCTGCTATAAGCATGGTTGCAAGGAATGAAAGCGGCAGGGTAATTATTGTGATTATTGTAAGCATCGGGCTTATGACTATCATCATGATAAGCGCGCCTGCTATCCCTATGACCGCGCTCAAGAGCTGCGGCAGGCCCTGCTGCAGGGTGTTGCTTATGTTGTCCACATCGTTCGTCGTCCTGCTCATTATCTCGCCGTGCGGATGCGAATCGAAATATTTGAGCGGCAGGCGCGACAGCTTGTCGTCTATATCCCTTCGCATGGCATAAACTATCCTCTGCGCTATTACGTTGAAAGACCTCTGTGAAATATATATAAAGACAGCTGCTGTCAGGTTCAGTCCCAAAAGCATGAACAGTATTTTTATGAGCCCTGTGTTGTCCGGCATTATTCCGCTTCCAAACTTCCCGGATGTCACGCCGCTAAAAAGTTTTGTTATTGCAATGCCGAGCACTTTTGGCGATATGGTGCCCAGTACCGTGGACAGCACCATAAGGAACGCGATTATTATCATCTGCCACGCAAATGGTTTCAAATATTTTGCCAGCCTTTTTACCGTCCCTTTGAAATCCTTTGCCTTTTCTACAGGCCTGCCTATCGCGCGCATATGGCCGCCGCCCCTTGGCCCGCCTCCTCCGAATATACCCCTGTTGCCGCCGCCGAAAGTCCCCTGTCCCTGCTGCGTATTGAAACCGCCTGCCTGAGGCTGCGGCTTCTGGTTTTTGTCCGGGCTCATGCCAGCTCCTCCTCTGAAATCTGCGAATACACTATTTCCCTGTATACTTCGCAGGACTTCATGAGCTCTTTATGGTTTCCCATGCCCGCCACTTTTCCCTCGTCAAGCACTATTATCCTGTCCGCGTCCATTACTGTCGTTACCCTTTGCGCCACTATTAATACTGTCGCCTCTCCTGTTTCCTTTTTCAAAGCCTGCCTGAGTGCTGCGTCTGTCCTGAAATCAAGCGCTGAAAAGCTGTCGTCAAATATGTAAATTTCGGGTTTTCTTACCAGGGCGCGGGCTATTGCCAGCCTCTGCTTCTGCCCGCCCGACAGGTTCGCGCCTGCCTGCGATATGACACCGTCAAATCCCCCGTCCATTGCAGTTATGAAATCCAGGGCCTGCGCTGTCTCAGCGGCATGTTTCAGTTCAGTGTCCGCGGCGCCGGACTTCCCAAACCTGATGTTGTCCGCTGTTGTTCCTGTGAAAAGCATGGCCTTTTGCGGCACAAACCCGATTTTTTCGCGCAGAGCTTCCTGCGCCATATCACGAACGTCCACGCCGTCCACAAGCACGCTCCCGTCGAATACGTCGTAAAACCTCGGTATCAGGCTCACAAGCGTGGTCTTGCCCGATCCTGTCCCGCCGATGATTGCGGTCACCTCTCCCGGAGCGGCTGAAAAAGATACGCTGCTCAGCGCCGGCTGCTCTGCGCCGTGGTACCTGAAGGAAACGTTCCTGAATTCCACGTGCCCTTTTCCCAGGCCTGCCTGCGCCGGATTTTCCTTATCCTTTATCTCAGGCTCCATTTCCAGCACCTCGTTTATCCTCTCAGCCGACGCCTGCGAGCGCGGCAGCATGATGAAAATCATGGTCACCATCATGAGCGCGAAAAGTATCTGGGTCACGTATTGTATGAAAGCCATGATATCTCCTACATGCAGTTTGCCTGCTTCCACACGCAGGCTGCCGAACCAGATTATGGCGATGATGGTAAAGTTCATTATCAGCTGCATCAGCGGCATCATGAGGGCCATGAGCCCCGCCAGCTTCAGCGCCGTGTTTGTAATGCCTTTATTCGCCTCGTCAAACCGCTTTTTCTCGTGCTCTATCATGTCAAAAGCGCGCACCACCCTGATGCCTGACAGCTTTTCCCTTATTACCATGTTCATCCGGTCAAGCTTTGACTGCATCAGCTTGAAAAGCGGCATTGCTACGCGTGAAATATATATTATCAGCGAGGCAAGTACAGGCACTGCCACGGCAAAGACCAGCGAGAGCTTCAGGTCGCGAGTTACGGCCATTACTATGCCGCCTACTGCCATTATCGGCGCCCTGACAAAAATGCTCATCATCATGACCACGGTCTGTTGCACCTGGTTCACGTCGTTTGTGGTCCTGGTGATAAGCGAGGCCGACCCTATCCTGTCAAACTCATGAAATGAAAAGCTCTCCACTTTTGAGAATATCCTGCTGCGCACTATCCTGCTGAAGCCCAGCGCCACGCGTGATGAATTAAAGCTTGCGGTAAAGGCGCAGCATATCCCGCCGAACGCTACAAGAAGCATTATCGCGCCTTTTTTTATGATATACGCTATATCCGCATTTACAACGCCCTTGTTCACTATGTCCGCCATAAGCGTCGGCAAATACAGGTCCGCCATTGCCGATCCAAACAGCAGCATGAGCACAAACGCGATTTTCGGTATGTGCGGCTTTAAAAACCTGAAAAGTTTAAACATGAAGCTCCTTTTTATAATTCGCAGAGACAGCCCTCATGGTTGTCCCTTTTTAGAAACGCCCCTTAGGGTCGTCTCTAAATAGAATTTAAGGCAGTATTATAATATAAAGGTTGTTTTATGTGAATGTCTTTTATAGTTGCAAAACCGGATTTGTATTAGTAGAGACACGCCATGGCGTGTGTCTGCTTTAAATTTATATTATCGCCTTTTTACTGCAGTTGCCCGGCAGTCTTTTTTATCTTTTCAATTATATCCGGCCGTAATTTAGGCTCGGCGTCCGGTGCCAGGCCTGCCGCGACAACCGGGTAAACTTCGTCAAATCCAAACCTTTTAAACATCCTGTCGTATTTCTGCGGAAGCGCGGCAAACGTGCTTTCATCGGGATTTCCCTGTGTAATTATAAAAACCAGCTTTTTGCCAGGCGCCAGCCTGCCCGGTTTCGGGTTTGTTCTGTAGTCTTTTGTCAGGAACGAATAGCACCTGTCCGTAAAACTCTTTGCCTGTCCGGTAATTTCCTGAAAATATACAGGAGATGATAAGATTACTATGTCAGACGTCCGCACGTCTTCAAGCACATCTGTCAGTGCGTCCTCGACTGTACATTTTTCTGACTCATTTTTGCATTTCATGCAACCCTGGCATCCGCGGAAAAACAACTTGTTCAGTTCGTACGTCTTCACCTGCGCACCCTTGCCTGCTATATTTTCCAGCAGCATCCCTGCAATTGCTGCGCTGTTGCCTTTGCTGCGCGGGCTTCCTACCACGTTTACGATTTTCATGTTTTTCTCCTTTACTCTTATTAATTGTAGAGACGACCCGCCGGGTCGTCTCTACCTCTTCCAACATTTTTGGTCTTCGTCTTTCAAAAATCTAAACTCTAAATTCTAAATTCTAAAATGCTTTATTTGTTTTCTCCCGGCTTTGTCCTGTTCAGGTAAGCCTCGAAAGACGCCTTTCCTTCTGCCTGCCAGTAATCCTCGTAGTATTTCCAGTTTTTGTAATCACCGTTAGGCGCCCAGTCGCCGGCAAACCTGTGTTTGTGTTTCCAGTGCCTGCCGTGCCCATATCCGTGATGCCCGTGGTACCCGCTCCCGTGCCCGCCGCTAAAAAATATCTTTGCGAGCACAATCAGGCCCCATGCCTGCCAGTATGTAATGGCCTTCAAACCGAAAAGGCCCGGCATCAGCCAGTTCCAGAGCCACATTACGACATAGCCGAAAACAAATGCCAGCAATACTGCCACTGCTATGCCGCCTATGGCCATGCCTGCGATTTTAAAAACCCTGAAAACTCCGTGCCCGTGGTAAACCTCGTAATGATCGTGCGGTTCCTGTTCGTTCATATTCCTGCACCTCCTTGAATAAGTATCTTTTTTATTTTATCTATCGCGCGTGCTTTCCTTGACAGTAAAGTGCCTATAGGTACTTCCCACTTTTCCGCCAGGTCCTTGAAAGGCACGCCGTCAAACTCCGTTGCCAGTATTATTGCCCTCTCGTCGTCGTCGAGTTCCTCCAGCGCCTCGTATAAAGCCGAATAAATTTCCTCTTCTTCCATTTCATCGTCAGGGTCCAGTTCGTCTTTTACAGCTTCAGTCAGCGAAAGTTCCTGCGCTTCGGTAATCTCGTCAAGTGGTATATGCTGCCGCTTTGCCCTCATGAAGTCTATTATCCTGTTCCGGAGAGCCGTATATATATATGAGGACAGCTTTTCAAGCGGCACGTTGATATCAGTAAGCTCGTAAAGCTTCAGCATGACGTCCTGCACTATGTCCTCTGCGTCGCGGTGAGCCTCGTCATTCAGCCTTTTTCTTATAAAATTGACCATTTTGTTGTATTCTTTGGCGAAAAAGTCTGATATGTTTGCAAATCCTGCCTTTTTTACTTCTCCTGCCTGTTCCATTGCAGTAGCACTCCCAAAATTTTGTCTTTTCTTGCTTTTCAATCCAAAATTCCAAATTATGTCTTCTTGATAATATAGACGTATTGGAACATTTCTTATTGCAACTAATTTATCTTTTATATGTCAATTATAACTCAAATTAACCCGGATTTCTTATTACATTTGCAGTCTATTATACGCGGGCGTCCCGTTTGCCGTGACAGACTAAAAATATTGACAATGGATTTACAGGGTGTTATTGTAGATATAACAAAATCGAATGAGGAGTTAAGGATGAAAAAATACACGGTGTTGTTTTCTGTGTTTTTCCTGTTTTTTTTTAATACTATTTTTGCTTCGTTTTCAAAAACCTGCGTCGAGCTTGGAGGCGGATTTGTAGCCCTTCAGTTTACCGATTTGGAAAATTCCGTGAATGGCCAGCTTGCCCAGTCTTTGATAAGTGAGGGGTATACGATGACAAATAATTTTGCGACACCGCAGTATCCGCTTAATATTACCGCTGTCTGGATAAATGAAATCTGGGGCAATTGCATCGGGCTTACACTGGGATACGACTATTATACGACCGCAAAGCCCTACATTGATTACAACTATCCGTCATCGGCAGGCGGCAATAAATTCCTTGAGATTGCGGGAAATTTTCCTTTTAATGATTTCGCCCTTGGTTTAAGGTATTATTTGCTGAAGCCGTCGGATACAAACAAGCTTAATCTTTGGATAGGGGCGGCTGTTGACATGGGGATCATGTCCGGCGCAAGTGAAACCGTAAAAAATTATGACCAGAATGAAAATCTGGTTGGAAGCTCCGTGGCTGAATTCAATGCAACGTTCCCCATAGGGGCCCAGGTTCAGATCGGAATAAATTACTGGTTTACCGACCTTTTCGGGCTGTATTTAAATATCGGCGACAAATATCTGCAGGATGAATTCCCGTGGAATAACGGCATTACATCCGGGACATTTGCGTCGATGCAAAGCACTACTGGCGAGGATAACATTAATTTCGGCGGGGTATTCTGTATTGCCGGAGTTACTTTGAATTTTGAATAAAAATTTGCCGTAAACCTGCACGCCGGTGGATAGCTTATGGCTACTGCGACCGCCACACATCGTTTAAACAATTATCTGAAAGTCCGCCTATAAGCCATATCTTATTGTTATATACAAGACTGCCGAATGAAGTTCTGGTGCTGAATGAGGCTGCATCTGTTGCCTGGGTCCATGAAATACCGTCGCTTGAATACCATACATCATCATTAAAATAGGAGTTGCTGCTTAATCCGCCAATAACCCATATATTATTTTTGTATACGAGTGCTCCAAACCCCATTCTGGCGCTGAATCCGGCCGATGCCGTTGCTTCGGCCCAGTTGACCCCGTCGCTTGAAACCCACACGTCATTAAACATGTTGATGCCGTCCGGGGTCCCTCCTATCACCCACATTTTACTTTTATATGCGAGGCATCCCATCCCGGCCCTGCCGCTGAAGCCTGTATTGTCTGTAACATTCATCCATGACGCCCCATTGCCTGAATCCCAGACATCGTTTAACGCATTATTGCTATTATTAAAACCGCCCATCACCCACATCATATTGTTATATACCAGGCTTCCAAACCCGTACCTTCCGCTGAATCCTGCCATACCTGCAACCTCTGTCCATGCTGCTCCGTCGCCCGAGCTCCAGACATCATTTTTAACAGGGCTGGCATACCCGCCTATCACCCACATCATATTATTATATGCAAAACTCCCGAATGCATATCTGGGGCCGAATCCGGCTGTGCCGGTTACCTCTGTCCACGTGACTCCGTCGGCTGAATTCCATACATCGTTTAAATTGCTGCCGTTATTATCTGTGCCGCCTATTACCCACATCATATTGTTATATACAAGGCTTCCCAGCCCTGCTCTTGGGCTGAATCCGGCTGAACCGGTGGCTTCGGTAAATATTATCCCGTTCATGACAATATTTTCAGGAAAAGAAGCCGCAGGGTTTAACTTGCTGCTGCACGCCGGAAATATCCATGCAGTTATGATTGTTGTCAGGATCAAAATAATTGTTTTTCTCATTTCCTCACAGTCCTGTTTATCTTTGTTTTTAATGTTTCAATTGAAAACTGAAAATTTTTAATTTCTAATTGCTATTATTGCGACCACCATGCATCGTTTAAATAGCCGCTGTTGCCGTATCCGGCTATCACCCACATTTCATTATTATATACAAGGCTGCCAAAACCGCCCCTGCCGCAAAACCCGGCCTGGCCTATGGGCGGCAGCCATGTGACTCCGTCGCTTGAATTCCATATATCGTTTAAAACACCGCTGTTATTGGCTCCGCCTACAACCCACATCTTGTTTTTATAAACAAAACTGCCGAATCCGGATCTGGCGCCGAACGCGGCTGAAGCCGTAGTTTCAGACCAATTAACGCCGTCGCTTGAACTCCAGACATCGCTTAGCTCCCCGCTGTTATTGGACCCTCCAATAACCCACATTTCATTATTATATACAAGGCTGCCAAAATATCCCCTGGGGCTGAACCCGGCTGTGCCTGCAATTTGCGCCCATGCAATTCCATCGCTTGAATTCCAGGCATCGTTTACAACCGTCCCGTAGGTAACCCCGCCCATGACCCACATCTGGTTGTTATACACGAGGCTCCCAAATCCCCATCTGTTTCCAAACCCTGCCGTGCCTGTTACCTTCGACCATGTAACGCCGTTGCTTGAATTCCATACGTCTTTCAAACTGTAACTGCCGTTCCACCCGCCCATAACCCACATTTCATTGTTGTATGCAAGGCTCCCAAAACTGTTCCTGGCGCTGAAACCGGCTGTAGTAGTTACCTGCGTCCACGTAACTCCGTCGTTTGAATTCCACACATCGTTCCAATCAGGGCTGCCCTGCCCGCCTATCACCCACATCTCATTATTATATGTAAGGCACCCGAAATATGCCCTGGGGCTGAAACCGGCCGATGCAGTGGCTTCAGAAAATGTTCCGCCGAGTGATATTCTTTCAGGAAAAGAAGCCGCAGGGTTTAACTTACTGCTGCACGCAGAAAATATGTCTGTTAATATAACTGCCGCCAGAATCAAAATAAATGCTTTTTTCATTTATACTCCATTACTGTAGCTCTATTGTTGTTATTTGCATCCTCATACGCCACAAACGGTATTCCGTTGAATACATTCAGCGATGTATTGTTTACCGGCTCTGTTGAAAATCCTGCGTTTCCTAACAATACCCAGTTGTTTCCGTTATACTCCATCACCGTTGCCCCGCAGCCGTTTCCGCAATCCTGATACGACACGTATGGTGTCCCATTGTAAATATACAGCGAAATATAGCTCACATCACCTGCAGAAAATCCCGTGTTTCCCACAACCAACCAGCTTCTGCCGTTATACTCCATTACCGTTGCCCTGCAGCCGTTTCCGCAATCCTCATACGCTACATACGGTATCCCGTTGTAAACATATAAAGATATATCGTTTACCCGCCCTGCGGAAAATCCTGCGTTTCCCACTGCTGTCCAGCTTACTCCTGTATATGTCATTACCGTCGCCCCGCCTCCGTTCACAGAATCCTGATACGCCACATATGGTACCCCGTTGTAAACATACAAAGATGTACCATTTGCTTGGCTTGCTGAGAATCCCGCGTTTCCAACCGCGGTCCAGCTTACACCTGTATATGCCATAACTGTAGCTTTGAGTCCGTTTGCCCCATCCTCATACGCCACATACGGCGTTCCGTTATAAACATACAAAGATGTAAAGCCTACCTGGCCTGCGGAAAATCCCGTATTTCCAACCGCTGTCCAGATACCACCGGTATTAGTCATAACCGTCGCTCTCCATCCGTTTCCCTGGTCCTGGTATGCTACATATGGCACCCCGTTATAGACATACAAAGATGTAAAGTTTGCCGTCCCTGCTGAAAATCCAGCAATCCCTATTGTTACCCATTCCCTGCCGTCATACTCCATTACTGTAGCCTTATCGTTACTTTTATAATCTTCATAAGCCACGTATGGCGTGCCGTTATAAACATAAGACGATATATAATCGGTCTGGCCCGCAGAAAAATCAAACGCGCCTACCGGTGTCCATATCTGCGTTGTCGGGCCCGGCGAGGTGTTTATCTGTGAATTGCATGCAGCGGCAAACAAAACTGTAAGCATCAATAGTAATTTATTTTTCATTTTTCTCCAACACGTTTATTATAAGCATTCCTTCCATCCTTCTAACCTTCTATTACTTATATTCCATCACCGCTGCCTTATTATTGTTTGTTGTATCCTCATACGCCACATACGGCGTCCCGTTAAATATATTCAGCGTTGTGTAGTTTACCGACCCTGTTGAAAATCCAGCGTTTCCCAGCGTAACCCATGCGTTTCCGTTATACTCCATTACTGTAGCCTTGTTTCCGTTTGCACCGTCCTCATACGCCACATACGGCGTCCCGTTGTAAATATAAAGCGAGGTGTAACTTGCCGTCCCCGCGGAAAATCCCGTGTTTCCTACAGCCGCCCAGCTGCTGCCGTTATACTCCATTACCGTTGCCTTGCTGAGGTTGCCTGCGTCCTGGTACGCTACGTAAGGTGTCCCGTTGTAAACACACAGCGACGTGTAAATTGCCGTTGACAAAGAAAATCCTGCTGTTCCCACTGCGGTCCAGCTTACTCCTGTATACGTTTCAACTGTCGCCCTGCAGCCGTTACCGCAGTCTTCATACGAAACATAAGGCGCCCCGTCATAGACGCATAATGAGAAATATCCCGCCGACGCCGCCGAAAATCCCGCGCTCCCCACCGCTGTCCAGCTTACACCCGTGTATTCCATCACTGTCGCTTTAACCTGGTTTCCATTGTCCTGGTATGCAATATAAGGCGTCCCGTTGTAAACATATGAAGCTATATATTGCGCCTGGCCCGCGGAAAATCCTGCTTTTCCCACAGCGGTCCAGCTTATCCCTGTATATGTTTCAACTGTCGCTTTATTGCTGTTTGCCGAATCCTCATATGCTACATAAGGTATTCCATCGTAGACATATAGCGATACGTAGTTTACCATGCCTTCGGAAAATCCCGCGTTCCCTGTTGTTACCCAGCTGCTGCCGTCATACTCCATCATTGTTGCCCTGCCGTTGCTGTTTAAATCCTCATAAGCCACATATGGCGTGCCGTTATACACATAGGACGATACATAACTGGTCTGGCCTGCCGAGAAATCTATCGCGCCTGCAGGCTTCCATACCTGCACCGGCTGGCCCGGCACGGTGTTTATCCGCGAATTGCACGCAGCGGCAAACAAAGCCGGGAGCATAAAAAAAATCAAAAATAATTTATTTTTCATTTCTCCTCCAACACGTTTGTTATAAGCATTCCTTCCAACCTTCTATCTGTACTCCATTACTGTTGCTTCATTGTTTTTTGTGTTGTCCGCATACGCCACATATGGCGTGCCGTTGTAAACAAAAAGGGATGTATACGGTGAAGTGCCGGTTGAAAAACCGGCAACGCCTATTTGTGACCAGGTAATGCCGTTATATTTCATCGCCGATATTTTACTGCTGTTTCCACCATCTTCATACGCCACATATGGCGTGCCGTTGTAAACAAAAAGCGACATATATGATGCGCTGCCTGCCGAAAAACCCGCGTTTCCTATCAACGCCCAATTACTGCCGTTATATTCCATCACTGTCGCTTTATTGTTATTCGCATTATCCTCAAATGCTATATATGGCGTTCCGTTATAGAGATACAGTGATGTGTATATTGCCTGGCCTTGTGAAAACCCAAGATTTCCTACAGCGGTCCAGCTTAATCCTGTATATGTCATTACTGTAGCCTTGTCATTGTTTGCGTAATCCTCAAAAGCCACATATGGAGTGCCGTTATAAACATATAAAGATTCATAATACGCTGTGCTCGTGGAAAAGCCTTGATTACCCACAGGCACCCAGTTGCCCCCGGTATATTCCATTACTGTAGCTTTACCTGTGTTGGAAACATCTTCATAAGCTACATACGGCGTACCGCTATATACATATAATGACGTGTAATATGCCCATCCGGCAGAGAAACCCGCGTTTCCGACAGTTGTCCAGCTTACGCCTGTATATGTCATTACCGTGGCTTTTCCGTCATTGCCGCCGTCCTGATACGCAGCGTAAAGCGTCCCGTTGTCGGTAAACAATGACGTATAAGCGGCCTGCCCGGCCGAGAATCCCGCGTTCCCGACCGCTGTCCAGCTTACCCCCGTGTATTCCATTACTGTAGCTTTGTATCCGTTTGCTGAATCCTCATAAGCCACATACGGCGTGCCGTTATAAACATCAAGCGACGTATAGTTTGCCTGTCCCGGCGAAAAATCTATGGCGCCTACAGGCTTCCAAAACGCGCCCGGCGGTACCGGAGCCGCAGTATTTATTTTGGATTTGCATGCCGTTATAAATAAGGCCGGGAGCATTATAATAATCAGCAATAATTTATTTTTCATTTCTCCTCCAGCACTATTCTTCTATTTGTACTCCGTTACTGTCGCTTTATAGGTTGCGGCATAATCCTGGTACGCCGCGTACGGCGTGCCGTCATAAACAAAAACCGACAAAAAGATTGCGGCGTTCACTGAAAATCCGGCTGTTCCTACAGGCAGCCAGGTGCTGCCGTTATATTTCGACACAGTCGCCCTGCCGCCGTTTCCATTATCCTGGTACGCCGCATAAGGCGTGCCGTTGTAAACATAAAGCGCAGTATAATTTACCGAGCCTGCTGAAAATCCTTCCATGCCCACGGGCTGCCAGGTGCTGCCGTTAAACACCATCACCGTCGTTTTACTGCCGTTTGCGTAATCCTCATATGCAACATAAGGCGTGCCGTTACTGACGCTTAATGCAATATTGAATACTATCCCTGCCGAGAATCCCGGTATCCCTACTGCTGTCCAGCTTACCCCCGTATATGTCATTACCGTGGCCCTGTCTCCGTTCGCGCCGTCCTGGTACGCTACAAAAGGTATCCCGTTATATATGTATAATGGCACATTTGATGATACCCCGCCCGCGGAAAATCCCGCGCTCCCTACCGCTGTCCAGCTTACCCCCGTGTATGTCATCACTGTCGCCCTGTTTCCGTTCCCGCCGTCCTGATACGCCACAAAAGGTGCCCCGTTATAAACGCATAAAGATTCATATTCTGTCCCTCCTGCGGAAAATCCGGGGTTCCCGACTGCTGCCCAGCCTGCTCCTGTGTATGACATTACTGTAGCCCTGCTTCCGTTTGCGATATCTTCATAAGCCACATAAGGGGTGCCTGTAGCGTTGTCTATATACAGCGACGTAAAGTTTACTGTCCCTGCCGAGAATCCGGTATTTCCCACGCTGGTCCAGGTGTTATTACTGTACTCCATAACTGCTGCCCTGCCGTTGTTGCTGCAGTCCTCATAAGCCGCGTAAGGCGTGCCGTTATATACAAACAGCGACTCATAGTTTGCCTGTCCGGGGGAAAAATCTGTCGCGCCCACGGGTTTCCATGACGCAGAAGCCGCGCCGGGAGGCGCAGTGTTTATCTTCGACCTGCAGTCCGCTATGAATAAGACGAGCGGTATTATAAAAATCAACATTGAATTTTTTTTCATGTTTTTTCTCCGGTTTTACGGTCCGTCCGCAGTGCTTCCGGGATAAATATTTTCATCTGTAAAATTAAAATTTTAAAACAGCCGCCAGGTTGCTTGTCAGCCCGCTTCCGAATGTAATGCCGCCGTCAATTGCCAGCGGCCCTATGTAAACAGAAAGTCCCGACATCATAGCCGGGGCAAAGTTGGTTTGCGTAACAAAACTATAATAATTATTCGGGAAGTAAAGATAGTTATATGTCCTCCCGGCGGTTAAATAATACAGGTAGCTCCTGAATCCTCCCCGCCATGTCAAATAATCATTGATTTTATACTCAGCGGCTATATACGCCGGTATTGTCCAGCTGCCTGTATCGGTTTCAGTGTTTGTGTTGTTTGCCGGGTTGTCGAAATTTGCCGTTATTTGCTCGCTCATTATATAAGTGTAATTTATGTTTATTGCCGGAATTATAACCAGCGACGGGCTTATCTGCAGGTTTAGTGAAGCCCCTCCGCTGAAAGAGTAATTCCTGTAAATATCCGAGTACTGCGTGTTTATGTCGTTAAGCGCTGTAAAAGTCCCGGTATTGTTGTTGTCTTTCTGCTGAAAATCGTCTATTTTTTCGCTTACGACTCCCGAGCTTATCCCAATTATCAGAGGCAGCACCAGTACCCTGGCATTCAGCTTGCCGTAAATACCGTATGTCATTTTCATGGTTTCATACATATAAGGCTGTTCCGCGACTGAACCAAATGAATAATTGTCGTATCCAGTGTTGTTTATATAAGGAACGCCTGCCTGCAGGCCGATATCCAGGAAATTTTTTAAGGAATACCCCAGGCCTAGGCCGAAATCGTACGAGCCCTGCTTTGTGTCATACGTATAACTCGGGGTGGTTGGATTAAGCTGGGAATTTTCACCCTCGTCTGCCCCTCCGGCATACGCCAGCACCAGCGCGGCCGAGCTGGTATCGTCAAGTTTTTTCCCGAATATTAAGTTAAAACTTTTTGTCGGGGCGTATATCGCGGCTGGATTTACCGGGCTTGCCGAGTTTAATATCGAGGTGCTGTTTGGCGCAGGCGAGGTAACCGGGCCGGAATAATTTAAATACTGGAAACCCAGCGTCATGCTGTCGATCGCGTAATCTATAAACCCGGTTGTTGTAACCGTGCTCATCTCGATCTCATTCTGGTAATTTGTTATCTGCCCCGGGTAAATCTGCATGAGGGTATCGTCGTCTTTGACCATAAAATTTACAAGGCCCAGGCCGCTTATTCTCACGTCCGTCGCGCGCAGAAAAGCGCAAAACAAAAATACGATGATTAACGCTAAAATGTTTTTTTTCATGCAACCGCCTCCGCTGTTTGATATTCCCGGCGCAGGTCCGTCAATGCACCCGGTAAACATCTGTTTATCTTTATCCGTTCTTGAACTGCATTTTAACATTTTTCCAAAATCGCGTCCATAAATTATATATATCCTGTGGCTGGTTTTAAAACTCAAGCTCCACGCCAAGATAAATCATCCTGGGCAGGTTTTCGATGATGGCGGCATTTTCCCCGTCCGGCACAATTCCCTGTATGTTGTTGAGGCTGCCCGCGGTTCCGTTATAAGGTATGACTCCTGCCGGATTCAGCCTGTTCAACAGGTTGATTATTTCAAGATAAAGGTTTATCCTCCAGCTCTCAAACCTTAGCGCGTAATCCGTACGCACATCAATGCGCACATAGTCGCCTAACCTGACAAAATCATTGTACAGGACTACCGGGTGCCATATGCCCAGGCCGTCAATAAAGCTGTCTTCCATGCTGTTTTCCAGGGGGCCCGAGTTATAACGCGCTTTCACTCCAAGGCTCCACACCGGATTTATCTTGTAACTGGCGACCACATTCAGTATGTTTGGCTGGTCATACTCATATGCGTGCCATAGCCCGGTTTCCGGGTCCAGCCGTATTGATTCAGACAGCGCGTATGATATCCAGCAGAAAAACCTGTCCGTCACATTATCCTTCAGGTAAAATTCCACGCCCTTGGCTATGCCGAAACCTTTATTGTTGAATGTCTCGTTTCCGTTTACGTCTGTAATGTTTGCCACAAGGTCCCTGTAGGTTTTATAATAAGCATCCATGCTGACGCTCAGGTTCAGCGACAGTTTCTTTTCCACGTATACAACCATGTGCTCGGCTATATTCGCGCTTAAGCCGGGGTTCCCGAAATCTGCGTTCATCTGTTCAGCTGTCGGGAACTGGCTGTAATATCCCCATGCCGCTTTCCACAGCAAGCTGTCGTCATACTGGTACTCCAGCCGCAGCCGCGGCAGCAAAGTGTCATGCGCCACATCATCCCTTTTATCGTACCGGACGCCCGGCACAAAGGCCCATTGCTTGTTTATCTGGATATGGTCCTGAAGGTAAACGCTGCGCTCGTAGATCCTGGAATTTACCGTCGTCCCTATAAAGTCCGAATAATCAATTTCATTAAAATTATTCGAACTCTCGAAATAAGATGCTTCCGTGGTTTCATTTATCATTTCCAGGCTGCCGCCGAAGCCCAGCTCATTTTTCATCCCGAGCAAATCCCCTGTGTCCCATACAGCTTCTTCCTTCAGGCCGTAATGGCTGGTAATGTCGTTTATATTGTAAATCATGCCCATGACATTTGCTTCTTTGGTCGTATAATAATAAGGCGTCAGCGTCGAAGTTATGCCCAAAAGCGAGGTATTGGTCCAGCTCATGCCGCTTGTAAAAGCGTAAATATTCATCCCGTATTCACCCGCTAAATCCTGCTCGTTTACCATGTCAATGCCCATTATAAGGCTCATGGTATCATAGCTTGCAAGCGCCAGTCCGCGGAAATGGTTGTCGGGCCCGAGCGTAAAATCAAGTGTGCCGCCCAAATCCCACGAAAAAGGCAGTGCGGTAAAATCAATATCCCCAGTATACCAGCCTATAAGCATATTTATATAAGTTCGCCTGCCTGCAAGCGTAAAAGAGGCGTCGCCCAGTCCCACCGGGCCTTCCACAAGTACCTGCGTCATTATCATGTTCAGGTCTGCCGTAAGGTGGATCCTGTCCTTCCTGCCCGCTATTGTCTCGGCGTCCAGTACAGAGCCCATATCATTTCCCCATTTCGCCCCGAATCCGGCGCCGTTTAAAACAACCGAAGAAAGCAGGTCCGAATTTACGGTCGATACCAGCCCTCCAAAGTGGAAAGGCTGGGGCCATGGTATGTTATCCAGCAGGAACAGGTTGTCAAAGGGCCCTCCGCCCTGCACGACCAACTGGCTCGAATAGTCGCTCGCCGCTGCCACTCCCGGCATGTTTTGCACCGCGCGCAGCGCGTCGCCTGCAGTGCCGGGTATTTTTTTTATTTCATTCTGGGCAAGGGTGCTGCCTGTCACCTGCTCCCTCTCTTTTTGCGCCGTGACAACTACCGCGTCAGCGGTAAAATCCACTTTTTCAAGGTACGCATTTAGTTCCATGTCCTCCCCGGGCTTGACTGATATTTTTTTTACGGTCACAGAATACCCCTGCGCAGTGAATACAAGAGTGCTGTCCCCTGCCGGCACATGGATATTGTAACGCCCTTTGAGGCCGCTTTCCGCCGTCAAAGCCGTGCCTGTTACCTGCACCAGCACGCCCGTCAGCCAGTCCCTTGAGCCAAGTATAAACGTCTTGCCGTGGACGACGGCGTATTGCGTCTCAGCCGTGGCTGAAATATTTTGTATCGTGTTCACGCCCGTGCCTGCGGTTGTAGTTGTAACAGCTCCCGGCACAGCAACAGGCATAGCCGCTGCTGTAATCTGCGCGGCAGTATTGCCGGCGGCAGTCCGCCTCTCTTCAGCGGCTAAAATACAGCAGCTGAATATTAGTACTATTACGGAAACAACCAGTATTCTTTTCGGAATAGTTATCCTCCATTTTTTTATACTGCGTACAAACAGGCTCATTAGGCTGCCTGATTTTTATTATATAATTTAAGTCGAAATTTTAAAACATTAAAACTGCGCCTCTATACCGAAATATGCCAGCCTGGGCAGGTCGTCCACAGTGGTTGCCGGCACGCTCGGGTCAAAGTCCGGCGGGTAATCAAGGCTCGACGGGTTCGGCCTGTTCAGGACATTCAGCACCTCGACGTACACGTTCAGCCGCCAGTCCTCGAAACGGAAAGCATACTCTGTGCGTATGTCAAGCCGCAGGTAGTCTCCCAGCCTCTGGTTGTAGCTGTTTGAAAAAACCGGGTAATACTGGCCGTACTGGTCCTGCTCCCTGCCTATCAGAGTCTGCGCGAGCGGGCCTGAATTATACCGCAGTTTGGCGCTTATTTTCCACGACGGTGTTATGTCATACCCGCCTACAAAATTTAAAATATTTGGCTGGTCATACTGGTAAGGCGACCAGCCGTCGCTGTTTGTGTCTATGCGCTGCGAGTTTGAAAGTGAGTAAGCTATCCACCCGAAAAACCTGTCCGTGATATGGTCCTGGATGAAAAAATCCAGCCCCCTGGCTATGCCGAACCCGTTATTTTCAGGCATATAACCGGCATTGTCGTTCACCACAAGGTTATTGTATATTTTATAATACGCATCCACCCTGGCAGTAAGTTCGCTTGAAATTTTTTTCTCCAGGCTCAGCACAAAGTGCTCTGCTGTTTCCGCGCTAAGGCCCGGGTTTCCTATATTTTTATCGGTCTGGTCTATTGTCGGGAACTGGCTGTAATATCCCCACGCGGCTTTCCATATAATAGTATCGTCCGGCTGCCACTCCAGTGAAAGCCTTGGCGACAGGGTGTCATGCGCTATGTCGTCCCTTTTGTCATAGCGCACCCCGGGCGTAAAAGCCCACTGCTTATTTATCTGCAGCCTGTCCTGTGCGTACAGGCTTCGCTCGAATATCCAGGCGTTTATCGTTGTGCCAATGTAGTCGGCAGGTATGTAGTTTGGATTTAACAAAAAAGATTTTGGCATAAAAAGTTCGTCGTCTTCGTCTATCGCGGCCAGTTCTCCGCCGAATCCAAGCGTATTCTTCATCCCCAGTATATCGCCTGCTTCGTACGAGGCTTCTTCCTTTATGCCGAAGTTGTTTGACGAAAGATTCTCGTCAAATCCGGACCCCATTGTGTTGAGCGTGCCTGTCCAGTAATAATACGGTGTCAGCGTGGAAACAAGTCCCTGTATTGATCTGTTTGTCCAGCTTATCCCGCTCGTCACCCCGTTATCCTGCTCGTTATATGATCCCTGGAAATTCGGGTTCTGTTCTCCGCTGCTTCCGACAGTCGAACCAATGCTGTCATTGCTTGACAGTACTATTGCTTTAAAAATGTTGTCCTTTCCAATGGTAAAATCAAGCGTTCCTCCCAGGTCCCAGAAAGACGGCACAGGTGTAAATCCCATGCTGTTCAGGTACCCGCCGAGTATCAGGTCTATGTAACTGCGCCTTCCGGCTATGGTAAAAGTCGCGTCGCCCAGTCCCAGCGGCCCTTCTACAAACAGCTGGGAAAGTATCATGTTTATGTCAGCGTCAAAAGCCAGCCTGTCATTCCTTCCCGCCCTGGTGTTGGCGTCAAGCACCGAATCCATGTAATCTCCCCACTTGACTCCGAACCCCGCGGCGTTCAGGTTCACACTGGTCAGCTGGTTGGAGTTTACCGTGGATATCATTCCGTCGAAATGGAAAGGGTTTGGCCATGGTATGTTGTCAATCAGGAAAAGGTTGTCGTCCGGCCCGCCGCCCTGTACAGCTATCTGCCCGGAGAAATCACTCGGCGCCGCCACACCGGGCAAATATTGTATTGCCCTTATGGTATCGCCGCCCGTGCCTGGCACGCTTTGTATTTCCTTCTGTGTTATTGTAGTAAGCACAGGCTGGCTGGTGTCCTTTTTCGCGCTGACCACAATTTTTCCTGCCGTAAAATCAGCCTGCTCAAGATGCATGTCAAGCCGGATATCCTGTCCCGGAATTGTTGTAATCGTCCTCTCCCTCTGCACAAATCCGTCGGCAGAGAATACCAGTTTGCATGTTCCTGATGGTATTTTTATTGAATAGCGGCCTTTTGAGTCGCTTTCTGTTGTTATTGTTGTCCCGTCCGCCTGCACAACAGACCCGTCAATGGTGTCGTGGGAGCCAAGTTCGAAAACTGTGCCGTGTACCACAGCGAATTCCGGCGTACTTGCCGTATTTTGCGTGGCAGACGCGCTGTCGGTTACCGCAGATGCTGTAGCTGTAATGCCGGCCGATAGATTTTCATCGGCATTTATGCATAAAGGAATGAAATAAATTATAAAAAAGATTGATAAAATTATTTTTAGCTTTATTGTTGTTTGCACATATAACTCCGTTTACTTTATCTGTGCTCCCTGCATCTTTCATAAATATTATAATCCCACAAACAACTTATTTCAATTGCATTTATTATTCATGACATTATAGGAAGGTTTATCCGACCAGATATGAAAACAAATTATGGTGTTTAATTCAGTTCGTTTGGTTAAAACGCGTATCCTAAATCCGGGCCGAGCGAAATTCCTATTCCGTGCCCTATCAGGAAAGGCCTCCTGTCATTTATTCTTACACTTGGGCCAAAACTATAGCCAAGGCTTGAAAGAACGTCGATCGTAAATCCGCTTTTCCACATCCACCTGTAGCCGCCCTGCGCGTCAACGCCGAAAACAATAATTGATGTTGAGTGGCTTTGCTGTATTCCTGTAGTGCTGTCCTTCCATGTATAGTCCAGGTCAGCGGCCTGTACGTATATGCGGGGCCCTGCGAACCAGCCGTTGGGAGCGTGATTTTCAAAATAAAAGTTATAATCAACCTCTGCTCCTATTGCCTGGGTTTTCCAGCCCAATAAGTCATTGTCTGTGAAGTTCAGTCCTAATTCCATGCCGTTTGAACTCCCAAGCGCCCTTTCACAATGTACGTCAAACATACCTACAATAATATCCAGGGGGTTTATGACTATTAGATTTTTCTGCGAAGCCCATTCCGTCTCTACAACGTCCTCGCTTTTGTCTTCTATAACCGTGTCCTTGTCACTATCCCCTGCATGTATCATCGGCACTGCAGTTAAAATCAGAATTGCCGCAATCGATAGTAATTTTTTCATAATCATCCACCTTTTAATATTTTTTAAAGTTAGAACTCAAACTCCACTCCCAGGTACGGGAATATCGGGAGGTTGTTGACAATCCTCGGCGCGCTGCCGTCCGAAGGATAGAATTCCATTGCCGGGTTCTGCCTGTCCAGCACGTTAAGAATTTCAAAATAGCAGTTTAACTTCCAGCCCTCAAAGCGGAACGTGTAATCCGTCCTCATGTCTATCCTGATATAATCGGCAAGCCTCTTATTATATATGTCCGAGCCTGCACTGCTCGCCACAAGAGGGCCCGAGTTATAGCGCAGTTTCGCGCCTAAACTCCACGCAGGGGTTATGTTATAACTGCCCACAATATTTAATATATTCGGCTGGTCGTATTCATATAACTGCCAGCCTGTGCTAGGAAAATTCCGCCATGAATCCGACAGGGAATACGATATCCATCCAAAAAACCTGTCCGTGCGCTCCTGCAGGAAAAAATCCACTCCCCTTGCTATGCCGGAGCCGTTGTTTTCAAGTATAGGCGGTCCGGTCACGCTGCCTACAAGGTTGGTGTATGACTTATAATAAACATCCATGTTCCCGGTCAGGCTTTCCGAAAACTTCTTTTCCACGCTGACCACCATGTGCTCCGCAATATTTGCGCTTAAGTCAGGGTTTCCCAGGTTCGGGTTCGTCTGCCCTGCGGTCGGGAACTGGCTGTAGTATCCCCACGCAGCTTTCCACAAAGTAGTGTCGTCGTACTGGTATTCCAGCCGCAGCCTCGGCAGGAGTGTGTCATGCGCGATATCGTCCCTTTTGTCATACCTCACGCCCGGTATAAATGCCCACTGCTTGTTTATCTGTATATGGTCCTGCAGATAAACGCTTTGCTCATAGACCCTGGAGTTTATAGTCGTGCCTGCCAGCTCCGTGTCCAGCTCCTGGGTAGTAACTGTCAGGGAAAGGTGCGTGTTTTCCAGTGGCAGGTAGCTCACGTCGCTCTCTTCTATCATTCCCAGGTTTCCGCCAATCCCGATTTCATTTTTCATCCCGAGGACTTCGCCTATGTCCCATACAGCTTCTTCTTTTATCCCAAAATAATTTTCCGCGGTATTAGCGTTGATAATGCCGATAATATCGTCTTCGGATGTCCTGTAATAATAAGGCGTCAGCGTGGATGTAAAATTCTGCAGGGATGTATTTATCCAGCTTATGCCGCTTGTGAATGAATAATTATTCAGGCTGAATTCCCCTGTCAGCAGCGAACTGTTTACGTCTGACTGTTGTATGTGGCTGTTATCCCCTAAAACAAGGCTCAGGCTGTCGTCGCTGGTCAGCGCCAGTCCCCTGAAATGGTTATCCGGCCCAAGGCTGAAGTTAAGCGTGCCGCTCACGTCCCAGAAAGCAGGCAACGCTGTAAAGCCAAAGCCTTTTATAAAACTGCCGAGCAGCAGGTCTATGTAACTGCGCCTGCCTGTGAGCGTGAAAGTGGCGTCGCCCAGCCCAAGCGGCCCTTCAAGAAGTATTTGCGACATCAGTAAATTTATGTCTGCTGTCATATGAAGCCTGTCGCTCTGGCCCGCTCTTGTTTTGACGTCAAGTACAGAGTCCATATAGTCTCCCCACTTGGCGCCAAAACCGGCCCCGTTAAGCTCAACCGAAGAAACCAGGTCCGAGTCGACCGTCGACACTATCCCCCCGAAGTGGAAAGGAGTCGGCCAGGGTATATTGTCAAGCAAATACAGGTTGTCGTTCGGCCCGCCGCCCTGTACGACCAGCTGGCTCGAAAAATCGTTTATGGCAGCCACGCCCGGCAAATCCTGCACTGCGCGCAAAGCGTCTCCCGTAGTCCCGGGTATTTTCTTTATTTCCTGCTGTGTCAATGTATTTGAAACAACCTGGTCAACATCCTTTTTCGCAGTTACTACAACCGCCTCGGATGTAAAATCCACTTTTTCAAGCGAGACGTTCAGTTCCAGGTCGTGCCCGGGCCTTATGGAAACCTTTTTCTTTCTCGGCGAGTATCCGTCGCCGCTGAATACAAGTATGCTGTAGCCTGCCTGCAGGTTAATCCTGTAATTCCCTTTTGAATCGCTTATTGCCGTCAGTGTCGTGCCTTCCACCTGCACCTGCGCGTCTTCCACCGGGTCAGGCGAGCCAAGCTCCGTTATCCTGCCGTGCACTTTTGCTTCAAGCGTGACCGATGCCGCTGTATTTGTGACAGCAGTTACTGCCGTATCCGTGACCGATGCCGCTGACGTAACCTGCAAAGCAGCGTCATTGGTTGTCGTTGTAACAGCTGTCGGCTCATCAGCAGCTAATGCCTTCAGAGCAAGAACTGCTAAACAAATTGAAATAAAAAATATCCGCTTTAACAAATTATATCTCCTTTTTGGGAATCCCAGGAATTGCATTACTGCAGTTTAAATATGATAGGCAGTACCATCCTGACGTTTATCGGCCTGCCCTGGCTGTCAAGCGCAGGCTTGAATTTCGCGGTTTTCAGTTTTTCCTGCACTACCGCTGCAAACCTCGGGTCGCTTGAATCTATTATTTCTACTTTTTGGACATTTCCTGACGAGTCTATTAGCACCACTGCCTTTACGCTGCCTTCGACTCCTTCTTTCCTGGCAGTCTGGGGATAGTCCGCGTCCGTAATCATTCCTGATATCCACTCGGGCCTGTATGATGCCGCCGATGCGGCGACCCAGTCATTCGGATTTAGAGGGCAGGGCGGCGGGCATTCAACTGTGGCTGACTCCTGGGTTTTCTCAGGTATCTTTACAGCCTGTTTCGGTGCGGCCCCCAGATGTTTTGTGCTCTGCAGGAACCATATCTCCTCAGGCCTGTACTGGTTTGCTCCTTTTAAGGCGTTTGCAGGTTTTATGATAAGCGACGAATGCTTAAGGTCAATATCTATTGCCGAAAACTCATTTACTTTCCGCCACTCGACATAGCCGTAAAGCATGCCGAATATAAGTGCGTGTATGAAGGCTGATAAAACAAGCCCTTTAAAAAAATTCATTTTCTTTCCACAGAGAGAGCCACTTTCACAACTCCCGCCAGTTTTATTTGATCAAGCGCCTCCGCGACTTTTTCATATGCGGTATCCTTGTCAGCTTTAACGAGTATTTTTACCCCGGGGTCAAGCTGCGCCTCCTGCGTTATTTTGTCCTTCAGTTCCTGCAGGCTTACGTCCTTTTTCATGAGTTTTATCTGCCCGTCTTTCGTTATCGATACGCTTATGGCGGGGCTGGGCGCGTTTTCCCGTGTCTGCACTTTCGGCAGGACCACGCTGAGCGCCTGCTCGCTTACAAATGTGGCTGTCACCATAAAAATAATGAGCAGCACAAGCGTTATGTCCACAAGCGGCGTGACATTTATGCCGCTTACTATTGTCTGGTCTTCGTCATTTGTAATCATTTGACCTCCTTGTTTCCTTCAGGAACGCCAGCAGTATGTGCGACATATTCTCGCTGTTCTGCTGCACCTGTTTCAGCCTGGTGGCAAAGTAATTGTTCGCTATTACAGCCGGGATTGCCACGAGTATGCCGAATGCGGTCGCAATCAGGGCTGAAGAAATGCCTGCCATTACCACGGTCACTCCCGACTGCCCTGTTACGGCAAGGTCGTTAAAAGCCTTTATAATACCCAGCACTGTTCCGAAGAGCCCTACAAACGGCGCGTTATTTCCGAGTGTAGCAAGTATTATAAGGTGTTTCTCGAGTTTCATTTTTTCCCTGAGCCAGCGGGAAGTCATGACTTCCTCGACAGTTGCCGGACCTTTTGCCATGTTGTTCAGTCCCTCAAGGGCTACTTTAGCCTCAACACGGTTGAGAGATTCAGCCAGCTTTATTGCGCCCTTTATGTCGTGCTTGTTCAGGTGCGCGGCAAGGTTGTCCATAAATGCGGCAATGTCTCCTTTTCCCCTTGTAAAAGTAATGTAACGTTCCACCATGACAGCAACGCTCCACACACTGGCCGCAAGGAGCAGCCAAAGCACCCAGACGTCGCCCGTAAGGGCAAGTACCTTGAATATTTCGTTCATGTAGAAACCTCCGTTTCATAATCTGTAATTTTCAATATCGAGAAAAACTATAATTATTATTGTTGTTTAAGTGGAACCCGGTGATCTTCAGCATCTTACTTTAATAACCTTACCCTGTCAACATTTACAAAAACAGCCTTTTTTTGCCTGCATTTAATGCAATTTAGACGTAATGAGGTTATTATATGTTTCCATTCGATTCTTTATTCGGGATTAAACCAGCCGTATATTGCTCCGGCGGCTGCATACACGATAAAGCCCGCAGCCGCTGTTATGCCCAGTATTTCCAGAGGCGCCCATATTATATTTTTATTCAACAGGCTTGCGCTTGAAATCGAGTATGCAAATACCGCGGCTATACTCCCTGCCAGCACACCGAAAGTGCCTTCGTTATGCGTCTTTATTGTCTCCATCCTCTTTTTTTCCAGTTTAGTATACCTTTTTGCGCGGATAACTACTGCCCCTGATTCATAATCCGCTTCCTTGTTTTCGTACTGCACTGTTGCTTTTGCCGGCTGTACTTCAGTATTGCCGTGCGCCTGTTGTATTGTTGCGCAGCCGGCAGCAAGCATCTGGATAAGTGAAAGTAAAACCGCCGCATGTTTTATCAGGCGTAACCGGCTGTGGTTTTTTCTGCAATCAGCCTTCATAGTAATTTACCTTCAGGCATATATTTCACCTCTTGTATAGTATATAATACCTTATATATTTTTTAAATTAAATAATATTTAATAAGTTAAGCAGATTGTTTCATTATTGCCAATATTCATATTGTATTTTCTAATTATTTGGTAAAATTTAATTTGCCTTATAAAAACCTTTAAAGTATAATATAACCTCACGGAGGATAAAATAAATTTCTGGAAAGCTTATGAATATTTATCGCATAACATCAGGAAAGGATGACATGGAAAAGAAACCAAAAGTAAGGTTGCTTGGAAAAGAGATGCGGATGAACTGTCTGGGCATGATGAATATAATAAATTATTTCAATAAGACTTACAATGTACCGGCAGAAAAGCTTCTCAAAGAACTTCCTTTCGGCCTGGAATATGTAAACAACATAAGCAACTGGATGGATAACTGGCAGGTTTACAGATTTTACCTTAATTGCATGAGGTCTGTAAAAAACCTTATGCACACCGGTTGGCAAAATATCGGCGAGCAGATTTACTCTGAAAATATAGGTTACTTCAGGTTTTTATTCAGGCTCCTGCCGCTTGACATGATATTTTCAAATTTACCGAAATACGTCCAGTCTGTTTCAAAGTGGGGCGATTGTGAAATTGTAAATCTCAAAAAGGGCGAGGCGACATTCATGCTGAGGCCGAAAAGCGACGAACTCAGGGACAAATTTTCAGTCGGCGGCGAATGCAGCTATACAATAGGCGTGATCAACTCCATCCCCCGGGTAAAAAACGAAGCTGCTTATACCAGCGAAGCTGCCCACGAAATATGCTCAATGCCTTTGCATGTGCTCGTGAAAAACAGCTATAACATGGACCCGTCTGCTTACGGCTATACCGACACAGGCTTCCAGATAAAAGGCTCTGATATCGGCAAATGGATTGTGCTGAAGCCGCATCCCGACAACAACAAATACCTCGGCAGGAATTTTGAATTCAGTACCAGGGAAAAATCAAACGCCATAGGCATTACAAAAGATGTTTTCCACGACGGCTTAAAAATATTCAGCGAAGGCGAAATATATAACGCTCCTTACTGCGTGTTCAGGGTTTCATACAAGAAGCGTTTTTTCATAGGCGAGCACATGAGTAACCGCAAGATGATAATATTCCTGGAAAAACAGCTGCAGCTTACCGATGAAAAGGTCCGACAGGCTACCTGGGCCAGGCAGGAGGCAGAGGAGACTCTCGAAGAGGTTAAAAAGCGCGACGAAATTATAACATCTTACATGCGCTATTCAATACTTGACGAAGTGTACAGCGGAGGTAATCCGCTTGAGTTCAAGCCTTTAAAAAAGTGCGCGGCAATCATGTTTGCCGATATAAGGGATTTTACCACCATCTCGGAAAACATGGACCCGATGCAGATAACGGAATTTCTGAATATTCACTTTAGCAGGATGAACGAGCCTATTGTAAAAAACAACGGGGAAATAGACAAGCTGATGGGAGACGGCGCAATGGTTGTGTTTGCGGACAGCGCCGACTCGGTTAAAGCCGCCATAGAAATGCAGCACATCCTGAAAAAAGAAGGGAAAAGCATACTTTCCAACAGCATCATACCTCTTAAGATGGGTATTGGGATACATTTTGACGAGATAGTCGAGGGCAACATAGGCGCCAAGGGCAGCAGGCTTGACAGGACCATAATCGGCGACGGCGTAAACATCGCTTCACGGCTGGAATCGCTTACAAAATTTTACTTATCCGGCATACTTATAACCGACCATGCAAGGGAGCAGTTTTGTGATGAGTTCAAACTCCGCAAGCTCGACTTCATCCTGGTGAAAGGCAAAACAAAACCCGTGGAAGTTTACGAAGTACTGGACGCGCAGGACGACGCGGAAAAAGAATTTAAAATAAGCAACATGGATGATTATATAAAGGCTGTAAATTTTTACTCGGTCGGTGATTTCCGCCACTCGCTTGAAATATTCAGGGATCTTAAGGACCGCCTGGCTGTATCGAAAAAAAAGAACCCGGCGCTCGAAGACCCTATCATAGACATATACACAGAAAGGCTCATAGAACTGCTGAACCACGTCAACGATTCTTCATTTATGGACAACTGGGACGGGGTTTACAGGCACACCGAAAAATAAGGCTGAGTTAAAAACATTTCTCATTTTAAATTTTAAAGTTTTGCGCCAGACCTGCAGCTGTAAAACCCTGACGGATAAAAGGAGTTGCCTTGTCTAACAAAGAGCAGATTGAATTCATCCGTAAAAACCAGAATCTTTCCCCTGAAGTATTGTCGAGCCGCACCGGGCTTAACCGGCACAGGGTGATAAAAATACTGGCACAGCTCAGTCATGAAAGCCGGCAGGAGCCAGCAGCGACAAAGGCGCTTAATACGGCTGATTATCGCCTGTTCTGGTTGATAGCGTTCATTCCGGCCATTCTTGCCTTTCTGTCTTATCTGCCTGTATTGCAGAATCATTTTGTCAACTGGGACGATGATTCAGCGATAATGGATAACATTCATCTGCATTTTTTTAACTGGAATTCCCTAAAATGGATGTTCACAACATTCTATACCGGAAACTGGATCCCGCTAAACTGGCTTTCCCTGTCGCTTGATTATCATCTGGGCGGGCTGAATCCGCTGGTTTACCATCTGCATAACCTCCTGTTGCATATATTGAATACCCTGCTTGTCTTTTTTCTCAGCCTGAAGGTTTTTACCGCAGCTCAAAACAGCGGCTTTCCTCAGGGCAGGGAAACGCCTGCGGCTGTTTTTCTCACTGCTTCTTTTTTCAGCGCTTTGCTTTTCGGCATTCACCCTATACACGTGGAATCTGTAGCCTGGGCAACGGAACGCAAGGACCTGCTGTGTTCTGCCTTTTTTCTGTCGAGCCTGCTCATGTATATGGATTATGGTTCCTCTGCCGTAAGAAAGGCATGGAAACGTTACGTTTGCTTCGGGCTTTTCCTGCTGGCTTTAATGTCAAAACCCATGGCCATAACCCTGCCCTTTATCCTGCTTCTGCTGGATATCTGGCCCCTCGCAGGTTTTTCACGCAATCGCGCCGGGATTTTACTGGAAAAAATCCCGTTTTTCACTGCATCTTTTTTTTCGGCATGGCTTACCCTGTCCGCGCAGTCCAATGCCATAGAACTCTGGACCATGGAGAAATTGCCGCCTGATTTCCGCATAATGAACGCGTTTCATTCTATTATGTTTTATCTGGTTAAAATGCTGATGCCGGTACACCTGTCCGTAATTTATCCAATACCTGCCGGGCACGCAGCCTTTTCATTAATAAATATTATTTCGTGTTTTTTGGTCCTTTTAATATCAGCAATTTGCCTTCGTTATTATAAATCACGGCCATATATTGCTGCGGCATGGTTATACTACATCATAATGCTGGCGCCTGTCCTGGGCATTATCCAGGTAGGATACCAGACAGCCGCTGACCGGTATAGTTACCTGCCATGCCTTGGCCCTTTGCTGCTTTTAGCCGCAGTTCCGGCCTCTTTGTTTTCCGGCAGGAAATTGCCGGCAGCCATACTTGGTCTGATACTGGCTTGCTGCCTTGGATTAAAAACCGCCGCACAGGCGCACGTATGGCATGACTCAATCTCACTCTGGGAAAACGCTGCCAGATTTTATCCCAATGAATCCCTTACTATCCATACCGACCTTGGCAACGCCTATAAGGATGCAGGCCGCCTGGACGAGGCCATAATTGAATACAACAAAGCCATCGGCATAGGCCCTCCTGACGAAACGCCGCACAACGGCCTTGCTACAGCCCTGGCTGCCAAAGGCCTGACACAGGATGCCATAAAGGAACTCAAAACCGCAATTTCCCTGGACCCAATGATGGCCCCGCTGCACTACAACCTCTCTGTTCTTTATTCCCGTTCGGGACAGTATGACGATTCGCTTTTTGAGATTCAGGAAGCTGTCAGAATCAAACCTAAAAATCCTGTTTTCCTGCTTACCCTTGGAAATGCTTATATGCTCAAGGGGATGTATCCCGAAGCTGTAGCTGCGCTGGAAAAAGCCGCTGAACTCCAGCCGCAAAACCCGGAAATATACCAAAAGCTCGAAGAGGCAAAACAAAAGGCAGGGACAAAGCAGCACTAAAGTGGGAGTAATGAAATTATTTTCAGTCCCCCAAAAAACTTTATATTTATTTATTTCCGGATTCTTCAGGCGTTATCATAACATCAATTTTGTAAATAAATTGTATTATCCCGGTCAGCATTTTTTCTTGTTTCACTTGTTAAAAAATCTGCCAAAAATCTCAGACAAAATTCTAAATTTTTATCACTCGCCCGTTTATACTGTTATGTCCTGATTTTTTCTGGTATAATTTTCACACATCGCGTAAGTTTTATATCAAACCGGGGAAAAACGAAAACGCTGTAAACCCCGGACGGATAAAAGGAGTTGCCTTGTCTCATAAAGAGCAGATTGAATTCATCCGCACAAACCAGAACCTTTCCCCTGAAGTATTGTCGAGCCGCACCGGGCTCAGCCGGCATACTGTGATAAAAATACTGGAACAGCTCAGTCATGAAAGCCGGCCGGCGGCTTCAGCGCCAAAGGCACTGCATCTGGCTGATTACCGCCTGTTCTGGTTGATAGCGCTCATCCCGGCCATTCTTGCCTTTCTGGCTTATCTGCCGGTATTGCAGAATCAGTTTGTCGGCTGGGACGATGATTTGGCGATTATGGATAACATCCATCTGCATTCATTGGGCTGGAATTCCCTGAAATGGATGTTCACCACATTTTTTCTGGGAAACTGGATACCGCTAAACTGGCTCTCCCTGTCGATTGATTATCATCTGGGAGGGCTGAATCCAATGGTTTACCATCTGCATAACCTGCTTCTGCATGTATTAAATACCATACTTGTCTTTTTCCTAAGCCTGCGTGTATTTGTCGCTGCTCAAAACAGCGGCATTCCTCAGGATAAAGAAAAGCCTGCGGCTGTTTTTCTGACTGCCTCTTTTTTCAGCGCTTTGCTTTTCGGCATCCATCCTATCCACGTGGAATCCGTAGCCTGGGCTACGGAGCGCAAGGACCTCCTGTGTGCCGTATTTTTTCTGTCGAGCCTGCTTATGTATATGGATTATGGCTCATCTGCCGTACAAAAGGCATGGAAACGTTACGCGTGCTTCGGGCTCTTCCTGCTGGCTTTAATGTCAAAACCCATGGCCATAACTCTGCCCTTTATTCTTCTTCTGTTGGATATCTGGCCCCTGACAAGGTTTTCACGCAATCGCGCAGGAGTTTTACTGGAAAAAATCCCTTTTTTCATTGCCTCCTTTTTATCAGTATGGTTGGTCTTGTCCTCTCAATCCAAAGTCATAGCACTCTGGCCCATTGAGAAATTGCCGTTTAATTTTCGTATAATGAACGCGTTTCATTCTATTGCTTTTTATCTGGCTAAAATGCTGGTTCCAGTGCATCTGTCCGCTTTTTATCCCATACCTCTCGGTCGTGAAGCCTTCTCAGCAATAAATATTTTTTCTTGTATTTTGGTCCTGGTCACATCCGTAATTTGCCTTCGCTGTTATAAATCCAGGCCATATATTGCTGCGGCATGGTTATATTACATCATCATGCTCTCGCCGGTTCTGGGCATTATCCAGGTAGGGGCCCAGGCAGCCGCTGACCGGTATACTTACCTGCCATGTCTTGGCCCTTTACTGCTTTTAGCCGCAGTTTCGGCCTCACTGTTTTCCGGCAGAAAATTGCCGGCAGCCGTCCTTGCCCTGATACTGGCTTGCTGCCTTGGATTGAAAACTGTCGCACAGGTGCGTGTATGGCATGACTCAATCTCTCTCTGGGAGAACGCTGCCAAAGTTTATCCTCATAAATCCCTGACAATCTATTCTAACCTTGCAAATGCCTACAGGGAGGCAGACCGCCTGGACGACGCCATAAATGAATATAACAATGCCATTGCAATAGGCTCTCTGGATGCGGAGTCTCACAACGGATTTGGAACCGCCCTGGCCGCTAAAGGCCTGACACAGGATGCCATAAAGGAATTCAAAACCGCTATTTCTCTGGATCCCATGTCTACCCTGCCGCACTTCAATCTCTCTGCTCTTTATTCTATGTTAGGTCAGCAGAACGACGCTCTTATGGAAATTCAGCAAGCTCTCAAAATCGAGCCTGACAATCCCGATGCATACAATTACATGGGTATGGCATATGGTTATCTGTCGCAGTTCGACAAATCCATCGAAGCGTTTCGTCATGCCCTGTCGTTGGACCCCCATAACGCGGATTATCTGACTAATCTGGCTACCACTTATCAAAGGGAAGGAAAATATGACGAGGCTATTGCCCTTTACAGGGAAGGGCTCGCTTTCGATTCACAAATGCCCACATACTGGTTCAACCTTGGAAATACTTATCTGCTCAAGGGAATGTATCCGGAAGCTGTCGCTGCGCTGAAAAAAGCCGCTGAACTCCAGCCGCAAAACCCGGAAATATACCAAAAGCTCGAAGAGGCAAAACAAAAGGCAGAAAAAAAGCAGAAGTAAAGTGGAAGTAATGAAATTATTTTCAGTCCCCCAAAAAACTTTATATTTATTTATTGCCGGATTCTTCAGGCGTAATAACGACATCAAGCTTTTCAGTGTAACGGATAATTGTAATTAAAGTTTTCTTGCCTATGGCATCCTCTGTCAGGAACTTATGCAGATCATCCATCGAGTTTACTTCGCTTGCCCCTCCTATGCCTATTATGATATCGCCTTCATGCAGGCCGGCTTTTTCTGCAGGCGAACCCTTGCCGACGGAAATTATAAGCATTCCCTTTTCCTGCTCAAGGTTATAATACCTTATTATCCTCCTGTGTATCGGTACGTTTTGCGTGCCTATGCCGAGATATGCCCTTCTTATCTTGCCGTCTCGTATAAGTAAATACGCGACATCTGACGCTGTGTTGCTCGGTATTGCAAAACACAGCCCCTGCGCCATCTGGATCATGGCAGTGTTAACCCCGATAACCAGCCCGTTTGAGTCCACAAGCGGGCCGCCTGAATTCCCCGGGTTAAGGGGCGCATCAGTCTGGATCATGTTGTCGATCAGCTTGCCGCTCTGCGTAGGGAAAGACCTGCCGAGCGCGCTTATGACTCCTGCAGTCACCGTGCTCTGGAACCCGTATGGGTTGCCTATGGCCACTGCAAGCTGTCCGACCACGAGCTTTGACGAATCACCTAGCTTTACAACAGGCAGGCCCGACTCGTTTATGCGTATCACGGCAAGGTCAGTGTCCGGGTCATCGCCTACCATCGACGCCGGGAATCGCCTGCCGTCAGGAAGATAAACTTCTATTGATTTTGCCTTGTGCACCACATGGCTGTTTGTGAATATGAACCCGTCGGGCGCGAAAATAAACCCTGACCCGCTGGCCTCTCCCATGTGCTGGTGTATCTTGCCGTCCGGGCCCCATTCTTCGGCCATCATTTGCACTTTTAAATGTACAACAGCCGGGCCCACCATCTCGTTTGCGTGTATCACGGCCTGTGAATAAGCGTCAAATAAACTGGCGTCTTTATTTTTTGCCGGTTCTTTTGCCTCATCCTGTTCTGCTGTCTTTCCTGTGTGGTATATCGGCATTGGCTTCTTTTCTTCGTCCATTATAGATTCCTTTCTAAAAGTCGAAAACACCCTCTATCTATCTCTCCCTCGTCAAATGGGAGAAGAACAGGGCGAGGAGTCCAATTTAGATTTATTTGTTATTATTTTATCCCCCCGTTATAATTTTCATAACTCCAAATTCTATCTTTCTCTGACTTTTTTCTTTGCTTTTACCCTACCTGTGTTTCATGTTTTTCCGTATATTTAATCACGTTGCTCATCATTTCAACGCATATATCCGGATACTGCCCCGCAGCCGTCTCTGCCGACAGCATGACATAATCCGTGCCGTCGAGTATCGCGTTTGCCACGTCACACACTTCCGCCCTTGTGGGTATATGGTTTTCAACCATGCTCTCGAGCATCTGAGTTGCCGTGATTACGAATTTTTTCGCCTTATTGCATTTCTTTATTATTATTTTCTGCATTACCGGTACTTCATAAATCGGCAGGGACACGCCCATGTCTCCCCTTGCCACCATTATCCCATCGCATACGCCGATTATGGAGTCGATGTTTTTAATTCCGTCCTGGTTTTCGATTTTTGCAATGAGCCCTATCCCGTGCTTTTGTCCGCCCATATATTCTCTTATTGCCATGATATCTTCTCTGCGCCTCACAAAAGACTGCGCGATAAAATCAACCTCGTTTTCTACGCAAAAATCTATGTCACTTTTATCTTTTGAATCCAGTCCCTGCATGTCAATTTTCAGGTCGGGGATAATAATGCCTTTTCTTTCCTTAATAACACCCTGTATTACTGCCCTTGCCTTTACTTTGTTTTTTTCAATACCAAGAACCTCCAGGCCGATGTTGCCGTCGTCGATAAAGACATGCATGCCCTTTTTAATCCTGTTTATGGGCCCGTCGTAATCAAAAGGCAGCAGATTGCCGCTCCCCTTGATATTTTTCTGTGTGAGCCATACAGTCTCGCCTTTTTTAACTTTTATTGGTTCGCTGTCCTTAAGCCTGCCTATTCTTATCCTGTATCCCTCGAGGTCTCCCAGTATCTTTATATTTTTTTTATATTTTTTGTTTATTTCCCTTATGCGCCATATATGTCCCAGGTGCTCCTCATGGCTGCCGTGCGAAAAATTCATCCTCATTACGCTCATTCCCGCCCGCGCCATCTTGAGAAGCGTCTCTTTTTTCTCCGATGCCGGCCCTACAGTGCAGACTATTTTTGTTTTAGGCATTAAATCATCTCCGTTTACTTTTCAATCTTCTTGAACTCCATAACCGTTATCGAATACGGCTTGAAGGTATAGCTGAATTTATCAGAAATATTGTTTACCGACGATTCTGTCGGCGGGTTGTCAGGGTCCGCGTGGTAAGGCGCGGAATCCGACTCCCATTTGTAATTATCCTTGTCAAAGTTCCACACTTTCGCCTCATTTGCAGGGGCAAACCCGTTTATATTTATGGCTGCTTTGTATTCGTTTTTAGGGTCCTTGTTTATGACAAGCAGCGTGAGTGAGCCGTCCGGCCTCAAATCAGAATATGAGGCAAGCAAAGGGTTTCCGCTCACAGCTTCCACCATTTTGTGGTCCTTGTCGTCGCCGGGCGCCGACCAGTAATTTGTGAGCATCTTCATTGCCCAGTAATGAGCCCTTTCCTGGTACTGGAAAGAACCGGATTCTGCCTGCAAATAACCTGCGTCGCCGCCGTTCGGGTCGCTGATTGCGTTACTGCCGTTTAATACGTCCCACATAGTCATGTAACCCCGGCTGCCGAAATGGCTTATAAATTCGCATGTATACTGCGCCAGCCACAGCGCATTTTCAAGGTGCACAGTGATATCGTGAGGCAACAGATGGTCTGACGTGTTGTACTCTGTTATCCATATTGGAATATCCTTGAGTTTGGGGTATTTTTCCAGCGATTTTTTTACCTGTCCTGCCATATCATCCATCCCCTTTGCAGTGGACGCGAATAAATCTTCCAGCTTTTGCCCCCAGTTCGGGTACTGGTGTGTGACCAGGCCTTCGGCGTAATTCTCTTTTTTATCCTTTGCCAGCCGCCCCAATAAGGCGCTTATGGCTGAAACTCCGTCATACATCCCGGATTTTCCGTCTGCCTGGCCCTGCGCTATTATTGTAATAGCAGGGTCCACAGCCTTCATTGCCTCGTAAAATTCAATGTATCTTCTTGCGTAATCGTACATGTTTAAGGGCCCGCCTGTCTCCCATTGCCCGCCGCTCTCATTGCCTATTTCCCAGTACTTGATGCCGTAACCTTTTATTTTGTTGGCGTATTTTACCCACAAAGCCGCCATCTGCGGTGTGCCGCTTCCCATGTTGACTATTATCAGGGGCATGGCCTTGACCGGCCCGAACGAGCTGATGAAATCCATATATTTTTCAAACCCGAATATCCAGGAAGCGCCGTTGCCCAGTTTCGCCGCTGTATCGCACGACGAAGCGACAACCGAGTTTCCGTCTTTTGGGGAAATCTCCTGGCCCTTTTCAAATATTTTCAGTTTAGAGATTGAATACGCGCCTTTTTTTCCGTCAGAGCTTTCTGTCATTAGTATTCTTATGTACTGCGTGTTTACCGGTTTGAATGAAACTTCCTGAGTGCCGCCGGTACCTGCTACACCGGCCGCCGACGTGGGAAGCCATGAGTCTTTATCCGCGTCATAGGGCATCCACTGCCTGCTGTCGCCCGGGTCCCAGTACTGCACGGTGAATTTCTTCGCGTAGGGCCATGCTTTGTTCGCCGCGTCTCCCCATACTATAACCGCCTTGTCAGGGTTCTTCTTTCCCTGCAGGTCCATGTATACCCACTGGTGCGCCGGAAAATCGGTATCGGCGTTTGATCTCCATGCTGTTGAATTATCCGGGTCAATCATTTTCTGAGCATTATACATCGGGTCTCCCGTAGTGCTGTTAGAGTATTCTGTCTCACTCGGCACCCAGTTGCCGTCTTTGTCGTAATCGCCGCTGCCGTTCCAGAAAAAACTGTCGCCCCAGGAGCCGCCCGGATATCTCAGCAAATAATTGCCTGCTGCCTGTATCTTGTCCTTTGCGTTCACAGGGCTGGCCCACCCGTTTGTATTATTGCCGAAAATATTGACGGGCTTGAAAGTGTTCACTGTCTTTGTCACGTTTATGCCTATTGTGGTGTCGATGGTCGCGGAAAAGATAAACACAGGAATAAAAACAAGCAAAATTAACATGAATATTTTTTTCATCTTTCCTCCTTGTTATGTTCATAACTAAAATTTATTTTTTAAATTTCCATTTTCTCTTGATTTTTATATCGCCGAACTTCCAATCATCCAACCCTCCAACCTTTTTATTAAAGCCTCACCGGTATTCCATGCTTTTTAAGGTATTCCTTGACTGACCTGACCGTGTATTGCTTGTAGTGGAATATGGATGCCGCAAGCACTGCGTCTGCCTTGCCCTCTTTCAGCACGTCAACCATGTGTTCCGGCGAGCCTGCTCCGCCTGACGCTATGACGGGTATTTTTACTGCCTCGGATACCGCACGTGTCAGCGCTATGTCGTATCCTTCTTTTGTCCCGTCTGCGTCCATGCTGGTTAAAAGTATTTCTCCTGCGCCGAGGCCCTCTGCCTTTTTCACCCACTCTATTGCGTCAATATGCGTGTTGTACCTGCCGCCGTGGGTAAAAACCTCCCACTTGCCTTTTGTTTTCATTTTAGCGTCAACAGCCAGCACTGTGCTGGAGCTTCCGAACCTTTTGGCTCCCTCGTTTAAAATCCCGGGATTTTCAACTGCTGCGGTGTTAATCGACGCTTTTTCTGCGCCGTTTTTGAGTATAAGCTCCATATCCGCTGTCGTTTTTATCCCGCCGCCGACCGTTAAAGGTATGAATACTTTTTCTGCTGTCCTGCGGACAACGTCAACTATTGTTTTCCTTTTTTCATAGGACGCTGTGATGTCCAGGAACACAAGCTCGTCTGCTGAAGCCTTGTTGTAAAATACGGCTGCCTCCACCGGGTCGCCGGCGTCCTTTAAGTTGAGGAATTTTACCCCTTTTACTACTCTCCCCTTGTTTACATCCAGGCATGGAATGATTCTTTTGGTGAGCATAATTACAGGTCCTTTGCGAGCTTCACTGCTTCCTTTAAATCTATTGTCCCTGTGTAAAGCGCCTTTCCTATTATTACTCCCTCGATATTGTCGTATTTTTTCTCAAGCTCAAGCAGTCTTTCTATATTCTTAAGCCTTGTAATGCCTCCTGAGACTATAACTTTCATCTTGGTGCTTCTTACAACCTGTATTATGCTTTTAAAATTCGGCCCCTTTAAAACCCCGTCCCTTCTTATGTCAGTGTAAATTATCCTTCTCACGCCTTTTTTCTCGAGTTTCTCGAGGAAATCCTGTATTTTTATCTGTGTGATGTCCTTCCAGCCTTTTATGGCGATATAGCCGTCTTTCACATCGACGCCTATTATAATTTTGTCTTTGTATTCAGAAAGCATTTCCTCAAGGAACTCGTCGGAGTTTATCGCAGAAGTAGACAGTATGACGCGCCTTGCGCCTGCGTTTATATACCGCCTCACATCCTCTTTTGTGCGCAGCCCGCCGCCCACCTCCACGTTTATCTTAAGCGACCTTATTATTTTCATTATTATCGGAATATTTTTCGGTTTGCCCGAGAGTGCGCCGTCTATGTCCACCACATGAATGATTTTTGCCCCCTTCATCTGCCAGAGCTTTGCAACATCAACAGGCTCGTTTGAGTATACGGTCTCGTCCCTCACGTCCCCCTGTATGAGCCTTACGCACTTGCCTCTCCTTACGTCTATTGCCGGTATTATCTGCATTAATACTGCACTCCCTCTGTGTCTTTTATAGAGACAGCCTTCAGGGCTGTTTCGCTTTTTGCCTTTTCTTTAAGACAGGTCTTAGACCCCTGTCTACATTAAAAACTTTTGTATTTCTTTACAGTTTCGTAAAAATTTTTGTAAATCTTAAGAGCACTTTCCCCGCTTTTTTCCGGGTGGAACTGGGTACCGAATATATTTTTATATTCCACCGCCGAGGTAAAGATAATATCCCCGTATTTTGTTTTTGTCAACGCTGCTTTTTTATCAAGCGGCACCGTGTAATACGAGTGCACAAAATAAAAATAGGTGTTGTCTTTTATGCCCTTAAAAAGTTTTGATTTTTTGTTTGCGATTTTCGCGTTGTTCCATCCCATATGCGGTACTTTGAGATTGTGCCTGAACTTTACGACCTTGCCCTTTAAAAAGCCGAAACCTTCGTGTGTCCCGAACTCGTAGCTTTTCGAGAACAGAAGCTGCATGCCCAGGCACACGCCCATTATTGGCTTGCCTGCCTCCACCTCTTGCTTGATGACGTTATATAGTTTCCTTTTTTTTATTTCCCTTATGCCGTCGCCGAAAGCTCCGACGCCGACAAGTATTATCCCGCTTGATTTTTTTATGTCACCCGCTTTTTTTGTCAGCACCGCCGGTATTTTCATATATTGCAGGGCCTTGAGCACGCTGTGCAAATTGCCCATGCCGTAGTCTATTACTGCTATTTTTGCGGGCATTACAGCCTTCCTTTGGTGCTCGGCAGTCCCTTGCCATGTATGCTGAGCGCATCGCGCAGTGCCAGCGCAAATCCCTTAAAAACCGCTTCTATATTATGGTGCGTGTTTCCGCCTTTTATGCCGTCTATGTGCAGGGTCATGTTGGCCCCGCGTGAAAATCCCTGGAAAAACTCCTCGACAAGCTCGGTGTCAAAATTTCCTATGCGCTTTTTTGAAAACTTCAGGTTAAAATTTAAGTAAGGCCTGCCTGAAAAATCAAGCGCCACCCTTGCCAGCGCCTCATCCATGATACCGTATGCAAATCCGAATCTTTTTATGCCTTTCTTGTTGCCCAGCGCTTCGCTTACCGCGTCGCCAAGCGTGATTCCTATGTCCTCGGTTGTATGGTGGGCATCTACATCAGCGTCGCCTTTTGCGTTTATGTCCAGGTCTATAAGGCTGTGCTTTGAAATCTGCTCAAGCATGTGAGTGAGAAAAGGCACCTGGGTCCTTATATTATACTTTCCGCTGCCGTCAAGGCACAATTCTATGGCTATTGATGTTTCCTTTGTCTTTCGTTTTGACGAGGATGTCCTTTTCTTCATTTTGCACCTCTTAAAAGAAGTTTTATTACTGCCTTGTTTTCTTCAGGCGTGCCGATTGTGAGCCTCATCCATCCCTTTGCCGGCCCTGACCTGAATATTCTAATTGAAAAACTGTTTTTTTGAAAGTATTTTTTGGATTCTTCCGTGCCTTTATTAAGCTTGATAAAAAAGAAATTCGAGTTGCTTTTTACAATCCTGTATTTATCTTTAAGCGCCGCGTATATTTTCTTCCGTTCGGATATGATAAGTCCTGCCCTGCTTTTAATATAGCTTCCAAGCTTGAGTATCTCGAGCGCTGCGCCTTGAGAAAATGAATTTATATTATACGGCAGCCGGACTTTGTTAATTGCCTCAATTATCTTTTTGTCGGCAATCATATACCCCAGCCTTATGGCAGCCGAATAAAGTTTTGAAAAGGTCCTGAGTATTATAAGGTTTTTGTTCTTTTTAAGGTAATTTATTAATGTGCAGCCGGAAAATTCCAGGTAGGCTTCATCAACTACAACCAGCGAGTTTGTGGATTCAATTATATCCAGTATTTTTTCCTTTGAAAAGCAGTTGCCCGTAGGGTTGTTTGGCGAAGCGATGAATATTATTTTTGCTTTTGATTTATTTGCCAGCTTTATTATCCTGCCGCTGTCTATATCAAAATTCCCGTCAAGCGGTACCTCTATCACTTTATTGCCGTTTATTATGCCTCCGATCTTGTACATTTCAAACGTCGGCGTTGGAACTATAATGGCCTCCCCCGGGCCGCAGAACACCTGCAATAAGTAGTTTATTATTTCATCCGACCCGTTGCCGAAAACAATATTTTCAGGCTTTACCCTGTTTTTGCGCGCAATTTTATTCCTCAGTTCCTTCGCGTACGAATCCGGGTACCTGTTGAATTGTATTTTTTGCATTCCGGTTAAAATGGTTTTCTTGACTGACGCGGGCAGGTCATACGGGTTTTCATTCGCGTCCATCTTGTATTTAGCCTTAAAAAGGCCCGGGCTGTAAGCAGCCAGGCCTTTTATATTTTTACGTACCATATTTCCGATTTTCATTTTTTGCCTTTTTTATTTTTGCTTTTATGTTTTTCAATCAAAAATCTAAACTCTACATCCTAAAATAGAAAATTATCTTCTCACCCTTATACTGTTCCTGTGGTATTCCAGCTTTTCAAAGCCTGCCATTATTTCCACATCCTTGCCGAATGTCTTTATCGCGACCGGAGTGCACTCGACTATGTGCGTGTGCTTTATGAACTCGTGTACCGACAGCGCGGAGAAAAACTTGGCTGTGCCGTTTGTCGGCAGGATATGGTTCGCGCCTGCGATATAGTCGCCGAAAGCTACCGCTGAGTAGTTCCCGGCGAATATTGCGCCTGCATTTGTTATTTTGCTTAAAATCTTTTCCTTGTTTTTGGCCACGACAAGCAGGTGCTCCGGCGCCTTGTAGTTAGAAATCTTTATTGCCTCGTCCATATTTTTTACCGTGACTATGGTCACGTCGAAACTTTTGTTCTTAAATGATTTCTTCACGCCCTTTTCCACGTCATCCGCAAGCTTTTTGGAAACCGTGAGAAGCAACGCGTGCCCGTTTACGTGCTCTGCCTGCGCAAGCAGGTCGTATATCATAAACCTTTCATTCGCGGTCTCGTCCGCAATTATGGTGATTTCAGAAGGTCCGCTTATGCTGTCTATGTCTATTGCTCCGAAAAGGTATTTTTTTGCCATTGTCGAGTATATGTTTCCCGGGCCCACGACCTTGCCGACCTTTGGCACCGATTCAGTGCCGAAAGCAAACGCCGCTATTGCCTGCGCGCCGCCCATCCTGTAAATATCGTGTATGCCTATCATGTCGGCCGCGACAAGTATATAGGGGTTTACTTCTCCTTCGTACCTTGGCGGAGACGCTATCGCTATATTTTTTACGCCCGCGACTTTTGCAGGTATGCCTGCCATAAGAACGGTCGAAAAAAGCGGCGCCTGCCCCCCTGGTATGTAAATGCCGGCTGACTCCAGCGGAATGTATTTTTGCCTGATTTTATAGCCTGTATTCTGATAGACATAGTTCTTTATTGATTGTTTTTGTTTTAAATGAAAAGTCGTTATGTTCTTTATGGTCTTTTTTATGGACGGCAAAACCCTTTGGTCTATTTTTAAATATGCGGCCTTTATGACAGAAAGCGGCACTTTAAAGCCCTTTACCGCAGCCTTGTCGAACATTATGGTGTACTTCAACAGGGCCCTGTCCCCGTTTTTCTTGATGTCCTCGACTACTGAAATGATATTCGGAGATATAGTCAGGTCTACATGGTTTATCTCATCTATGTGTTTGTAAACCTGCTTTTTACTATTCTTGCATAATGTGAACCGTTTGATCATGAGTACTCCCTTGACTGTTTTAAATATTTCGGTAATATAGCTAGATATCTCTCATATCTGCATTAACTATTTATTCCTTACGCTCCTTTGCGTATGCTATCCTGTGTTCCGCGCTTACGAGGTTTGCCCTTCTTAATTCCTTTTTTATCATTTCCTCGGTTATTATGGCATTATATTTTCTCGACAATACGTCGGCATATTTGGATGCTGTTTCTTCTGGCTTGTCCACTACCATTTTCATTAATTCTTTTTTCTGTTCGAAAGTAAGGAATATAATTTCTTCTTTTTCTTTTGCTCCTTTTTTCTCTTTCACCAGTTCCTTAAAGTTGTCCATTTTTATACCGAGCCTCTTTTCTATTTCTTCGGTCGGCACGCGTTTTTTCCTGAGTTTCTTTATTTCCCTCGTAATCTTTGCAAACATCGCAGTATCCGTACGTTTTTCCTTTATTACCACTATTGTTATGTCGTCGCTTTGGGGAAATCCTCCTGTAAAATCCTTTATCTCCCTGTCCAGGTTGTCTATGAATTCCTGCGGTGTAAGGTGCGAGTATTTTTTTATTGTATCTATGAATTTCTGCTCGCCCCAGAGCTCCCTTTTAGTGTTCATAGCCTCTGTTATACCGTCAGTGTAAATCAGCATGAGGTCGCTTTTTTCGAGTTTCACCTGCTCCTCGCCCATGACCTTCCTGAAAAGGTCGTCATCCGGCAGGTTTATGCCGAGAGGGAAGCCCTTTGGCTTTATGTAATAAACCTTATCTTCTTTTGCCCGGTACAATATCATAGGGTCATGCCCCGCGCTTGAAAATGTTATTTTCCTCGAAACCGAGTCAAGTATCGCGTAAAAGCCTGTAACAAACATGCCTTTTTTCATATCTTCCTTGACAAAATTATTTACCTTGCAGAGCACTCCTTTGGACGACCTGTTCCTGAAGGAAACGAGCCTCACCGCTGTCCTTATTATTGTCATGACCAGTGAACCCGGCACTCCTTTTCCCGAAACGTCGGCTACTATTACGCCGATTAGATGCGGGCCGACCTTGTTTATATCGTAATAATCGCCGCCCACGTCTTTTGCCGACCTGTACAGCGACGCTATGTCAAAGCCTTCTGTGTCTGGTATGTTTTTGGGAAGAAGTGTCTGCTGTATTTCTTTTGCCACCTGTATTTCCTTCTGGATCTTTTCCTGCTCGACCATGGCCTCCTGCGCGCCCTTAAATTTCACGGCCATGTCGTTAAACGCGTTCGCAATCTGTGAGAATTCGTCGGACCCGTCTATTTCTATCCTGTGCGAAAGCCTGCCCTCGCCGATTGCAAGCACGCCTTCTCTCAGCGTCTGCAGGGGCTTTATAATAAGGTTTAAAAGAAGATATATTACAAGCGCGGTAACTACGAATAATATAAAGCTTATTATAAAAAGGCTGCCAAGGCTGCGTGCTGCCATGACATGGCTCAGGTTTGCCTGAGTGAGTATAAGGTGCACGTCTCCGAGCTTTTCCCCCTGGAAGATAATAGCCTGCGTCACGTCATACTTGATATTTGTCTTTTTGCCAAACGCGACTTTCATTACTTTTCCCGGGTAATTTGCCACGTCTATAATACCGCCGCCGTCCTCGCTGTAAGCGAAAGGCTTGTACAGGAACTTACTTTCGTTGTGCGCCATTATTACGCCTGACTTGTCTGTGATAAAAATGTCCTGTATGTTCGGATTGTTTGTTTTTATCTCGTTCAAAAGTTTTATAAGATTCAGGTAATTGCCTTTTATCATTATGTTCTTGCTGCTTTCCGATATGCCTTTTACCAGGTCCACCGAATATGTGATGTACTTTTCCTTGAGGCTTTCCCTCTCGTGCACAATGAAATATATGTAAACAGAAAACATGAGAAGCGATATGAATATCGTGGTGGAAATGACGAATTTTTCCTTTATGCCCCTTACGGACAGCATCCTGAAAAATTTTTCAAAAACGCGGGCCCGTGTATGGTTTTTCGTTAGGCGGAGCTCGTTGCCCCTTTCCGTGGTCACATAGTCGCTCTTATTGGTGAGTTTCCTTATGATCCAGAGGCCAAGCCCGCCTTTTTTCCCGACGCGGACGTATTCGTTCAGGTCCGGCGTCTTGAAAGTCTTCCAGTCAAAGCTCTTTCCCTGGTCTATAAGCACCATATCCATGCCGCTTTCCCTGACCGTGACCTCGCACTGGATGTCGCCCATGGTATCCTTGTAAGCGTGTCGGATTATGTTCGAGGACGCCTCGTCGACGACAACCAGGATGGAATTCATGTCCTTGTACGTGAATTCGTGTTTCTTGCAGATATCCACGAATTCCTGCTTTATCTTGTCTACGTTTTCTTTAAGCGCAGGGTATTTAAAATTATATTGCGCGATTATTCTGTCCTTAAACATTACTTTTGGTTCTCCGCTTTGTTCTCAAGCCGCATTATGAGGTCGTTTACCTCTTTTATATTCTCAAGTGCAAGCTTGTTGTACTGGTCTATAGCCAGTATTTTTTCCCACTCGGCCTTCGCGCCTTTGTAATCCTCTTTCATATACAGGTCAACGCCCTTCCTGTAGATTTCAAGTATCTTTTCGCTGTAAACCTCGGCGCCCTGCTTTTCCATAATGCTTTTTAACAGTGAGTAATAGTATTTAACGTTCAGGTAGTTTGGATCGGCCTTATAGACTGTATCAAATTCCGCGTATGAAAGCTTGTAGTCATTCGCGTAATATCCTTCCAGGCCTTTTGTGTAATGAAAGGATTTAAAGTATTCCTGTTTTACAGCGTCGTTTTTCTGGGTCAGCAGCTCGGCTTTCAGCTTTTCGAGCTCCTTCTGAGCCTTTTCCATCTCTTTTGCAACCAGCTCCCTTGCCTTGTCCGCTATTTTCTTCTCCTCAATGGCCTGTTTGTTTGCCTGCATCTTCGGTACGCTCTCGCCGAACTTTACTTTCAGCGACACCCTGTTTTCCGTATCAACCTCGGTCATAAACATGCCGTAATCGATCGATACTGTGTCAAGCAGGTCAAAGCCCGCGCCAAAAGATGATATGTTGAAAGTGCTGTACCCGGCCCTAAGGAAAAAATATTTGAAAATCTTCAGCTCTATTCCTCCGTCAAATTCGTAATCGACCGCCACAGGAGGTGTAAAATCGGCATAAATCCCGATTCCGTACGCGCCGTCATCGGTAAAATTCCTCATATAGGATAGGCCCAGGGCGCAGTAGCGCATGATGTTGTCAAAGTCGCTCTGCAGTTTTATCTGAGGCTCTATAAGGTTCTTTATTATCAGCCCGGCATTTATGTTGTTGCCTGATAAGTCGAGCCTGTACAGTATCCCCATATCCATGGCAAAACCCGTGTCGCTTGCGCCTATAAGATCCTGGTAATCCAGTTTCATGTTTATTCCGGCATAAAGATTTTTATCCAGTACGTTTGTGCCCCAGCCTGTTATTACCTCTATCAGGTTTTGGCTGGATATGCCCGTAATGGCGCTTGAAGCGTCACGCAGGGTAATGTTATTTGTGCCAAGCCTCGCAAAAGACACGCCGAATGCCCCGTAATCCACAGTGGGCAGCCCTGCCGCTACATACTGGTAAGCCGTGTCCTGCAAAAGGCTGACATAAGATGCCTGCAGTTCCACCCGTTCCTCGGTGGCAAGCCCGGCCGGATTGAAATACACGCTGCCGCTGTCGTTTATGCCGGCCACAAAAGCTCCGCCTAGCGTCTGCGCCCTCACGCCAAACCCTATGTCAAGCGGCGACGTAAGCCCTGCGACTGACGCGAAACAGGATGCTGAAGTAACAACCATCATTACAATTATTATTGTTGCTTTTTTCATTCCCTTTTTCTCCAAGCTTTTCATTAATTTTAAATCCCATATCTGCTATCTAATATTTCTCCGAGCTTTTTCCGAACTCTCCCCGAACATCTTCAAAAACTCTTTTCGAACATTTTCATTGAACAATCTTTTATCTTTCTTCCTCTATCTCCAAAAAAAGTTTTTGCTCGTCTATATCCACCCTTACTACTATCACGTGTATTTCCTGTCCTATCCTGAAAGTCCTTTTGCTGCGTTTGCCCCTGGCGCTCAGGGTGAGCGCATCAAAAATATAATAATCATCATATATCTTATCAAATTCTATAAATCCTTCAACCGGATAATCCTTAAATTCCATTGCGATGCCGTTTTTCACTATTTTAGTTATTATAGCCGGCAAAGACTCGCCCAGCCTGCTTTTCATAAAGTCCATTGTGTAAATCCTGTACACGTCAGACTCTATTTTCTCCACCCTTTCCTCTGCGTCTGATATCTGAACAGCAGTATCCTTAAGGTATTTCTTCGAAAAATTTACCATGCTCGACATGCCCAGGAAATGCTTTATAAGCCTGTGTACCATCACGTCTGCATATCTGCGAATCGGTGATGTAAAATGCGTATATTTATCAAGCCCCAGTCCGAAATGCCCCGTATTTTCCTCCGAGTAGCTTGCCAGCTTCATTGCGCGCAGCAGGTTTTTCTCTATAAGGAATCTCTGGCCGTAGTTTTCCAGCATGCCTAAAACGCGCTGGAACTCTTTATTTGTGCCTGCCTGCAGCCTGAAGCTCACCCCCATGCCTTTCATGAGCATATTAAACTCGTCTATATCCTTTGCAGCAGGCAAAGGGTGTACCCTGAAAATACCGTAATTTATGTGCTTGAGTATGAAATCAGCCGCGCATATATTCGCGTAAATCATAAAATATTCAATGATTTTATTCGCGTTTTTTGCCTCTTTTCGTATTATATCCGTCACGTCGCCCCTGTCGTCAAACACAAGCTTGGGCTCGCCAAGCGTAAAATCTATCATGCCTTTTGATTTCAAATTTGTGTTAAGTATTCCCCTCAGCTCGTCCATGAGCACGAGCATATTTTTAATTGGCTTCTCTTTTATGGCAGCCTTGCCGTCAAGTATATCCTGCACTTCCTCATAGGTGAAACGCCTTTTGTTGTTTATCACAGCCCTGTCTATCTCATAATCCACAATCTCGCCTTTATGGTCAATTTCCATGAATATGGAGAAAGTAAGCCTGTCCACTCCTTCTTTTAAGGAGCACAGGTCGTTTGACAGCGCCTCGGGCAGCATGGGTATAACCTCTCCCGGCAGATATATGCTCGAACTCCTCTTGAGTGCTTCAGTGTCAATAACCGAATTTTCCCTCACATAGCGTGTCACATCGGCTATATGGACCTCAAGCAGGTAATTATCTCCTTTTTTCTTCAGGGATACTGCATCATCAAAGTCTTTGGCATCCGCAGGGTCCACGGTTATTATCAGGTTTTTTCTCAGGTCGCGCCTGTTTTGCACGTCAGCCGTATGCACGGCGAGCCTTGACGCTTCTGCCTCAACCTCCCGTGGGAACTGCGGGTTAAACTCGTATTTGCTCATAAATAAATTTTTATAGGCGCTTACCGGGTCAGAGCTTCCTATGTGCGATATCACGTCCCCGTATAATATGCCGTTTTTATCCTCTATCCTTGACACAAGTATTGTGTTGCCTTCGCGAAGCTCAAAGTCTGTCTCGTTTAGTCTTATAAAAGGCATTGGTTTGTTTACCGGCACTGCCTCAAACTTTCCCCTGAAGCTCCTTGCCTTGCATAATACCGGCGAGCTTGTCCTTTTTACTATACGCTTTAAGACCCCTTCTTTTTTGCCTTCCCTGCCGTCCCTGATAAGCACTTCCACCTCATCACCTGGAAGCAGGTTCTTTATATAATCCCTTCCTATGAATATATCTTTACCGTCGGGCATTTCAACAAACCCGAAATCCCTTTTCAGATCCACCCTGCCTATGGCCACGGTCTGCGGCGTGCCCGTCCTGCCTGTCTGCTCCTCTTGTATGCCGTGCGGTGTATAAACAGAAAACTTATTTTTGCGCTTTTCTATCTTGCGGTCCGTCATGAGCTGCCTCAGGATTTTATTCACCTGTGCCTTGCGCACGCCGAAGTTTTTCAGCCTTTGCACTATATATTTCAGGCTGGCCGGCTTTGCCTCGTTTTTAAGCAGGTCATATATCATTTCCTTGTCCACTATTTTGCTCATTCCGCATCCTCCGTCACTTTCAGTACTTCTTCAATCGTGGTAATGCCGTTTTTAACCTTTTCCATGCCGTCTACGAACATTGTCCTCATCCCGTGTTCCACTGCCTTTTCCTTTATCTTTATTGAGGGCGCCCTTTTTACTATAAGGTCCCTGACATCCTCGTTTATGTCGAGAAACTCGGATATTACTGTCCTGCCCCTGTAGCCTGTATTGAAGCAGTAAATACATCCCCTGCCCTTGTACAGCGTGTCTACGCTGTTATTTTTGAAATACTTCATAGACATGCCGCTTTCTATATTATACTCCTCTTTGCACCTGTCGCATATATTCCTCACAAGCCTCTGGCTTATCACGCCCTTTAAAGACGACGCTATAAGGTAAGGTTCGGCTCCCATGTCAAGCAGCCTTGTCACCGCGCTTGCCGAGTCGTTTGTATGCACCGTGGCAAATACAAGGTGTCCGGTGAGCGAAGCCCTGAGCGCAATCTCCGTGGTCTCGAGGTCCCTGATTTCGCCGATAAGCACTACATCAGGGTCCTGTCGCAAAGTCGAGCGTAAAATGTGCGCGAAAGTGAGCCCTATTTCGGCATGCACCTGTATCTGCGTAATGCCTTCTATTTCGTACTCCACAGGATCCTCGACTGTGGTGATGTTTTTCTCGCCGTTGTTTATGGCGTCAAGGGCGCTGTATAATGTTGTGGTCTTGCCGCTGCCTGTAGGACCTGCCATCAGTATGATGCCGTTTGGCTTTTGTATCACGCTTTTCAGTTTCTCAAGCACCTGCCCGGTAAAGCCCAGGCTGTCAAGGCCAAGTATTATCGCGCTTTTATCAAGTATCCTTAAAACAGCCTTTTCGCCTTTTATTGTAGGCGTTGTTGCCACCCTGAAATCAATGTCCCTGCCTTCTATATTAATATGGAAACTGCCGTCCTGCGGCATGCGTCGCTCTCCAATGTCAAGCCGCGCCATGATCTTGATCCTGGATATAATGGACGGAGCCATGGCCTTGGAAAACGACTGGTCCTCGTTTAAAATGCCGTCTATCCTGTAAAGCACTTTAAGCTTTTCGCTGCCCGGCACTATGTGTATATCGCTTGCTCTTTTTAAAAGCGCTCCCAGGATGATGAGGTTGACTGCTTTTATCGCAGGCGCCTGCGTCGCGACCTCGTCTATGCCTTTTATCTCAAACCCCAGTTTTTGGGTCAGCTGGTATGTCTCATCGTTTATGGTAGACAATAACTTCCTGACCATGCTTGACTTGAAATGGTCGGCGTACTCGTTTATTTTCCTCAGTATGCCGCCGCGGGAAGCAAGCACTGGCCGTATCTTGAACTTGTTGTTTTTTTCAAGCTGGTCGATGGTCATGACATCTGACGGGTCAGCCATGGCAAGCGTCAGGAACCCGTCTTTTTCCTCAATGGGTATCAATGCCTTTTCTGTGCATATTTCCTGGGTAAGTAGTATCACTGTCTCAGGTTTGGGCGCATATTCGGCTATATTTATAAATGGTATATTAAGGACCTCTGCCTCAGCCTTCAATACTGGTTCCTCATCTATCTTGTTCTTAAGCATGAGTTCCTCGACGCTTTCCCTGCCGCTTTCAAGGTATCTTTTGACATCAATATCCTTGAATATCCCTTTTTTCACAAGCAACTCTGCGAATTTGGTGTTATTCAATCCCAGCATTTCTTCTCCTGCATATTGTTGCTCAACACTCAACAATCAACATTCAAAAATTTAATCAGTCTTCGTCTTTCTTCGTAAGTCTTTTATCGCTGTTAATAAGATAATTCACCTTCAGCAGGTATAGCAATACATTTTTCGGGTTCAGCACTATGCTGTCGGCGTAAACTATCTGCTCCACACCCAGAACAAACGCGAAGTCGTCAAAAAAATTCACGTTAAACTCAGGTGCGACCGTAAAAACTTTGGATACCTGCCCGTTATAATCGTAAGTGTGGTAATCACCCTCGATTATAAAATCAATTTTCTGCTTTTCCGGGTCATCTGAAAAAGTATAACCAGCCGCGGCTGACAGGTCCACTTCGCCGTTATACCCGGCATTGAACTCGAGGCACTGTTCCGCCACTGCCTGGTATGAATAAAAAAACCATTTTATATAGTCCTGTTTCAATATCCCCAGTACCGCGTTAAACTTGTTGTCGTCGTATATAAATCTTCCGTTATTTATCACCTTGTTCTGTATCGGCAGCCGCAGGCCGCATATTATCCCCGGGCCGTCGTAATTATATCTTTCAATCATAACGTTGAAAAGTTGTGGCGAATTGAAATCAACCGGGTTTGTTTCCTGCAGCTCCTGGAACATATAAAGCAGGCTGCAGTCAAGCACAGTCCTTGAGTCAAGCCCATACCTTACCCCGAAGGTCTGGCTTATGCCGCTCAGCATGTCGGTTTGCCCCACGCTGTCGCCAACGTCGTTCGCATACTGGTAGTCGTACTCGAAATACTTTTCCTTGTAATACGCCTGGAACTTCCCTTTGTTTATCCAGTCCCCGCCGTAGTTGTAAAAGGAGTCCGCTTTAAGCGGTGTAAAAACGAACACTGTAAGAAGTATTAGGTATATCTTTTTCATATGTTGCTTTTTTCTCCTGTAGCCGCAGGCTTTATGCCTGCGCTCCTTAAAGCCGCAACCCATAAAGGTTGCGCCTACATTTAAATCATTAGTGATTCTTATATTTCTTCCTGTTATGCAGTTTAGCCTTAATATGCTGCTGGAAATCCTCTGAAAACGTATGTGAACCGTCCTCTTTGACCACAAAAAACATGTAATTTGTCTCTGCCGGTTTCATGGCAGCTATCATGCTCTTTATGCCCGGGCAGCATATTGGCACAGGCGGCAGTCCGCGGTGTCTGTACGTATTGCATACTGACTTAAACTGCAAATCGTCGTTTGTTATCGGGCCGCGTTTTTTATTCATGGCGTACCGCACTGTGGCGCATGATTCCAGCCTTTTGTCCGCGTTCAGCCTGTTGTAAAAGACCGACGACACAAGCTCGCGCTCGTTGTCGAGTCTTGCCTCTTTTTCTATTATCGAAGCCATCTTTAATATTTCGTAACCGGAGTAGCTTTTACCCGCAACACTGTATATTTTATTGAGCTGTACCGGAGCCTTCTCAATAAACCTCTTGAACATCGTGCCTATTATTTTTTCCTCTGTCTCTCCCCTGATAAAGTCGTACGTATCCGGGAAAAGCAGTCCCTCAGCCGTATCATAGCGTATTCCTATTTTTTGCAGGAATGCTTTGTCCTTTACCAGCGCCAAAAACCTGTCTTTTGCCATTAGTTTTTCGGTCTCGAGCATGTCCGCAATGTCGTATATATCCGAGCCCTCGGTTATCGTAATCTCGTGCTTTAATACATCGCCCTTTATCATTTTCATGGCCACTGCCGCCATGTTTTCATTTCCCCCAAACTCGTACTCGCCCGCCCTCAGTTTCTTGTACTTTGCGCCTGCCATAAGGTAAAGGTCAAAAACAAACCTGTTTCTGACTATGCCCCCGTTGCCGAGCATGTTCGACACTTTTTTAAACCCTGTACCGTAGTTGATGTAAACCTGTTTTTTCTCACCGGCAGTGAACGACTGAGGCACATAAACAGAAAGCACGCACCCAAATACAAGCGTCCCGGCAGCTATTAAAACCAGTTTTAAGATGTTTCCAGGCTTAAAAAAATTATTGTTGCTGTCCATCGGTCCTGTTCCCGGCGTGTTTTAAAAAATCCATGTAATTTTGCAGTATTATTGCAGCGCTTATCTTGTCTATCATGCCTTTTCTCTTGTCCCTGCGCACGTCGCCTTTTATCAGCATTTTCTCTGCCTGCATCGACGACAGCCTCTCATCCCAGTATACCACCTCTGCCCCGGCCATGCATTCTTTCAGCGTGTCCCCGAACTGCTTCACAAGCCCGGTATTTTTCCCGGGGGTGCCGTCCATATTGATCGGGTTACCGACTACTAGTCTCGCCGGCTTGTACTGGTCGAGCAGTTTTTTTATCTCATCATATAGTCTTTCATTGTTTTCTACGTATCCCACGGGGCTTGCTATTATGGGTATCTCGTCGCTCACTGCTACGCCCACGCGCTTTAAGCCGAAATCAAAGGCCATTAATCTCATGTATCAGTTCTTCGACCTTAAAAGCTGTGGCAGCTGCTTTAATGCGGTGTCGAGTTTTGCCACGTTTTTGCCGCCTGCCTCCGCAAGGTCCTTCCTTCCTCCTCCGCCTCCCTCGCATATCGCCGCTATTTCCTTTACTATTTTAGATGCGTCAAGCGTGCCTGCCAGGTCGGGCGTGACACCGCACAAAAAGCTCACCCTGTCGTCTTTTATCACGGATATGAACACCACGCCTCTTTTCAGTTTTGACTTGAGCATGTCGGCCAGCTCGCGCGTGACCTTGCTGTCAATGTTGTCGAACTTCAGGTTTACGAGCTTTACCCCGTCTATGTCCTCAGCCGTCGAGATAAAGTTGTCCGCTTCCCTTAATATATTATTTTTGCTTATCTCGCTTATTTTCTTTTCAAGGTTCTTGAAATCATTAAAAAGCTTTACCACCCTGTCCTTCAGGTCGGTAACGTCCCCGAGCTTGAAAAGGTCCTTTAAGTGGCTTATGAAATCCTCGTGCTCCACGGTCAGGTTGTACGCTCCTTCGCCTGTCATTGCCTCTATCCTTCTTATGCCCGCTGCTGTCGATCCCGAGGAAACTATCTTAAAAAGCCCTATCTCGCCGATATTTTTCAAATGCGTGCCTGCGCAGAGCTCCTTTGATATATCGTCAACGCTTATCACCCTGACCTTGTCCCTGTATTTCTCCTCAAACAGCGCCATTGCTCCTGTCTTTTTCGCGTCTTCTACGCTCATGACCTGCACGTTCACGGGCAGGCTTTCCTGCACCCATCTGTTCACAGAGCGCTCTATTTTTTTTATCTCAGGCCCGCTTATTGCGGCAAAGTGCGTGAAGTCAAACCTGAGCCTGTCGGGCCCCACGTATGACCCTGCCTGCTCCACGTGCTGGCCGAGTATGTTGCGCAGCGCAGCCTGCAAAAGGTGTGTGCCTGTGTGGTTCTTCATTATTGCCTTTCTCCTGTCTATATCCACATCTGCCTTTATTGCGTCCTGCTTTGATATTGTGCCTTTTTTTATTTTTGCCTTGTGCAGGAAAATATCCTCTGCCTTTTGCGTATCCAGTACCTCTGCTTTTGCGCTGCTGTTTGAAAATATCCCCCAGTCGCCTGTCTGTCCGCCTGACTCCCCGTAAAACGGCGTCTTATCGAGCACTATATAAACCTCGTCGCCTTCAGCAGCCTCATTTATTTCCTTCGCGTCCTTTAATATCGCCAGCACCCTGCAGCTGTCTTCGCTGAAACTCTCATATCCTGTGAATACTGTCTTTGGGAGCCTGTTTATAAGCTCTTCAGGTATCAGCTTCATCGCCTCTACATTTACGCCCTGCCACGCTTTCTTTGCCTTTTCTCTCTGCTTTTCCATGAATTCATTGAATTTATTCATGTCGAGTTTCAGCCCTGCTTCGGTTAATATCTCTTCTGTGATTTCAACCGGAAACCCGAAAGTATCGTACAGTTTAAAAGCTGTTTCTCCCGGGAATGCGCCGGCGCCCGTATTTTTCAGTTTCTTTATCTCTTCGTCGAGTATTGCTATGCCCTTATCCATCGTTTCCTGGAACTTGTCTTCTTCGGTTTTGATAATCTGGGTTATATACTCTTTGCGCTGGACAAGCTCAGGGTATCCGTCGGCCATGACTTTTACGACCACAGGCACCACCTTATATAAAAATGGTTCTTCAAGCCCGAGCAGCCTCCCGTGCCTTACCGCCCGTCTTATGAGCCTTCTTAACACATATCCCCTGCCTTCGTTTGACGGTAAAATGCCGTCGCCTGTCAGGAAAACGACCGACCTTGCGTGGTCTGCCACGACCCGGATAGAAACGTCTGAACTCTTGCCTATCCTGTATGCTACGCCTGATTTATCCGAAACGTCTTTTATGATCGGCATGAAAAGGTCGGTCTCGAAATTCGAGTAAACCATCTGCGACACTGCAGCAAGCCTCTCCAGGCCCATGCCCGTGTCTATATTTTTCTGTTTCAGTTCCGCGAGTGTGCCGTCTTCTTTCTTGTCAAACTGTGTAAACACAAGGTTCCACACTTCAAGAAACCTGTCGTCATTGTCTTCTATGTCCTTTGCCGTCACTTTCGCGGTTTCGCCGCCCTCCAGATCGAAATATATCTCGGAGCAGTAGCCGCACGGCCCCACAGGACCCATTTCCCAGAAATTCGTCGCCTTGCCCAGCCTGAAAATCCTGTCTTCCGGTATTTTCATCTTGTTTTTCCAGATAGCGAAAGCCTCGTCGTCGTCAAGGTATATGGTGATGTACAGCTTGTCTTTTTGCAGCTTCACTGTTTCGGTCAGGAATTCCCACGCCCACTTTATGGCGTCCTCCTTGAAATAATCGCCGAAGGAAAAATTCCCAAGCATCTCAAAAAACGTTTGGTGCCTGCGTGTCTTTCCCACCTGCTCTATGTCGTTTGTCCTGATGCATTTCTGGGACGACGCGGCCCTTGTGTAAGGAAGCGGCACCTTCCCTAAAAAATAGTCCTTAAAAGGCACCATCCCCGCTACTGTAAAAAGCAGGCTCGGGTCTGCCGGTATAAGCGAGGCGCTGGGACGTATTGTATGCCCGCGCTCCGCGAAAAAGCTTAAAAACATCTTGCGAAGTTCATTGCTGTTCAAGTAAAGTTCCTCCTGAATATTCGTTTAAAATCTTCTCGACCGAGTCGTAGGAAAACCCTCGGGACATGAGGCTCCTGTAAATAAATTTTTTTGCCTCTTCCCCGGTTTTCCCCTTTATTTTATAGAGTTTTTTTTGAATATATTTCCTCGCAAGGTCAAGCTCATTTATATCTTTAAGGTATGGCTCAAAATCATCCTGTTGTATGCCCTTGTCCTTGAGTTTCTTCATTATTATATATTTGCCGGTAGGTTTGTCGTCCGAGAATCTCCTCACGAGCCCTGCTGCAAATTTTCTGTTGTCAATTAAGCCGCTCTCTTTCAGGTGTTTTACTGCTTTTTCTGCGGCTTTATCGCTGTAACCTTTGTTTGCCAGCTTTTCAAAGAGTTCTTTTTCCGAAAAATCCTTTATTTTAATGACTTTTAGCAAGTACTTTATCGCTCTTTCTGCCTCATTTTCCATGAAAATCATTATAATTCAAAAAAACCCAAAAGTCAAAGGTCAAATTCCGCCGGTTTTATCCCGCAAAATAAAAAGAGACGGGTCAAAAACCCGTCTCTTTTTATTTATCAGCTTTGTATTTTTTACTTTTGTTATTCCGAATGCCACACGTCGTTCACGTCGCCGCCGGTTGTGTATCCTCCAATGACCCACATTTCGTTGTTAAATACGACGCTTGAGTGGAACACCCTTGGTGTAAAAGCCGCGGCCGAAGTGACAACGCTCCAGTTCGCGCCGTCCATGGACCCATATAAGTCATTGTCCAAGTTTCCCTGATAGTCGTAGCCGCCTATTACATACATTATATTGTTGAAATAAACCGCGCTGTGCCCGTCCCTCGGCGTGAACGCCGCAGCTTCTGTTCCGAGTGACCAGTTAGCGCCGTCAGGCGAATAAAAAGTGTCGTTAAGGTCGTAATTGTAGCTGTCCACTCCTCCAAAGATCCACATATCGCTTGCCGTGGCTATGCTCGCAGCTCCGTCCCTGGCCACAAAAGCCGCGCCGGCCGTGGCCTCGTTCCACGTCACGCCGTCAGCCGAATACCAGGCATCGTTTAAGACATTGTTGTTCTCATCTGCCCCGCCGATAACCCACATATAATTATTGTATACCACGCTTGTGTGGCTGTATCGCGGCGAAAAAATTACGCCGCTTGTGTTTATTGCCTGAACCCAGTTCACGCCGTCAGGTGAATACCATACGTCATTCAACGGACCTCCACAGTATCCCTGTGCGTCGCAGTCAATATCGATGGACCAGCCGCCGATGACCCACATATAATTATTGTATACCACGCTTGTATGGCTGTCCCTGGGCACAAAAGCCGCATTGGCCGTGGCGGCAAACCAATCCGCGCCATTGTTTGAGTACCAGACGTCGTTATAGTCGCCGTTGCTGTTGTTGATTCCGCCAATGACCCACATTGAATTATTGTAAACTACGCTCGTATGGCTGTCCCTCGGGTCAAAGGCCGCCTGGCCCGTTTCAATCACCCAGTTGCCGCCCGGGTACGGAGTCGGTGTGATTGTAGCAGTCGGAGAAATTGTCGCTGTCGGAGTTATAGTGTATAATAAAGCGGTTGAGGTTGCGGCAATTTGAGAGCCTGAAAGAGTAGGTGTGTTTGACGGTTTGAATGCCGTAGGACCTGATGTACCACTTGATGGCTTACTGCACGAGAACGCTATTAAAGCAAGAATTACCAGTACCAAAATTACTGAAAATAATTTTTTCATACAAGCCTCCAGGAATAAAATATTCGGCAAATTTCTGCCAGTTTTTATATTATGAATCAACTGTGTTATATATTACATACTTTAGACGATTTTTAAAGTGGAAAAGTTTACTGTTTCTGCCGCAATTTCGGCTTTGCTCCGAAGAACAGCCTATTTCATCTGACAAACTGCGGGTTTTGTCAGATGAATGTTGTCTTAAATATGCAAGAAAGTTTATTATTTGTAGTCTATTTTCGTATCAAATATTTGTTTATTCCCATATTTAACAATTTACAAGATATACAACAATAATAGCAGCAGAAGAGTTAAAGGCAATATAATATTACTTTTAAACAACACCCTATAGTCATCCTTCTTCGTTAATTTATGAAATTTCACTCTTTCCCCTTTCTTTTATCTAACCTACTAGTATTTTATCACCCTCACTATTATTGGCAAGATAAAAGAGACAAAAACAAGTATTTCCAGTTTAGATTGACATTAAAAATATGCTGTTATAGAATAACTTTAATAATGATGGTTTTCCGAACCGTTTTTTTTAAGGTCTTGCCGT
>Ga0335078_10000544_pt1 | contig 58055 bp, 50 predicted proteins | sample Lox_Sample_32_FD_206711 | JGI IMG/M metagenome (GOLD analysis project Ga0335078, IMG submission 206711) | Soil microbial communities from Loxahatchee National Wildlife Refuge, Florida, United States - Lox_Sample_3.2 | ecosystem: Environmental > Terrestrial > Soil > Wetlands | place: USA... | reverse complement strand
AAGCGCGTTAGGGACGAAGAAGGCCGAGAAGCAACGTGGGGCCGCATCGTGAACCCGCCGATTCCTCCCGCGGGACCCAATCTTCGCTGCCACCGTGTCACGATCTGGTCGCGAACGGACGTCGCGTCGTGAGCTCGAAAGGGGTTTGGACGTTCAAGTCGTCGAAGCTCAATCGGCAAACGCGGCCGCGTTGTCGTCGACGAAGCGCGCGAACGAGAGCGGCTCTCGACCGAGGACGCGCCGCACGACGTCGGTGACGCCGGAGAGCTTGCCGGCGCGGATCGCGCGGAAAATCGAGAGGTGATAGTCGTACGTCGAGAGTGGCTCGCCGGTCTCGGACCAGCGCGCGAGCTGCTCTTCGTCGGTCAGTGATTCGTACGCGATGGGCTTGCCGATCCGCGCGGCGATGATCGCGACCATCGCACGGTACGTGAGCGCTTCGGGTCCGCTGATCGTGAGCGCGCGGCCGACGTGCTCGCGCGAAATGAGCGCCTCGGTCGCGACGTCCGCGATGTCGACGGGGTGAATGAACGCGACCGTCCCATCGCCCGTGGAAGAGCGCACGACGCCGTCGGTGCGAATCGTGGCGGCCCACGCGAGCGCGTTCGACATGAACCCGCTCGGACGAACGAACGTGAACGGCGCGCCGCTCGCGCGGATCGCCGCTTCGCCGTCGGCGTGCCAGACGCCCGTTCCGACGGACTTCTGCTCCACGTCCATCGTCGAGAGCTTCACGAGGTTCGCGACTCCCGCCTCACGCGCGAGCGCAGCGACCGCCGCGTCGCACGCCGCGAGCCTCGGACCGCTGCTCACGAGAAAGAGCGCCGCGTCTTTCGAGAGCGCCGGCGCGAGCGACGCCGGGTCGGCGAGATCACCGACGACCACCCGAACGCGATCGCCGAACCGCGCGCGCGCCTTCGCTTCGTCCCGCACGAACACGGTGGGTCTCACGCCGCGCGCGACGAGCCGCTCGACCACGAGCCCGCCCACGTTCCCCGTCGCGCCCGTCACGATGAAATCTGTATGTTTACTCATGTTTCATAAAGTATGTCGCAATGACGTCGTGTCAGCTCGCGTTCATTGCAGCTTCTTCTTGCTCGAAGTTGGATGAAAGCTCATATTTTGTGCATGCAAGAGACGCGGCGAACGCCCAAACAGACGCGCGCGCGGGTGACGGTGGATGCGGTGCTCGACGCCGTGGTCCGAATCGTCAAACGCGAAGGCTTCGCGGCGGTCACGACCAACCGCATCGCGGCCGTCGCCGGGGTGAGCATCGGTTCGGTGTATCAGTACTTCCCGAACAAGGCGGCCATCTTCGCCGCGCTCCATGATCGGCACGTGCGCGAGATGAGCCGGCGCATCGACGAGGCGCTCGTCGACCACGCGAGCGCTTCGCTCGAAGACCTCGTGCGCGCGCTCGTCACCGCGATGGTCGACGCGCACGCGCAGGATCCCGAGCTCCACGACGTCCTCACGAACGAGGTCCCCAATCGCGGCGGCCCGCGCGCGTTCCAATCGCGCCTGCGCGACGCGCTACGATTGGCGCTCGCCGCACGCGAGCATCTCAAGCCGCGCCAAATGGAGCGCGCGCTCTTCGTCCTTCCGAACCTCATCGAAGCCTTCGCGCACGGCGTCGCCGCGGATCGCGACGGTCTTTCTCGAACGGCGGCGCGCGAAGAAGCCGTCCGCGCGACGCTCGCGTATCTCCGCGCGTGCCGCTAAGCGCACAAATGCGCGCCGCACCGCGCGATCACCACACACCAGGAACGACGCGGCTCGGGGTCGCACGCGCGTAGTCGCTCCAGCCCGGGAGGTTCTCCGCGAGAAAACGTTCTTCGGCGAAGATGCGACGCGCGAGCAGCACCCAACCGATGGGCACGAAGATCGCGCACCAAAACGATCCGAGGATGAGCGGGATGCCGACGCCCATGAGCGTCGTGCCGGCATAAAATGGGTGGCGAACGATCGCGTAGGGTCCGGTCGTGACGACGCGCTGCGCGGGCTCGACGGCGATGATGCTCGACGTGAACGTATTCGCGCGAAAGACCACGAACACGATCGCGCCGCCGAGCACGAAGAGAAGGACGCCGAAGGCGACGACCGCCGGCGGGACGTGCGACCACCCGAAACGCCGATCGAGACCCGCGACGACGTGCATCGCGGCGCCGAAGACGCGCATCACCGAGAGGATCGCGCGCTGCTCTGGATCGTTCTCGCCCCGCTCGTCTTGAACGAGTCGACGCTCCGCGAGCGCGGGATCGTGACGCAAGAGCCACGCGCCGACGCCCATGAGCCACACGAGCTGCAGACCGAGATAGAGCCACGCTTGCCAGTACGACAGCGTCCACGCGGGCACGAAGAGGAGGACGCCGACGATGACGATGAACTTGGCGTTGTTGACCGCGGCGCGCGTCGCGAGGCTCACCTCGCGACTGACATCGCGGCGCGCGCGGAGTTCCCGCTCCCGGTTCGTTCCCGAGTCGGTCCCCACGTGGAAGGGGAACGTTTGGGAAGCGGCAAAGCCGACTTGATCGAGACGAACGCGTCCAGGATGATGCGAGCGTGTCGAAGACTTTCAAGCTCGTCGGGACCGTGAGCAGCGACAACCCAGCCGCCGTCCGCTCCCCGCTCGAGCGCGTCGTTGGATCGAAGGCGAAGATCAAACCCACCGACGACGGCTTCCACGTCGAGGCGACCATCCATGGTGAGAGCGCCAAGGACTTGAACCGAAAGCTGCTCTCCGAGATGCGCCGTGCGGAAAAAAAGACGCGACTTCGGGCAGAGTGGACCTCGGGCGACGTGACCGAGAAGTTCTTCGACTACGTGCCCAAAGGGACGAAGAAGGCCGAGACGTAACCTCGAGATGAGAGCAGAACCGCGCTCACTGCAGCCGTCGGCGGAACAGCGCGATGGACGCCGAGAGAATCGAGAAGCCGATCGCGGCGAGCGCGCCGAGCTGCGGCGCGAGGTCCGAGAGCGTCGCGCCCTTCAGCAAACACCGACGCATGATCTCGATGAAGTGGCGCATCGGGATCACGACCGTGACGGGCTGGAGCCAGCTCGGCATGCTCGCGATCGGCGTGAGAAAGCCCGAAAGCAGCATCGCGGGGAGCACGAACCCGAACGCGCCGAGCATCGCCTGCTGCTGAGAATCCGAGAGCGTCGCGATGAGGATGCCGATGCCGAGCGTGGAGAACACGTAGAGCATCGCTCCCAAAAAAACGACGCCGAGCGAGCCGTGGATGGGCACGTGAAAGAGCACGTTGCCGAGTACGAGGATCGCGAGCACGTCGATGAGCCCGAAGAAGAGATACGGCAGCACTTTTCCCGTCAACAGCACGGAGGGTCGAATCGGCGTCACGAGGATTTGTTCGAGCGTGCCCGTCTCGCGCTCGCGCGCGAGCCCCATCGCGGTCACGACGGTCGTCACGGCGAGCAGCAGCGTCGCCAGGATGCCGGGCACCATGTAAATCGGCGTCTTGAGCTCGGGGTTGTACAGCACGCGCGGGGTGATCGGTATGGCGAGCGCGGTCCCGGCGCGCAGACTTTCGACGAGCTCGGTCGCGTCTTGCGCGGCGACTTGCGAGCGCGCTGCGTCGGTCGCGTCCACGAGAATTTGCACTTGCGGAGTCTCGCCGTGCGCGAGGCGCTTCTCGTAGTCGCGCGGAACGACGATCGCGATGGACGCGTCGCCCGACTCGAGCTCCGCTTGCGCGGCGTTCGGATCCATCACTTCGTCGCGCTCGTCGAACGTGTCGCCCGCGAAGATCGCCCGCACGAGCCGGCGGCTCGCCACGGTCTGATCCTGATCGCAAACGACCGTGGGGATGTGATCGACGTCGAGGTTCACCGCGTAGCCGAGCAGGACGAGCTGCATGATCGGCGCGAGCACGAGGATGAACACGAGCCGCTTGTCGCGGAGCGTTTGCAGGATCTCCTTGCGCGTGACGTTCGCGAGGCTGCGCAACACGTTGGCCGCGCTCACGACAGCCTCCGCTTGAACTTCGCGATGCCGAGCCCGAGCACGAGCGCCGAAAAAACCGCGAGCGCGACGAGCTGCGGCGCGAGCACGTCGACGCCGTTGCCTTTGAGAAAGACGCCGCGCAGCGCCGTCATGTAATAGCGTCCCGGAAGAAGCGACGACAGAACGCGCAAGATCCACGGCATGTTCGCGATGGGGAACATGAAGCCGGAGAGGAGCGTCGTCGGCAGCATCGTGACGAGCAGCGCGACCTGCACGGACACGAGCTGGCTCTTCGTGATGACGCTCACGGCGAGCCCGATCCCGAGCATCGCGCACAAGAAGAGCGCCGAGGCGCCGAAGAGAAGCGCGAGGGACCCGCGGATCGGCACGTCGAAGAGCCACGAGCCGAGCGTCACGATGAGCAGCGTTTGGAGCATGCCGAGCACCGCGTAGGGGATCAGCTTGCCGAGGATGATCTCGGAGCGGCGCACCGGAGTCGCGAAGAGTTGCTCCATGCTCCCGCGCTCCCACTCGCGCGCGACGGTGAGGCCCGTGAGGAGCGACGAGACCATCGCGAGGATCACGGCGATGACGCCGGGCACGAAGTTGTACGCGGACCGCATCGCCGGGTTGAAGCGAGCGATGAGGGGCGGCGGTTCGGGCGCGGCCGGCGTTAGCGTCTCGAGCGAGCCGACCGCGTCACCCAGCGCGATCGACGCGACGATGCTGTCGCTGCCGTCGACGAGGAGCTGTGCGCTCGTGGGATCGTGGCGCGCGAGATCGCGTTGGTAGTGCGCGGGGATCACGACGACCGCCGTGACGGTCCCGCGGCGCAGGAGAGGCGTCGTCTCGTCCGCGGAGTCGCGCCGCGCGACGACGACGAAGTTCTCGCCCGCGACGAGCTTCTCGACGAGGCGACGCGAAGCTTCGGTGTGATCTTGGTCGACGACGGCGATCGGAATGTGATCGACGTCCATCGAGATGCCGTACCCGAAGAGAAGCAACATGATGACGGGCAGACCGAGCGCCAGATACAGAACGCGCGCGTCGCGGATCATGTGGAGCACTTCCTTGTGCGCGATCGCCTTCGTGCGCCGCAGCGAGCCGCTCACGATGCGCCCGCTCCCCCGACGACGCGCAAGAACACGTCTTCGAGCGTCACGTCGGTCTCGGTGACTCCCGATTGCGCGACGCCGCGCGCATCGAGCACGCGCGCGAGCTCGTCGGCGCCGACTTGCGCGTCGTTCGGACGCACGTGGAGCGCGGCGCCGAAGGGCTCGACGGTCGCGCTGGGGAGCGCCGCGGCGACTTCCTTGGCGCGCGCGCCGCGCACCTCGAACATGCGTCCGGGCGCGAACGTTCGCTTCAAGCCGGTCGGCGTGTCGAGCGCGGCGAGACGACCGTCGACCATCAACCCGACGCGATCGCAATACTCGGCTTCGTCCATGTAGTGCGTCGTGACGAAGATCGTCGAGCCGCCGCGCGCGAGCCGCCGAATGATTCGCCAGAACGTACGTCGCGCCTCGGGATCGACGCCGGCAGTCGGCTCGTCGAGAAAGACCACGCGCGGCATGTGCAAGATCGCGCACGCGAGCGCGAGCCTCTGGCGGAGACCGCCGGGCAGCGAACCGGTGATCTCCGCGCCGAGCGCGCCGAGGCCGAGCTCGCTCGCGACCTCGTCGCGCCGCGCGCGGAACGCCGCGCCGAAGAGTCCGTACGCGCCGCCGAAGAACGCGAGGTTCTCGTGCACGGTGAGATCGAGGTAGAGCGAGAAGCGCTGCGACATGTACCCAATCGCGCGCCGCGCGTCCGCGGGATGGCGCAAGACGTCGACGCCCGCGACCTCCGCTTCGCCGGCAGTCGCCGCGAGCAACCCGCACAGCATTCGGATGGTCGTCGACTTGCCGGCGCCGTTCGCGCCGAGGTAACCGAAGATCTCGCCGGCGCGGACCTCGAACGACACGTCGCGCACGGCGACGAACTTGCCGAACTTGCGCTCGAGACCGCGCACCGAGATGGCGGGCTTCACGCCGCGCTCCTCTCTTCGCGCATGCGCGCGAGAAAGACGTCCTCGAACGACGCCGTCGTCGGTTCGGCGCGCGCGCCCGCGGCCTCGAGGCGCGCGAGCACGCCGCGCTCGTGTCCCTCGCGAACGACGATGCGAAGGCGCGCGCCCGCCGGCGTGTACGCGAGCACCTCGTCGTCGCGCGCGAGCAACTCTTCGAGCGCGTCGCGATCGCCCCGCACGGCGAACACCGGATGTCGAAACGCGACGAGCAGCTCGTTCGGCGCGCCTTCGACGAGCAGCGCCCCACCATGCAGCATCCCCGCGCGGTGACAACGCGCGGCCTCGTCCATGTACGGCGTCGCGATCACGATCGCCATGCCTTCGGCGAGAAACTCGTGCAGGAGATCCCAGAGCTCGCGTCGACTCACCGGATCCACGCCCGTCGTCGGCTCGTCGAGCAAGAGAACCTTCGGCTCGTGGAGCAGGGCGCACGCGAGCGCGAGCTTCTTGTACATTCCCCCCGACAGCGTCTGCACACGTCGATCGCGAAACGCGGCGAGCCGCGTGAGCGCGAGGAGCCGATCGCGCCGCGCGCGGAACGTGTCGCGCGACAGCCCGTACATCTCGCGAAAGAACGCGAGGTTCTCGGCCACCGAGAGATCGCCGTACAAGCTGTACTGCTGCGGCATGTACCCGAGCACTTCGCGGCTGCCGCTGCGCGCGTCGAACGGATCGCGGCCGAGGAGCCGCACCGATCCTTGGGCGTCGAGGAGCCCCGCGAGAATGCGCAGCGTCGTCGTCTTGCCCGCGCCGTCCGGTCCGATCAGCCCGTAAATCTCGCCTGCCTCGACGCGCAACGACAAGCCGTCGACGGCCGCGCGATCTCCAAAGCGCCGTTGCAGCGCGGTCGCCTCGATCGCGACCGACGTCATCGCATCCCCACCGCGCGTTGCGACGACGCAGCGAGCGGTTCGATCGTGACCTCGACGGGCATGCCCTCGCGGAGCCGGAGGTCCGCGTTCGGAATGCGCACCTCCACCTCGTAGACGAGTCGCTCGCGGTCGGCACGCGTCTGCACGTTGCGCGGCGTGAACTCGGCGCGCGGCGAGACGTAGAAGATGGTGCCTTCGAACGTCTTGCCCGGATACGCGTCCGCGACGACGCGCACCGCGCGCCCCGGCGCAGCGGACGCGAGCTCGTCGTTCGGCAAGTAGAAGCGCGTTCGCGCCTCGCGCACGTCGCTGATCGTGAGGATGATCGTGCCCGGCAGCACCGCCTCGCCCGGTTCGTGCACGCGCGTCGCGACCATCCCTCCGCGCGGCGCGACGAGCGTGCACTCGCGCACGGACTCCTCGGCTTGTGCGACGGTCGCGCGCGCCGCGTCGACGCGGTGCTGCGCCGCGCTCGATTGCGCTTCGCTGACTTCGCGTGCGCTCCGCTGCGCGCCGGCTTGCGAGCTCGACGCGCCCGTCGTCGCCCGTTGCGCGCTGATCTGCGCGAGCAGCGCGTCGTCACGCGCGATCGCCGCGTCGAGCTCCGACTGCGAGAGCGCGCCGCTCGCTACGAGCCGGCGCGTTCGATCGAGCTCGAGCTTCGCCAGTCGCTCCTGCGCCTCGAGGACGTCGATTTGCGCGTGCGCTGCGGTGACGCTCTCGACGGCCGCGCTCGCCACGTGCGAAGCGCTCGCGACGCCCGCGTTCGAAGCGTCGAGCGACGCCGTCGCGGCAGACAGATCCGCGCGCGCTTGCTCGAGGCTCGCGTTCGCCGTCGTGCAGTCGAGCTCGACGAGAGGTTGACCTTGCACGACCTCGTCGCCCTCACGAACGAGCACCTTCGTGATGCGCGTCGCGAGCCGACTCGTGACGTCGACGTCGACTCCCTCGATGACGCCCGTTCCGCCGGGAGGCCCCGCGACCGAACGCAGCTGAACCACGCGCACCGCCAGCGCGATCACGAGCACGACCGAAAGGATTCCGAGAAAGACGAGTGCCTTCTTCACGCAGAGCACCTCCGGAGCAAGAGCGATGCCTCGCGCGCGAAGCGACATACCGTGCTCGGCGTGCCTTGAAACCGGCGCGAAAAGCGCAAGCGGCGCGCCGCACGTGCGCTGACGAGCACGAGGATCGACTTCGCTTGCGTGGTGGAGTGCGCACGAAATTCGTGCGATCTGCACCTTTAGGTGCATCGACTGCGGCCTCGAACCGTGGTTCCGTCGGGCTATGCGCCCACTGACCGGATTGGTCACGACGGTGGGTACGCGGTCGTGTGTGATTCCCATCGAGCACGTCGTCGAGACGATGCGACCGCTCCCGATCGAAGGCATCGCGAACGCGCCGTCATTCGTGCTCGGCATCGCGATCGTTCGTGGCGAGCCCGTGGTCGTGATGGACGCGTCGGCGCTCCTCGGCGCCGCGCGGAGCGCGCCGCCGTCGCGCTTCGTCACGATGCGCGTGGAGGATCGAACGATCGCGCTCGCGGTCGACGCCGTGTCCGGTGTCGCGACGCTCGATGCGCGATTCGAGTCGCTTCCCGCTCTGTTGCGCGCGGCGGACGTCATCGACGCGATCGCGCCGCTCGACGAACGATTGCTCGTCGTGCTTCGCGCCGCGCGCGTGGTCGAGGCCGCGCCGTCATGAGGATCGCACGGGGGGAGGCCGAACGCTTTCGGCGGACGATCGCGGCGCGCCTCGGGTTGCACTTCGACGACGGAAAGCTCGACGATCTCGCGGATCTTCTCCGCGCGCGCATCGACGCGACGGGCGCGAGCGGCACCGACGAGTACACGCGCCGCCTCGACGCGAACGAAGTCGCCACGCTCGCCGAGCGTCTCACGGTCGGCGAGACGTACTTCTTTCGTTACCGCGAGCAGTTCGACGCGTTCGAGGGCGCGCTCGCCGCGTTCGGAACGCGCTCGCTTCGAATCCTCTCGGCCGGCTGCGCGACGGGCGACGAGCCCTACTCGCTCGCGATCGCGATCTTCGAGCGCGCGCCCACGCTCGCTGCACGCACGGAGATCGTCGCGTTCGACGTGAACCCCGCGGCGGTCGCGAAGGCGCGCACCGCGCGGTACGCGCCGTGGGCGCTTCGCGAGGTGAGCGACGAGATTCGCGCGCGCTATTTCGCGCGCGATGGCAGCTCGTACAAGGTCGCGCCCGAGGTGCGCGCGATGGTCCGCTTCGAACGCCGCAACTTGATCGACGACGACGCGGCGTTCTTCGCGGACGACGTCTTCGACGTCGTCTTCTGCCGGAACGTCATCATGTATTTCGACGCGGAGACGATGCGCACGGTGATGCAGCGCGTCTCGCGCGCGCTTCGACCCGGCGGGCTCTTGTTCCTCGGCCACGCGGAGACGCTGCGCGGGATCTCCAACGACTTCCACTTGCGCCACGCGCACGAGACGTTCTTCTACGAGCGCAAGAGCGAGCGCACCGCGCTCGCTGCGATCGATCCCGTGCGGCCGCGCGACGCGAGCGCGGAGATCGCTCGCACCATCGCGTTCGACGACGCGTCGTGGGTCGACGTGATTCGGCGCGCGTCGGAGCGCGTCGCGCACTTGTCGGCGGAGCGGCAGGTCCCCGCGCGCGCTGCGATCGCGCCGCGCGTCGAGCGCGCGAAGGTGCTCGACATGGTGCGCGCGGAGCGCTTCGGCGACGCGCTCGCGATGCTCGGCGCGAGCGACGCGGATCTCGAGTCGAAGCTCCTTCGCGCCGTGCTCCTCACGAATCAAGGCGAGCTCGCGCGCGCGGAGACGCTGTGCGGCGAGATTCTCGCGAGCGACGATCTCCACGCAGGCGCGCATTACGTCAAAGCGCTTTGTCGCGAGCACGCGAGCGATCGCGACGGAGCGCTCGAGCACGATCGCATGGCGACGTATCTCGAGCCGACGTTCGCGATGCCGCACTTGCACGTCGGAATCCTCGAGCGGCGCGCCGGGAACCTCGAGCGCGCGCGCGCCGCGCTCGTGCGCGCCCTCGAGCTGATCCCCGCGGAAGACCCGTCGCGCATCCTTCTCTTCGGCGGAGGGTTCAGTCGCGAGGCGCTCGGCGCGCTCTGTCGAAACGAAATGCGCCGGTGCGGAGGCTCGCCGTGAACCGGCGCGACGTCGCAGAGCGCGCCGCGGACATGCGCCGTGCGTTCGACGCCACCTTCGCGCGCGCGCCGGAGACTTCGAGCGCGCGCACGGAGGATTTTCTCCTCGTGCACGTCGCGGGCGATCCGTTCGCGATGCGCGTGGCGGACTTCGCGCGCGTCGCGGGCGCACCGAAGATCGTCGCCGTGCCGAGCCGGAGCGCCACCGTGATCGGCGTCGCGTCCATGCGCGGCGCGATCGTGTCCGTGCACTCGCTCGCGCGTTTGCTCGGTTACGACGCGCCGCTCGACGGCGCGAGGTGGATCGCGCTCGCGCGCGCCGCGGACACGATCGGCTTCGCGTTCGCGGCGCTCGATCGCTTCGCGCGCGTGGAGTCGACCGAAGAGCGCGTTCTCGTCACGGACGGTGTCGCTCGACCCATCGTCGACGTCGCCGCGCTCGTCGCGAAAATCAAGGCATACGAAAAGACAAGGAGAGAAGCGTGATGGGGAATGCTTGGACGTTCGGACGGAAGATCGCGCTCGGCTTCGCGCTGTCCGTGCTGGTGCTGGTCGTCGTCGGCTACGTGTCGTACCGCAGCGACGACGTGCTCATCGACAACAACCACGCGGTCACGCACTCGCACCGCGTGCTGGAGAGCCTCGAGCGCTTGCTCTCGTTGATGAAGGACGCGGAGACGGGGCAGCGCGGGTTTCTCCTCACGGGAGAGGAGGCTTACCTCGAGCCGTACACGAGCTCGCTCGATCCAATCCACGCGACGCAAGCGGATGCCCGCACGCTCGTCGTCGACGACGCGCGGCAGCTCGATCGGCTCGATCGCATCAAGCCGCTCGTCGATGCGAAGCTCGCCGAGCTGCGGCGCACGATCGAAGAGCGCCGCGCGCGCGGCTTCGACGCGGCGCTCACGATCGTCAAGACGAACGAGGGAAAGAAGGCGATGGACGACGTGCGCGCGCTCGTCGCCGACATGGAGCGTGACGAGCGAGCGCGCTTGGATCAAAACAACGCGACGGCGGAGGCGAGCGCGGCGGCCGCGAAGACGACGATCCTCGCGGGCGTCGCGGTGGCCCTGCTCATCGTGATCGTCGCAGCGTACGTCATCACGAGCTCGCTCAACAAACAGCTCGGCGACGCGACGAACAGCATTCGGAGCTCCGCCTCCGAGCTCCAAGCGGCCGCGACGCAACAGGCGTCCGGCGCGCGCGAGCAATCGTCGGCGGCGAACGAAGTGTCGACGACGATTCGCGAGCTCCTCTCGACGTCGAAGCAAATCGCCGAGAGCTCGCAGCGCGTGTCGCGCATCGCGGAGGACACGGCGGGCGGCGCGCGCGTCGGAGACGAAGCGGTCACGCGCGCGCAAGATTCGATGAGCGCGATCAAGAGACAGGTCGACGCGATCGTCGGTCACATGCTCGACCTCGGGAAAAAATCGCAGCAGGCGGGGAGCATCCTCGAGATCATCAACGAGCTCGCCGAGCAGACGAACATCCTCGCGATCAACGCGACCATCGAAGCGGCGGGCGCGGGCGAAGCGGGCAAACGCTTCGGCATCGTCGCGGACGAGATTCGCAAGCTCGCCGATCGCGTCGGCGGGTCGACGAAGGAGATCCGCTCGCTCGTCGAGGACATGCGCGCCGCGGTGAACACGACCGTCATGGCGACCGAGAGCGGCGTGAAGGCCGTGGACTCCGGCGCGCGGCAGTTCTCGGACGTGACCGCGTCGTTCACGAAGATCGCCGGGCTCGTCGGGACGACGTCCGAGGCGGCGCGAGAGATCGAGCTCAGCACGAAGCAACAAGCGAGCGCGGTGGAGCAGGTGAACGTCGCGATTTCGAACGTCGCGCAGGCGACGAAAGAGTCCGAAGCGAGCTCCACGCAGGTGCTCCAAACGGCGACGACGCTCTCGCAGCTCTCGAGCGCGCTCCTCGCGCTCGTTCAAACCGAAGCGCACTGATGGCGAAGGACCCTTACAAATATTTTCGAATCGAAGCGCGCGAGCTCCTCGACGGGCTCAAGCAAGGCGCGCTCGATCTCGAGAAGGGTCACTCGAGCAAGGAGGCCGTCGCGCGCATCTTGAGGCTCGCTCATACGCTCAAGGGCGCGGCGCGCGTCGTGAAGCTTCAGGCGCTCGCCGACATGGCTCACGCCGTCGAGGATCTCCTCGAGCCGCATCGCGAGGGCGAAGTGATCGTCGTGCCGCGCGAGCGCGTCGACGCGCTGTTGCGCCTGCTCGATGCGATGGATGAAGCGCTCGCGGCGATCGAGACGCGACCCGCCGGGCCCGCCGCGCCCGCCGAGGCCGCGCCCGAAGTCGTCGAGACGGTGCGCGTCGAAGTGGAAGAAATGGACGCGCTGCTCGAGAGCGTCGCGGAGGCGCACGTTCAGATCGGCGCGCTGCGACGCACGGCCGCGACCATCGAGCGCGCGCATCGCGTCGCGGCGCTCGTCGTCGATCAAATGGAGCGCGCGCGCGCCGAGGTCGCGCCGGCGCAGCGCGGCGCGCTCGGTCAGCTTCGTGCGGATCTCGCGCGCGCGTCGAGCGACGTCGAGCGTTCGATCGAAGCCGTCTCCGCCGAGCTCGCGCAGGTGCGCGACGCCGCCAACCGACTGCGTCTCACGCCCGTCGGCGCGGTCTTTGCGACGGTCGAGCGCGCCGCGCGCGACGCCGCGCAAGCGCTCGGCAAACGCATCGAAGTGAAGGCGCTCGGATCCTCGACGCGCATCGACTCCCACGTGCTCGTCGCGATCTCCGCGGCCCTCCTTCACATCGCGCGCAACGCGGTCGCGCACGGGATCGAGAGCTCGAGCGAGCGCGTCGCGGCGGGAAAACCCGCGAACGGCGCGATCGAGCTGCGCGCCGTGCGCCTCGGCGATCGAGTCGCGTTCACGTGTCGCGACGACGGACGCGGCGTCGACGCGGACGTCCTGCGAAGCGCGACGCGCGAACGCGGCGGCGATGCATCCAGCGATCTCTTCCAGCTGATGCTCGACGGCGCTTCGCACGAGCGTCGCCACGGCGCGGCGCAGTCGGTGACGCACCTCTCGGGACGCGGCATCGGTCTCGACGTCGTCCGCGAGACGCTCGCGCGTCTGCGCGGCGAAGTTCGCGTGACGAGCGTGCCGCGCGTCGGGACGACCTTCGAGCTCCGCGTGCCAGTGTCGATGTCGTCGCGCGTTTCGCTGCTCGTGCGCGCCGGCGCGGTCACCGGATCGATTCCGCTCGACGACGTGAAGCAAACGACGCGCGTCCTCGATCGCGACATCGCGCGCGAAGCGACGGGTGACTCGGTCGTCTTCGAGGGCGACGCGATCCCGTTCGCTCCGCTCGCGAGCTTGCTCGGAGGTCGCGACGCGAGCGCGCGGCGCGACGCGTGGCCCGTCATCGTGCTCGAGTCGGACGGAAAGCGTGCCGCGATCGGCGTCGATCGATTCCTCGGGACGGCCGACGTCGTCGCGCGCCGTCTCCCGAGCGACGTCGAAGCCGACGCGATCGTCGCGGGCACATCGCTCGACGTCGAAGGAAATCCGGAGATCGTCTTCGACGCGGGCGGCCTCGTCGAGAGCGCGCGCAGCGGTCGCACGATGCTCGCACGCGATGCGAGAGCGCGTCCGCCCATCCTCGTCATCGACGACTCGCTCACGACGCGCATGCTCGAGCAGAGCATCCTCGAGTCCGCGGGTTACGAAGTCGAGCTCGCGACGTCCGGCGAAGAAGGGATGCAGAAGGCGAAGGCGAAGCGCTATGGCGTGTTCGTCGTGGACGTCGAGATGCCGGGGATGGACGGGTTCGAGTTCGTGACGCGCACGCGCGCCGATCCGGTCCTTCGCGAAGTGCCCGCGATCCTCGTGACGTCGCGCAACCACGAGAGCGACGTCGCGCGCGGTCGCGCGGCCGGCGCGCACGCGTACATCGTGAAGGGCGAGTTCGATCAGGCGTTCCTCCTCGACACGATCCGGGAGCTCGTCGGATGAAGACGCGCGTGCTCGTCGTCGAAGACTCGATCACGATCCGCAGTCGGATCGTCGAAGTGCTCGCGGGCGATCCGAGCCTCGAGATCGTCGGCGAGTGCGGCGACGGCAAGACGGCGATCGAAATGTGCGCGTCGCTCCGTCCCGACGTGATCACGCTCGACATGATGCTGCCCGTGATGACGGGCCTCGCGGCGACGGAGTACATCATGGCGCATCACCCGACGCCGATTCTGATCGTGTCGGCGTCGACCAACCGCGGCGAGCTCTTTCGAACGTACGAAGCGCTCGCGGCCGGCGCGGTCGACGTGCTCGAGAAACCTCTCGGCGACGCGAGCGACGACGCGTGGGAACGCAAGCTCGTCTCCACGGTGAAGCTCGTCTCGCGCATCAAAGTGATCACGCACGTGCGCGCGAAGATGGGCACGAAGCACGCGGCGTTCGTCACGCCGAGCGGACAATTCCGCGCGGTGGCGATCGGCGTTTCCACGGGAGGACCCAGCGCGCTGCACGAGATCTTCTCCGCGCTCCCCAAGGATTTTCCGATCCCGGTCCTGTTCGTGATTCACATCGCGGAGCCCTTCGGTCACGCGTTCGCCGAGTGGCTCGACGGACAAGTCGCGCTGCCGGTCTCGATCGCGCGCGACGGCGACGCGCTCCCTTCGAGCGGACGAATCGTGATGGCGCCGCCCGATCGTCACCTCGTCGTGCGCGGCGGGCGCCTGCGGCTCACCGACGATCCCGAGCGTCACTCGTGCAAGCCGTCCATCGACACGCTCTTCGAATCGTGCGCGGCGGAGCTCGGCTCGTCGGCGATCGGCTGCTTGCTCACCGGGATGGGCAAGGACGGAGCCGGCGGGCTCCTCGCGATGCGACGCGCGGGCGCGCACACGATCGCGCAAGACGAGGCGACGTCGGTGGTGTTCGGGATGCCGCGCGAAGCGATCGCGCTCGGCGGCGCGACGCGCGTGCTGCCGCTCGGCGACGTCGCGAGCGCGCTGACTGCGCTCGTGACGAGAGGTGCGCGATGACGCGCGTGCTCGTCGTCGACGACAGCCTGACCGTGCGCATGGATCTGAAGGAGGCGTTCGACGCGGCGGGCTTCGACGCGTCGCTCGCGTCGTCCATCGCCGACGCGCGCGCCGCGATCGCGAACGAAGATTACGCGCTCGTCGTGCTCGACGTCGTCTTGCCCGACGGCGACGGCATCGCGTTGCTCGCCGAGCTCAAACGACGCTCGCAAGCACCGGTGATACTCCTCTCGACGGAAGCGGAGGTCCGCGATCGCGTGCGCGGTTTGAAGACCGGCGCGAACGAGTACGTCGGCAAGCCGTACGACGCGACGTACGTGGTCGCGCGCGCAAAAGAGCTCGTGCGGGCGAACGCGCGGCGATCGGGCGCGCCGCGCAACACGGTGCTCGTCATCGACGACAGCGCGACGTTCCGCGAAGAGCTCAAGTCGCACCTCGCGCTCGCTGGTTACGACGTCGCGACGGCGCAGAACGGGCTCGAAGGGTTGCGCGTCGCGGCCGACGTGCGCCCGAGCGCGATCGTGGTCGACGGCGTGATGCCGGACATCGACGGCGCGACGGTGGTCCGACGATTGCGCCTCGACGCCGTGCTCCGCCGGACGCCGTGCATCCTGCTCACGGCGTCGCAAGATCGCGCAGAGGAGCTCCGCGCGCTCGACTCGGGAGCCGATGCGTTCGTGCGCAAGGACGAAGAGATCGACGTCATCCTCGCGCGCCTCGCGGCGATCGTGCGCAACGCGCAGCAAGGGCACGACGAGTCGGGTCCGAGCGTGCTCGGTCCGAAGAAGATCCTCGCCGTCGACGACAGCGTGACCTACTTGCAGGAGCTCGCCGCGCGCCTCGCGCAGGAGGGGTACGACGTCGCGCTCGCGCGTTCCGGCGAGGAGGCGATCGAGGTGCTCGCGGTGCAACAAGTCGATGGCATCCTGCTCGACGTGATCATGCCGGGGCTCTCCGGCTACGCGACGTGCGAGCGCATCAAGTCGTCTCCCGCGCTCCGCGAGATCCCGCTCATCATGCTCACCGCGCGCGAGGATCGCTCCGCCATGCTCGAAGGGATGAACGCGGGCGCCGACGACTACATCGCGAAGTCCGCCGACTTCGACGTGCTCTGCGCGCGCCTCCGCGCGCAGCTGCGACGCAAGCAATTCGAGGACGAGAGCCGCCGCGTCCGCGACAGGCTCTTGCAGAGCGAGATCGAGGCCGCCGAGGCGCGCGCCGCGCGCGATCTCGCCGAGGCGCGCGCCGTCCTGCTGCGCGATCTCGAACGGAAGAACGCGGAGCTCGCCGCCGCGACGCGCGAGCTCGAAGCGTTCAGCTATTCGGTCTCGCACGATCTCCGCGCGCCGCTCCGCGCCATCGACGGCTTCGCGCGCGCGCTCGCCGAAGATCACGCCGAGCACCTCGATCACGACGCGCAGCGCGTGATCGCCATCATCCAGAAGAACACGCGCAAGATGTCGGCGCTCATCGACGATCTCCTCGACTTCGCGCGCGTCGCGCGGCAAGCCGCGAAGGTGGTGCGCGTGGACATGAGCGAGCTCGCGCGCGAGGTGTCGACGGAGGTGATCGACGAGTCGCGCGCGATCCAATTGGACGTCGCCGAGCTCCCCGCCGCCAACGGCGACGCCGCGCTCCTCCGGCAGGTGTGGACGAACTTGCTCAGCAACGCCGTGAAGTACACGCGCACACGCGAGCGCGCGGTGATCACCGTGACGGGCGAAGCGCGCGGCGACGACGTCGTCTACACGGTGCGCGACAACGGCGTCGGCTTCGACGAGCGATACGCGCACAAGCTCTTCGCCGTGTTCCAGCGTCTGCACGCGGACAGCGAGTTCGAGGGTACCGGCGTCGGGCTCGCGCTCGCCGCGCGCATCGTGCAGCGACACGGAGGATCGATCCACGCGACGAGCACGCTCGGCGAAGGCGCGACGTTCACGTTCACGCTCCCCCGAGATTCAAGGCTGAAGGAAATCGAACGATGAAACCCCATTTGCGCGTTCTCCTCGTGGAGGACTCCGACGAGGACGCCGAGCTCGTGATGCGCGAGCTCCGTCGCGGATTCGACCTCGCGGTGCACCGCGTGCAGACGCACGAAGACATGAGCGCTGCGCTCGACTCGAAGACGTTCGACATCATCGTCTCCGACTATTCGATGCCGCGTTTCAGCGGGCCCGCGGCGTTCTCCGTTCTCAAGGCGAAGGCGCTCGACATCCCGTTCATCATCGCGTCGGGCACGATCGGCGAGGAGGTCGCGATCGCCGCGATGAAGCTCGGCGTGCAGGACTATCTGCTCAAGGACAAGCTCGGCCGGCTCGTGCCCGCGATCGAGCGCGAGCTGCGCGAGGCGGAGAGCCGCCGCGCGCGTCGTCGCGCGGAAGACGATCTGCGAGCGTCGGAGTCGCGCTTCCGCGACTTGTTCGAGGCCGCACCCGACGCGATCGTGGTGATCGTCGACGGGGTCGTGCGCATGGCGAACGGCGCCGCGAAGCGGCTCTTCGCGTACGACACGCTCGAAGGCGTCGCGTTCTCCGAGCTCGTCACGAAGGACGAGTCGTCCGGCGTGCGCAAGAACGGGACGACCGTGTCGATCGAGGTCGCTCGCGCGTCGTCGATGATCGGCGGAGAGCCCGCGTCGCTCGTCATCCTGCGCGACACCACCGAGCGCGTGACGCTCGAGACGCGCGTTCGCCAGAAACAAAAGCTCGAAGCGATCGGCAGCCTCGCTGGCGGCATCGCGCACGACTTCAACAACATCATGTCCGTCATCTTGAGCTTCAGCTCGCTCATCTCGAGCAGCCTCAAGGAAGGCGATCCGATGCTCGAGGACATGAAGGAGATCCACAAAGCGGCGCTCCGCGCGACGGATCTCACGCGGCAGCTCCTCGCATTCGCGCGCAAACAAGTCCTCCAGCCGCAGCCGCTCAACGTCAACGACGCGCTCACCACGACGAAGACGATGTTCCAGCGCATCCTCGGCGAAGACATCGAGCTCACGCTGCACCTCGCGAACGACCTCGGCACCACGCTCCTCGATCCGAGCCAGCTCGAACAAGTCGTGATGAACCTCGTCATCAACGCGCGCGACGCGATGCCCTCGGGTGGCAAGCTCACGATCGAGACGTCGAACGTCGAGCTCGATCACGCGTACGCCGAGCAACACACGGGCGTGACTCCAGGGCCCTACGTCATGCTCGCGATCACCGACACGGGCATCGGCATGGACGCGGAGACGCAGGCGCACGTGTTCGAGCCGTTCTTCACGACGAAAGAAGTCGGCAGGGGCACGGGGCTCGGGCTCGCGACGGTGTTCGGCGTCGTGAAGCAGAGCAACGGACACATCTGGCTTTACAGCGAGGTCGGCAAAGGCACGACGTTCAAGGTCTACTTTCCGCGGTCGGATCGGCTCGCGGCCGCGCCGTCGACGTCTCCACCGCCGACGAGGCGCGGCACCGAGACGATCCTCATCACCGAAGACGACGACGCGTTGCGCAGCGTCGCCACCACGATCCTCCGCTTGCACGGCTACCACGTGCTCGCCGCGCGCAACGGCGGCGAAGCGCTCCTCATCTGCGAGCAGCACCCTGCGACGATCCACTTGCTCGTCACCGACGTCGTCATGCCGCGCATGAGCGGACGACAAGTCGCCGATCGCCTCACGGCGATCCGCCCGGAGATGAAGGTGCTGTACATGTCGGGCTACACCGACACGGCCATCGTGCACCACGGCGTCCTCGACTCGGGCGTGGCGTTCTTGCAGAAACCGATCACGCCCGAATCGCTCGCTCGCAAAGTGCGCGAGGTGCTCGACGCGTGAACGGCCGTTCGTTAGACGCGCGCGATATTCCGACTCGGATAGCGCTGTATTTTACTCTCGGGCCAAAAACGCCGTATTCTGTGAAAATGGACGACGTGCCGATCCTCGATCGTCGGTATCGCTTGCAGAGGGCGATCGCGCGCGTGACGAACGGCGGGAACGTCTTCGCCGCCGAGCACGTCCACACGCGACGCACGTGCGCGGTGAAGCTCCTCGACCGCGACGTGCGGCCGATCGTGCGCAAACGCGCGATGCGCGAGATGGACGCGCTCGCGCGCGTGCAGGGTCCCGGCATCGTCGAGTTCCGCGACGCGGGCGAGGTCGGCGATCAGCTCTTCATCGTGATGGAGTTCCTCGAAGGTCGAACGCTCGGCGGGCTTCTCGCGGCGCGCGGTCGATTCGAGATCGGCGACGCGATCGATCTGTGCTCGCGCATCGCGCAAGTGCTCGCACGGTGCCACGCGCTCGGAGTCGTTCATCGCGACGTGAAGCCGCTGAACGTGCAGGTGAGCCCGACGAACGAGGTCCACGTGCTCGACTTCGGGATCGCCAAGGTCGCCGATCCCGCCGCGCCCGCCGAGAAGCTCACGCAAGAAAACGCGTTGCTCGGAACGCCCGCGTACATGGCGCCCGAAGCGCTGCTCGCGTCGCCCGACGTCGATCATCGCGTCGATCAGTACGCGCTCGGCGTCACGATGTTCGAGTGTCTCACGGGCGTGGTTCCGTTCGACGGGACGGTCGCGGAGATCGCGAAGGCGATGCGCGGCGCGCCCGTGCCGTCGGTGCGCGCGCTGCGCGCGGAGGTGCCCGAGGCGCTCGACGCGTGGATCTCGCGCGCGTTGCGACGCGATCCGAGCGAGCGATTCGCCGACATGCGCGAGATGCACGCCACGCTCCGCGCGCTCGCGACGCGCGCGGACGGCGCGTTCGTCGACGGCGCCTCCGAGCCGCGCATCCAACCGACCATCGCGGACTCGCCGCGCGCGAAGCGCCCCGAATCGCGTCGCCGGTATCCGCGCGCGCAGTACGCGTCGCTCGCGCGCGTTCATCGCGAGGGCGAAAATCTCGACGGACGCATCGAAGAAATCTCGGAGAGCGGTTGTCAGTTCCTCGGCGAGCGCGCGCCGAACAGCGGCGAGACGGTCACGATGCGCTTCGCGCTGCCGATCTCGGGACGCATCATCGAGCTCGGCGCGATCTGTCGTTGGGCGCGCGCGACGCGCGTCGCGATGGCCGCCGGCTTCGAGTTCAAGCTCGTTCCGAGCGACGCGCTCGCCGAGATTCGGAAGTACGTGCACTTCATGCGAGGCGACGATGCCGGCTGAGAGACCGCTCGACGAACCGGGCGGCTGCGTTCTCTTGGCCGACGACGAGGACGCGCTGCGGCGCGCGCTCGGCCGACAGCTGCGCAACCGAGGGTACGCCGTCGTCGAAGCGAGCACGGGCAAGCAAGCGATCGCGATGCTCGACGAAGCGCTCGTCGACGTCGTCGTCTGCGACATCAACATGCCCGAGATGGACGGCATGACGCTGCTCAAGTTGATCCGCGAGCGCGACGCGGAGCTGCCCGTCGTGCTCCTCACCGGGTCGCCGGACGTGGCGACCGCGGTGAAAGCCGTCGGGTATGGTGCGTTCGAGTATTTGACGAAGCCCGACGACTTGAGCCGGTTGGGAGACAGCGTCGCGCGCGCCGTGACGCAACGTCGAGCCTCCACCGTGCGACGCCGATTGCTCGAGAGCGCGCAGGCGAGCACGGAGCGCCGCGTGCGCCACACCGGACCCATCGCGACGGGCGCGCTGGTCGACGGGCGCTACCGCATCGGCAAGCTCCTCGGCATCGGCGGGATGGGCACCGTGTACGAAGCGCGCCGCGAGGACCTCGCGGGCATGCCCGTCGCGGTCAAGGTGCTGCACCCTCGGCTCGAAGCGCGCTCCGATCAGCTCCGCCGCTTTCGGCGCGAGGCAGAGGTGGTCGCGAAGATCAACCACGCGAACATCGTGAAGATCATCGACTTCATTTCGGCCGACGATGGTCCGCACTGTCTCGTGATGGAGCTTCTCGATGGCGAGACGCTCGCCTCCGCGATCGCGCACGATGGAGCGTTCACCGAGCAGCGCGTGGCGTTCATCGCGGTGCAGGTGCTCGCCGCGCTCGAAGCCGCGCACGGTGTCAACGTGCTGCACCGCGATCTGAAGCCCGAGAACATCTTCCTCACGAACATTTCGGGCGTGGCGGACGTGGTGAAGCTGCTCGATTTCGGCGTGGCGAAGCTCACCGTGAGCGACGAGGAGTCGCGCCTCACGGAGACGGGCATCATCCTCGGAACGCCCGCGTACATGGCGCCGGAGTACGCGCGCGGCGAAGGCACGAGCTCGAGCGGCGATCTCTACGCGCTCGGTTGCGTGATGTACGAGGCGCTCACGGGCAAACAACCTTTCGCCGCGGCGAACTACAACGCGCTCCTCTTCGCGATCCAAGAGAAGACGCCGCAACCCGTCCGCGAGCTTCGCGCCGACGTCTCCGCGGAGCTCGCCGCGATCATCGAGCGCGCAATGTCGAAGAACGCGAGCGAGCGCTTCGCGTCCGCGAAAGAGATGGCGAGCGCGCTCAAGCCTTGGACGACGTGGGAGCCGCCGCGCGACAGCTCGCGCAAGGCGATCGCGACCGCTCCGACGGAGGAGTCACAACCGGTCCGTTCGCGATCGTGACGGCGTTTCGGGGCGAGCGCGACGACCCATTTCACACGTCCCCGCGTATCTCGGCGCGCGTCGGATGGTTGGCGCCGTCGTCGCTCGGACACACGTACATCGTCCCGTGCGCGGCGTCGTTCGTCGCGTTCTCGACGATGACGTGCGTTGCGCCGTGATCCGCTGCTTTGCGCCGGAGCGCCGTGATCAACTCGTCCGGCGTACCCGTTTCGCCGTCGATCGCGACATCGCCGATTCCGCGGCAGTTCGTGACGTCGGGGGCGCGTGCCAGTTGTGCTTCCGAAGCCGACGTCGCACACGCCATGACACCCAACAAGAGCAGAGGTCGCGCGTTCATGGACGTCGAGTGGTGCATGCGACGTACCAATCGCGCGTCGCAGATCGGTTGCCTCGATCGTTGAGCACTTCGGGATTTTTTCCGTCGCACGCGCGGTCGCTTCACGACCGCGTACGCATTTGCCTTGGCGTTCCTGACACTTCGCGCGCTGCGCGCCGACGGAAATTGGTCGAGCGTTCGACGGAAAATTTCCAGACGCGGCGCTCGCGTTCAAGGACGCGAGCTTCTCTCGCTGCACGAGGGCGTGCGCTCGGCCAGCGGATCGCTCGCGTCGGGCGGAGGACATGACTCACTGCCGTTGGCGATCACGTCGTGATTGCCCTGAGGGCGCGTTGGTCGTTGGATCGACGGCGCGTTCGCAAAGCCTGCTTGCAGCGTTGCGTCACACGCGATCGTCAGCAGCAACAAGAGCGCTCGAGGTGCCATGCGCGGAGTTCAGCAAGACACGAGCCATCTAACGGGTAGCTCGATAAGGTCCGGACTTGCTCGGATCGACGCTCGGCAACGCGGCGTGAACCACGATGACGAGGCAATGCGCGCGGTCCGCCACGCGCGCAGCGTTCGTCCCGAGCATGCGATCGACCACGTCGTATCCGTGGCTGCCGACGACGATCGCGTCGACGCGTAGCGTGTCGGCCGTATCGATGATCGCGCGCCACGCTTCGGTCGACGCGATGACGTGGAAGGTCGCTTCGACGCCGTGCGCGCTCGCGACGTCCACGAGGCTGCTCAGCTCGTCGCGGGCGTCGAACATCAGCTTCGGGCCGAGCGCGTCCGCGCGATGCATCGCGGCAGCAGCAGGAAACTCCGGCGGAATGTCCACCGCGCGAAACAGCACGACGCGCGCATCGAGTTGGCGTGCGAGGTCGATGGAAGCGCGGAATACCGTCGGCGCGCGCGCCGATCCGTCGAGCCCGACGAGCATGAGTCGAATCACGTCGAGCTGGTTAGGTAGCAAGGCGCGCGCCGCGGCAGGCGCCTCGACCTCAGCGAGCTTGCGTCACGTCCGATGCGTGTGGAACGAGCTGTTTGAGCTGCCACGCTTGGACGTGAAGACGATGCTCGGCCGCATCGAGCGTGTCGCGGAACCTCGTGATCAACACCGCGGCGACCGCGACGAGCCCAAGGCTCGCTGCGAGCAGCAGCGCGTGCGTCGCGATGGGATGGAAGTCGAGCATGCCTTGAAGGATGGTCACGTGGCCGTCTCGGAAGTTGTAAAATCGGACGACGTTCGTCCAATCGAGCGTGGCGGGCACGAGGATCGAAAGAACGCCGAGACCGAGGATGACGGCCCGCCACGCCTTCGGCGAAACGAGAAGCCACAAGATCACGTTGATGACAGCGACCGTGGGGACGAGAACGTACGGCCCACACACCGCGCACGTCACGGATGCGGCCGCTGCCGTCGTGATCATCGCGATCGCGCGCCACCCATAGAGCGACGGCGCGCGACGCAATGCGAAGCGCGTCGTCAACGCCGCGAGCGCCCAGACCACGCCCGAAACGATCGCGAAACGCACGCTGCGCACGCCCATCCAAAAACCGAACGGTATGAACGCGAACCACGCCAAGTACCCGACGACCGCGCCGCGCGCCGTGTCTCGCTGCGTCGCGCGCGATCCGGCAGCGAGCTCGGCGAGCGCTTCGGCGGGCATCTCTTTGGGTGGCTGCGTCAGCAAATGAACGAGCGCCTCTGCGGCGATCGCGTTGTGTGGATCGAGCGCGAGCGCGCGCCCGGCTTCTTGAAGCGCGAGGCGTCGATCGCCTGGGTCGTCGTATCCCACGATTCGCCGTGCCGCTGCTTGCGCCAGCTTCGCGTGCTCGTCGGCGAGCTCGCGACGTCGCGCCATGTCGCGATCACCGTCGAGGTAACGCTCGATCGCCTCCACCATGTTGCGCACGCTGGCGAAGCGCTCGTCGCGATCGAGCGCGACGGCGCGGACGCAAATCGCGTCGAGCTCCGGCGGCACGTCGGCGTTCACGGTCGACGGTCGACCGTCGACGCGCGATTGCGTTGAAGCGGCGATCGTCGCGACGTTCTCGCCACGATGAAGTCGTTCGAAGCAAAGCAATTCGAAGAGAATTGCGCCGAGCGCGTAAACGTCGGTGCGTGCGTCGACGTCCGTGTCGCCGCGCATTTGCTCCGGCGACATGTATCCGAGCGTTCCCATCGCAGCGCCCGTCATGGTCCGCGCGCTCGTCTCTACGGGCGGCGAGACGGAGTACCCGACGTCGTCACGCGCTCCGGTGACCTTCGCGATACCCCAGTCGAGGACGTAGACTTCGCCGAAGCCTCCGAGCATCACGTTGCTCGGCTTCAGATCGCGGTGCACGACGCCGCGCGCGTGCGCGAAAGCAACCGCCTGACACGCGCTCGCGAAGGCGCTGAGCAGCTTGCGTCGACCGTACGTCTGCGCGGCGTCTGCGTCGCGCGCTTTGAGCTTGGCGATGATCTCTTCGAACGTCTCGCCGTGCACGCGCTTCATCGTGAAATACGGCGCGTGCGACGGATCCACGTCGAGATCGTACACGGGCACAATCGCGGGGTGCTCGAGCTGTCCTTGAACGCACGCCTCGCGAACGAATCGACCGTTGAGCTCCGCCTCGCACGCTCGCTCGACGCGCAACGTCTTGAGCGCCACCTCGCGACCGATGCGTCGATCGAACGCGAGCTGGACGACGCCCATGCCGCCTTCCCCGAGGATTTTTACCACGGCGTATCGCGTTGCATCGTTCGGAACGTTCGGAGGACTCACCGTCTCGCTCGGCGCGGTCGACTCCATCGCGTCGCGAAACGTCCAACCGGCGTCATGTGCTGGAATGCGGACCAACGTCTGTTTGGGAATCGTCACGTCTCCACCGTTCTACGAGCCGTTCCCTCCGCCCGATGCAGCGAGCGCGCCAACGAGCCTTCGCTAGCGACGAGGAAAATCTCCCAGCGCGAACGGGAAATTCTCCCGACTGCACGACGAACTCCCAGTGTCTTCGCCGTGTTTTCGCGTGGCTCGCGGATTGCTCATCGCGGGGCGATGGTCGTCCGATTGTGTCTTCCGTGCGCGGCGGTGCTCGCCTTCGCGATCCCAGCCGCCGCACAAGAAGAGCTCGGACCGCGCGCCATGACGCTCGACGTCGCGCGGACGTACGCGCGCGAACATCAACCGAGCGTGCGCGCTGCGCTCGCGCGTGTCGCCGCCGCGCAGGAAGCCGCGAAGGTTCCGCGCGCGCAGTGGCTCCCGCAAATCGGCGCGACCGCGCAGATCTACGTGGCCACGGCGAACAACACGACCGCGCAATACATCACGACGCCCGATCTCGACATCCCGCGAATCGGTGGGTCGACGGTCGTCGACGCGTCGCACGCGGCGCTGCAACCGTACGGCAGCACGCTCGCGGCCATCGGGATCGGGCAAGAGGTGTTCGACTTCGGGCGCATCGCGGCGCAGTCGGCGGCGGCGGACGCGCAAGTGGAGGTCGCGCGTCACGGGTCGGACCTCGCGAAGCTCGACGTCGACTTCGGCGTGGAAGAGGCGTTCTACGCGGTGCTCGCGGCGAAGGGCGTGCTGAAGGCGTCGGACGAAGCTTACGATCGCACGCGCGAGCATCGCGATCTCGCGAAGGCGGGCGTCGCGTCGGGTTTGTATTCGCCGATCGAGCTGACGCGCGCGGAGGCCGACCTCGCGCGCTTCGACATCGGGCGAATCCGCGCGCGCGGCGGAGTGACGGAGGCACAAGCGACGTTCGCGGCGACGGTCGGCGTCAGCGACTTGATGCTCGACGCGAACGGAGATTTTCCGAGCGGCACCGACGCTCCGACGCTGCGCGCCGCGCTCGATCAAGCCGCCGCGCGCGACCCACGCGTCGCGGCGGCGATCGCGAGAGTGCGCGCGCAAGAAGCGACGACGCGCGCGATCTTCGCCGCGATGCGCCCCGATCTCTCCGCGACGGGAACGTTCTCGGGACGCGCCGGCGGCGGCGCGCCGTCAGGCGCCGGTTACGCCGCCGATTACGACGGCTGGCTCCCGAGCGTTCCGAATTGGGATGTCGGGCTGGTGCTCACGTGGCCGATCTACGACGGCACCATCGTCGCGCGCGGTCGCGCGTCGCGCGCGCAAGAAGCGGCGATGCGCGACGACGTCGACGCGCTCAAGCAGTTGCTCACCGCGGACGTCCAGCGCGCCTACATCGCCATGACCGTCGCGCGCGACGCGCTCCCCGGTCTCGAACGCGCGGCGACGGCGGCCGTCGCGAACTACGCGCAAGCGGACGCGCGATTCAAAGCGGGCCTCGGCACCGCCGTCGAGCTCGCAGACGCCGAAGCGCTCCGCACCGACGCGGAGATCGAGCTCGCGATCGGGAAATTCGATTTGGCGAAAGCACGCGCTCAGCTCTCGCGCGTGATCGCGGAGGGACTCGCGAAGTGAAAAAGTGGTTTCCGATCGGAGTGGCGGGCGGTGTCGTCTTGGTGATCGCGCTCGGCGCGGCGCTCATCGTGCACGCGGAGTCGAAGACGAACAAAGTGTCGCTCGCGGACAGCGCGAAGCCGGTGTCGTTCGTCGTCGCGGAGAACGCGCCGTATCGTCCGTCGCGCACGTACGTCGGAACGATTCGCCCGTGGATCGAAGCGAGCGTCGGCCCGCAGTTCGTCGCCGCGTACGTCGACACGGTTCTCGTGCGACCGGGCGCGATGGTCCAGCGCAACGAAGTGCTCGCGACGCTCGATTGCCGCAACGCGAGCGCCGCGTCGCAAGCGATCGCGAGCCAAGCGCGAGCGATCGACGCGCGACAAAAAGCGATCGCAGACGAAGCGGCGCGCAAGAAGGCGCTCCTCGACGGAGGGTTCATCTCCGAGAACGACGTGATTCAAACCGAAGCGCGCAGCGAAGCGGAGGCCGCGTCGCTCGCCGCGCAACGCGCGTCGCTCGCGCAGAGCACGTTGCAAGTGGACGACTGCGTCCTCCGCGCGCCGTTCGCAGGCGAGATCGGTGCAAGGTACATGGATCCTGGCGCGTTCGTGCGGCCCGGCGCGCCCATCGCGACCGTCGTCGATCGCACGACGGTGCGCATCATCATCGACGCGCCGGAGAGCGACTTCGAGCACGTCGCGCCGGGAACCAAGACGAAGATCCACGTCGTCTCGACCAATCGCGATCTCGACGCGAGCGTCTCGCGCCGCGCGCCGAGCGCGGATCCCGGAACGCGCACCGTGCACGTCGAGATCGACGTCGTCGATCCGGATCGGACGCTCCCCGTGAACACGACGGCGGAAGTGCGCGTCGACGTCGGCGAGCCGGTCCCCGCGGTGAAAATTCCGATCGCTTCGGCCACGATTCAAAACGGCAAGGCGGTCTTCTTCACGATCGACGCGGACGTCGCGCACATTCACGCGCCGCCGCTGCTCGGTGAAATCGGCGGCGACTTCTACCTCGCGCCGAAGGATCTCGCGGCGGGCGCGAAGGTCGTCACCGAAGGACGCTCTTCGCTCAGCGACAAAGATCGCGTGACCGCGGGAGCGGCGCCGTGACCGCGATCTCGCTCCGCAACCCGATCGCGATCTTGATGATCTGCATCGCGCTCGTCGTGTTCTCGAGCGTGACGACGCCGCGCATGAGCGTCGACACGTTCCCCGAGCTCACGCCGCCGGTGCTCGTCATCGGGACGCTCGCGCCGGGGCTCGGACCGAAAGACGTCGAGAAGACTTTGTCGTGGCGACTCGAGAAGTACGTCAGCTCGACGCCCGGCGTGGAGCACATCGAGAGCGTCTCGCGCAACGGCCTCTCGATCATCTACGTGTGGCTCAAATGGGGGACGGATCTCAACTCGTCGCAGACGCTCGTGCAGCAGCAGGTGCAGTTCGCGATGGCGGCGGTTCCGAAGTCGCTCGGCGTGCTCCCGCCGTTCGTCCTTCAATACGATCCGTCGAACGCGCCCGTCGTGCAGGTCGTCGTGACCGGCGCGGGGTACACGGGACCGCAGCTCTACGACTACGCCTTCAACAACGTCGAGCCGCTGCTCGAAGGGATCTCCGGCGTCGCGAGCGCGGCGCCGGACGGCGGGCGCCTCCGGCAGATCAACGTCGTCGTCGATCCGTCGAAGGCGCAGGGACGCGGCATCACCGCGGACGACGTCGCGCAAGCCGTGTCGCATTCGAACGCGCTGCTCCCGTCGGGCGAGCTCATCTCGAAAAAATTCGACGCGAACGTCTACACGAACGCGGTGCCGCCCGAGGTGAAGAAGATCGGTGACGCGCCCGTGAAGCTCAACGGCATCGCGCCGGTCTTCATTCGCGACGTCGCGCGCGTCGAAGACGGCGGCACGCCCGAGACGCAGTCCGTCTCCGTCAACGGACAAGACGCGGTGTACCTCAACGTGCTCCGCATTCCCGGCGGCAACACGCTCGAGATCGTCGACGCGGTGAAGAAGGTCGTCGAGAACCTCAAGGATCTGCCGCCCGGAATGAAGGTCACGGCGGTCTTCGATCAATCGGGCTTCGTGCGCACGACGTACCACGGGCTCAAGCAAGAGGTCGTGCAGGCGCTCGTGCTCATCGGCCTCGTCATCTTGCTCTTTCTTCAGAGCGTGCGAGGGACGATCATCGTGTCCGTCGCGATTCCGCTCTCGTTCGCGATCACGCTCATCGTCTTGTACGCGTCGGGGCAAACGCTCAACGCGTTCACGCTCGGCGGGCTCACGCTCGCGATGGGGCGCCTCGTCGACGACGCGGTCGTCGTGCTCGAGTCGATCCACAGACATCAGCGGATGGGGCTCTCCGCGAGAGAAGCCGCGCTGCGCGGGACGACCGTCGTCGCGCTCCCCGTGCTCGCGTCCACGCTGACGACGATGGCGGTGCTCTTGCCGGTGCTCCTCTTGCTCGGGCTCGCCAAGAAATTGTTCGCGCCGCTCGCGCTCACCGTGGCCGTCGCGATGATCGCGTCGTACTTCGTGAGCATGGCGGTGACGCCCGTCGCGTGCCGTTATTTCCTCGGACACGCCGAGCACGGCCGATTCGGCAAAGCCGTCGAGCACGTGATCGATCGCGTCGCCGACGCGTACGCGAGCACGCTGCGCCGGGTCCTCCCGTTCAAGAAGACGATCCTCGCCGCGGCCGCCGCGCTCGTCGTCGCGAGCGCGCTCGCCGCGATGCGCTTGCCGAGCACGTTCTTTCCGCCGATCGACGAGTCGATGGACATGGTGTACGTCCGCTTCGCGCCCGGCATCTCGCTCCAAGACGCGGCGAAGCAGATCAAATCGATGGGCGACGCGATCTCGCGCGAGCTCCCGAAGGGCACCGTCGATCTCGTCATCGAGAACATCGGAACGCCGCAGAACGCGCGCGCCGCGATCGTCAGCCCGAACGTCGCGCCGAACACCGGCTACCTCCGCGTGCAGTTTTCGCCGCCCGACGATCGCAAGCTCTCGCAAGACGAGCTCGCCGCGCGCATTCGCGACATCCTCACGCGCGAATTTCCCGGCGTCGAAGCGCTCCAATATCCCGGCGGGCTCGTCGCGAGCGTGTTCGCGAACGGATACACCGCGCCCATCGCGATCGAGATCCGTGGCGAGAAGCTCGACGAGCTCCACGCGCGCGCGATGGAGATCGCGGAGGTCGCGCGCACGGTGCGCGGCGTGCGCGACGTGCGCGAGTCGGTGCAGTTCGATTATCCCGAGATTCACGTCGACACCGAGCGCGCGAAGGCCGGGATGGTCGGCACCGACGCGCGACAAACCGCGCAGACGACGCTCGACGCGACGCTCGGCAACATCAACACGCCGAGCGTGTGGGTCGATCCGCGCAACGGGCAGTCGTATTACGTCGTCACGTATTACGATCCCGCGCGCGTCACCGACACCGAGGAGCTCGCGCAGCTCCCGCTCCGCGTCGACGCCGAGGGACGCCCCGTGCTCCTCGGGACGTACGGCGAGATTCACCGCGTGCCCGGCCCCGTCGCGGTCGAGCGCAATCACCTCGAGCGCGCGCTTCACGTGCTCATGCAAACCGAGGGACGCGACATCGGATCGGTCGCCGCGGATCTCGACACCGCGCTGAAGAACGATCCGCGCACGCGCGGCATCGACTACCACTTCGTCGGTCAAGTCGACCTGATGCGCACCACGTTCGGTGGGCTCGGTCTCGCGCTCGGTCTCGCCGTGATGGTCGTGTTCATGATCATGGCGTCGCAGTTCAAGTCGCTGAGGCTCCCGTTCGTCATGCTCTTCACCATCCCGGTGTCGCTCGTCGGCATCGTGCTCGCGCTCATGGCGGCGGGGCAGGGGTTTTCGATCACCGCGCTGATGGGGATCCTCATGGTCATCGGCATCGCTGTGTCGAACGGCATCTTGCTCGTCGACGACGCGAACCGGAGGCTCCACGAAGACCGCGTCGACAAAGCCGAAGCCATCGTGCTCGCCGCGCGCTCGCGCTTCGTGCCCATCGCGATGACGAGCCTCGCGACGGTCATCGGTCTGATTCCCACCGCGCTCGCGCTCGAGCACGGCTCCGAATCGAATCAGCCGCTCGCGCTCGCGGTCGTCGGCGGGCTCACGTCGTCGACGTTCTTGTCGCTCTTCCTCGTGCCGGTGATGTTCATGATCTTCGCGAAGGTCGAGCACGGAGAAGAAGAAGACCAGACTCACGCCGAGCCGATCGCGCAGCCGTCATGAAGCGCATTCTCGTCATCGACGACGATCGGGACATGTGCAACGCGATCGTCGAAGGGCTCGCGGATCGTCGTTACGATGCGGTGGGCGTGTCGTCGAGCGCGGAAGCCGTCGCGCGCTTGAACGAGCCCTTCGACGCGATCGTCACGGACATGCGCATGCCGGGAATCGACGGACTCGATCTCGTGAGTCGCTCGCGCTCGATCGCGCCGGAGCGCCCGGTGATCGTGATGACGGCGTTCTCCGCGGTGGACACCGCGGTCGAGTCGATTCGGCGCGGCGCGTACCACTACCTCACGAAGCCGTTCAAGGTCGACGAGCTCGATCTGTTCATCGGTCGCGCGCTCGAAGAGGCGCGCCTTCGTGCGCGCGCGGCGAACCTCGAGCTCGCGATGCGCGAGCGGTTCTCGCTGCAGAGCATGGTCGGCGCGAGCAAGGCGATGCAGCGCGTCTTCGACTTCGCGACGCGCGTCGCGACCGCGGACGCACCGGCGCTCTTGCTCGGCGAGACGGGGACCGGGAAAGGCATGCTCGCGCGCGCGCTCCACGCGGAGAGCAAACGCAGCGGCGCGTTCGTCACGGTCAACTGCGCGGCGCTCCCCGAGACGCTGCTCGAGAGCGAGCTCTTCGGTCACAAGAAAGGCGCGTTCACCGGCGCGACGCAGAGTCGAGACGGTCTGCTCGTGCAAGCGAGCGGCGGCACGCTGTTGCTCGACGAGATCGGCGAGATGGCGCTCGGCCTGCAAGCGAAGTTGCTCGATGTGATCGAGCGCGGCGTCGTGCGCCCGCTCGGGTCCGACACGGAGCGTCCGATCGACGTGCGCATCGTCGCCGCGACGCACAGAAACCTGCGCGAGCGCGTCGCGGGCGGAGCGTTTCGGCAAGACCTCCTCTATCGACTCGAGGTCGTCGTGATCGAGATTCCCGCGCTGCGACATCGGCGCGAGGATCTGCCGCTGCTCATCGGGAGATTCCTCGCGGCGTCGCAGGCGCGTCATCCGAAGTCGCCCGTGAAGCGGTTTTCCAAAGCGGCGCTCGATCGACTCATGGCGCACGATTGGCCGGGGAACGTGCGCGAGCTCGAGAACGTGATCGAGCGCGTGGTGCTCCTGTCGCCGAGCGAAGAGCCCGACGTAAACGATTTGCCGAACGTCGTCGCGATCCCTTCGGCCGCGCCGTTCGGCTTCGCCGGATCGATCGTGCCGATGCGCGAGATGCAACGACGCTACGCGGCGTACGTCTTCGAGAAGCTCAACGCGACGAAGACGCAGACCGCCGAGACGCTCGACATCGACGCGAAGACGCTCGCGAAGCTCCTCTCGGTCGAGCCCAGCGACAAAGACTGAGCGGAGATAGTCCGTCGTCGCGACCGGAAATCCTCCGCGCCGCGCGTTCGCGGCGCAATCGGTTCGAGCACTTCCACGCGGCACGCGCGCTGCAATGAAGACCGTGCGTGATGCGACTTCGAGCTTCGCTCCTCCTCGTTGCGCTCTTCTTCGTCTGCGCGTGCGGCGGAGCGGAGATGGTGCCGCTGCTCTCGGCGGCCGGTATTCCGCTCACCGATCCGACGGAAGCTCCGCTGCGCGTCGTGACGCGCTCGACCGCAGTCGATGATCCGATGCGCGTGCAAGGAACCGGCGTTGCGTACGCCGACGTCGAGATCGCGCTCGGGCACGCGGTCGCTTCGGCGACGGTTCCGTGGAGCGCGGCGCACCGTCACGCGAATCAAGAAGGCTGGGAGCTCTTCGTCGAGGTGACGAACGCGGACGCACGTTACGACGGCGAGCGGCTCGTCGTGTCGCTCGGCGTGCGCGCGACGCTCCGCGCGCGCGCCGGCAACGACTACCTCGCGCAGACGCAGACGAGCTGCCGACAAGGCGGCATCGTCGCGCCCACGAAAGGCGCGCCGATCATCTACGGCTGCATGATGGAGATGGGGCGCAACTTGGCTGGCTGGCTCGATGGCGTCGATCTCGATGCTGTCGGACCGGCGCATCACCTTTGAGAAGAAAGTAGGTTCGTCATGTCGAAATCATCGGTCACAGGCTCGCTGCTCGCCGCGTTGCTCTGCGCGACGTCGACGGGGTGCGCGGGCGCGCTCGTCCAGCCCGGACACCGCGCGCTGCTCTTCGATCCCGGCAACGGCGGGATCCAACACGAGGTGCTCCAACCGGGTTGGTACCGATTGGCGTGCCCGTTCTGGGTCCCCGACAGCAAGTGCCCGCGCATCGACGACTTCGACGCGACGTACTCGACGTCGAAAGAGCAGTTCCACGCGCTCTCGAAAGAAGGGCTGCCGCTCGATCTCCACATCGCGGTCGCGTATCGGCCCATCGTCTCGGAGCTCTACTTGCTCGACACGGAAATCGGTCCGAACTACTTCGACGAAGTCGTCGGTCCGGAGTTCCGCAGCGCGGCGATCGGGGTCTTCGCGCACACGTCGTATCAAGATCTGCAGCGGAAGAACGGCGCGATCGAAGACGAGATCGAGCGCGAGCTTCGCCGGCGTTTGCACGGCAAGCACATCGAGGTCTCGAGCGTGCTGATCGAGAAGGTGAACTACGATCCGAAGATCCTCGAAGCGCAGCGCGAGCGCGTCGTGTCGCAAGAGGAGATGCTCGCGAAGAAGCAACTCGACGAGAACAACGCGGCGGTCGAGAAGCGCCGCATCGAGCTTCAAACCGAAGAGATCCAGACGCGCGCCGAGCACAAGAAGACCGAGCTCGCGGCGCAGACGGAGCAGAAGAAGCTCGAGCTCCACGCGAAGGCCGAGCAGGAGAAGCTCGCGGCGCTCACCGACCTCGAGGTGAAGAAGATCCAGATTCAGCGCGATACGGACGAAGAGAAGTTCCGCATCGACTCGCAGATGCGCAACAAGAAGGCCGAGCGCGCGCTCGTGATCGAGCAGGCGCAGATCGACACGCTGAAGGCGGAGTCGGATGCGCACACGCGCGTCGTGCAAGCGAACGGCGAAGCCACGGCGCGCATCGCGCTCGCGAAGGCGGACGCCGCGACGCAAGAAGCGTCCGCGGCGAACATCACGAACAACCAAGTGATGATGCACGCGTACGACGCGCTCGGAAAGCTCGGCGGGACGGGCACCACGTTCCTCCTCGGCGACTACTCGAAGCTCCCGAATTGGCTCTTCCCGAAGATGCCCGGTTTTCAGACGGCGTTCAGCGGCATCCCGTGGGGCGCGGTCGGAATCGCGCAGGCGGCGAAGGACACGAGCCCGTACGGAGGGTGACGCGATCACTCCACGCGTCCGGTCGCCGCGTCGATCGACGGCGCGTGCTCCGGGACGAAGAGACGAAAGAGCCCGACGACGTCGACGCTCGCGGAGGGCGACACCTTCTCGATCAACGCAAGTCGCGCACCACAACGTGCGTATGCTGTCGACATGGCGAACGCTCCAAACCAAGAGACGCGACGTCGGTCGATCGTCAAGGCCATCACGTATCGAGTCGCGATCGTCACGCTCGATTTCCTCTCGATTTATTTGTTCACGGGCAAGGTGAACGTCGCGCTCGGATTCATGATCGTGAGCAACGTCTACACGTCCGTCGCGTACTTCGTGCATGAACGCATCTGGGCGCGCGTTCGCTGGGGAATGACGGCCGCGCCGAGCGCGGGCGTTTGACGCGTTCGAGAATCCATTCGCGCGCGCGTGGCTCTCACCAAGCGTCATGCAAACGATCGATGTGACATTTCCCGGAGGCAAGCGCGTCGACGCGCGTGTCGGCGACTTCGTCGTGCACACGGATCAGCCGCGCGACGCGGGCGGCGAGGCGAGCGCGGTCGCGCCGTTCGATTTGTTTCTCGCGTCGGTCGCGACGTGCGCGGGCATCTTCGTGCTCGCGTTCTGCCAAGCGCGAAACCTGCCGACGGAGGGCATCGCGCTTCGACAACGCGTCGAGATCGACGCCGAGACCAAATTGCCGAGCCGCATTTCGCTCGAGCTGACGGTGCCGCCGGAGTTCCCCGAGAAATATCGCGCCGCGATCGCGCGCGCCGCGGAGGGATGCAAGGTGAAGAAGACCATCGCGGCCGCACCTCGCATTGACGTGGTGCTCGCGGAGCGCGAGTCTCCTCCGTCGAGTGGCTGACGATCACGCGACGACGACGACCATGACCGATGGTGTGCTGCTCGAGCGTGTGCGCGCGGGCGACGACGACGCGCTCGGCGCGCTCCTCGCGCGTCACGCGCCGTCGATCCTGCGCTTCGGCGTCAAGATGTGCCGCGACGAAGAAGACGCGCGCGACGTGCTTCAGGACACGCTGCTCGCGGCGGCGCGCGGCATCCGCGACTTCCGCGGCGCGTCGTCGCTGTCGACGTGGCTCTTCGCCATCGCGCGGAGCTTCTGCATCAAGAAGCGTCGCACGGGCAAGCACGCGCCCAAATCACACGAGATCGAGCCGCTCGACGCGACCATCCCGTCGCGCGCGCGCGATCCGGAGACGGGCGCCGCCGATCGCGAGCTTCGCGACGCGCTCGACGAAGGCATTCGCGCGCTCGAGCCCGCGCAGCGCGAAGTGCTCGTGCTCCGCGACGTCGAAGGTTTGACGGCGCCGGAGGCCGCGGAGGTGCTCGGCATCTCGATCGAGGCGACCAAGAGCCGGTTGCACCGCGCGCGCGCCGAGCTCCGCGCGCACCTCGAGCCGTTCCTACCCGCCGCCGAGCACATCGCGCCGCCGTCGTCGGGTTGCCCCGAGATCGTGTCGACGTTCTCGCGATTCCTCGAGAACGAGATCGACGAGGTCGACTGCCGCGCGATGCAAGCGCACGTGAGCTCGTGCGCGCGCTGCGCGGCGGCGTGCGACTCGCTCAAGCACGTGCTCGCGATGTGCAAAGCGAGCCCGGCGGGTGAGGTCCCCGGCGAAATTCAGAAGATGATCCGCGACTCGATTCGTCGCGCGCGGGGCGAGGGCGTCACGAAGGCTTGAAGAACCCGGCGATCCTCGCGACGAGCGACTCGCCCGGCGAGGATGCCGCGGTCTCGCGACACCGGCAGCGTTCGGCAGGCGGAACGTCGCCGAGCACCTGCTCGACGTGCATGCCGCATCCGGCGTAGGTGGGTTTTCCGCATTTCGAGCACGTGACTCGTCGACACATCGTGAGCTCCTTCGTCCGTGAGAGCCTGCGCGTCGACAAAGGGTTCGCGGCGCCTTCATCGGTTCGCCACACGCGACGATTGGCGTGCCTCGCATGGCTCTGCTCCAGAGTACACTCGAGCTCGATCCTCATGAAGAAGACGAAGACGATCGCGCTCGCTGCGCTCGCGTGTGCGTGCGGCGGGGGAACGGCGGCGACGACCGACGGCGGGCTCGACGCGCAACCGCAAGACGCGAACGCGAGCGACGCGAGCGGCGACGCGGGCTCCGACGGCAGCGGCCCGAGCGCGGCGACGGAGACCGCGACCACGAACGCGACGTGCGCGTCGATCGCGCCATTTTACTGGGAGATCGGCGACGCGTCGGGCGCGATCGTGTCGGGCTCGACGGGGAGCGGCACGATCAAACAGACGACGCAGCTCAACGTCGCGTCCGCGTCGAAATTCTGGTGGGGTGCCTACGTCGTCGAGCGCTTCAAGTCGAACCTCTCGCAGATCGATCTTCCGTCGATGGAGATGCAGAGCGGCCGCACGAACTTCGGCGACTGCACCGGCTCGACGACCATCGACGATTGCTGCGCGAAGGCGGGGCTCGACGCGGGCACGAACTGCGACATCGAGCAGACCGACGTCGGCTACTTCTATTACAGCGGCGGACACTTCGAAGGTTACGCGCAGACGCTCTCGCTCGGGCCCGACGACGACACGGCGCTCGCCGCCGCGTACAACGCGCTGCTCGGCAGCGAGCTCTCCTTTTCGTTTTCGCAGCCGCAGCCCGCAGGCGGCATGACGATGGCCGCCGCCGACTACGCGCAGTTCCTCCGCAAGATCCTCTCCGGTGGTCTCGCGATTCACGACCACCTCGGCGAAAACGCCGTGTGCACGCTGCCGTCCGCGTGTCCGCAAGCGCACTACAGCCCGCCGCCGCTCGCGTGGCACTACTCGTACGGACATTGGGTGGAGGACGAGCCGACGACCGGCGACGGCGCGTTCTCGAGCCCCGGCAAGTTCGGATTCTATCCGTGGATCGACGCGACGAAGACGTACTACGGCATCGTCGCGCGCGAGGATCTCCTTCCGGGCGACGGAACCATCCAAGACGCGCCGTATTACAAGTCCGTGTTGTGCGGTCGCGCGATCCGCACGGCGTTCTTCACGGGCGTCGCGCAGTGATCGTCACTCGTCGCCGTCGTCGACGTACTGCGCGATGGCGCGCGTGTCGGTGCGCACCGCGAGGAGCGCGACGGCGTGCGCGGCGAGCCTCGCGCGCGCGTCCTCCGTCACCGAGCCCACCGTGAGCCGCAGGTTCTTGCGCGCGGCGCGCACGATCTCGTCCGCGCACGCGCCGTCGACGTCGACCCCCTCGAGCTCGAGCAACTCGAGCCGCGCGAAGAACGGGTGCGCGGCCATCGCGCGCACGAGCTTCGCGCCGCGTCCGCCGTATCTTCGGAGGGTGAGCTCGCGGATGTTCGGAGCGCGATCGAGCAAATCGAAGACGGGCTCGAGCGATTTGCGCGTCACCGCTTCGAAGCCCACGCGTTGTCCGAGCGCGCCGAGCGAAATGCGATTGCCGGCGACGAGCGCGAGCCGTTCGAGCGCCGGCAGCGACCACTGCGACATCGCCGCGAGATCGACGGGAGCGACGAACGACGCGAGCCACTCGAAGCGCACGAGCGTGCGCGAGGCGAGCGTCGGCAGCCGCACGTGGTCGAGCTCGATCGAGAGCTCTTGGAGCGAAGGGAAGACCTTGAAGACGCGCGAGATCTGTTGCGACGTCTCGACGTCGTTGTAATAGGGCGTGTTCTTGCTGTCCGCGGCGCAGACCTCGAGTCGTCGAAACGACGGCGGCATCTGCAGTCCGCTCTTCGCGATCTTCGCGAGGAAGCCGTCGACTTGAAAGCGCCGCCGCGCGCCTTCGCCGTCGTCGTCGATCGAAACGCGCAGCGCGATCGATCGAAGCACCGCGCCCATCTCCGTGGCGCAGACCGCGCGAAGCACGTCGAGGCTGCGATCGTCCGACACGTCGAGCGCGACCTCGTCGACGAAGCCGAGCGCGAAAGAGAGGTCCGCAGACGCGTGCGCGAGCTTGGGTCCGAGGATGCGACGGCGAAGAAGCTTCACGAGGCTCTCCTCGCGCGTCGAGAGCGGACCGAAGCGCGGTCCCTTCGCGGTCGTCAGCGCGTGTTGCACTTGAATGAGCTCGCCGCGCAGATCCCCGGCCTCGACCCACGCATCGGCGAGCACGAGGCGCGTCGCCGTGTCGTCCGGGTTCGCGATGACGCGCTGAAGGAGCTGATCGGCGTCGCTCACGCCCCCGCGAGATTAACCGACGGCGCGCTCGGACGGGAATTTCGTATTTGGGAAGGAAGCGCGTCTCGGGCGCGTATCATTTGCCACCATGCGTCCATTTTCGTTTCGGGCGATGTGCTTTCTCTTCCTTTTCGCGTGCTCGAACGACGTGTTCGTCGCGAACGACGATGCCGGTGTGGGCGATGCGAACGTCGACGTCACGCCGCAATTGGACGTCGCCGTCCCCGACGTGAACGTTCCGGAAACGAGCGACGCGGGCGACGTCTTCACGTGCGCCGATCCCCCCTCCGGCAACGTGTTCTGCGACGACTTCGACACGCAATCCACGGTCGCGACGGGTTGGACGTCGACGTTCGTGGACGGTGACGCCGACGTCGTGTTCGACACGGTCAACTCGAAGAGCCCGCCGCGCTCTGCGCTCTTCACGACCACGCCGAGCGAAGCGGGTCTGTCGTACGTCACGCTCTACTACCAAGACACCGCCGTGACGCACACGACGACTTCGGTGCGCGCCGCTGCACGGCTCCACGCGATCGACACGACGGTGACCGTCCCGCTCTTGCAGATTCAGTTCGAAGCATTGGGCGGCGCGGCGATCGCGACGTCGAACGGGGAGCTCGTGCTCACGATCTCGACCGCGGCGACGTCGTCGTCGATCCCGCTCGCGCCGTACGCGCTCGACGTGTGGCACGTGCTGCGCATCGACTTCGTGAGCGGCGCGCCGAGCAAGGTGACGGCGTACGTCGACGACGTGGCGCTCTCGTCGCAGAGCGTCACGTTCGCTTCGGCGTCGATCCTGGACATCAACCTCGGTCTCGCCGCGCCGGCGTCCAACGCCGCGATGAGCGCCGATTTCGACGACTTCGAATATCGAAGCTACTGAAGCTTCGTCAATCGAGCGCGACGTTCCGGTGCTCGCAAATCGCGGCGAGCGTGCGCGCGACGGAGTCGTAGTTCACGCCGTCGGATCCGCGACTGCCCGCGCGCCTTGTGAGCGTGCGTCGCGACGTCGCTCAACGAGAGGATGCCGACGAGCTTCGTACCTTCGAACACGGGCAAGCGCCTCACGCGATGCGTGCGCATGATCGCTTCGGCGACCTCCACTTGATCCTGCGCGTCGACGCCGAACACCTTCGTCGCCATCGCGCTCGTCACGAGGATCTCCGCGTACGGTTTGCCTTGCGTGTAACCCGCCATGCAGACGTCGCGATCGGTGAGCATTCCGACGACGCGTGCGTCGTCGTCGACGACCGGAACGCAACCGCAGTCGCATTCCCACATGATGCGCGCGGCGCGCTCGAGGTTGTCGTGGACGCTGCACGCTTGCACTTCGCGCTTCATGAGCTCGGATACTTTCATCGCGTCACTCCTTGGTGCGAGTGCGCTCTGCAAGCGTGGGACCACTGCGACGCGCGCGGTCGTTTGCCGTCGAGAGAGCGCGCGCGATGCACGCCGCGCGCAACGCGTTCGCGTCAGGGCCGCGTCTCGGGCTTCACGCGGCGCTCGAAATCGCCCGTGATGACGCGCGGCCTTCGACGCGTGCGCTTCGCCGCGTACATGCGGTGATCGGCGTCGGCGACGAGCTCGCTCAGCGTCTGCGGGTTCGACGGATGGAACGTCGCGCTGCCGAAGCTCAGCGCGAGCTGATACGCGCGCTGCTCGGCGAGGTTGTACTGCGCGACGGCGCGCTTCACGCGCGCGACGAGCTCGGAGGCGCCGCGCTCGTCGGTCTGCGCCGCGAGCAGCACGAACTCGTCGCCGCCGAGTCGCGCGACGACGTCCGATTCGCGCAGCGTCGCCTTCAACAGCTTGGCCGCGGCCGAGATCGCCGCGTCGCCCACGTCGTGCCCGAGGACGTCGTTGATGTCTTTGAGTCCGTCGAGATCCGCGAAGACGACGCTGAACGGCGCGCGGGTGCGCGTCGCGAGGCGCGCGTGTTGCTCGCCGAGCATGAAGAAGCCGCGGCGGTTGTAGCAGCCCGTGAGCGCGTCTGTCACCGCGAGCGCGCGAATGTCGTCCTCGTGAGTTTTTTCCGTCGTCACGTCGCAACACACCGCGACCGCGCCGACGATCGCGCCGCGCGCGTCGCGCACCGCGCGGCTCGACGTCTTCAACCAAACGCGTCCCTCGCGCGACTTCATCGACAACATGAATCCGTTGATCGCGTGGCCCTTGAGCGCGTGCGCGAGCGGGCCCTTCTCGACTTCGAAACGCGAGCCGTCCGGCAGCGAGAGGTCGAGCTCGGGCTTCAAGGCGTCGACCAGTTTGTTGCCGACGCGCGCGGCCGGAAAGAGCGAGCGCGCGACCGCGTTCGTGACGATGAATTCGCCGGACGCGTCCACCGCGAGCACCACGTCGCCGATGCTCTCGAGCACCGCGCCGAAGAACGCCGATTGCTGCTCGAACGCGCGCCGCTGACGCTCGCGTGACACGACGAGCCACACCGACGTGATCAGCGCGACGACGAACGCGATGCGCATGACGAGCACGTTCGTCGATTCGGCCTTCTCCAGACGAACGCGTCGTTCTTCGAGGTACGTCTGTTCGGTGATCAGCATCTGCGCGAGCACCGCTTGCGCCTCGGGGATCTGCGCAGCGTCGATCATGCGCTCGAGCGTGGCGCAGCGGGTCTGTTGGACCGCGCTGTCGACCGTCGACGAGCACAGGTGACGCAGCGCGACGCGCGCGGCGCCGAGGTCGCGTTTGTCCGCGCCATCGACGAGCGCCACGCGCACCGCCCCGATCGCGAGCTCGACTTCGTACGTGTGGCGCATCCAGTCGCGCGCGTGCTCGCTGGAGACGCGCGCTCGCACAGCCGCACACCCGAGCGCCACGAACACGACCCACAGCACCGCGAAGTGCAGCCACCTCCGCTTCATGGTTGATGTACGGTCGCCGCGGAGAAGAGTTAACGCGGGAAAAGCAATTCGTCGCGACCCCCGAGCCGTAGCGCCGTCTCAGTCACGCCGGTTCACGCCGGTTCCTCGAGGCGATCACGAGCCGCCGAGGTCCACGTCCACGCGGCGATCGCGCTGCCAACTCGCTTCATCCGTGCCGGTGGCGTCCAACTTTCCGCGCGACGACGTCGCGACCTTGGAAGCGTCGACGCCGTGGTTCGCGAGGAAGCTCTTCACCGAGCTCGCGCGCGACGCGCCGAGCACGAAGTTGTATTCGACCTCGCCGCGCGGATCGGCGCGCCCGATGAGCTTGAGCGATCGACCCTTCATCGGTCCCGTTTCGACGCACGTCGCGACCTGCGTGAGGACGCTCTGGTCGTCGCTCGTCAGCAGCGCGCGATCGAAGTCGAACTTCGGCGCTTGATCGACGTTGTCGAAGTGCAGGTTGCACGCACGCGCGAGATCGCTCGAGACGTCGAGGTGCGAGGTCGACACCGGTTGCGTGCGATTCGACGAGCTCGTCACGACCATGTCGTTCGGGTTCTTCGCGACGTTCGAGTTGTGCGAGCAGGCGCTCGCGAGCACCGCGATCGCCGCGGCGCCGACGGATTGGAAGATGCGTGTTCGGAACAACATGACTTGCCTCCACTCGTCCGCGTGTGCATTCGCGATGCCACGCGCGTGCTGCGGAAAACCGAGGACGTCGCGGTGGCGATTCGGCCCGAGCGTGTCGAAACGACTCGACCGAGATCTTCGGCACGCGGGGTGCAAACTCGTCTCGCATGACGCGACACGTTCTCATCGCCGAAGACGACGCCGACATGCGCGCGCTCGTCGCGCTCACGCTGCGCCGCGACGGTTACTTTGTGGAAGAGGTGAGAGACGGATGGGCGCTGCTCGCGTCGCTCGAGGCGCCAAACATTTTGCTCGATCTCGTGATCACGGACATTCGCATGCCCGGCCTCTCCGGGCTCGACGTCGTCGAGCGCATCCGAACGAAGAGCGAATCGGTCCCGGTCATCGTGATGACCGCGTTCGGCGACGAAGAGGCGCGCGCGACGGCGACTCGCCTCGGCGCCGTGCTCATCGACAAACCGTTCTCGATGGACGCGCTGCGCACGGCCGTGTGCCATGTCCTCCGGGAGTGAAGTAGCGTGCGCGGCATGCGGATCGTTCCGAAGCTGTCGCTCGCGTTCGTCGCGGCGACGTGCGGCATTCTCGTCGTGAACGGATGGTTTCGCGTGCGCCGCGAAGTCGCGTTCTACGAATCGGATCGAGCGCGCGATCACGAGACGATCGCGCGCTCGCTCGGCGTCGCGGTCGCCTCGATTTGGAAATCCGACGGACGCGCGAAGGCGCTCGAGACGGTCGACTCGTTCGATCGCGACGTGATGCGCGTGCGGTGGCACGACGAGCCCGTTCCGATCGCGGCGGACGCATCCGCGGGTCAACCCATCACGACGCTCGACGCGGCGCCGAAGCGCACGTGGCACACCTGGGTGCCCGTGGAGATCGACGGAAAACGGCAGGGCGCGCTCGAGATGATCGAGCCGGCGTCGAGCGAGGAGCGATTCGCGCGGAGCACGGAGATCGACACGATCGCGAGCGCCGCGGCGATCGTCGCGTTGAGCGCGCTGCTCTCGCTCGCGCTGGGTCAGTGGCTCGTGGGGCGCCCGGTGAGCGCGCTCGCGAGCAAAGCACGGCGCGTCGGCGCGGGAGATTTCGGCGGGCCCGTCGTGCTTCCGCGACAAGACGAGCTCTACGACCTCGCCAAGGAGATGAACGCGATGAGCGAAAACCTGTCGACCACCTTGGCGCAGCTGCGGCACGCCGATCGTCTCACCACCGTCGGCAAGCTGGCGTCCGGCGTCGCGCACGAGCTCGGCACGCCGCTGAACGTCGTGCACGCGCGCGCGGCGATGATCGCGCACGACGCGACGAGCTCGTCCGAGACGCAGGAATCGGCGACCGTGATCGTGCGCGCCGCCGAGCGCATGACCAAAATCATCCGCCAGCTCCTTCAATTCGCGCGCAAGAAGACGGTCACGAAATCGCGCTGCGACGTGCTCGACATTTGTCGCGACGCGATCGAGCTGGTCGCGCCGATCGCGTCGCGTCGGAGCGCGCGCATCGCGCTCGCGAGCGAATCGCACGCGACGAAGCTCGACGCGGACGCCGGCGAGATCCAACAAGTCGTGACGAACCTCGTGATGAACGCGATCCAAGCGATGCCGAAGGGCGGACGCGTGGACGTCGTCGTGCGCGACGAGCGGGCGACACCACCCATCGATCTCGGAACGAGCGCGCTGGATTGCCTCTCGATCGAAGTGGCCGACGAAGGCACGGGCATCGCGCCGGAGAACCTCGCGCGCGTGTTCGAGCCATTCTTCACGACGAAGGACGTCGGCGAAGGCACGGGCCTCGGGCTCGCGGTGAGCTATGGAATCGTGCGCGAGCACGGCGGTTGGATTCGCGTCGAGAGCGAGGTCGACCGCGGCACGCGATTTCGTGTCTACTTGCCGAGGCCGGCGGGAGGTCCAACATGACGACGCGCGTTCTGCTGGTGGATGACGACGCGAGCCTCACCGACACGCTGGCGCTCGGCCTTCGCAAGCGCGGTTACGCGGTGACGACGTGCAACGATCCCGCGCTCGCCCAGCCGCTCACGGTGCGCGAAGACTTCGACGTGCTCGTCACCGATCTCAACATGCGTGGGCTCGGCGGCATCGAGCTCTCGCACGCCATCCGCGAAAATAGGCCGGATCTGCCCGTGATCGTGCTCACCGCGTTCGGTAGCCTCGACACGGCGATCGCCGCGATTCGCGCGGGCGCTTACGACTTCATCAGCAAGCCGATCGAGCTCGACGCGCTCGCGATCGCGATCGATCGCGCCGCCGAGCACCGCGCGCTGCGCGACGAAATCAAACGGCTTCGAAGCGCGAGCCCGCCGCAGCAGCTGGGCGACGTCATCGGTCAGAGCGCGGCGATGCGTCAGCTGCAGGATCTCGTCGAGCGCGTCGCGCCGTCGGACACGACCGTGCTCGTCACGGGCGAGAGCGGCACGGGCAAGGAAGTCGTCGCGCGCGCGCTCCACCGCTTGAGCCCGCGCTCGCGCGCCAAGTTCGTCGCGATCAACTGCGCGGCGATGCCCGAAGCCCTCCTCGAGAGTGAGCTCTTCGGTCACGTGCGCGGCGCGTTCACCGACGCGAAGACGTCGCACTCCGGTTTGTTCGTCGCGGCCGCCGGCGGAACGATCCTGCTCGACGAAATCGGCGACATGCCGCTCGGCCTCCAACCGAAGCTCCTCCGCGTCCTCGAGGACCGCACCGTGCGTCCCGTCGGCGGACGCGAAGAGGTTCCGATCGACGTGCGCGTCGTCGCCGCGACGAACAAAGATCTCGAGACCGCGATCGAAGAGGGACGCTTCCGCGAGGATCTCTATTACCGCATCAACGTCGTCACGCTCGCGCTCCCGCCGCTTCGCGCGCGCGCCTCCGACATCTTGCCGCTCGCGCAGCACTTCCTCGACGACATCGCGCGCCGCGCGAACAAGAGCGTGACGAAGATCGCGCCGAGCACCGCCGAGAAGCTCATCGCATACGCCTGGCCCGGCAACGTGCGCGAGCTGCGCAATTGCATCGAGCGCGCCGTCACGCTCGCGCGCTTCGACGCGATCCTGCCGGACGATCTCCCCGAGAAAATCCGCGAGTACAAACGCTCGCACGTGATCGTGACGAGCGACGATCCGAGCGAGCTCGTGCCGATGGAAGAGGTCGAACGAAGATACGTCGCGCGCGTGATGGAGGCGGTCGGCGGAAACAAGACCGCCGCGTCGCGCATCCTCGGGTTCGACCGCAAGCGTTTGTACCGCATGCTCGACCGGCTCGATCTCGCGAAGCCTCCCAAAGCGTGAGGCGCGTGTCGTTTCGACTCGTCGCGTGTCGTTTCGACTCGCGCGCGCCGAGCTCGACCGCGCGCTCACCCGCCGCCGCGATGCGTCGAACGGGCACGCGCCGTGCACGCCCGCGCGCCATGATGACGAAGACGATTTTCGCGCTGACGGTCGTTCTCCTCGGTTCAGGTTGCGTGTCGAAGGATCGCTACGACGTGCAAGTGAAGTCGACGCACGACGCGCAAGCCGATGCGCAAACGTGTCACGCGGCGGAAGAAAAGGATCGCGCGGAGATCGCGCGACTGAACAAGATCGATGCAGACTACAAGCATTTGTACGAGCTCCACGAGGCGCAAAACAAGACGCTCGAGGAGGCGACGAAGCGCGGCGCGGACGCGCAGGCGAAGCTCGACGAGTTCACCGCGCAGAACGCAGAGCTGCGCAAGGCGCTCGAGAAATTGGGGAAGGACGCGGACAAGCTCCTCGGCGAAAAAGGAACGCTCTCGAGCGCGCTCGCCGACGCGCGCGCGCGCCTCGAGGAGCTCCGCAAGGCGCAAGCCGCGACCGACGCGCGCGCCGCGCTCTTCCGTCAGCTCGCGATGAAGCTCCATCGGATGGTCGACTCGGGTCAGCTGTCGATCGCGCTGCGCGACGGGCGCATGGTCATCCGACTGCCGAACGACGTGCTCTTCGACTCGGGTCAAGTCGATCTCAAGCCCGCCGGACAGAACGCGCTGAAGTCGCTCGCAGGCGTCCTCAAGACACTCCCCGATCGCCACTTCCAAGTCGCCGGCCACACCGACAACGTCCCGATTCAGACGGCGCGCTTTCCGTCGAACTGGGAGCTCTCGAACGCGCGCGCGGTGCAAGTGGTTCACTTCCTCATCGCGCAGGGCATGAAGCCCGAGGCGCTCGCCGCGGCGGGTTACGGCGAGTTCGATCCCGTCGCGTCGAACGACACCCCCGACAGTCGCGCGAAGAATCGGCGCATCGAGATCACGCTGCAGCCGAACATCGACGAGCTCGTCGCGGTGCCCGACGTGAAGTGATCGCCGTCACCAGCGGAAGTCGCGCACCTCGGGCATGTCCTCGCCGTGCTCGCGGATGTAGAGCTCGTGCTCGACGCGTTTGTCCTGCATGCGTTGCTTCACGTGCGCGGCGCGCGAACCGAGCGAAGGCACGCGATCGATCACGTCCATCACGAGGTGGAATCGATCGAGATCGTTGCGCACGACCATGTCGAACGGCGTGGTCGTCGTGCCTTCTTCTTTGTAGCCGCGCACGTGGAGGTTTTTGTGATTCGTGCGGCGGTACGTGAGGCGGTGAATGAGCCACGGGTAGCCGTGGTACGCGAAGACGACGGGGCGATCGCGCGTGAAGATCGTGTCGAAGTCGCGATCGGAGAGGCCGTGCGGGTGCTCGTTCTCGGGCTGGAGCTTCATGAGATCGACGACGTTCACGACGCGCACCTTGAGCTCGGGGATCTCCGCGCGGAGGATTTTGGTGGCGGCGAGGATCTCGAGCGTCGGGACGTCCCCGGCGCACGCGAGCACGACGTCGGGATCGCCTTCCGCGACGCCGTCGTTGCTCGCCCAATCCCAAATGCCGATCCCCTCGGCGCAATGCTTCACCGCCGCGTCCATCGACAGCCATTGGAGCGCGGGTTGTTTCCCCGCGACGATCACGTTCACGTAGTTCACGCTGCGCAGGCAGTGATCGGTCACGCAGAGGAGCGTGTTCGCGTCGGGCGGGAGATACACGCGCACGACGTCGGCCTTCTTGTTCACGACGTGATCGATGAAGCCGGGATCCTGATGACTGAAGCCGTTGTGATCCTGACGCCACACGTGCGACGAGAGCAGGATGTTGAGCGACGCGATCGGCCTTCGCCACGCGAGCGTGCGCGCGACCTTCAGCCACTTCGCGTGCTGATTGAACATCGAGTCGACGATGTGGATGAACGCTTCGTAGCAGGAGAAGAAGCCGTGGCGTCCGGTGAGGAGGTAACCCTCGAGCCAACCTTCGCACTGATGCTCGCTGAGCATCTCCATCACGCGCCCGGTGGGTGAGACGTGATCGTCGGTCGCGAGGATCTCCGCGTCGGACGTGCGCGTCGTGACGTCGAAGACCGCGTTCCAACGGTTCGAGTTGGTTTCGTCCGGGCTGAACACGCGGAAGATTTTGTCGTTGCGCGCGATCACGTCGCGCACCATGCAACCTTGCGCGCGCGTCGCCTCCGCGATCACCGCGCCGGGTCGCGGCACCTCCACCGCGTACGATCGGAAATCCGGCACGCGGAGATCGACGCGCAAGAGGCCGCCGTTCGCGTGCGGGTTCGCGCTCATGCGCCTCGCGCCCTTCGGCGCGAGCGCCGCGACGTCTTCTGCGAGCGCGCCGCGCGCGTCGAAGAGCTCTTCGGGTCGGTAGCTCTTCATCCACCGCTCGAGCATCGCGAGGTGCTCGGGTTTTTCGGCGAGCTCGGCGAGAGGAACTTGGTGCGCGCGGAACGTTCCTTCGATCGCGACGCCGTCGACTTCTTTCGGACCGGTCCAGCCCTTCGGCGTGACGAGCACGATCATTGGCCAGCGCGGGCGAACGCGCGACGCGCCGGAGCGCGCGTTGCGCTGAATGCGCGCGATCTCGTCGAGCGACTCGTCGAGCGCGGCGGCCATCTTCTTGTGCATCGCGATCGGATCGTCGCCTTCGACGAACCGCGGCGCCCATCCGTAGCCGCTGAGGAGCATGTCGAGCTCGTCGTGCGGGATGCGCGCGAGCACGGTGGGGCCCGCGATTTTGTAGCCGTTCAAATGGAGGATCGGCAACACGGCGCCGTCGGTCGTCGGATTCAAGAACTTGTTCGAGTGCCAGCTCGTCGCGAGCGCGCCGGTCTCCGCTTCGCCGTCGCCGACGACGCAACACACGACGAGATCCGGATTGTCGAACGCCGCGCCGAACGCGTGCGACAGCGAGTACCCGAGCTCGCCGCCTTCGTGGATGCTGCCCGGCGTCTCCGGCGCGACGTGACTCGGGATGCCGCCCGGAAATGAAAACTGTCGGAAGAGACGCCGCATCCCGTCTTCGTCGCGCGACACGCTCGGGTACACCTCGCTGTACGTCCCTTCGAGGTACGCGTTCGCGACGATCGCGGGCCCGCCGTGCCCAGGGCCGATGACGTACATCGCGTTCAGATCGCGCTCGACGATCGCGCGGTTCGCGTGCACGTAGACGAAGTTGAGGCCCGGCGTCGTCCCCCAGTGCCCGAGCAACCGTGGCTTGACGTGCGCGATCGTGAGCGGCTCGCGCAAGAGCGGATTGTCGAGCAAGTAGATTTGTCCGACGGACAGGTAATTCGCTGCGCGAAAGTACGCGTCCATCTTGGCGACGAGATCGTTCGAGATCGTGCTCATGAGTCTTCGCGATCTCACCGACTTTCCGGCAGACTGCAAGCGATGCGGGTTTTGACGCTCAACGTCGGCTCGAGCTCCCTGAAATGGTCGCGTTTCCAAGACGACACGTTCGTCGACGGCGGCGCGCGCGAGACGCTCGATGAAATCGCGACGCGCGCGGGCGCGGTCGACGCGGTCGCGCATCGCGTCGTGCACGGCGGCGCGCGCTTCTCCGCGCCCGCCATCGTCGACGACGACACGCTCCGCGCGCTCGACGAAATCACCGCGCTCGATCCGCTCCACATGCGTCCGGCGGTCGCGATGATCCGCGCTGCGCGCGCGCGCTTTCCGCGCGCCGAGCACGTCGCGGTGTTCGACACCGCTTTCCACGCGACGATGCCGCGCGAAGCGACGACGTACGCCGTGCCGCGCGCGTGGCGCGATCGCGGCGTGCGCCGCTACGGATTTCACGGGCTCAGCGTCGCGTGGTCCGTCGAGCGCCTCGCGACGCTCGCGCCGCGCCCGATCGCGCGCGCGATCGTGCTCCACCTCGGCAGCGGATCGTCCGCGACGGCCGTACGCGACGGCCGCTCGGTGGACACGACGATGGGCATGACGCCGCTCGACGGCTTGATCATGGCGACGCGCGCGGGCTCGATCGATCCAGGCGCGATCGTTCACCTCGCGCGCAATGGCGTCTCGCTGGACGAAGTCGACGACGGTCTCACGAACGCGAGCGGGCTCGTCGCGCTCGCCGGCGATCGCGACATGCGCGCGATCGCGGAGCGCGCAGCGCGCGGGGACGAAGCGGCGATCTTCGCGCGCGCGATGGTCGTGCACTCGATCGCGCGCAACGCGTCCGCGCTCCTCGCGTCACTCGACGGGCTCGACGCGCTCGTGTTCACCGGCGGCATCGGCGAAAACGACGGGGACCTGCGCGCTCGCGTGTGCGACCGGCTCGCGTTCGCCGGCGTCGCGCTCGACGCCGCGACGAGCGGCGCGCCGACGGCGCAAGATCGCATCGTGTCGACGGGAAGCTCGCGCGCGATCGTCGCGATCGTGCACGCGCGCGAAGACCTCATGCTCGCGCGCGCGGCGTTACGGCGGTGACGGGTAGTTGCGATTCACGTAACAGAGCCCGTCCGAGTTCAGGTGACCCTGCGTGCTCTGATCGTACGTCGTGAAATCTTCGTAGTCGCGGAGGCCGGTCGACGGATCGCCGTTCTGCGCGTGCGGGACGCTCTCGGGATCGAACGACATGATCCCGCTGTACTGCGGGTGAACGTCGGTCGGCGGCGCGATGCAGTAGCGCCACGAGAGCGCGTTCCCGAGCGAATCGGTGAAGGCCGTGTAATCAACGCCGCGTTCCATGTCGAGCGTGACGGTCGGGATGGTCCCCGCGTCCGCTTGATTCGCGACGCGCGCGGCGAACTGATCGAAGTGCGGCGGCGAATCGTGAAGCACGCTGTCCCAAAACGGGTGATCCGTGTGCACGGTGATCTGCGCGATGACGGATTGGCTCGTCGAGAACGCGATGCCTCGCTCGTGCTCTTCGTTCGGGAGAGGCACCGACGGATCGTTGTCCGGATTCTGGCAATTGACGTAGCTCGTCGGCGATTTGAAGCAGAGATCGAACGCGACTTGCGTCGGCCACGACGCGTACGGCGCGGGGTTGCAAGTCGGATCGCTCGCGGTTCCGTTGAACGTCGCGGTCCCCACGTAATCGACGACGCATCCTTGCGCGATCATCTTCGCGTATTCCGTTTGTCCGTCCGAATCGAGGTTCACGTTCTTCGTCGCGCGGCCGTCGCACGTCGTCGCCGTCGCCGCGACGAGATCGAAACCGAACGCGTAGCGCGTCCCGTCCGTCGCGAACGGTCCGCTCGCGAGCGCCGCGATCGGAACCGCTTCTTCGCCGCCGCCGCCTTTGCCCGGCAAATACGACGGGTCGGAGTGCGACAAATCCACGGCCCACGGCCCGTCCACTTCCGCGACGAGCGCGCCCGTCTGCGCTTCGTCGCCCGGGTTGAAGTCCGGATTTTGCGAGAGCTTGATCTTGTCGATCGTGACGAGCGTCCGCGTGAATTGAACGCTCCATCCGTCGACGAAACACGGATCGCCCTGATTGACCGGCGGAAACGGATAGCCCGTGAGCGCCAAGACTTCGCCCGACGCGGAGAACAAAATTCCGCCTGGCCCCGGATCGCTCGGCGGCGTGAACGCGGCGAGCGCGCCGGGCGTCGACACGGGCGCGCACGTGCTCGCGTCGACCCCGCCGTCTTGCGCGCTCGGCGGGTTCGAGCACGCCGCGATCGCGCACAAGAGCCCTCCGATCGTCGCGAAGATCCGCCGCATCACAGGCCCTCCGACCATTCGAAATCGTACGTCGCCGTCGATCGAAGGTTGTTCCACAAGTTGATGCTCGGCTGCGTGTAGCTCGCGGACGACGGATCGTTGCTGAAGACGTACGTCGATCCCGATTGCGTGAGCGCGGAGAAATCGACGTCGGCGAAGAGCTGGCGCGCGTCGACGCGAAGGAGGAGCCCGCCGGTCGTCTGCACCGTGGTCGTCGTCGGGATGGGCGAGATGATGCGCTCGCGGCACGGCGGGTTCGATCCGGTCGTTTGATTCGTCGGAATGCGATTCGTGCTGATGGTGATCGTTCCTTGAAACGGATAGGTCGCGTTCGCGTCGTCGGTCGCGGTGCCTTGCACGACGAGGATCGGCGTGTCGTCTTCGACCGCGTTCACGTCGCCGCCCGTGAGCCAGATTTGTGCGGCGAGCGAAGGCGTCGTCGTCCCGTGTCCGCCCGACGCGAACGATTGTGGCGTCGGCGAGAGAAGATCCACGTCGAGCCCCGCGGCTCCGCCGTCGAGCGGCGTCCCCAGAACTTCGGCGGTGTACGTGCTCGGAAGAATGCACGTGAGATCCCCCGCGCCCGAAACGGGGAGCGCCTGATCCAAATAGAGCGCGCCGATGTGGAGCGACGCTTCCGTCAGCGTCACGTGGTAGGTGTGACCCGCGATCGTCGTCTCGTCGAAGAGAAGCGGCGACGTCGCGTTCGCGGCGCCCGCTGCGGCCGCCGGAAAATCCACGAGCTCACCGCCCGTCGTCCCGACGCACGCGATCGCAAGAACGAACGCGCCGCTCGCGAGCGCGCGCCGCATCACGATTTGCCTCCGAATCGAAGCGTGAGGTTCGCGAAAATTCCGAGCGGAGGACCCGCCGAAAACATGCGCTCGGGAACGAGCGTCGGCTGCGATTGGCTGTGAAAGTCGGACGCGTAGTTGTACTCGCCGAGCTTGTACTGGTTGTTCGTGACGTTCGTGCCGGTCACGCCGAGCTCGACGTTGCGCCACGCGACGCTCGCGGTCGCGTCGAGCGTGAAGATGTCGTCGCTGCGTTGACCGTACGGAAGCGCGCGCGGCCCGACGTACGTGAGGCCAAACCCGAGCGAGCCTTTGAGCTTCGTGCCCGCGATCGCGAGCGGCAGGTCCCCGAAGACCGCCGTATCCGATCGCACGACGACGTCCGGAACGTACGCGACGAGAAGGTGCGTGTCGTCGTACGTCGACTTCACGAACGTGACGCTCGCGGATTCGTCGAAGTGTCTTCCCGTCACGCGCGTCGAGCCGACCCATCCCGTGCGCGTCGTGCCCGCGCCGATCACGTTGCGTCCTTGCGTCTCGTCGAAGATCAAATCCTTGTCGACGTGCGTCGAGAAGAACACCGAGCGCGCCGCGACGATCGCGTCTTTGAACGTGTGCGCGTAGCTCGCGCCGCCTTCGTACGCGGTGACGCTCGCGAACGGCGTGCCGGTGTTTTGAATCACGTAGCTCGGATCGACGGATCGCACGCCCTGTCCGACGCTCGCTGAAAACGAAAATCCGACGAACGGCCCCAAAATCAACGACGCGCGCGGGAGCGTGACGATGCTCGCGGTCGACGTGCGTTGGTTGGCTTCGCGGTGCGCGGGTTGTCCGCCTTCGTCGTATTGCGTGAGGCAGCTCTGATCGATCGGAGGGTTCGTCGTCGACGGGGTGGAGATCGTTTGCGCGGCGCAGTTGTCGAGGATGTCGTACGTGAGGACGTCGCTGCGAAGCCCGCCGCGCAGGTTGATCCATTTCGTCGCGCGCAAATTCGCGTCCGCATACAAGCCGATGTCGCCGAGCGTCGATTGCAGATCCGCGTCGGTCAAATACGGAACGCCGGTCGCCGCTTCGAGCCGCTGTTGCGTGCCGTGGACGACGTCGCCGCGCGCGTAGTAGCCGACCTCGAGCTCTTGCCGTTGACCGAGCGCGCGCGTGCGAAACTTCGCCGAGCCCTTCGCGCCGAAAATCTGCGCGTCGTCGTGCAAATCGATTTCGTCTCCGCGTTGCGTGTGGAGCGATTGAAGCGGGAGCTGCACGTCGAGGAGAAACCCGGTGAAGTTCTCGAGGATGCGCATGTCGCGCTGAATGAGCCACATCTGTTGCTCGAGCTGCGTGTCGCCGACGCGCGTCTCGAGCGAGCTCCACGCCGAAAAGCGCGACGAGTCTCCGCCTTGCGGCACCGCTTCGTGCGCATAGCTCGTGAGATCGTAGCTGTCGTAGAAGCCGATGCGACCGGACTTGTAGTCGTCTTCGCGAATCAAACCCGCGGAGTGGTAGTGCGTCGCGTAGGCCTGCGCGCCGACGCGGAACAGACCTTTGTCGCCCAGCTTGCCTTCGTATTGCGCCATCGCGCTTCCGCGGATCGCGTCGCGGTTTTGTCCGTAGCCGTCCGTCGAATAAATCTCCGCGCCCGCGAACGTGCGATCGCTCATTCCTTCGGGTCCCCAAAGGAGCAAGCCGCGCTGCGTGTTGAACGAGCCGCCCGTGTACTTCACCTCGAGCCCGCGCTTCGGAAGTCCGAGCTGATAATCCGCGCTCCCGGCGACCGCGTAGTTTCCTTGCCGCGGATCGAACGGACCTTCGACGACGCGCAGCGATTGAACGAGCTCGGGGATGACGAAGTGCGTGTCGGCGTAGCCGTTGCCGTGTTGGTTGCCGCTCTCGTTGATCGGTACGCCGTCGACGGTGAACTCGAGATCTTGTCCGTCGCCCGCGTCGAACCCGCGAAGAAAGACTTGCTCCGCGTGACCTTCGCCGCCTTCGTTCGTGAGCAGGATCGGGCTCGCGGATTGAAGGAGCTTCGACGCGTTGTCGGAGGGTGAGCCGCGCGCGCGAAAGAGCTCGCCGATCACGAAGTGAATGTCCGAGACGCCGACGTACGGAAGCGCCGCGCGCCCATAGACGTGCACGTCTTCGACGTCGTCGACGTTCGCGGCGGCCTTGGTCGTCGACGCGGGTTGTTGCGGCGGCGGTTGCGGCGGGGGAGGGGGAGCCGGCGGAGGCTCGACGCGCTTCTCGGGCTCGGGCGGCGGAGCGCGCGGCGGCTCGAAGTGAAAAGGGATCTTCATGCGCGCGGCGAACGCGCGTCCGTTCCTCGTCGCCGGCGAGAACGTCCACTGCCTCACGGCGGACGTCGCGGCGTTGTCGAACGCCGGCCCGCCGGACGCGTCGATCTTCACGTCCGTCACGTTCCCTTGCACGTCGATGGTCACGATGAGCACGACGTCCGAGTGCTGCGGCGCCATCCCCTCGGGGTAACGCGCGGGCGTCTGGTGGATCGCGACGGGGTGCGTGATCTCCGCGTCGACCGCGTTCTGCGCGGACGCGACGGATGCCGCCGCGACGCAAGCGAAGAAGACGAGGGGCGGCGCGAATCTCACGGAACTACGCAGTAGCGTGATTGCAATCGCGTTGCAACTGCGTCGCGATCTACAAGATCGATTTCCGTCCGTCTTTGAACACCGCGTCGATGCGCCACCCGTCGGTCTTCTTCAGCACGTAGCGCACGCTCCGAACGAGCGGGTTCTTGCGCATCGTCTCGACCTCCGCCGCGCGCGGCTTCTTCGTGACCTTCGTGACGCGCTCCTTCTTCGGATCGTATTCGGGCGGCATCGAGTAGCTCCCGCGGCGTCCGTACGCGCCGTCGGCCTTCGTGCAGAACTCGTCGAAGATCGTCTTCATCGCGGGTGCGCTGAGCTCGAACGAGAGGCCGCCCACGTCGTCGGTCTTCTTGTCGATGCGCGCGCACTCCTTCTCCCACTGATTCATCGCCGCGATGAAACCGAGCACGACGTCTTCGGGCTCGCGCTCGCCGATCGGTTTTTCGAGCGGGACGAGCCCCGTGAGGTCGAACGCGTCGGACGCGCGGAGCGCGGCGAGCGCGTCGGCGCGCTTCTTCGCGCTGTCTTCCTTGTCCTTCGCGACTTCGCGCGCGAGCGCGTCCGCGTCGTGCGTCCTTCGCCAATCGCGGTAGACGACGTTCGGGAGCATTTCCCACGGCGCCGTGAATTGCGACGCGAGCGCGATTTCCTTCGCGCTCGGCGCGATCGCGCCGACGCGCTCGAACGCGCGCGGAGGGGCACCTTCGATCCAATAGAGCATCCTGTCGAAGCGCTTCTTGAGGTCCGGCGATTTCATCGCGTCGTTCTTGTCGCCGACGAAGCGCGTGATGAAGACGAGCACGCCCTTGCGCACGGGCTGTTCGTCTTTGCGCGGCGCGCGGATCACGCGGCACGCGCCGTACATGCCGTTGTCGAGACGAAACGCGAGGACCGAACCGGGCGCGACGCTCATCGCGGCGAGCTTACACGAGCTCGACGAGCACGATCTCCGCGCGCGTCGCGAGGCGCATCGGAGGACCCCAAAATCCCGCGCCGGACGTCACGTAGAGCGTCGTCTTTTCGATTTCGTAGCGCCCGAACACGTACGGTTGCCGCAGTCGCTCGAGCGCGATCCCGACCGGCGCGATTTGTCCGCCGTGCGTGTGTCCGGAGAGCTGCAGCGCGATCCCGCGTCGCGCGGCTTCGGCGACGTCGTCGGGTCGGTGCGCGAGGAGGATCGCCGCGCGCGTTTCGTCGCGATCGCGGAGCGCGCGAGACAGATCGGAGTCGCCGGACTGATCCTCGACACCGACGAGATCGAATCCATCGCGCCCGCCGATCGCGACGCGCTCGTTGCGCAGCACGCGGAACCCGAGCGTGTCTCGCGCGAAAGCGACCCACTCGTCGACGCCGGAGAGGTACTCGTGGTTTCCGGTGACGAAATGCACGCCGTCGCGCGCGCGGAGCTTCGCGAAGGGCGCGACGAGCGCGCCGAGCTCGCGCACCGAGCCGTCGACGAGATCGCCGGTCACGCAAATCAAATCGGGCTCGAGCGCGTTGATCCGCGCGACGAGCGAATCCACGAGGGACCTGCCGATCGTCGCGCCGACGTGCACGTCGGAGAGCTGCACGATTTTGTATCCGCGCATCGACGCGCCGAGTCGCGCGATCGGCACGCGCACGCGTCGCACGATCGGGTCGCGCTGCGCGATCGCCGCGGACACGCCGGAGAGGACGACGCCGATCGCTCCGCTGGCGAGCGCGACCGCGCGCGCGATCGCGCGCCTTCGCGCCGCGCTCGCGGGCATCGCGCGCGCGATTTCGCCCGTGAGCATCACGGGAAGGACGAAGAGCAGCACGCCCATCCACGAGAACGCGCACCACAAAATCGGTGATTGGAACGCGCGCGGCGAGGTGCGCATGAGAAGGAGCGCGACCATGCCCGCCGGAAAGAGCGCGGCGAGCGCGACGAGCGCGACGCGAGCGCGGCGGGCCCAGCGCGGCGTCATCTCCGTGTCGCGGATCCAGCGTCGATGGAGGTACGCGTGCACGATCGTCGTCACGACGAACGCGCCGATCATGTACGCGAGCGCGCGGAGCACGGCGTGAGCTTAGCGCGCGCCGAGCGCGGCGAGCGCTTCGAGCTCGGTGACGGCGAGGTCCGACGCGCGATCCGCGAGGATCGCCTCTCGCGCGCGCTGCGCGCCTTCGCGGAGCCGATCGTCGCCGAGCGCGCGCTCGACCGCGGCGCGAATCGCGGTGATGCTCGCGCGCCGCGAGATCGTGACCCCGGCGCGAGCGTGCTCCACGCGCGCCGCGTTGTCGCTCTGATCGCGACCCATCGGCGCGCACACGACGGGCACGCCGTGCGCGAGCGCGCGGATCACCGTCCCGTGCCCGCCGTGCGTGACGACGAGCGCGGCGCGCGCGAGGATCGCGGCGTGCGACGCGGACGCGACGACGCGCACGTCGTCGCTCGCTCGGAACGCGCGTGGATCGAGCGATGGTCCCACCGTGACGATCGCGCGGACGCGCAGCGGAGCGAGCGCGGAGATCACGCGCTCGATCGACCGCGCTTGATCCATGAACGTCGTCGAGAACGCGACGAGCACGAGCGGATCGTCGCCGCGCGGCAGGCCCGCGTCGATTTCGCGCGCGGCCCACGACGGATCGTCGAGCTCCGCGCCGACGTAGCGCACGTTGCCTGCGATCTTGGGCGCGTCGAAATCGAACCACGCGCACGTCTGCACGAGCACGCGATCGGCGCGACGAATTTGATCGAGCGGATGCGCGACATCGGCGAGCCCGACCGCGCGCCGCGCGCGATTCAAATGCGGGACACACGGACGCCACAAAATCGCGTCGCCGATCGCTTCGAGCGCGCGCCACGTCGCGCGATCGAGCGCGTGTCCGAGCGCGCCGCGCGACGGACGAAGCCCGAGGCCCGGCGGCGGACGATCGCGCGCGGGAAGAAACGACGTCATCGGGATCATCGCCGCCCACTTCGCGCCGCGCGCCGCGCACGACTCCGCGCCCGCGAGCGCGCCGAAGAGGAGCGCGTCCGACGCGACGACGTCCGCGGGCCGCCGCGCGAAATGCTCGACGAGCTCGCGCGCGAAGAGGTGCGCGGGGACGAACGCGTGGCGATCGCGCGCACGCGCGAACGCGCCGAGCGGGGTGAGCGCGCGAAAATCGCCGAGCAGATCCCCCTCCTTCGATCGCGTCGTTCGATGCGGCGCAGAAACCCACGGAAAAAAAACGGCGCCCGCGCTCCTCGCTTCCTCCTCGATCGTCGGGTCGCCCAGCACGTCGACCTCGTGTCCGCGCGCGCGCAGGCGAGCCGCGACGGCCATCTCCGGCGCGACCGTTCCGCCGCCGTCCCACATCGCAAAGAGAAATCGTCGAACGGTCATGGCGCGCGCGTCCCGTGGGAGTACGTTGAAGACATGATGATCGAGTACGCGGCGTTCGTCGCGCTCGCGATCAACCCGTTCGGCGGTTTGCTCTTCGCGATTCCTTACGCCAAAGCGATGCTCGGCATGTCCCCGTTCGTCGCGGCGCTGATCGGCGTGCCGCTCTCGTACGTGCAAGTGCTCGCCGTCGACTGGCTGTGGCAGTGGCTGTCGCGCATCGATTGGTGGCGGCGCTTCATCGAGCGTCGTCGCACGCCGCGACTCGAGCGCATGACGTCGTCGCCGTACATGTTCTGGTTGGTGCTCGTCTTCGCGCCGTTCTTCGGACCGTGGCTCGTGATGGCGGTCATGCGCTACGCGAACGTGCCGCACAAACGCGTCGCGCTCCCGATGGCGCTCGGACTCGCGTGGAACGCGATGGGCATCGCGCTCGTCACGTTGTATGCACCGCGCCTCTTGCCGCGCTGAGACTGCGCTCGCGCGTGCTCAACTTTACAAATCCCGATTTGATTTCGGAGTGTGATCGCTCGGTCGATGGGTGCAAGATGGCGCCCGATGAAACAGACCTCGTTCGCATTGCTCACGTGCGCGGCGCTCGTCGCGTGCAACAACAACACGCAGTCCGCCGCCGACGCCGCCGCGCCGGTGTCGTCCACCGCTGCGACCACCGCCGCGACCGCGACGGACACGTCCGTGGCGACCGCCGCAGCCGCCGCCGCGGGCCCCCCCCCCCCCCCCCCAACCCACACCCCCCCCACCCCCCAAGCCGGG
>Ga0335078_10000543_pt1 | contig 58112 bp, 54 predicted proteins | sample Lox_Sample_32_FD_206711 | JGI IMG/M metagenome (GOLD analysis project Ga0335078, IMG submission 206711) | Soil microbial communities from Loxahatchee National Wildlife Refuge, Florida, United States - Lox_Sample_3.2 | ecosystem: Environmental > Terrestrial > Soil > Wetlands | place: USA... | reverse complement strand
GAGTCGCCCACCCCACACTAACTCAGCTAACGCCGCTGACTCCGCTAGCGCCGCTTATTTTTTGTCTTCGACGTCGACGTACTCGGCGTCAATGACTTCGCCTTCCTTCTTGCCTGCTCCGGCGCTGCCGCTGTCCGCAGGGCTGCCGGCCGCAGGTCCCGACGCAGGCCCTTGCGCGGAGCTGGCTTTGTACATGGCCTCGGCCAGCTTGTGGCTGGCGCGGGTGAGACGGTCTTGAGCCGAGCGCATCTCAGAAGTCGAGGGCGAACCTTCCAGCGTCTTTTTGGCATCGGCCAGAGCCGACTCGACGTCGCTCTTGTCGGAGGCCTGCACCTTGTCGCCGTTCTCCTTGAGCATCTTCTCGATGTTGTAGACGAGGCCGTCGAGAGAGTTGCGGGCTTCGATCTCCTCGCGCTTCTCCTTGTCCTCAGAAGCGTGGGCGTCGGCTTCCTTGGCCATCTTCTCCACTTCCTCCTTGCTGAGGCCGGAGCTGGAGGTGATGGTGATGCGCGTGTCCTTGCCGGTGGCCAGATCCTTGGCGGTCACGTTGAGGATGCCGTTGGCGTCGATGTCGAAGGTGACCTCGATTTGCGGCACGCCGCGCGGCGCCGGAGGAATTCCGCCCAGCTTGAACTTGCCCAGGGTGCGGTTCTGGCCCGCCATGGGACGCTCGCCCTGCAGAACGTGGACCTCAACCTCGGTCTGGTTGTCGGCCGCGGTGGAGAAGGTCTCAGTCTTCTTGGTCGGAATGGTGGTGTTGCGCGGAATCATGGTGGTGGCCACGCCGCCCAGAGTTTCGATGGAGAGCGTGAGCGGGGTGACGTCGAGAAGCAACAGATCCTTGACGTCGCCAGCGAGCACGCCTGCCTGGACCGCAGCGCCGACAGCAACCACCTCATCGGGATTGACGCCGCGATGCGGTTCTTTGCCGAAGAGCTTCTTAACGAGTTCCTGGATCTTGGGCATGCGCGTCTGGCCGCCAACCAGGACCACTTCGTCGATGTCGCTGGGCTTGACGTTGGCATCGGTCATGGCCTTCTTGCAGGGGTCGACGGAGCGCTCAATCAGATCCTCAGTGAGCTGCTCGAGCTTGGCTCGCGTGAGCTTGCGGACCAGGTGCTTGGGTCCGGAGGCGTCGGCGGTGATGAAGGGCAGATTGATCTCGGTCTCGACGGTCGTCGAAAGCTCGATCTTGGCTTTTTCGGCAGCGTCCTTCAGGCGCTGCAGGGCCATTTCATTGCCCCTGGATGTGAGGTCGAGGCCGAACTCCTGCTTGAACTCAGCGATGAGCCAATCGACAATGCGCTGGTCGAGGTTGTCGCCGCCCAGGTGGGTGTCACCGTTGGTCGATTTGACCTCGATGACGCCTTCGCCGACTTCGAGAATGGAGATATCGAACGTGCCACCGCCAAAGTCGTAGACGGCGATGGTCTCGTCCTTCTTTTTGTCGAGGCCGTAAGCGAGCGCGGCCGCCGTGGGCTCGTTGACGATGCGCTTGACGTCGAGGCCGGCGATTTTGCCTGCGTCCTTGGTGGCCTGACGCTGCGCGTCGTTGAAATATGCCGGGACAGTGATGACGGCTTCGGTGATGGTTTCGCCGAGATAGGCTTCGGCCGATTTCTTGAGCTTTTGCAGAATCATGGCCGAGATTTCGGGAGGGGTGTACTCGCGGCCCTGCGCCACAACGGCTACGTGGTCGCCCTGCTTGACGACACGGAACGGGACCATTTTCATCTCGTCGGTAACTTCGTCATAGCGACGGCCCATGAAGCGCTTGATGGAGAAGATGGTATTTTCGGGGTTGGTAATAGCCTGACGCTTGGCCACCTGGCCAACCAGGCGCTCGCCGCTCTTGGTGAAAGCAACGACGGAGGGCGTAGTGCGTGCACCCTCCTCATTTGGAATGACTTTGGGCTCTCCGCCCTCCATCACAGCGACGCACGAGTTGGTGGTACCGAGGTCGATTCCGATGATTTTTGCCATGGTGATCCTACCTTAAGGGAATGCCGAACCTGGCAGGATGCCAGATTGAGCGAGATGTTGTCAACTTTTTTGATGCTTTTGCCCTAAGAAAGATGCAGAAATAGGAGCCTTTTCCATCACAGTGTAAGACCTTTGGATGGGATGAGATGCGGCGGACGGGGGAAGCCGGCCGGACGCGTGATGCGTGTCTGGAGACCCGCACGACAGCCGGTCTAAAGTCCGGCTTTACATGGGGCGGCTCACTTGCCGACGGCAGCCACGGCGGAAGCGAGAACCTCTTCCGGCTCAGGGCGAACGCGGAAGTCGGCGTGCGCCTGGGCGTAGGCTACCCGCCCCGCGGGGGTGATGACGTACGTCGCCGGGAGGACGAGGCGCCAGGAGGCGTCGCCCCCTTTTTCCGTCCCATTGACGAAGGGGATATTGACGAGGATGGAGCGGTAGTAGTCGCGGTGGTAGCCGGGGATGGTATAGGCGAGGCCAAACTGCGCGGCGACTTCGCAGCCGGGATCGGAGAGGACGGGGAACGGCAGCGTATGTTGTCCGACCATGAAGTCGCTTTGGCGGGAGGTTTGCGGGCTGATGGCGGCGAGAAGCACTCCCGCTTCGCGCAGGCGAGGGTAGAGGTCGCGCCAGGCCTCGAGCTCAGTGACGCAATAAGGACACCAGCGACCGCGGAAGAAGTTGAGGATAAGAGGGCCGAGGGCGAGCAGGTCGGCGGAGCGGACGGGACGGCCGGAGGGGTCGTTGAGGGTGAACTCGGGCGCCGTGGCGCCAACGGGGAGAATTTTCTCCTCGATGCCGGATGCAAACAACTCCTGGACGGCGCGCTCGCTGATGGCCATGCGCCCGGGCTGGACGAGGTTGCGGGTGTTGGCGGTGATCTCGTCGAGCTGGTCTTGGAGGGCGGTCATCGTTGCCTGCCTGCGAAGGCCCGGAACTCATAATCTTTCAAGCCGCTCTTTCCCATTTCAAGCCAGATGCCGTGTTTGACCAGGAGCTTGGCTTTTATGGTGTCGTGCACTGCCGACCTCTCAGGTGATCGCGTAAAGACAACCAGCCCGCCTATCCTTTCCGCGCACGAGGGAACATTTTTCCAGTGAGCGTGCGTGGCGAGGATTTGCTCAACGGCATGCTGGACTTCTTTGCCTTTGAGTTCGACAATGACATCGACGACTTTGGGCATGCAAACAACGTAATCGGCTTTCAGCGTATTGGCAGCGTGCAACCAGCAGTCAACATCAACCCTCTTGATTTTGGCCTTGCGGGGGTTGAGAAATGTCGCCGAGCGTCCGTGTGCTTTGACAGTTACCCTGGGATGATTCAGTTCCTCGGTGCACCTTTCCAGCGCCGAGCTAGGATTCGACATAGCCGAGCCTCAAGAGTTCGTCGAATTCGACTCCAATCGTCTCAGAAACACTATCGAGGTAGTTGGCGCTGATGAGGCCGGTCTCCGTGTCCATGATGGACTCGAGATTTCCGTCGTGAATACAGTAGGCTTTGAAGTCCTCTGACTTTACCCAGTATTGCTCGGGGATGAGCTTTGCGATGTCCTGTTTCAGATCGGGCTTCGCCGCAGCGACTTGAGAGGCTTCGATGAGGTTGTTGAAGGCGGAAAGGATGTAAGGGCTGTGGGTAGTAATGGTGATCGCGGTCCTTAGGTTCTCATCGTTCACTATTTTTGCAAAGTACTGAACCAATTCATATTGTTTCTTGGGGAAGATGTGTGCTTCCGGCTCCTCGACAAAAAATTCGTCTAAGCCTGCCTGCCTTTCAGGGGGAAACACTATTTCTTCATTCAAAAAACGCGTCTCTTCTTCAGGGGACAACGATGGTTCATCAGAAGACGACACCAGTTCATCGTCTAACATGATCTCAAGACACTGGTGTGCGTACATTTCTAGCGCACACAAAAGAGGCAGCAACTCCTTGCTACCTGTTGATAAGAGGTTTAGGGGTAGAACCCTTCCATCAGCAAAAGAGAATAGCCAGGAATCTCCGCCGCGAGTTAGTTCTCCTTGCAGGTGGGCGTTCAGTTGCTCCTTCGGAATATCCGGGTCCAAGCTGCTTGCATAGAACCCTGCAAAGCGGCTTGCGATTGGGTCTGGTTGACTAACGAGCAGCCTGTAACCCTTTTGTGTATCCACGAAGTACGAGCGCTCGGAGGGGATATATGTTGCGCCGTCCCAAAATGATTTGCCCATCAGCCTGCTGAATGCATTGTAGATAATTTCCTCTGACCGGGAACGAGGATTTGAGAGCTGCTTAGTATATTCATGTCTGAAAGTTTCGCCAAACTCCAGTCGAAAGGTTGTAGGGTTCTGTGAGCCGCCAAGGACCCCGGATGCGGTGATCTCATAGTTATCCGAAACAAGGGAGATGGACCAATCTTTTGTGCCCCATCCTCCGATCGGAAACCATTCCCTAAACTTCTTCATCACATCATCTTCAAATGTCGAGAAGTCAAAATCATTCATTGCCCGTCCAACCGCTATCTCAAGCACTTCTTTGCTAAGAAAGTACGCGAGTTTGCAGAGCAAACTCTTTCCACTTGCCTGCGGGCCGATGAGGACGGTGATCTTGCCGAACTCCAGCTTGGCTTCTTTGATGACGGAGAAGTTCCTGACGGTGAGGGTGCGCACCGGGCGGGTCTTGTTCCCGTTGTCTGGCATAGCGAACTCCCCTTCCCGAAGAGCAACCGCGGATCCTTCGACTGCGGCTGCCGCGCCGATCGCGGCGACCTCCGCTCAGGATGACATCTTCATTATCCCCCGGCAGCGTTCGCCCGCACCGAAGAATCGATACGGCGTTCTACCGGCCGAAGCGCTGGCGGTTGCCCATGCCCATGCCGGCGAGGCCGCCGCGCATCATGCTTTTGGCCAGGCCGCCTTTGCCTACCTGCTTGAACATCTTGGCCATCTGCGCGTACTGGCGGAGGAGCTGGTTGACCTCTTGCACACTCGTCCCGCTGCCGGCGGCGATGCGCTTGCGGCGCGAGCCGGAGATGATTTCGTGGTTGCGGCGCTCCTTCGGCGTCATGGAGTTGATGATGGCCTCGGTGCGGGTGAACTGCTTTTCGTCGATCTGGCCGGCGGCCTGCTGCATGCCGGCGAAAGGGCCGACCGAAGGCATCATCTTCAAAATCGATTCCATCGACCCCAGCTTCTTGATCTGCTGCAGCTGATCGCGAAAATCCTCGAGCGAAAACATGTCGCCGAGAAGGGCTTTTTTGGCCAGTTCTTCGGATTTGCGGCGGTCGAGTTTGTCTTCGGCTTTTTCGATGAGCGACATGATGTCGCCCATGCCCAGGATGCGGCCGACGATGCGATCGGGATGGAACGGCTCGAAGGCATCGGGCTTTTCGCCCACGCCGATGAACTTGATGGGCTGGCCGGTGACGTGGCGGATGGAGAGCGCCGCGCCGCCGCGCGCGTCGCCATCCATCTTGGTGAGGATGACGCCGGTGAGAGAAAGACGGGAGTGGAAGTCCTGCGCGGAGTTGACGGCGTCCTGGCCGGTCATGGCGTCGGCGACGAAGAGGATCTCCTGAGGCGCAAGGAGCTTCTTTAGCGATTCCATCTCGGCCATGAGGTCGGCGTCAACGTGGAGCCGGCCGGCGGTGTCGACGATGAGCGTGTCGCAGCCCATGATGACGGCTTCGCGGCGTGCCTCTTTGGCGAGGCGCTCGACGAGAGCGGAGCCGGCGGATTCGCCCTTCAGGTCGCCTTCGTAGAGGCGGGTTTCGACCTGCCTGGCGACGACTTTGAGCTGCTCGCGTGCGGCGGGACGGTAGACGTCGACCGAGACGAGCATGGGACGATGGCCGCCCTTCTTGAGCCAGGCGGCGAGCTTGGCAGAGGTGGTGGTTTTGCCGGAGCCCTGCAGGCCGGCCATAAGAATCACCGTGGGCGGCTTGGAGGCGAAGTTGAAGCGTGCGGTGTCGCGGCCGAGCAAAGCGACCAGCTCGTCGCGAACGATTTTGACCACCTGCTCGGAGGGCGAGAGCGCGGTCATCACCTCGGCGCCGATGGCCTTTTGGCGGATGTGCTCGACTAGGTCCGTGACCACGTTGAGGTTGACGTCGGCCTCGAGCAAGGCGACGCGGATTTCGCGCAGGGCTTCGGCGATGTTTTCCTCGGTCAGCGTGCCCTGGCCGCGAAGGGTTTTGAAGACGCGCTGGAGCTTGTCGGTGAGATTCTCGAACATGGGTCCAGAATCAGTTTATCGAAGGAGCTTCGTTTACTCCTGCGGTGCGATGAGGTACTGCTCAAGCTTGCCGTCGGGGTAGGTGTAAGTGGTGAGCTCGAGGGTGCGGCCGGGATAGGAGATGTTGAAGACGCGGAAGGTCATGCCGCCGCGGTGCGACTCGCTGCTTTGGCGAAGGCCCAGCGGCTCGCCCAGCGGGGCGAGGCTGGATTGGAAGTCGGCGATGGCCTCGGGCGTGAAGTAATCGCTGAGGTTGGGGGCAAGCAGCGAGCGATCAATGCGGCCCTGCTGCAGGCCGTGGTAGATGTCGAGGGCCTGCTGCTCGGGAGCGGTGAGCGGGAAACCGGCGGCAAGCGGCGCGGCGAGGCTGGCGATGGTGCTGGCGGCGCCGACCGCGTCCTGGTTGGTGAGTACGGCCACCGCCGCGCCGGCATCGACGATGACTTCGTTGTCGGAGACAAAGCCGGAGACTTCGCCCGAGTGCTCGATGAAGAGATGGCCGTTAAGCTGGAGGACTTGCACACCGAGGCCGTAGTGCGTACCCTGGCCGTTCTTGAGCTTCACCTCAGTAAACATTTCGTCATAGCTCTCGGGTTTGAGGAGCGAGCGAGCGATCAGGCTTTCATCCCAGAGGGCCAGGTCGTGGGCGGTCATGGCGAGTTCGCCGGCGGCGAACATCCAGCCGCGGCCCGCTTCGGGCGCGACGCGCAGCGGACCGAGGGCGTGACGGTAGTAGGCCGTGGCGTCGGTCCGGGTCAGCTCGGTCTGGTCGGAGTTCAAGGCGGAAGTCATGGCGAGAGGCCGAAAGATGCGTTGGGTGATGAAGTCGAAGAGCGACTGGCCGGAGACGATTTCGACGATGCGGCCGGCGATGACGTAGTTGGTGTTGGAGTACTGCCATTGCGTGCCAGGATCGAAGTCGAGGGGCTTTTTGGCCCAGGTGTCGAGGATCTGCTGCGCTGTGGCGGGCTGGAGCATGGGTGTCATCAAGTAATCCTCGGGCCAGTAGTCCTGGTAGCCCGAGGTGTGCGAGAGGATTTGGCGAATGGTGACCTCGTTGGCGCGGGTGAGGTCGGGAATGTATTTGCCGACGGGATCGTCGATGCTGAGTTTGCCCTGCTCCTGGAGCAGCAAAATGGCGGCTGCGGTGAACTGCTTGGAGATGGAACCGATGGAGTAGCGCATCTCGGGCGTGGCGGGAATGGCCGGAGAGGAACCGGTGGCCAGGCGCGCGCTGCCGTAGGCGTGGGTGTAGACGAGCTTGCCGTGCTGCACGACGGCGACCGAGGCCGAAGGAACGCCGGTGGCTTGGAGCACCTGCGCGGCGATGCGATCCACCTGGGCACGGAGGGCGGGATCGATGGTGTCGACGTTTTGCGCGTGGCAGTGGAAGCCGAGGACGAGGAGAATTGCGGCGACCAGAATTCTTGGCGTGGGTCTCATGGGATCGATCTCCCTTGCGGCAGGGTTTGCGGCACGAATGACCGGCAAGGACCAAACTAACAGACCGGGACTGTACTGTAGGCTGGGCATGGGCAGACGCAACAGTGACGGTCTCCAGGCTTGAGGGCGGAGGTTGAGATGGAAAGGCTGATTGGGGGGCATAAGAAGTTTCTCGCAGAGGTGTTTCCGGCGCAGAAGAGCCGCTTTCGTCTGCTCGCCGAAGGGCAAGCGCCGATGTGGCTGTTCATTACCTGCGCCGACTCGCGCGTGCTGCCCGACATGATTCTGGGTACAGACCCGGGGGACCTGTTCATCGCGCGCAGCATCGGCAACGTGGTGCCGGTCACGAGCTTCGATGCGGACGGTGTGACGGCAACCATTGAATATGCGGTGGAAGTGCTCAAAGTGCGGCACGCAATCGTTTGCGGCCATTCCGATTGCGGGGCCATGAAGGCGGCGCTCGACCGCGAAGGACTGGTCAATCTGCCCAAGGTGCGGCGCTGGCTCGATCACGTGGAGGCGGCGTTCGCGTACAAGCAGCCGCTGAACCCTGCCGACGGCGAGAGCGCGGAGCTGGCCGCAGTGATCCGCGGCAACGTGGTGGCGCAGTTGATGAACCTGCGCGCGCAGCCGCTGGTGGCGAAAGCGATTGCCGAGAAACGGCTGACAGCACACGGATGGTACTACGACATTATGACGGGGCGGATTGAGGAGTACAACGAGAAGCAGCAGAGGTTTGTGGCGCTGGTCGGGTAAGGGCAAGGGCCAGGGACTGGGAAATGGGGATTAGGGTCTATTTCTTGTCTTGCCACTTAAATGCCGGATTGGTTTCGAGCCCCTTCAATTCGGCCTTGATGGCGTCTGGCGCATCAGGTGAGGCGATCAGGAATTCGATGTAGTCGGCGGCCAGCGGATCGGTTCGCTGAAAAGAACCCAGCGCCCAACCTGCAGCACCGTAGCCGACCGCGCGCCCGATTGAAGGAGTCCACTCCTTGATCGGCGTCGAAGATTTACGGGCTTTGTCGAAGTCCTCCCAGTCGGACCGCCATGAGAGAGCGCTCGCGATCTTCTGGATCGGTGCAAACTGACCGGTTGTCATGAAGAGCGACCACAGCATGTCGAGACGCGTGCCAATATCTTCAACGTGAGTAAAGTCGTAAGCATCTGGAAGAACCGGGTGATTCGCAAACCTCTGCCGCTCTTCGTCGCTCATCGTCTTCAGCACAGGACCGATGTCATATCCTCCTTGAAGGAGCACGAGCATTCCGAAAGCGCGTGTAAATCCAGCCTGACTCGTGAGGCGAAGCATGAGGTCCTTTGCCGCTCCGGGATTTTCTTTGAGTGCGGCTCCAAAGATCGTTGCGGTCGTCTCAACGGCTCCCTTTTGCGAGCGCAATCTCTCATCAGCGGCGAAAAACTGCAACGCCGCGAAAAGCCGCGCGGAGTTGGGCTGGCGGTGATAGCCCATGAGGAATTTTTGGAGTTCATCTCCGTTCTTAAACGAAGGCTTGTTTCCAGTTTCAAAGCTCTCGACCTTGATCTCGGCCTGTGCCAGCTTTTGGCTGCCGCCCAGAGTCTCGACTTCCACGTCGAAGCTGGCCAATCCGTCGTTGGCATCCTCGGGAATGCACCACTTCTCGGCCGAAGCGGCGAGTGAGGCCGTTGTGAGAAACGGATTCTGGATGCCGCCGGCGCCCAGTGCCTGCGTGACGAAATCGCCGCCTTCCGGCTTGATCTGCTTGATGCCAGCCAAAGGCGCGAGAGCGTGATCCTGCGCCTGGCCGGCGAACTCAACACGGAAGGAAAGCTGCGTTTTTTCGAGAAGACTGTCGCGATCGTCGCCCGTAGCAACAATGCCGACGCGAATGCACTCGCCGGGGTCGAGCACCTTGAGATTCTCTGGCGGATTAACGAGCTTGAGCGTGTGCGGCCACTGTTCCGCGACAACTGAGTCGGGAAAGATCAGGATCTGCTTCTCGATTTTCGCAGGGACGGGCTTGCGCGAAAGATTGATAGCTTGCGACAAAAGCGGGGCGGTGAGCGAGGCAAGGGCCGTGAGGACAAGGCTCCGCACAAAACGCTGGTCGAGACTCAATATTGTCTGTGGCATTTGCCACACAGTATAGTCCCGTTTTCATTGCACAGCCGTGCACACCCGTGCTTTGGTCTTAATGGACTCAGGCGGCTGCGGGCTCGCGCGTGAGGGTGAGGACGGTGATGTCGTCTTCCTGGCCGAAGTTGACGGCAGCCTGGGCGGCTTGCTCGGCGGTGGGATGGCCGGCAAAGAGCGCCTTGAGGCGGCCGAAGCTGTAGAGCTCGCCATTCGGTTTTCTGGCCTCGAGAAGGCCGTCAGTATAGAGAGCGAGCTCGTCGCGTTCGCCCATGTGGAAGCGTGTCTCTTCGAAAGTTTCCTGCGGCAAGACGCCAAGCGGGAGCGTGCCGGGCAGGTCGAGTTCCTTGTCGTTGACGTAAGGCGCGGGATGGCCGGCGCAGGCGATGGTGAAGCTGCCGTCGGCATCGAGGCGCAGGGCGATGGCCGTGGCAAAACCTCCCTGCAGACGGCCAAAGAGGCGGCGATTGAGGCCGGCGAGGATGACAGCAGGACTGGACGTGGTTTCGACGAGGGTGCGAATGGCGCCCACGATCATGGAGACGGCCATGGCGGCCTTGAGGCCTTTGCCGCTGACATCGCCCAGAACGATGAGAGTGGAACCTTCTTCAAGCGGGATGATCTGAAAAAAGTCGCCGCCGACCTCGAGCGCGGGACGATAAGCGCTGCTGAGGCTGAAGCCGGCTAGAACGGGCAGAGATTCGGGGACGAGGACCTGCTGCAGCTCGCGCGCGTTATGGAACTCCTGCTCGAGGGTGCGCTGGCGGCGGCGCGCTTCGATGGTGTAGCGAATGACCGCATAGACGATAGAGAAAAAGAGCAGGGTGCGCAGAATGGTGGGGAGGTTGAAGCGGTTGCCGGCCAGTGTGAAGAGCGGCGTGTTGATGAAGGCGGAAAGCGTGATGTGCGTAAAGCGAATGCCCTGTGCGAAGAGATTCTGGATCCAATACACGGTGGCGTTCAAAAAAGCCAGGATGGCGACCAGCCAGGGGGCCAGGTGGAGGTGCGTGCGCTTGAAGATTGCATAGGCAACCAGGACGACCGGGAGTCCCTCGAGCAGGATCGCGGGAGCGGTCGTGATGGCATCGGCAATCTGCATCTGGATCTGGGAGATGAAATCGGGATACAGAAATGTCAGGGATCCATCGATGGCGGAGGAAGCAATGCCGATGATTGCAGCCAGGCGGACGAGAAAGACCAGCCGGGTGTGCCGGTTGAGTTCGAGCAGCCAGACCAGAAGGAACCAGCCGGAGGCTTCGCGGATCGCGATTTCAGTCTGCGTGAAGAAGGTGCTGGTGGCAAAGGGAATGGGAAGGAGCAGGTTCCTGAGCACCACGTCGATGGTGAACATGAGGGCGTAGGAACTCATCCAGAAGAGAAGCCACTGGTCGCGGTCGCGCAGCCAGGCAAGAAGACTGAGGAACGATACCAGCGCGTAGAGCGAGGTGAGCCCGAAGGCAAATTGCTGGCCGCGCAAATAATTGAAATCGCGACCCGCCTTCTCGGTGGCGATGCCTTCGGGACTGCCGAGAAGCGGCATGCCCTCAAAGCCGCCCAGATTGCCCGGGTCGTTGGAGACGAGCGGGAATTTCCAGACGCGCACGGCAAGCACGCCATCGCGGATGGGTCCGAGGCCGAAGGTTTGGGCGGGGACGGTCTCATAGAGAACCGGGTGAGGCGGCAACGTGCCGAGATGACCCACCTTGACGCCGTTCCAATACAACTCGTAGGCGTCGTCGATGGCTGGAATGAGAAGGGCGAAATCGGGAGCGGCGCCTGGCGCGGGCGTGACGCTGATGGTGCGGCGGTACCAGGCAAAGCCGGTGTAGCCGGGATGAGTTTGCGCACCCCAGGTTTTGGCGGCGGAAAGCTGCTCCCATTGCGAGTCGTCGAAGCCGGGCGCAGCCCATGCGGGGTCGTCTCCGAGGTGGAACTGCCAGGGACCATCGAGTGGGGCCACGCCCTTGCCGAGGCCCTGAATCACCAGCGCGTGCACGCCCGGCTCGCTCGCGGCGCGTGCCGGCGCGGCCAAGGCGAGGCCGCAGGCGGCGACGACAAGGGCTTGAAGCTGCAGGCTGGGAAAACGGGAGTCACGCGCAGGCATGGGGCAAATATATCGTGCGGGAGGCGGGTTGAAACAGGGTTCGTTTTCAGAAGCGCCAGGGCTAATGCGCGCCGGGCGGCGGGGCGGCGTGCTTAGGCGGTTTGCGGAAGAGCCAGGTGGCGGCGGCGCAGATGAGGGCCAGAATCGCGGTCCAGCGGAAGACGTCGATGTAGGCGAGCTGAGCGGCCTGTTGCTGCATGAGGCTGTAGAGGAGGCCGAAGGAGCCGGGACGAGCGCCGGGCGGGCCGATGCGATGGCCGAGATAGGCGGCGATCAGGGCCGCCTTCTGCTGCAGCGCCGGAGTGGATGGAGTGAGGTTGGCGCTGAGGTTGGTCTGATGGAGGTCGGCGCGGCGAATGATCGCGGTGGTAGCCATGGCGATGCCGATGGAGCCGCCGATGTTGCGCAGCATGTTGAAAATGCCGGTGGCATTGCCCATCTCGCGATTGGGGATAGTGGCTGTGCAGAGAGTGGCCAAGGGGACGAAGACGAAGCTGAGCGCGAAACCGGTCAGCGTGATGGGGATGAGCAGCGTGTAGGGACCAATTTCGAGATCGACGTTGCCGAAGATGAAGGCGCAGACGGCGAAGCCGAGGAAGCCGGCGCAGAGGAGCTTGCGGTTGTCGAGGCGGGAGCCGAGGATGCCGATGACGGGCGAGCCGACGAAGGAACCGATGCCGCGGGGACCCACCACGAGGCCGGCGCTAAAGGCTGTGTAGCCCAGGATCTCCTGGTAGTAGAGCGGGAGGATGGCGATGGTGATGTAAATGCACATGCCCAGCATGGCGATCATCAGGCAGCCGGTGCGGAAGTTGCGGTCTTTGAGGATATGCAGGTCAACGAGCCCTTTGGGATGAGTCCAGGAGCGCCAGATCCAGCCGACGAGGGCAACAACCAGGGCAGCGACGGCCCAACGCACCCAGGTGGCGCCGAACCAGTCGTCCTCCTGACCCTTGTCGAGAACGATTTGCAGACAGCCGGTCCAGATAGCGAGGAGGCCGAAGCCGATGTTGTCGAAGGGACCCACCTTGGCGTGCTTGATATAGGGCGGATCGTGCACGAAGCGGCTGATCATGATGACGGCAAGAATGCCGACGGGGATGTTGATGTAGAAGGCGTATCGCCAGCTCCAGGTGTCGGTCAGCCAGCCACCGAGGGTGGGGCCCAGGACAGGAGCGACCACGATGCCGAGGCCATAGGCGGCCATGGACTTGGAACGGTCTTTGGCTGGGAAGCTTTCAAGCAGGATGGATTGGGAGAGCGGCTGCAGCGCGCCGCCGCCCGCGCCCTGCATGATGCGCGCTAGCAGAATGACGGCCAGTGACGGCGCCGCGCCGCAGAAAAACGACGCGACCGTGAAGATGACCACGCAGGTAAGCAGAAAGCGCTTGCGGCCGAAACGGCGAGCGAACCAGTTGGAGGCCGGAAGGATGACCGCGTTGGCGACCAGGTAGCTGGTGAGGACCCAGGTGGCTTCGGAGTTGGAGGCCGAGAGCGAGCCGGCGATGTAAGGCAGCGCCACCGAGGCGATCGCGGTGTCGAGCACTTCCATGAAAGTTGGAAGCATGACCGAAGCAGTGACGAGCCAAGGATTGACGCCCTGGGTGAGCGGATAGCGAGCATGGGCGGAGGGAGTGGGCATCTGTGAAGGCTGCTTTTGAGAGTAAAGGACGGGCGGGCCGGCGGAATGTGATTGGGGCCACGTAGAGACAGGGACCAAAGGGCCGGGAGCCAAGGGAACAAGTTCGGACGAGTTTGGAAGCGGGTTGACCTCTGGGCAGGCTGCCAGCGTGTGAATCCCAAGTTTCTTTGGCGTTGCTTTCTCTTCCCTAATCGCTGTTCCCTGCTTTACTGCTTGACACAAAGCGCCGATGCCTTGATGCTAAACAGTTCCGGCCGTTCAGGATTCAGGATCGGGAGGGAGCCCAGACCTTGCGGGTTCGCGTCTTCTATCACGACAAATGCTTCGACGGAGCGTGCAGCGCGTCGCTGTTCACGCGCTTTCACCGCGAGTGCATCACGCCCGACGCCGGATACGAGTATCACGGGCTGGTGCATCGCGCCGGTGCGCTGTTCGACGAGAACCAGTTCACCGGCGACGAGAACGCGATTGTGGACTTCAAGTATTCGGCTTCGCCGCGCATCACCTGGTGGTTCGATCACCATCAGTCGGCGTTCCTGACGCCGCAGGACCACGCAAATTTTCTGCTCTGCCAGCGCGACCCGGTGTGCGCTGCGCACAAGTTCTTCGACCCCGCCTACACATCGTGCACCAGCTTTCTGGCGCACATTGCCTCCACGCGCTATGGATTCAACAGCGCGCCGGTGGCCGAGCTGGTGCGCTGGGCCGACATTGTGGACGGAGCTAGGTACGAAAGCCCGGAGGCGGCAGTGGAAATGGCCGCGCCCGCCATGAAGCTGACCCTGATTATCGAGGCCACGCAGGACCCTGCGTTTATTCCGCGGCTGATTCCGCTGCTGACGGAGATGCCGCTGGAAGAAGTGATGCGCCAGCCGTTTGTGGCGCCGCTGTTGCCACCGCTGCTGGAGCGCCACCGCAAAGCGCTGGAGCTGATCCGCAGCCGCGCCGATGAGCGCGATGGGACGATTTTCTTCGACATTACCGACCATCCGCTGGAGGGCTTCAACAAATTCATCCCTTATTACCTGTTTCCGCGGGCGACATATTCGGTGGGATTGTCGAAATCAAGTTTCAGAACCAAGGTGGCCGTGGGATCGAACCCCTGGACCAGGACTGAGCCGGCCAGGATGGTGAACCTGGCGCGGGTTTGCGAACGCTATGGCGGAGGCGGCCATGCGCGCGTGGGGGCGATCAGCTTTCCGCCGGACAAGGAAGCCGCAGCGCGGGCGGCGGCGAAGGAGATAGTTGCCGAGCTGCGAAGTACAGGGACCGTGGGAACGAGAAAACAGGGACTGAGGGAATAGGGAATAGAAGACATACGACGAAGGACCAGGACTGGTTGCATAAATGCTCTGGCCGACAGAAAGACATCCCTCAGGGGCCAAGGTCCAAGTGTTTATGCGGCTTTCACGGCACGGCTGAAGCCGAGCTCTTTCGAAAGCGGATTGATGCAACCAGTTCTAGAACGGCGTGCAACCGTGTGCGAGCAGGTACGGTCTCGCGGTCCCGCCTGAGACCGCGTCGAACATGCGATTGAAACGCGCCAAGCGGTTGGCCATGTCCTTGGTGCCGCCGGGCTCGATCTTGCGATAGAACAGATAGACGTTGTTTGTGCTCTTCACGTACAGGCTGTCTTCGATGTAAAACTCCGCGGCCACGCACTGGCGCTCGGGCGGGAGCGATGCTTCCCGCGGATTGGGCGCATTGGCGGTGCGATTCAACTCCGCCTTCATGCGCGACATGGTGTTCCAGTAACTTTTTCCATCGCCAATCAAACGCTGCGCCTCGGCCATGGCGGGACCGAAGAGAATATGCGCGTCGGGCAGCGCGCCGAGCACATTATCCTGATAGACGTGCAGGATCTCGTGCACGTCATAGGGGCCGATGCCGGACTGGATGATGCCGTCGGTGGTCAAATCGGCGCCGCACTTGCGAGCGAAGCCGCCCGCGTCACCCGGCTCCTGTGGCCACTGATTCTTGTCGTAGAGCGTATAGGTGAACGTGGGACAGTACTGCTCAAGGTTGATGCCGGTGATTTTTCGGTATGCGAAAAAGACCTTGCAGGCCTGGTTTTCGGCGAAGGGACGGCATTCCGCCTTGAGCTGAGGATCGGCGACGTGGGCGCAATCGACCTGGAACGTCACCGGGAGCGGGGCTGGGCCCGGGCAGTGATCGACGGTGACGACGTCCTGGGCGTGGGCGGGCGCGGCGAGAGTGGCGGCGGCTGTGACGGCAAACAAGACGATGCGCGTGAAACGAAGTTTCATCGGGGCGACCTCCCTGGAGAGACAGCACGCGGGATCTGGAAAGACGCTAACAGCATAACGCCGAAGATGAGCGATTTGATTTTTGTCTACGGAACATTGCAGCCGGGATGCGCGCCGGCGAAGATTGCGCCGTGGGCGGCGAGGCTGCGGCCGGTGGGCCATGGATTTGTGCGTGGCGTGTTGTACGATCTGGGCGGATATCCCGGTGCGGTGCCGGATCGCGCGTCCACGAGCAGAATCGCCGGCACGGTGATGGAGCTGCCGGACGACGCAGCGTTTCTGGCGCGGCTCGATGCGTACGAGGGATACGATCCGCAGACGCCAGAGCAGAGCGAGTACGTTCGCGTGCGGCAGGTGGTGGAGACGGATGAAGGCGGGACGATGGAGTGCTGGTTCTATCGCTACAACCGGGAGATGGATGCGGCGTGGGTGATTGAGGGCGGGGAGTGGCGGGGGTATCGTGAGCCGTGACTCGTGGGTCGTGACCCGTGGTCCATGAGAGCTTTGGATGCCAGCCACTGTGGCACAATGTGAGCCATCATGCTGGTCGAACTTTGGGAACGGTTGCGCGGGTACGACAAGTGGATCGAGGCTGACGCCAAAATCGAGTCCTCCAAGGTCGAGCAGGCCGAGCACGTTGACCGTGGCGGGAATGTCAGCTACACATATGCTTCCGGCGATCAGGTTGTCTGGACCGATTCGCGCGGCGGCAGACAGCGCGCCGATTTCAAGGTTGACGATGAGTCGCCGCTGTATCAGCTGGTTGGCGGCGAGACGGTCAACATCCGCTATAACCCGGCAAAACCCGAGGAATTCTATTTCCGCGACCTTCTTCGGTCACGCATGCGACGGTTTTTCCAACTGACATTCTATACACTTCTTTTTCTTGGATTCCTTGCCCTCCTCCTCTTGCTAAACATCTGGACGAGGAAGTAAAGGAAGTCGTCACAGGCCCAGCTCGCCCGAACGCTTTTTCATGGCCTCAATGCAGAAGCCAATGTGCGCGTCCAGATCGACGCCCAGTTCGGCGGCTCCCTGCACAATGTCCTCGCGATGCACTCCGCGCGCGAACGCTTTGTCTTTCATCTTCTTTCTCACGCCGGCTACTTCGACGTCGGCGATGGCTTTGGTTGGCTTGACCAGGGCGCAGGCGGTGAGAAAGCCAGCCAGCTCGTCGCAGGCGTAGAGGGACTTGGCCAGGTGCGAGGTGCGAGGGACGCCGGAATACTCGGCGTGGCCCAGGATGGCGATGCGCATCTCCTCCGGCCAGCCTTGGCGTTCAAGCTCGCGAACGCCCACGAAGGGGTGCTCTTCGGCGGTGGGATGGCGCTCGTAATCGAAGTCGTGGAGCAGGGCGGTGGTGGAGTAAAGCCGGAGGAGGTCCGCGCGATCCTCGCCCTGGAGGCCGAGCCGGTCAGCTTCCTTTTCGCCGTAGGCGGCGACGCAGGCCTCAACAGCGAGGGCGTGCTTGCGCAGGCTTTCGCTCTCAGTCCACGCGATGAGCAGAGCCCAGGCCTGGTCGCGCGCAAAGGTCGAATTGGCAGCGGTCATTTAGCCTCCTGTTGACTAATATGGTTCGCGAATCTTCGGGGTTTTCGGGTTCTGCTCTGCTTCTCTTCGGTTTGTCACGAAATTTCTACTTGACAATTATGGTTCAATCCTTGAAAGTAGCACCATTCACGGTGCAACACGCACCACGGGGCCCGACGCTCTGGCGCTCCGCGCACTCAGAATGGCTACTTCTCTTGTGAGCGTGGAAACACGCGAAGTAGTGCGCTGCGAGTACTGCAGGCTCATGCAGTATAGAACCAATAATTCCCTTTGCAGAAGGTGCCGCAGACCCCTCGACGTCGAGGAGCCGGTGCATTTGGCGCCGCAGTTGGTGACCAGCCAGCCAGCGCCCAATAGCGGCGGTGCAGGGCTGCAGGTGGCTGCGCAAGTGCGCGAGATGCGCAAGGCACGCCACCTGAGCCAGCGGCAACTGGCAGGGCGGATGCAAGTACCGCGCACTTACATCTCGAAAATTGAGAACGGCAAGGCGATTCCCACGCTGGGTTCGCTGGAGCGGCTGGCCACCGCGCTGGGCGTGGAAGTGCGGCAACTGGTGCGCGACGAGCGCAGCCGCCGCGAGGAAGAGGTAGCCTCGATCCTGGGCGACCCGTTCCTGGCCGAAATTGCAACGCTGCTTCCGCACCTCAATCCGATGCACCGCACGCTGTTTCTGGGCGCGGTGCGCGACACAGCCACGGGTCGGAGGCGCAGCGCTTAGGAAAGCGAAGGGGTACGGGAGTATTCTCGGGCCCGATTAGCGGCAGGGGGGCCGCGCGCGCCACCTGCCGCGGTCCTTCTGCCGCCGCGCCAGGCTGAAGCGCGCTGGCGGTAGCACTGCCGTACATTGCAGGAATCGCCGAAATGCTATAGGTTCGAATGTGTGACTCCTCGGACCCGGCCGCAGGCCTTCCCGTTCCTGGCCGGAGATTCGTTCACGCGAAGCGCGGTCTCATCCCCATCACGTGCGTGAACTCCGTCGGCGCCATTACGGGACGCCCCAGCCGGCGCCCGCGTGGAAACGGCACATGCAACCAACAGGCGAGTGGCTTTCTCCATCTCCCACATTGCGCATCGATGATCTGAGCGCGGAAGAGCGCGCCGTGTATGCGACGCTGCGGCCCGACCGCCTGCCGCAGCATGTGGCCATCATCATGGACGGGAATGGCCGCTGGGCAGGGCGGCGGTCGCTGAAGCGGTTTGTGGGGCACCAGCAAGGCGCCAAAGCCGTGCAGCAGGTGACGGAGACGGCGGCGCGGATCGGGCTGCCCTGGCTGACGTTGTACGCCTTTTCGCTGGAAAACAATCTGCGGCGGCCGCGCGCCGAGGTGAGTTTCCTGATGCGGCTGCTGAAGACCTACCTCGACGGCCATCTGCAGCGCATGCTCGCGAACAACATTCGCATGCGCTACATCGGCCGTACGCGGGATTTGCCGCACGATGTGCAGGAAAAGATGCGCGAGGTGGAAGAGGCCACGGCGCGGAACACGGGCACCACGCTGACGCTGGCGCTGAACTACGGGGCGCGGTCAGAGCTGGTGGATGCGTTTCGCGGGCTGGCGGCGGAGATCAAGCACAAGCATCTGAGCGCGGAGCACATTACGGAGGCGGACATTCATCGCCATCTGTACACGGCGCAGATGCCCGATCCGGATCTGCTCATACGGACCTCGGGTGAGCTGCGCATCTCCAATTTCCTGTTGTGGCAGATTGCCTACACCGAAATTTTCGTTACGGAGCGGTACTGGCCCGACTTTCGTGGCATCCACCTGCTGGAGGCCATCGCGGACTTCCAGCGGCGCGAGCGGCGCTACGGAGGGATCGGCGAGGACGGCGGGGAAGTGGAAGAGGATCCCGACCGGATCAGGATTGCGGTCAGCTGAGGGCCGCTGTCTTCGGAGTCTCTTTTCTCAACCTTTCATGTGTGCCCGGGGCGCGTTGTGCGCCCGCTTCAAGGCGATATATTCCTCCGTCAGCCAGATGAGGCTGAGTACGGCCATCAGCGCGATCATGGCTTGCGAGATCACGCAATAGAGGCACCAGACTCCCAGTGCAAACTCTTCGATGAAGGTGAGCCGGAGGGCGAAGCCGAGGCCGACGAGGGCGGCAAGAAAGGCCGCGAAGCGTTGGCCGAAGAGGGCGAGCGCGCCCAGCGCCAGGTAGCCTGCGATACCGAGCGCGGCCACGGGCACGTGCGCGATGACCGCGAAGGGACTGTGATTTACGATGCCGCAGTCCCAGCGGTCGTTGATGGAACAAGGCTCTGTGGCCGTGGAGTAGTGGGCGCGCAGAGCCAAGGTGGAAACCACTGCGCCGGCAAGAGCAAGCAGTGCGATCAAGTATCGGATTGTTTTCACCGGGACCTTCCTTTGACATCGCACTTTGGCGGTGCGCCGATTCAGTCACAACAACGAGTGGAGGCGTGGCCGGCGTCAGACCCTGCGCAGCAGCAACCATGGCGGTGCTGCGTTGCCGTACGCGCCGCGGGCGCGGGCGAAAGATGCCCCTCAGCGAACAACCAGAGCGCTTCGTTTCCGGTGACCGGCCCTGGCGCTATCCAGGCGCGGATGTTTGCCGCCTGCAAATGTCGCAGGGCGCCGTCACCGATGTCGAGGAGGATGACGTCAGTGCAACCCCGGCGAAGGACGAGATCGGCGGCGCTCCTGCCATTGAATCCTTCATTCCTCGCAAATTCGGCCGTTCCACTCGGCACTTCAACGATCATGATCCATTCGGCCTTTCCAAAATGCGGCGACATCGGACCATCGAGGTCATCGGTTGCCATCATCATTGCAAGTCTGCCCATAAGCGCTCCTTTTCCCCCGCGGGACGCACACCGCAACGCGCCGGGAATCTTTTGATGGTTACGTGCAATTTACATCTAGTCTTGAGGTAATCTACATTTATGCGACGCGATTGTCAAGAAGGGCTAATCTTGACGGAGGAAAGCAGGTCACGGTCGATATGCGAGCGACGAGCCTAGGGACCATTGGGCGCGCGAAGCGCCCAGCGCGCGACGCAGGGGCACGGAGCTGCAAGCGGCCCGGTCTGGGCCGCCCCTGCACCTGTGCCATGGGAAATGTCTCCCGTTTCATCGAGCCGGTGGTGCTGCGGATCCTGAAAGAAAAGAAGAGTTCGTACGGCTATGAGATTGCCGAATGCCTTCCGGAGTACGCCCTCACGGACGCCACGATCGAGGGCGCGGCGCTCTATCGCACGTTGAGAACCCTGGAGGCAAATGGCTACGTTTCCTCGAGCTGGGATGCGGGCGGCGGCCCGGCCCGGCGCAACTACTCCTTAACGCGAGCCGGCGAGGTGCATCTTGGCGAGTGGACGCTTCTTTTGGAAACTCTTGGCCAGGCCATGATCGAGTTTGCCCGCGAGAGCCGCGCAAAGATCGCGCAGTGACGTTCGTAATGACGGTCTGGAAATAGGCTCCGCCCCCCGGCAGTGTATGCTCAACCGTGGATGAAACGTGTTTTGACAGCGCTGGTTCTGATTCCGCTGGCATTGGTTCTGGTGTTTCTGCCACCCAGGATGCAATGGCTGTTTACGCTGGCGGTGGCCGCGATTGCGGTGCTGGCGGGGTGGGAATATCTGAACCTGACGCGGCGCTGTGGGGCGAATCCGCCGCGGATTGCCACGCTGGTGGCCCTTCTGGCGCTGTTTGCTGTCGATTTTCAATGGCCTGACCTGACGCCTGGCCTTTTCGGCGCTCTGGGGCTGGCGTTGCTGGTGTATTGCACGCTGTTCATGCGGGTGGAGGAGACCATTGCCAATGCCTCGGCATCGATTTTCTGCCTGCTCTACACGGGGCTGACGCTGCTGGCGCTGCCCTCGCTGCGCGAGCAGGCCAACGGGCCCTCGCTGGTGATCTTTGTGTTGTGCGTAGTGTGGGCAGGAGATACGTCGGCCTATTACGTTGGCCGCACCTGGGGACGGCACCGGCTGGCGCCCACGGTGAGCCCCAGCAAAAGCTGGGAAGGGGCGATCGCTTCAGTGGCGGGGAGCATGCTGATAGCGGCCGTGCTGGTGGGGCTGGCCGCATTGCTGCAGGAGCCATGGGATTCAGCGGTGGTCGCTTGGCTGGAGCGCGTTTGCCCTGCGGCGGTGTTGTCGTATCCCGACGAGCTTTGGTACTGGCTGGTGCTGGCCGTGCTGTTGAACCTGGCGGGACAGATCGGCGACCTGGCAGAGTCGGCGTTGAAGCGGTCGGCGGGAGTGAAGGACTCGGGCGATCTGCTGCCCGGCCACGGCGGCGTGCTGGACCGCATCGACGCGCTGTTGCTCGCCGGCCCGGTGCTGTGGTACGCGCAGGTCATTCACCAGAGGTTTTAAAATAGCCTTCAGCTACTAGCTCCTAGCTTCTAGCTGAAGCTGCGCCGCAACGCAGTCGCATCGAAAAAGGTGCGGGGGTGAACCCTCTGGCTACGCTTAGGGCACGCCCCGCACGACAGCCGGTCAGGAGACCGGCGCTGCAGCCTCAGGAAGATTGTGCCTTCAAGAGTGGTGGAAGCCAAAGGCTAGGAGCCAGCAGCTAGAAGCTAGAGGCTGCTTTGAAACGTCTCGCCATTCTCGGTTCGACGGGATCCATCGGGCAGAGCACCCTTTCTATCGTTGAGCAGTTTCCTGAGCGCTTTGCGGTGGCGGCGCTGGCCGCCGGGCGCAACGTGGACGAAGCGTTTGCGCAAGCAGTGCGCTGGCGGCCTCGTGTGGTCTCGCTAGCAACTGAAGAGTCGGCTCAAGAGTTGACGGCGCGGCTGCGCCAGGCCGGCGTGACGGGGATTGAGGCGGTGCATGGAACCGCAGGTACCGTGGCCTGTTCGACGCTGCCCGAAGCGGACTTTGTGGTGTCGGCGATTGTGGGCGTGGCGGGGCTGGAGGCAACGCACGCAGCGATCCTGGCCGGGAAGCCGGTGGGGCTGGCCAACAAAGAGTGCATGGTGGCGGCGGGCGAGATCCTGACGGCGGCGGCGCGGGAACGAAAAGTTCCCATTCTGCCCATCGACAGCGAGCACAATGCGGTACACCAGTGCCTGCGCGTGGGCGAGCATAACGAAGTGAGGACCATCTGGCTGACGGCCTCGGGCGGGCCGTTCCGGAAGCTGCCGCTGGACCAGTTTGCGAGCATCACGCCGGAGCAGGCCCTGAAGCATCCCACGTGGGTGATGGGACGTCGGATCACGATTGACTCGGCCACCATGCTGAACAAGGGGCTGGAGGTAATCGAGGCGTGCCGGCTTTTCGACGTGACGGCGGACCAGGTGCGGGTGACGATTCATCCGCAATCGACGGTGCATTCGATGGTGGAGTATGTTGACGGGTCGATTCTGGCGCAAATCTCGGTGACCGACATGCGGCTGCCGATTCTGTACGCGCTGGCCTGGCCGGAGCGGCCGAAGTCGACCCTGACATTCGACCTGGCGGCGCTGCGGGAACTGGATTTCGAGGCGCCGGACTTTGAGCGCTTCCCCTGCCTGCGGCTGGCTTTCGAAGCGGCCCGGAAAGGCGGAGCGCACTGCATCGCCCTGAATGCGGCTGACGAAGTGGCCGTAGGGGCGTTCCTGGAACGGCGTATACCCTTTACCGGCATCCCAAGTACAATTGAACAGGTGCTTGCAGCGACGCCGGAGGCGCACCCTGGGACCATTCCGGAGGTGCTGACAGCCGACCGGGAAGCGCGGGAAAGGGCCCGGAGGTCGATCGACAATCGAGTAACCGCATAGGGCGGAGCCGCCGAGCCTGAAGCATCGACCCGCGATTAGCGCAAGCGCTTTCCTAAAGGAAGAACCAAGATCTATGCATCAGTTTCTAGTTTCTGCTGCAGCATTCATGGTGCTCATCGGCGTGATGGTGGTTGTGCACGAGTTCGGGCACTTCGCCGTGGCCAAGCTGTGCAGGGTGCGGGTGGAGGCCTTTTCGTTAGGCTTTGGACCGCGCTTGTTCGGCTTTAAGTACGGTGAGACCGACTACAAGGTCTGCCTGCTGCCGCTGGGCGGTTTCGTCAAGATGACGGGCGAGAACCCTGATGAGGCCGAGAAGGCGGCCGAGGACCCGCGGGCGTTTACGTCGCACCCGCGCTGGCAGCGCATGCTCATCGGCGTGGCCGGTCCCATGGCCAATTTTGCGCTGACCATGCTGTTGATGATTTTCTACTTTGGCTTCATCAACGAGGTATGGTCAGTAACGGTGAAAACGACCAGCGTGGAGTGGGTGACTCCAGGTTCGGCGGCAGATAGCGCAGGGCTGAAAACGGGCGACGAAATCTTGCGTTTTGACAACGTGAATCACCCCGACTGGGAAGCCGTGTATGACCACTGCCGGCTGAACGCCAACCAGATGGTGCCGGTGATGGTGGAGCGCGGAGGGCAGACGCTGCCGTTGAGCCTGCACGTTCCGTCAAGCGCCAAGAGCGACAGCTTCGATTTGACCGATGCGGGAATCTCGCCGCAGTATCTTCCCGGCCCCATCACCGTGGCCCAGGTGCAGCCGGGGACGCCCGCCGAGCAGTCTGGGCTGCGCGCGGGCGACGCTATCGAAGACGTCGACGGCCACGCCTTCCATACGGTGAGCACCCTGGTGGCCTACATGCAGTGGGATGAGGGCAAAGTGCTGGCTTTGACGGTGCTGCGCAACGGAGCCACGCTGCAGCTGACGGCAACGCCAACCAAGATGGATACGCGATGGTTGCTGGGCTTTCTGGCAGAGCCGACTCCGATCCATAACAATCCGCTTTCGCTGCCCGCGGCATGGAACAAGTCGACGGCGTTCTTTGGGAACAATTCGCTGCTGGTGGTGGAAGTTCTGGACCGGCTGTTTACGAACCGGCTTTCGGTGCGACAGCTGATGGGCCCGGTGGGGATCGCCAAGGCGGCGGGCGAAGCGGCGGAGATGGATGGCTGGTATCCCAAGTTCATGCTGGCCGGCGAAATCAGCCTGCAGTTGGGCATGCTCAACCTGCTTCCCTTCCCGATTCTCGACGGCGGCATGATTTTGCTGCTGCTGATCGAGAGCGCATTGCGGCACGACATCAGCCTGGCCATCAAGGAACGGATCTACCAGGCCGCCTTTGTGGTGCTGATGGCGTTCTTTGTTTTCGTGCTCTTCAACGACGTGAGCAAGCTGGGGTTGTTCACGCACGTCGTCAAGCCGTAGAAAGCAGGTATCAGGTTGCTGGAGTCAGGGGTCAGGAAATGACTCCTTCGCAGGGGCGCGCTGAAACCTGAAACCCGAAACCTGAAACCTGGAGACTCCATGGCAGTGACGACCGAGGTGCGGGTGCGGTATGCCGAGACCGACCAGATGGGCATTGTGTACTATGCCAACTACCTGGTGTGGTTCGAACTGGGGCGCGTGGAAGTGCTTCGCTCGCTGGGACTGGCGTACAGCCGGCTCGAGGCCGAGCATGGCTGCATTCTTCCCGTGATTGAGGCACGCTGCCGCTACCGCAAGCCGGCGCGCTACGACGACGAAATCGTGATTGAGACGCGGCCGGCGATGCTGCGCGGAACGGTGCTGAAATTCGCCTATCGCATCTACCGAAAGCTCGGCCAAAAGGAAAAAGAGCGCGAGCTCCTGGCCGAGGGCGAGACCGTGCACGTGGTGTGCGACGACAAGTTGCAGCGCAAACCGCTCCCTGAGCATTACGCCGACGCGCTGCGCAAGCTGATGGCGGAACAGTAGTGACTATTGCGCTGACTGGCTGGCTTGCCGCTTTCTTTTCACGCTGCAGTCGATGCAGGCCGTCACCAGATTGTCCAAGCCATCGTCGCCGCCCTCGGGCGGGAGCTTTACCTGGTCCAACGTGGCCGTGAAGCGGGTGAGTTGCCTGCGGCAGTAGCGGCACACGTATCCATCGCGCTCGAACACCTGGATGCGGACCTGCTGCAGGCTGTCGTCGTCGGCGCCGGCGGAGCGCGGAAATTTGAGCTTGGGTTCCGAGGCCACGCGCTCTTCTGCCTTGCGCTCGGCACGGAATTTGCGGCAGGCTTCAATTTCATCGGGGATGAGGACGCGGTAGAGCGTGCCGTCGCGGGTGGGCTCGCCCTCCTTGCGGATGGCGCCGATGGTCTCCAGGGCGCGCAGCGTTTCCTGCACCTTGCCCAGCGAAACAGGGTTCTCGTCGAGCTGCGAGTAGGAGGACTTGACGACGGCGGTGCGCAATTGGCGCGTGCTGACGCGAAGGCAGGGATTGCCGTCTTTGGCGATGGAGTGGCGGAAGAGGAACCAGTAGAAGGCCGCGTCGTAGGGAGAGAGCTGCGGCTGCAGGTCGTCGACGATCTCCTGGATGATTTCGGGCAACTCGAATGCCGAGAAGTCATGGCCGCCGGCCGGCGCGCCCGATTGCATCTCCAGCTCAACTTCGCTCAGCAGCTTTCGAATCTGCTCAATTCGCTCGTTCATGTTGGAAAGAATTCTACGCCCATCATGAGGTGGCGAGCCGGAATTTTCGAAGGGTGTTAACATGGTTCGCCCGGCGACGGCGCAGCGAACCGCTATGCTGATCGACATGGATCGACTGAAGATGGAACCTGCCCTGACCACCCCGCCGGAGCTTGAAGACGTGTTCGCCGAGCTCTCGGCGCGAGCCAATCTTTCACCGGCTCGAGTTGGGCACAACGCGCGCGGATTTTGAGCGGATGACGGCGGAAGACTTTTGGGAGACAGGCGCGTCGGGCCGGCGATACTCCAGGAGTTTTGTGCTCGACGAACTGGAACGGCGATTTTCTACGCCGCATGAAGACGTCTGGGAGGCGCGGGATTTCTGTTGCCGTGGGCTCGGCGAGAATATGTATTTGCTCACCTACACGCTGCTGCAGGATCGCCGGCGGCTGACGCGGCGCGCCACCATCTGGCAGCGCGCCGCAGACGGATGGAAGATCCTATATCACCAGGGCACCATCGTTCAGGACGCATAACGCGATCGAGCCGGGTGGCCTAGAGCCGGAATTTTGGGGCGATCTTCGCTTGCTCCCTTGCTCCCTGCATTTCTATTCCAGCGGGGTCGCCGTCACCACCACCTGCATGCCGCCTTTGCTGTCAGTATCGTCTGATGTGAAGACCACGGTCGGCTTGCCAGTGGAAATCAGAATCGGAGCCTGCCAGCGGTTCTGGCGCAGGATGGGTTCCGTGATGCTGTTGTCGCCTCCGAAGCGCACGTTGGCGCCTACGCCACTGATTACTGCAGTCAGATCCATCGCCAGTTTTTCGCCCACCTTGCGGACTTCGCTTACATCGAAGCTCACGCCAACGTCCTGGTATTGGAACTGGATACTTACTTGCGCGTTCGCGTTATTGGTCACATTGGATCCGGTGGCGATGGGGACGCGTGAACCGATCCGCACCGAGTCGCGCTCGTTACGGGTAGTGCTCACCGAGCAGGAATACGTGCGGCTATTGAGCGGCTTGCCGTCTTCACCAATTTCCTTGACTACCAAGTCGAGGTGATAGTAGTGCACAGGCGGTTCGGGGGCCGCTGCGGCTTCCGGCGCTTTGCTCGCAGCCGGCGCTTGCGTCGCGTCCTGGGCAAATGCTCTGCCTGCGAACGCGAGCGTGAGAAGCAGTAAACACGAAATCGCAAACTTGCGCATGATGTTCTCCTTAGTTCGTGCCCGGTGGGGGCAATTCGAGTGGTGGAATCTGGATGGGGGCAATACGGAGGTCGGCAATCGCAATGGGCGCATCGGTCTGTTGTTGAGCCGCGACGAACGAATCGCGAGCAGCGATGGGCGCCTGGGTTGCGAAATTGACGAGGGCGCGCTCCTGGCGTGAAAGTGGCCGGGGCGTGGGAAAAACTTCCTGCCTGGGCAAGCGAGCGGCGAAAGCTGTTCCGGCCTTGTTATGGGGCGGCGGCCTCCGGGCCCTGTTTTTGGGCTGTGCATGGTGCGGCCCGCTGGCCCGTTGCGCGGGCGGCGTGACGAGGATTGGCGCCTGCTGGACATGGGGCGCATTGGCGGCGTTGTCTCCGGACGGGTGTGCGGGCTTTGAGTGCTCCAGCAGGATAAAGATCAGCAGACAAGCGGCAGCGGTCAGGGCGACGGCCCATAGCATCCAGCGCGTGCATGGCGCGGCCAAGTGCGCGGCGGCGATGCGCGCCAATACGCGTCGCTCGAGACCGGAGTCCGCACGGGCATAGGTGCCGAGCGCCGCGTCGATCAGGCGATCGGGGTCGCTGTCTTTATGCATACGGAGCCTCCTCGAGTGCGCCCAGCTTGCGGCGCAGCAATTGACGGGCGCGTTGCAGGCGCGTGCGGACTGTTCCCTCGGGCACGCCGAGGACGCGGCCGATTTCGCGCGAGTTGAGCTCATCGTAGGCGGACAGAACCAGCGGCACGCGCAACTCCTCAGGCAGCGCGTTGATCATGGAATGGACGGCGGCATGCCGGTCGGCCGCGAGCACAATTTGCTCCGGGCCAGGCTGAGGCGAGGGCGGATCGGGGAGATCGTCCGCGAAGATTGACTGCGCCGGCTGCGCCGGGCGAGGACGGCGATCGACGGCCATCCGCCAGGTCACGCGCGCCAGGAATCCGCGCTCGTTCTCTGCCTTCTTCCATCCGCGATTGCGATAGAGCTTCAAGAACGTCTCCTGGACCACGTCTTCGGCGTCGGCCGCATTGAGCAGGACCGCATAGGCCACGCGGAAGATAAAGCGCGCCTGGCGCTCGACCAGCGCAGTGAACTCGGCATCTTCATCGCTGGCCAAGACGTGCGCGCTCCCTCGCGGCCCGACACCATAATTTGTTGGGGTTGCAAGGAGTCTATTCACGCCCTGGCCGCCCGTACACACTCTAAGACGGTGCCGGCGTGCGCGATGTTCGGGAATTTTTCCGCTGTGACAGGGCGCATCGCGCCTTTCAGCGCACGACGACAGCCAGGGCGAAGCCATCGAGACCTTTGACGCCGACGGTTTGCAGAGCGACGGCGCTGAGGCGAGGGTGAGTAGCCATCAGTTCAAGGCAGCGGCGCGTGCCCAGGACGTCGGGCGCGGTGCTGCCGGCTTCGACGACGCGGCCGTGCCGGGCGACGTTATCGACGAGGATGACGGTGCCGCGGCGCGAGAGCTTGACGGCCCAGCGCAGGTACTCAGGATTATTCTCCTTGTCGGCGTCGAGGAAGATGAAATCGAAGGGGCCGGATTTCTTCAAAGCCGGGAGGGTATCGAGCGCAGCGCCCACGCGAAGGTCGACGCGCTTGAGCATGCCGGCGCGGCGCAGATTGGCGCGAGCAATGGCAGCGTGGCGCGGTTCAAATTCAAGAGTCGTGATGCGCCCGCCGCGGGGCAAGGCGCGCGCCATCCAGATGGTGGAATAGCCGCCCAGCGTGCCGATTTCGAGGACGCGTTTGGCCTGCGTGAGTTGGACGAGCACCTGAAGCAGTTTTCCCTGAAGGGGCGTTACGTCGACGGCGGGCAAACGCCCTTTGCGATTGGCCTTGAGCGCGGCGTCGAGGTGCGCATCCGACGGGGCAAGGAGGCCGCCGAAATAGCGGTCAATGGCGGTCCAGAGCAATTTCGAGTTTTTTCTCATGGGTTTTTGAGCCTGTAGCCGGTAGCTCGCAGCCCGCAGCTCGCGACAGCCTGCTGTTCTCCAATCACGAATCCCTCCTCGGTACCGCTAATCACTAAGCACTGGTTGCTGTCGCGAGTTCGCCGTTTTCTATTCCCTAATCCCTCTTCCCTAGTCCCCTATTTCCTTGTTCCCTGCCTCTTTCACTTCTCCCGCGCGACGACGAAGTCGGGGATCCAGAGGAGAGCGCGCTTGAATTCGGAGTCGGCGAGCGGGGCCAGAGCCTGGCGCGATTGCTCGGCGTATCGATCGGCGGCGGCCATGGCATATTCGACAGAGCCGTTGCGCACCAGGATCTCGCGAATCTGCTGGCGGCTGACGTTTTCAAAACTGCGGTCGTCGAGGACGCGGCGGATGGCCTTACGGTCGGCGGCGGTGCCGTGGTCGACGGAATGGATGACGGGCAGCGTCGCTTTGCCTTCGCGCAGGTCGCTGGCCACGGGCTTGCCCAGCACCTCTTCGTTGGCCGTGAGGTCCAGGACGTCGTCGACGATCTGGAAGGCGAGGCCGACGGCGCGGCCGAAGGTGGCCAGGGCGGTTTCTTCGGCATCGCCGGCGCCGGCGAGCACGGCGCCAAGGCGCATGGAAATGGAGAAGAGGCAGGCGGTCTTGCGGAAAATAAGGTCGTAGTACTCGGCCTCGGAGACCGTCTTGCCCAGCTTCTGAATCTGCAGGAGCTCGCCCTCGACCATTTGCTGGGTGAGGCCGATGAGCAGATCGAGGACGCGCAGGTTGCGTTCTTCGAGGGCCACCTTGAAGGCCTGCATGTAAAGCCAGTCGCCGGCCAGCACGCACTTCTCGTTGCCCCAGGTGGTGTTGGCGGAGGGGCGGCCGCGGCGCGTGTCGGCGCCATCGATGATGTCGTCGTGAACCAGCGTGGCGGTGTGCAGCATTTCCACGACCGCGCCCAGGCGAATGGCGCCCTGCCCAAAGAATCCGAGTTGATGCGCGGCGAGCAGCAGCAACGAGGGCCGGATGCGTTTGCCGCCGCCTTCGCGCAGGTATTCGGCGATTTCAGTGATAGTGCTGACGCTGGAAGCGGCGTCGCGGCCAAGTTCCTGTTCGACGGCGACAAGGTCCTCGCGCAGGAGTTCGAATACTTCCCTTGCCGTGGCTATGGTAACTGTGCTCAAAGTGCTCCGATTTTAGAACATTTGCAGGGGAATTGGCGATTTGGGCCCGCTCTATCCCGGAATTCGCTCCACTTTGCCGGTTCCCCTCGGGGCGACGCGGAACCTCGACGGTTTCAATTGGTGCGGTAGTTGGTGAATTGCAGCTCCAGACCCATATCTTTGCCACGCAGCATGGCGATGATGGACTGCAAATCGTCGCGATCCTTGCCGGCAATTCTGACCACATCACCCTGGATGCTGGCCTGCACCTTCTTTTTTGATTCTTTCACAAGGCGCACGATCTCCTTGGCCTTCTCAATGGGGATGCCCTGCTGCAGGCTGATCTTCTGGCGCACACTCTGGCCCGCCGCCGGCTCAACTTTGCCGTAGGTGAGGTTCTTGAGCGAGACGCCGCGCTTGACCAGCTTCTGCGCGAGGATGTCCTTGACGGCTTCGAGTTTGTATTCGTTGCTGGAGGCGAGCTGGATGGCGTCGTGGCCTTCAAGGTTGACTTCGGAGTGTGTGTCTTTGAGGTCGAAACGCTGGCGAATCTCTTTCATCGCCTGGTCAATGGCGTTGCGGACCTCCTGAATGTCGACTTTGCTGACGACGTCGAATGAATTGTCAAGAGCCATGGCTTTCTTTCCTCGATGCGCCGGGTGCGCGGGGGAGGGCCGGACGAACCATATCAGTTTCCCACGCCGGGGCGAAGATGAAAAAGCCGGCAGAAATTTCGCGTGGTGGCGGTGGCAAGTTCAGGTTCGGAAACCTTGAGGAGGCCTGCAAGCGTTTGCGCGGTTTGGACGACGAAAGCGGGCTCGTTGCGCTGGCCGCGCTGAGGAGCGGGAGCGAGCCAGGGTGCGTCGGTCTCGACGAGGATGCCGTCGAGGGGCATGTGGGCGGCCACTTCGCGGAGGGGCTGGGCCTTGGGATAAGTGAGGTTGCCGGCGAAGGAGACGAGGAAGCCGAGGTCGAGCGAGCGGCGCGCCTGCTCCCAGCCGGCGCCGAAGCAGTGCATGATGCCACCTAATCCGGTGCGCGCCCAGTGGTTTTCGAGGACGGCGAAGAGATCGTCCCAGGCGTCTGCGGATTCATTGGTGCCGCGGCAGTGGATGAGTATGGGCCGCTTGCGCGAGGCAGCGATTTCGAGCTGGCGGATGAAGCCCTGGCGCTGGACGTCATGAGGCGCACCCTGGTGGTAGTAGTCGAGACCGATTTCGCCGCAGGCGATGACTTCGGGCTCTGCGAGCAGGGCATCGAGGCGAGCGAGGGCTTCGGCATCGGCCTCATTGGTGTTGTGGGGATAGATACCCGCGCTAGCGTAGAGCATGGGCAAGCCGGGACGCCCATTGAACTGGCGGCAAAGATCGAGCGCATGGCGCATCTGCGCAGGCCCTTCGCCGATGCCGATGGAGAGCACCGCGCCCACACCTGCCTGCGCCGCGCGGGCGAGCATGGGTTCGCGATCGGTGGAGTAGCGCTCACTGTCAAGATGGGCGTGGGAATCGATCAGCAATCGAGCCTCGATGGTCGCGCGAGGGAGAAATCGGGCAACCAATTCAGTTTATTGGAGTGGGGCGGGCGGCGGCGGATGCCGCGCGGCGCGGAGTGTTTGCTGCTGGATTCGACTACTATCGGAGCAGCACATGCCTTCAAAACCCAAGCTCGGGCAGAACTTTCTTGTGGATGCGCAGGCGGCGCAGCGGATTGTGGCGTCGCTGGGCGAGCTTGCAGGGCGCACGGTGGTGGAGATCGGGCCGGGCCGAGGCGCAATAACCGGAGCGCTGGCCGCACGGGCCGGGCACGTGGTGGCCATCGAATTGGATCGCGAGCTGACCGCTGCGCTGCGCAACCGGTTCGAGCTGCCGGGCGCGGGAGACCTCACCATCGTCGAGCAGGACGTTTTGCATTTCGACTTTGGGGTGTTGGCCGAGCGGGCCGGCGAGCGGCTTCGCGTGGTGGGCAATCTGCCCTACTACATCACTTCGCCGATCCTGCTGAAGCTGGCGGCAAGTCACGCGGCTCTGGAGCGGGCGGTGCTGATGGTGCAGCGTGAGGTGGCCGATCGCGTGACGGCAGTGCCGGGCGGGCGCGATTACGGGCTGCTCACCGTGACAGTGCAGATGTACGGCCGCGTCGAGCAGTTGCTCACCCTGCCGCCATCGGCATTTGCGCCGCCGCCAAAGGTCCACTCCACGGTGTTTCGCTGGTGGTTTGCGCCACGTTTCGCGGAGTTGGACGTCGAAGAGGAGGGATTCCTGCGATTTCTGCGCCAGGCCTTCGCGCAGAAGCGCAAGACGCTGGCCAACAACCTGCGTGCAGCGGGAGTAGCGCCGGCATTGACCTCGGCGGCGATGGCGGAGGCGGGAATTGATGCACAGGCTCGCGCCGAGACGGTGCCGGTGGAGGCGCTGGCGGCGTTATGGCGCGGGCTGCGGGCGGCTTTGCAGCCAACCGCCGAACGCGTAAGCTAGGAGCAGGGAAACCGGCGCGGAAGGAACCCGGCAGGTGGGCGACGCTGCGATTTCCCGCAACTCGAGCGCGGAGCTGCGCATCTTGCAAAGCAGGAAACGATGAACCCCGTCACCACGCCGCCCCGGCCTCGCACCTTTGAGCAGACGCTGCTAAGCGCCCGGCGGACCATGCTGATGAGCGAGATCCTGAAGCTGGCCGCAGACAGTTTCAGAGCCAGCAAGACGCGGTTCGCTTTGACGGCGCTGGGCATGGTGATTGGGACGGCGTCAGTGATCCTGGTGGTGACGATCGGGCTGACTGGAAGGCAGTACATCCTGGGATTGCTAGAGAAAATCGGCACCAATCAGGTGGAAGTGGAATACGCCGGCGGAGGCGCCACGCCGGCAGAGCGGGCGCGCTACACAGACTACCTGACGGTCGACGATGAGAAGTGGGTGGACCAGGAGGTCCCCGGCATCATGTATTCCTCGCCCGTTCTGGAAATGCACAACCGCGTCAGTTTTCCCGGCGGCATCCAGCGCGACACGGTGGTGCTGGGCGTGAATCCGCAGTACCAGAACATACGCAACTTGATTGTCACCACAGGTCGATTTTTTGACGAGAGAGACGATTCCGAGCACATCAAGTGTGCGGTGGTGACGCAGTTTTTCGCCAAGGAGCGCTACGGAAGCGACGATGCGGCGGTGGGCCGCACTTTCGAGATTCTCGGCATCCCGTTCACGATTATCGGGGTATTCAAAGAGAGCGTGACCGACTTCGGGATGTCGGAGATTACTGACGACACGATTCTGGTTCCCTATTCGGTAGCGCGGTACTTCACCGGACAGGAGCGGGTGAACCAGATTTACTTTTCCATGCAGAGCATGGATGAAGTGCCTGATGCCTCGCGCGAGATCATACGCGTGATAAAGAGCCACCACCGCGCGAATTCGATCTACAAATCGCAAACGCTGACTGACCTGCTGGTGACGGCGGCCAAAATCGCCGATGCCCTGACGGTGCTGCTGGTGATGGTGGCCGCGGTGACGCTGGCCGTAGGCGGCGTGGGCATTATGAACATCATGCTGGCCAACGTGCGCTCGCGTATCCGCGAGATCGGAATCCGCAAGGCGCTGGGCGCCACCTACCGCGAAATCAAATTGCAATTCCTCACCGAGGCAGTCCTGATTTCGCTCACCGGGGGGCTTGTGGGCAGCGTGGTTGGTTTGGCTATTCCCCTCTCAATCCGTGTATTCAGCGGATACGATTTTCCCATTTCCTGGCTCTCGGTCCTGATCGCGCTCGCCGCGGCTACGATGGTGGGAGTGATCTTCGGAACCGTGCCGGCCACGCGCGCCGCGCAGATGGATCCGGTAGATGCGTTGAAATATGAATGACGCCGAGCGCCCGAAGGGCGGCCGCGAAGACGGGGCCGACAACAACCATGCGCAGGGCCCGAGTCTGACCCTTATTTACAGCCTTATCGCGCTGGCGATGGCATTGGCGATCGCACTGGCTGCGTTGATCGTGTTTCCGTTCTATCGCACTCGCTAGCTTTCAAAAACAGGTTTGGAAAGGGCTTCAGTCGTGCCGCTCAATGCGCTGTAATCAAAACGGCTTCAGCCGCCGTGGGGTGGTATCCTCCGGCCAGCAACCATTTTGAAACACGCCCTGAGGGTTGCGCGGGAAAAACACTTCATGGCTTCGACTCCTGGCTGCCCGTCGCCATGGCCGGCTTGTAAGCTTCCACGTGCACGTCCATCACGGCTCGCCCCGACGGGTCGACCATCTTCTGAAAGGCGGCGTCCCACTTGAGCGCGGTTTCGGTACTGCAGGCGACACTGCGTTCCCACGGAACACAGTTGATGGCCGTCGCCGACGGGAAGTGTTGCTCGAAAATCTGGCGATAGAAATAGGCCTCTTTCGTCTCCGGAGTTTTCACCGGGAATCGTTCCGCGGCGCCGGCCATCATTGCATCCGTTACTTCGCGTTCGGCCGTGGCTTTGAGCATGTTGATCCAGTTGTAGCCAACGCCGTCGGAAAACTGCTCTTTCTGCCTCCACAAGACTTCCTGGGGAATATACCCCTCAAACGCCTTGCGCAGCGGCCACTTCTCAATGGGACGCGCGTAGGCAGCGTTGCGCGGGACCTTGACTTCGGGGTCGAGCATCATCGCCACGTCCAGAAACTCGCGATCGAGAAATGGAACTCGCGCCTCGACGCCCCAGGCCGCTGAAGCCTTGTTGGCACGGGCACAGTCGTAAAGGTGGAGCTTCTGGATCTTGCGAACGGTTTCCTCGTGCAGTTCACGGCCGTTCGGAGCTTTGTGGAAGTAGAGATAGCCGCCAAAAATCTCGTCCGCTCCCTCGCCGGAAAGAATCATCTTGATGCCCATGGCGCGAATCTTGCGCATGAGCAGGTACATGGGCGTGGTGGCGCGGATGCTAGTGATGTCGAAGGATTCCAGATGATAGATGACGTCTGACAGCGCGTCCAGCCCCTCTTGCACGGTGAAGTGGATTTCGTGGTGGACGCTCCCGATGTATTGCGCCACACCACGCGCGGCAAGCAAGTCGGGTGCGCCTTCGAGACCGACGGCGAAGGAGTGCACGCGCGGCCACCAGGCGGGCACGCGATCATCCTCGTCCACCCGCATGGCGCTGAACTTGGCGGCGACCGCGGCCACAACTGAAGAATCGACGCCGCCTGAGATGAGGACGCCGTAGGGAACGTCGCACATCAGTTGCCGGTGCACAGCGGCTTCAAGAGCCGATCGCAACTTGGAAGGATCGTACGGCTCCGACGGATAGAAGCCCGGCTCGGCCCAGGCAGGCTCGTAATACCGCTGAAATCCCTTGTCAGCTTCGTGACCGAGGAAATAGTGGCCGGGAGGAAATTCGCGGATACGCTCGCAGACGCTCACCAGAGCCTTCATCTCAGAGGCTACATAGAGATTCTGCTGGCGGTCCCATCCCACGTAGAGCGGATTGACTCCGATGGGATCACGGGCGATCAAGTAGGTTTTCCGCTTTGGATCGTAGAGCACGAAAGCGAAGATGCCGTTGACGCGATTGAGAAATTCCTTGGGAGTGCTTTCATCGTAGAGATAAAGCAGCACTTCGCAATCGGACGCGGTTTGGAATTCATGGGGCTGTTCAAGCTGCTGGCGCAGGTCCTTGTGATTGTAGATTTCCCCGTTCACAGCCAGGACATTGCCATTGGAACTGTCAATCAACGGCTGCGCGCCATGCTCCACGTCGACTATGCTGAGCCGCTCGTGCGCAATAATGGCCCGCTCGTCGCCGTAAATACCGCTCCAGTCGGGCCCGCGGTGCCGGACTTTCTTGACCATGGCCAGGGCCTGATTGCGTAAATCCGCGTAGTTGGGGCGGGCCGGATCGAGGTTGAGGATAGCGAGAATGCCACACATTGCGGAAACCTCCGTTTTCAATACAGACTTTATGAAGCGGCGAGCCATCCCGCGGTGCTTCCACGCCAGCTTGTTTCACCGTAATCGGCGCACATTTTGCCGGAATCTCTCTCTTTAACTTTATCCGCCGTGCCATCCCAGACGGGGCAAATTACCCCTGTTATTACCCACTTTGACAACATCTGCCTGTCTGGGATCGATGGCTGCCGGAACCCGCTAAGCTGCGCGCTTTCAAAGCTGCTTTTGCAACACGCAGTGGCTGGACCAAGCAACTGCCGCGGCCGGCATTCCCATCTAATTGCGCTGGCGGCGAAAAACTCAAGCGGAAGGAGAAAAACACAATGATGCAAACGGTGTGGAAGCGTGCTGCTTCGCTCGTATTGGCTACGGGACTTACCGCTGCGGTTCTCAGCACAGGCTGCGCCGTGCATGCGCGTGTCTACGATCCCTACTATCACGACTATCATGACTGGGGTGGCGAGGCCGGGTACTACAACCAGTGGGAACACGACACGCACAGAGATCACATGGACTTCAACAGGCGCAGCCAGGCGGATCAGAAAGCCTACTGGGAATGGCGGCACCAGCAGCATTAATCGGACGGAATCGAGTTCGGCCGTTAAGCTTCAGGGGCGGCCGGTTGCTCGAGCGTAAGGACGGCAATGCCGTCGACGATGGGATAGTTGCGACGGCAGGCGGCGCAGATGAGGCGCACGCCGTCGCGACGCAATTCGCCATAACAGGCGGGGCAGGCGAGCCGCTTCAGTATTTCTTCATCAAACATCGCTTGCGGCGCCGGCACAACAGCCATGTATTCCACCCCGGTCTTTGGTCCCTAATCTCTTAACCTTGATCACTGAATGATGGCGTCGGGATCGGCGCCGTGATCGGGGCGGGGACGGGGCCGTCCGGCAAAGGCCTGCTCGATGCGCGCATTGGCTCCGGAGCGAAAGAACTCATGGGCGACGCGGATGCCGTTGTAGATGGCGACGTCGTTGGAGGAGCCGTGGCCGATGATGCAGACGCCGCGCACGCCGAGCAGGGGCGCGCCGCCGTATTCGGTATAGTCGAGCTGGCGGCGAAAATCGTTGAAGGCGCGGCGCGAGAGCAGGGCGCCCACCTGCGCGGTGACGGTGCGGTTGAGCGAGGTGCGAAGCGCGTCGCGAACGAAGCGGCCGATGCCTTCGCTGGTCTTGAGAGCGACGTTGCCCACAAAGCCATCGCAGACGATGACGTCGGCGTGGCCGTTAAAAATGTCGCGGCCTTCAACATTACCGATGAACTGGATGGGCAAGGCCTTGAGCAGTGGGAGAGATTCGCGGGTGAGCTCGTTGCCCTTGGTTTCTTCTTCGCCGATGGAGAGCAGGCCCACGCGCGGCTTGGCGATCTTAAGTACGCTGCGCGCGTACATTTCGCCCATGACGGCAAACTGTTCGAGGTTCTGCGCCTTGCAGTCGACGTTGGCGCCGACGTCGAGAAGCACACATGGGTTGCCCTTTGATGTGGGCATGGGAGTGGCCAGGGCGGGGCGATCGACGCCGGGCAGCGCGCCGAGGACCATTTTGGCCGTAGCCATGGCGGCGCCGGTGTTGCCGGCAGTGACAAAGCCTGCGGCCTTGCCCTCGCGCACCAGCTTCAGGCCTACACGAATCGAGCTGTCGCGCTTGGAGCGCACAGCGTGGGCAGCCTTCTCGTCCATCCCGATGCGCTCGGAGGCGTGGTGGATGACGATGGGCAAATCCTCGTTTTCGAGGTGCTCATCAAGCAGGTCGCGCAGTTCGGGCTCCGGGCCCACCAGATGGACGCGGACGGGCAGGGCGCGGCAGGCAAGAATGGCTCCCCTGATCTCCGGCTCGGGAGCCTTGTCGGAACCAACGGCGTCAAGGACGATGTCGGTGAGCATTGGAGTGCCGGCGGGCTACTTCTCTTCTTTTACGGCGAGCACGGCGCGGCCTTTGTACTCTCCGCACTTGAGGCAGGCGCGATGGGGCAGCTTCTTCTCATGGCAATTGGGGCACTCGGAAAGGCCCGCCGCGGTAAGAAAGTCGTGAGCGCGGCGATTGGCGGAGCGGCGCGTGGAGTGGCGCCTTTTCGGATTCGGCATGGCTAGTTTCTAATCCTTTCAGTTGCGGCAGTCGTAGTTCACAGTTCTCAGTTGAGCGACATCCCACTGTGAACTAAGAACTGTGGACGGCGGACTTACGACTTGATCCGGCTGCGCAGCGCAGTCAGCGCCTCCCAGCGGGGGTCGGCTGGACCCTCATCGCAGGTACAGGGCTGCGTGTTGCGGTTCGCGCCGCAGCGGGGGCAAAGTCCTTTGCAGTCGGGCTTGCACAGCGTCCTGACGGGCAGGGACAAAAGCACCTGCTCGCGCAGTACATCTTCAAGCAACAGACTGTCTTTCTGATAATAACCGATTTCGGTCTCCGCCGCCGAGATGGAGCGCTCGGGAGCCCCGGCGTCAGCGCCGAGGGGGCGGAAGATGAGGTCGAAGTCGGCGGCCAGGGAAATTTCGACCGGCTCGATGCAGCGCGCGCAGGGCACCTGGAATCTGCTGGAATAGCGACCCTTGAGGCGAATGTCGGGGACGATTTCCCTGGGTCCGCGGTGCTCGTGAATCACTTCGGCGCGGCCCGACGTGGCAAGACCGCCGACCTGCTCCGCTTCTTCGCCGAAGTCAATGGCGCCGGCGGGGAGCGAGAGGTCGAAGTCGACCGGTTCGCGCTCGAGCTCGCTGATTTTGAATTCCATGTCTTGAGCGTAAAGCAGGAAACGGCGAAAGGGAATAGCGAACGAAAGTCGAGGATATGCAAGCGTCGCCGCACTGCGATAGCGGTCCACCGGCCAAAAGGAGGTGGATCACTGATCTTCCTCGAGCGTTCTAACCACTTGATGACTGGCAGTTTGCGGCGGAGTAATATGAAATCTTTACGATTTGTCGATGTCTCACCCAAGACCCCGATCGCCGGGCGCGGGGTCCTATGGAGTCCCTGAGTGATTCGTGCCATTGTTGATTTTGCTCTCAAGAGTCGCTGGCTCGTTCTCGGCGGCGCGGTCGTGCTGACCATCTGGGGCGTTTTCTCCTTTCGCGCGCTGCCCGTCGAAGCCTATCCCGACGTCGCCAACAACTACGTCCAGATCATTACGCAGTGGCCGGGCCGGTCCGCTGAAGAGATTGAGCGGCAGGTTACGGTGCCCGTCGAGATCCAGATGGCCGGGATTCCCCGCCTGGCCCACCTGCGCTCGACCACGCTGGCAGGCCTTTCGAGCGTCATGCTGATCTTCGACGACGGGACCACCAGCGATGTCAATCGCGAACACGTGATGGAACGGCTGGGCCAGGTGAATCTTCCTGCCAATCTCGTGCCGCAGATGGGCACGGACTGGAGCCCCGTCGGCCAGATTTATTGGTACACGGTGGAGAGTACGAATCCCGCCTATGACGTGATGGAGCGCAAAGCGCTTGAAGACTGGACGCTGGAGAAGTCGTTCAAGGGTGTGCCCGGCGTGGTGGACGATTCGAGCTTCGGAGGGCCGACGAAGGAGTACCAGGTTGCGCTCGATCCTGACAAGTTGGTGGCTTACGGCCTCAGCATCGGACAGGTCGAGCAGCAGATTGCCAGCAACAACACCAACGGCGGAGGCAGCTTCATCGAGGAAGGCGCGCAGCAGGTGAACGTGCAGGCGCTGGGCCTTTACACGACGGTGCGCGACATCGAGAACACCGTGGTGAAGACGCAAAACGGTGCGCCGGTTCGCGTGAGAGACATTGCCACGGTGAGACAAGGAGCGAAGATCCGCCTGGGACAGATTGGAAAATCATTCCGCCGCCCCGACGGCCTGATCGTGGACAATCCCGACACCGTGGAAGGCATCGTTCTGCTGCAAAAAGGCGATGACGCCGAGCCCGTGCTCAATGGAATCCACGAAGAGGTTGACAAATTGAACCACGGCATTCTGCCCGAGGGCGTAAAAGTGGTTCCGTTTCTCGACCGCTCTGATCTGGTGAAATTCACAGTTGCAACCGTGGAGCGAAACCTGAGCGAAGGAATGATTCTGGTGGCGCTCATTCTCTTCCTGTTTCTCGGTAATGTGCGCGGCGCCATCATCGTATCTCTCACCATCCCCTTTGCCTTGATGTTCGCGGCCATCTGCCTCGACTTGAGCCGCATCCCCGCCAACCTGCTCTCGCTGGGGGCTCTTGACTTCGGCATGCTGGTCGATGGTTCGGTGGTGATGATCGAGAACATCATCCGCCATCTGGCACACCGCGGGGACCGGCGCACTCCTGCGAGCAAGATTCAGGAGGCTGCGCACGAGGTGCAGCGGCCGGTATTTTTCGCGCGCGCCATTGTCATCACGTCTTACCTGCCGATCTTCACGCTGCAGGCAGTTGAGGGACGTCTCTTCAAGCCGATGGCGTGGACGGTTTCGTTCGCTTTGTTTGGCGCGCTCGTGTTCTCCATCGTGATCGCGCCGGTGATGGCCAGCTTTTTGTTCGCCAAAGGAGCCAGGGAGTGGCGCAATCCCCTGATGGAGTGGCTCATCGAGCGTTATCGCGTTGGCGTCCGTTCGGCCATCCAGCACCGTTACCGTACCATCGCCATCGCCGCAGGCCTATTCGCCGTGGGCATTTACCTGACAGTGGGCGGTCCCATCGGATCGGAGTTTCTGCCGCACCTGGATGAAGGCTCGATCTGGGTCCGCGGAACGCTTGCGCCCAGCGAAGGCCCCACGGCTTCGATCGACTTTACCAACAAGGCGCGCATTGTGATGGCGTCGTTCCCCGAGGTCACGCAGGTGGTGAGCCAGACGGGAAGGCCCGACGACGGCACCGACACGACCGGATTCTTCGACACGGAGTACTTCGTCGACCTCAAGCCCAAGGAGCAGTGGCGGCCGGTTTTCCACCAGGACAAAGAGAACCTGATTGCCGCCATGGACTATCAGCTTTCCAAGTTTCCGGGCGTCATCTGGAACTACTCGCAACCGATTTCGGACAACATGGAAGAGGCGGTCTCGGGCGTGAAGGGCGAACTGGCCGTGAAACTCTACGGCGGCGATCTGCGCACACTCGAGCACTTTGCCGACCAGATCCAAGGCCAGATGGCTACTGTGCCGGGAATCGCGGACCTGGGGGTTTTCCGGGTGATCGGCCAGCCCAACCTGAATTTGAAGGTGGACCGCGAGGCCGCCGCGCGCTGGGGCATCAACGTAAACGATATCCAGGATGCGATCCAAACTGCGGTTGGTTCCAACGCGCTCACCCAGGTGCAGCAGGGCGAGGCACGATTCGACGTCACGCTGCGCTATGAGCCGCAGTATCGCAATACACAGGAGGCAATCGAAAACATCCGCCTGCTGGCGCCATCGGGCGAACGGGTATCCCTGGCGCAACTGACACGGGTGACGACGGACGACGGCGCCGAGGAGATCTATCGCGAGGGCGGCCAGCGCTACATCGCCATCAAGTATTCAGTACGTGGACGCGACCTGGGATCGACGGTGGAAGAAGCCATTGCGCGGGTCGAGCAGAACGTGCATCTGCCCAGCGGCTATCACCTGGAGTGGGCGGGGGAATATGCAAGCCAGAAGCGCGCCAACCAGCGCATGGCTCTTATCGTCCCCATCACTATCATGGTCATCTTCATCATCCTCTACACCATGTTCCGCTCGTTCAAGTGGGCCTTGCTCATTCTTGTCAGCGTGGGGATGGCTTCGGTGGGCGGCCCGCTCGCGCTGTTCCTCACCGGCACAAACTTTTCTGTCTCGTCCGCAGTGGGTTTTCTGGCGCTTTTCGGTGTCTCCGTGCAGGTGGGCGTCATCATGATCGACTTCATCAATCAGCTCCGCGCCCGGGGCAACACCATCGTCGAGGCGGCAGTGGAGGGAGCCGTGCTGCGGCTGCGCCCCATCATGATGACCATGCTGGTGGCGACGCTGGGCTTGCTACCGGCCGCGGTCTCGCACGCCATCGGCTCCGACGCGCAGCGGCCGTTCGCGATCGTGATTGTGGGCGGGCTGCTGGCCAACCTGGTGATCAGCATCTTCCTGATGCCCACACTGTATGTGTGGATGGCGCGCCAGGACGATGTCTTGCCCGCTCCGGAGGAATCGCTGGAGGCGTGACGTGGCGGCGCGCTTCAAAGAAGATGAGACAGGGCTAGACCTTTAGAACAAGAGAAGCGGCGTCAACGCGGCATGTTTTGCAAGTGATGCACTGCCGGAATTGATGAAGTGAAGGAGGCTGTTTGTGAAACCAACTCTTGCGTTCATTTTGTTGATGGCTGTTCCGGCCGCGATGCTCGCGCAGAAGAGTACTCCGCCGACCACGCTGCGCGGAGTGCTGCTGGAGGAGCTGCGCACCACGCACGACCAGGAGGACTGGTTTGTGCCAGCGAGCGTTGCTGTGGCGGGGCTGACAGCGGAACAGGCGAGCTGGTCGCCGGGCAAGGGACAGCATTCTGTAGGGCAACTCGCGTATCACTTGTGGTTCTGGAACATGCGCGAACTGGCGGACTTCAACGGCGTGAAACCGGGCGCCTTCAGCGGGAACAATGACGAGACGTTTGACAACTTCGATGCGGCGCAGTGGGACGACCTGGTAAAGAAGTTGAACCAGGTGCTGAGCGAATGGGACAAAGCCGTAGAAAACGCCGACGACAAGAAACTGGCGGAGAATGCCTCGTTGATTGCGCACGTGGCCACGCACAACGCGTATCACATCGGCCAGATTCTTTATGTTCGGAAGCTGGAAGGCGCGTGGGACCCGAACAAGGGCGTTAAGTAGCGGGACGCGAAGCGTGCGGGTGAGTCACTTGCCCGCGAGAGAATTCGCTAGGCCAATGGCTTCGCGTGCGTGCGTGATTTGCTGGAGCCCGGGATCAGCTGACGGCCAGGCTTTGAGGAAGGCCTGATACTCGGTGCGCGCGAGCGCGGCGTTGCCGGCGAGTTCATCGGCGCGGGCGATGCCGTAGAGCTCGAATCCTGAGTTGGGGCGCTCTTCGAGAGCTTTTTGGAATGCGGTTTTGGCGCCGGCGTAATCCTTGGCGCGCAGCAGAGCTTGGGCCTCAGTCTCCGCCACCGGACGAATGTAGAACGGCGGCTCGTGATAGCCGAGTCTCTTTTCGGCAAGGATGGCCTGATCGTAGAGCTTTTTGGCCTGCGCCGTGTTGCCCTGAAGCAACTGCACACCGGCGCGCAGTTCGACGGAGGCAACGCTGAGTGTTCTCACAACCGGCTCGGAGTTGGCGTCGGGGGCGATGGGATCGGAGATGGGCTTGGCCGGGGTTGCGTTGTCATTTCCGGCCGCGGCGTCTGATTTTTTCGCGGCTTCGGCCTTTGCCTTTTCTGCGGCGGCCTTCGTATCGGCTTCGGCTTTTTCGTCTGCGCCCTGGCGCCAAAGACCCGCATCCATCTGGGTCGATGCGGCCTGGGCTGCAGCCAGATCGCCCTCGTCGAGCGCCCGCATTCCGGCGGCGAAGCTGCGCAACTCGCTTTGCAGAAAGCGCAGGTTTGTGGTCTTGTCGCCCGAGGCCAGCTGGGCCTGGTCGAGCATGGTAAGAACCGCAGACCAGTCGCCCACGCGCAGCGCGACCGGCAGGCGGCGGCTGACGCGGGTGATCTGGTCGCGCGCGCTCCAGATGTAGAGGGACTCTGAGACCTGGCCGCGCGCGCCGGCCAGGTGATCGGAAAGCGCATTGGCGGCTTCGAGGCGGCCCTGTTCCATGAGGTTGGCGATGGCGTACATCAGGTTGTGGACGTAATTCCAATCATCGTCGACGCTCACGTGTTGCTCGCGCATGTAGCGCTCGTCGGCCTCGGTAGACGCGGTAAACCAGCGATCAGCGCTCGAGTAGTCGCCGACGCGGTAATAGATATGGCCGGGCATGTGCACCATGTGGCCGCTGGTAGGTGCGAGACTGGCCAGCAGCGCGGCGCTCGCGATGGCGCGCTCAGGGTGATGGCTGGGCTCCATGGCGTGGATCCAGTAGTGGTTCGCGGCCGAGTCGTTGGGCGCGTCCTTGAGGACGGATTCGAGGATGGAGATTTTTTCTTTCATGCCGGGCTTGGGCTCGCCTTTGTCGTCGAAGCCATCGCCGAGCGCGTTGGCCAGGAAGATGCGGGCTTCAATATCGCGCGGCTCCATTTTGACGAGCTTGCGATAGATGGCGACGGAGCCGGAGTGGTCGTCGCCCTTCTCATGCGACTCGGCGGCCGCGGCATCAATGTAGAGACGGTCGGCCTTGCCGGCCTTGTGTTCGAGCTTGACAGCCTGGTCGAGCGCCTGCCTGGAGTAGGTTTGGCCGGGACCGCCGCGGAATTGAAGAGCCAGCGCCAGGCCCCAGTAGCACATGGCGCAGTCGGGATCTTTACGGATGGCTTCTTCGAAGGCGCGAGCGGACTCGTAGTCCCAGAAATCGTGATAGAGGCTCAGGCCCTGATCGAACCATTGCTGCGCTTCGGCATTGGCCTTGATGGTGATGTGCGAGTTGCCGATGCCAGCCATTCTGATGGGGGCTGGAAGCTGATCAGGTGGCGGAACAGGTTTCATGTCGTCCATGGGCATGGGCATGCCGCTCATGGCGGCCGATTGCCCGAGAACAATTGGCGCAAGAGTGAGGGCGAAGACGAAAATGGCAAGCAGGGAAACCGTGCGACGCATGGAGAAAATTCTATGCGGTTTGACGGCCGGCGTGCAGGCTATGTCACCACGCGAGTGGTCAGACCAGACATTGACAAGGCCCGTTCCGCTGGCGTACAAAGCGACCCATGCGGCCAAAGGTATTTCCCCATTTTCTGTCCTCAATTCTGCTCATTGCCCTTGGGATTTGCGCCCCAGGCTTCGCCGCCGTGATCGGCACTAACGTGATTGCCAAGCCGGTGACGCGGGAACGAATCGCAACGCTGCCGAAGAAACAGCAAAAGGCGTGGCTCGAGTACCTAGAGCGATCAGAGAAGCAGAAGGTGATTGACAAACAGATGCTGGCTGACGAACAGAAGGCCGCCGCGAACACCGACCCCAAGCACGCGACCGGCGGGCGCGGGATGTTTGCGCTGCGCGCCGACCATCCTGCGGAGTGGTGGACGAGCGACGCAGCGCTGAAGGACGCCCGCAACATCCTGACGTACCAGGTCGCGGACGGAGGATGGAGCAAAAACATCGACATGGTGAGCAAGCCGCGCGCACCGGGGGATCTCTACGACGCAAATAACGAAAACCGTTTTCCGGACACGGCCGATTTCGACAAACCTGTCGACGCGAACTGGCACTACATCGCCACGCTCGACAACGATTCCACGTGGATGCAGATCCGGTTTCTGGCGCACGTGACCACGGCGCTGCTGGCGGCGCATCGCGAAGCGGACGCCGCGCCGTTTCGCGCCTCGGTAGAGCGTGGCGTGGAGTACCTGCTGAATTCGGAATATCCCAACGGCGGCTGGCCACAGGTGTGGCCGCTGGAAGGCGGCTACCACGACGCCATCACCATCAACGACGACGCCATGACGCATGCCGTGGAGATCTTGCACGACGTGGCGACGGGCGCGCCGGATTACGCGTTTCTGCCGACGGATGTGGTTAAGCGCGCGGGCCCGGCCGCGCAGCGCGGCATCGACTGCCTGCTGAAGCTGCAAATCGCAGTAAACGGCGTGAAGACCGCGTGGGCGCAGCAGTACGACGCACTCACGTTGGAGCCGACCTCGGCGCGCAACTACGAGATGCCTGCGCTAACCAGCGACGAGAGCTTTCCGGTTGTAGAGTTCCTGATGAGCCTGCCGAACCCGACGCCGGACGAAGTCGCTGCAGTGCACGCGGCGTGCGCATGGTTTACCAAGGTGGAGATTTTCGGGTACCGGTATGGGAGCGGCAGCTTCATGGCCGATCGGTCGAGCGCGGGGGGCCGTAAGCTGGTGGCCGTGGCGGGAGCCGGCCCCATCTGGTCGCGTTATTATCAGATCGGCACCGACAAGCCGATTTTTGGGGACCGCGACAAGACCATTCACGATGATGTGAACGAGCTCAGCCTGGAGCGCCGCAACGGGTATTCCTGGTTCAACAGCGAAGGAATCTCTGTGCTGAACGAGTACAAGACGTGGGCGCAGGCTCATCCGAAGTAAGCTAAAGATATTCAATGATTGGCAAGCAGAGAAAAGCGACGGGGACGGAGATTCGTCTGCGCATGGCGAAGGCTGCGGACCGGGCGCGGCTGATTCCGCTGATTAACTCGGCGTTTTCGGTAGAGACGTTTATCGAAGGGCCGCGCACTGACGACAAGCGCCTGGCAGCAGTGATGAAAAAAGGCAGCATCCTGGTGGCGGAGGACAAAGGCGCACGCCTGGCGGCCGCGGTTTACGTGGAGTTGCGCGGCGCCCGGGGATACCTGGGCATGCTTGCCGTCGACCCCAAGCTGCAGGGCAACGGCCTGGGCCGGAAGATGACGCTGGCCGCCGAAGAATGGTTCCGGCGGCAGGGGTGCAAAGGTGTCGAGCTGACCGTGCTGAGTTTGCGCAAGGAACTGCCGCTGTATTACCGCAAGCTCGGTTACACGGAGACGGGGAGACAGGAATTCCATCCCGACCAGCCGCTGCGGGCGGGAGTAAAGTGCCACTGCATTGTGATGTCGAAGCGGCTGTAAAGGCGGTCCGACCGTTGGTGTTCGCGCCTGGAGGCGAGAACCATGCCAAGATATGTGCTTCTTCTGGCATTCGCGGCCGCTGCGTTCCCCGCGCTGGCTGAAAAACGCGTCACGATTGCGGAACTGAAGCAGTTTCTGGCAGCAGAGAGCGCGGCGCACAAGAGCGACGGTTGGATCGCTGATCATCTGATTGAGATGGAGCTGACCGAGCAATTGACCAACCCTACGCTGGACCGGATGACAGCGGACATAAAGCCCGGCAAGAAAACCGCACAGTCATTAGAGCTGTTGGCAGACCGGTCCGCATTTCTTGAGCCGCCTCCCAGCGAGATCCCCAGCGAGCCAGCTCCGAAGTTTGCCGAGCAGGAGCGGTTGCTTCAGGGGGCGGTCGATTTCGCAAACGTGACTCTCGCGCGGCTGCCGAACTTCCTGGCGACCCGTGCCACACGTACCTTCGAAAATCTCGACTCGAGTGGGAACATTGGCATGGGCACCGTCAGGCCGGTGTCATATGAAAGACTGCACGAAAGTGGGGAATACAGCCGCCAGATCACCTACCGCGACGGGCACGAAGTGAAAACGGACGCGGCGCACGGTGGGGTTGAGAACGACAAGCGCGGTGAAACCGCAGAGGGGCTCACGTCGACCGGAGAATTTGGTTTATTTCTCCAAGAGATCTTGGCTGGCAGCGCCAAGGGCAAAATTGTTTGGAGTCATTGGGAAAAGACGCGGACCGGCGTGGCCGCTGTCCTGAGCTACGAAGTGCCGCAAGAAGCATCGCACTACGCGGTAGACGTCTGCTGTGTGCTTTTTGTTCCGCGAACTGGCTCCGGCGAACGAAACTCAGGGACACGAGAATCATTCGGGCGTTTTCACGCGACGCCCGGCTATCATGGATATCTTTATCTGGATCCTGAGACGGGCGCGGTGATGCGCGCAACTCTGGAAGCGACGATGGGCAGCAACGACCCAGTGACGCGCATGGGCACATGGGTCGATTACGGAAACGTCGAGATCGGCGGGCGCGAATTTCTTTGCCCGGTTCGAAGCACGGCCTTCCAGGAGCTCCGGGGAGCGACGCCAAGCGAGCCAGGCTTGATGCGGCTTAACGAAGTCACCTTCACGAACTATCATCGCTTCGGCTCAACAGCACAAATTCTCCCGGCAAAGCCCGAACCGTAGAAGAAGTCACGGCGTTTGCACCACCGGCGCCTTCAGATAGCGGCTGGCGAAATCGAGAAACGTAGGCCAGTTTGGCGCAGGCGTGTGGCCGGCGGTGTGCTGGCGAAAGGCGAGGTCGCCGTTGACGAGTGCGGTGCCGATGGGCGGAAACTCGGCTGTGCCCAGGTCTTTCTTACCGAGAAGCTTGTAGACGGGGCCTGCGGCGACCGCGGCCAGGAACATGCCCTTGGCGTCGACCCATCCATCGCCGGCCTGCACGGCCCCGGCGCTGATGAAGACGGGACGCGGGGCGCAGAGGGCGATAAGTTCATGCGCATCGATGGGCAGGTCGGCGACGGTGAGTGGGCCATCGTATTTGAGGAAGTTGCCGGCCATCCAGTGATACTCGCCGCTCGAGGCGATGTTGCCGATCTCCTCGCCAAAGTGGCGGCGGTAAAGCTTGGCGCCGGCCTCGCCCGAAGAGCTGATGTAGGCGATGGCGAAGCGCTGATCGTAGGCCATGGCGACGAGGGCAGCCTTGCCATAGCGGGAGTGGCCCTCGATACCTACCTGCGCTGCGTCAACCGCGGAGTCGGTTTCAAAATAATCAAGCGCCCGGCTGGCGCCCCACGCCCAGGCACGCAGTGCACCCCAGTCGTCGGGTTTGCGGGGCTGGCCTTTATTAGTAAGGCCGATGATGCCCTCAGCAAGGCCGGCGCCGTTATCGGGCTGCACGCTGGTGGGCACGTACTCCGCGTATCCCCAGCCGTGGGCGAGCACCTGCTGCTGCCATGTGGGGCCAGATCCGGCTGCGGCGGCAAACTGCGGGAACCGCTTCGCCATTTCCGCCATAAATTCGCGGCTGAAACCGAATTCCATGATGACCGGAACAGGGCCGCCAGTATGCGCCGGCAGGGTCAGAGTGAGATCGATGTCGACCTTGATGGCGGGATCGGCGGAGTTGTCGACGTGGCCGGCGAGGTGCTTGGTGATGACGGGAACGTCGCCGTTTTTCTCATCCGTGGTGCTGACCACCTGCCAGGTGACATCGGGGACATTGGCGGGAACGCGGCCGAGAATTTCGCGATCGAAGAGCTCGACGATCTGCGGGCGGCGCACGGTCCACCACATGCCGGCCGAGGTGACGGCCAGGCCGTTTTTCAGAATCAGCGGATCGGGCAGAGCGAGGCCCATGTCGGCCTTGGATTCGTCGTAGTTGGCGGGGTTGGGGCCGTTCGCGTTGCCGCTGGCGCCCGGCCGGAGCTCCTTGATGCCGAGCAATTCCATCATGCGCTGGTGGTCTTTCTCTGAGGCGGCCTGGATGGCGAGCTGTTCAGGGGTGGGTGCTGGAGGCGCAGACGGGCGGGTTGCGGGAGTGGCCGGCGGGATAGCGGGCGCGACCTGGGGCTTCGCGGGCGTGGCCTGCGGGTTGGCGGGCGCTGCGGCAGCTTGCGCGGAAAGGCCGGAGGCGGACACGCATAGCAGCAAGGCGAGAAGGATGACGGGGAGCAGAGAGGCTCTCATTTTGGGAAATTTCCTTAGCCGGAAATGCAAGCGGCCACAAGGATATCGAGCGACGGCGGATTCGGCAAGGGCCGGAAAGCGGTTTGCTCCCCTCTCAAAAAATCTCGCGACTGGAATGTGGGCCGTCGTGACCCCGAAGAGCGCCCACGCGGGCGCTGAATTCCCGATCTTGTGCTCAAGCTCAACGGAATTCCGCCGAAAAAACCAGTGAAGCCATTCTGAAAGGGCTAGGTATGGGCTGGGAGAGGAACATCACGATTTCGCGCAAGTTGACATTATCCTTCGGCGTTGTGTGCGGTCTTTGCCTGGCGCTAGGCACCTATACGTGCCTCACTTTTCGCAGCATCGCGCAGAAGAGCGCAGCCGTGAGCGACGAACATCTTCCATCGCTCATTCTGATCAGCGACATCCGTGACAACGTGGATGTGGAGCGGAGAGAGTCACTGGATCTGATGCTGTGCCATACCCAAGCGTGCACGCAGGAACACATTGCCAAGCGCCAGAATGCCATCGCGCAATACCAAGCATCTCTCAAAAAAATGGAAGGATTCTTAATTCCCGAAGAGCGGGAGCAGTACCAGAAGTTTGTTGCAGCCATGAAGGTGTACCAGGACGCGAGCGACCGCGGGATCGCACTGCTGAGCGCCGGCAAGACGGGAGAGGCACTGGATCTTGTCTCCTCAAATGAAGTGAAAAGCGCGCTGGACGATGCTCTGGCAGCAACTAACAGCGGCATCCAGGTGCATGCGCAGATTGCGACCGCCGGAGCTGTAGACGCCACGCAAGCGAGCAGCCACGCGACTGGGGCAAGCGCCGCGGTCACACTGCTCCTGGTGGGGTTGTGCGTGCTGGTTGGAATCGGCTTGACCCGCTTGACGGCGCCGCGGATTCTGCACATAAAAGAAATGCTGGAACAGGTAGCAGCGAAAGATCTGACCCCGGTTGCGGTCGCGATGGGGACTGATGAGATCGGCAGCTGCGCCATCGCGCTGAACTCCTCATTGCAATCGATTCGCGAGGTGATGCGCTCGGTGGCCCGGAGCGCGGACACGCTTTCTTCGGCAACCACTGAAATCAGCGCGCGATCAACGCAAAGCGCCGGCAACGCGCGCGCGGAATCGGGCAAGATCAACCAGATTGCCGCTGCGGTGCAGGAGATGACCGCTACCATCGGCGAGATCAGCCACAATGCCGAGAACGCAGCCTTGGCCAGCCGTGAGTCCGCTCAAACCGCTGAATGCGGCGGTGCCGTGATGCAGGCTGCAGCAACGACGATGGAGAAGATTGTGGAAGCATCGCAGTCGGTTGCGGGCAAAATCGCCTCGCTGGCCGACCGCAGTGAAGAGATCGGCAAAGTAGTGAACGTAATCCAGGAGATCAGCGAGCAGACCAACCTGCTGGCCCTGAACGCGGCCATCGAAGCGGCGCGCGCCGGCGAGCACGGACGAGGCTTCGCCGTGGTGGCGGGCGAGGTGCGGCGGCTGGCCGAGCGCACCAAGGGCGCCACGGAGGAGATTGCAACGACCATCCGCAGCATCCAGGCGGAGACACGCGAAACCCTGCAAGTGATGGAGGAAAGCCAACGCACGGTAGAAAGCGGGCTGGCGGAGACATCAAAGGCCCGCCAGAGCCTGGAATCTACGATAGAGTCCTCGAAGCGCGTGGAAGAGCAGGTGAACCTGATCGCCACGGCGGTCACTGAGCAAACGTCGGCCGCTGGAGAGATCTCGGAATCCGCGGGACAAATCTCGGAACTGGCTGTTGAGAACACGCAAGCGGCCGAGGAGGCCGTGGAGGCGCTGAAGAACCTGACCGCTCTGGCCGCGGAGCTGGCTTGCCTCATTCGCCAATTTCAGCTGGAGGATGAGATACAAAGCGGTGGGAAACCGAGCGCGAAGCGGCAAGCCGCGCCACAACGAGCCCTGAGCGCCGTGCGCGCCTGAGAGAGATAGCGTTGGAAGCAAGAATGGAGCCGGCGGGACCCCAGATCTAGGCTCCGGCGAGTCAGTACCAGCGGCTCACCGGAGCTCCCCGCCTGCGCTGGCGATAACGTTCGAGATCGGTCACCTCGATTTTGCTCGACTCGGGAAGGAATGGGGGAACTTTCATCTTTCAAACGGGGCCCTCCGGTACAGTTATTCTGGAAAGGCAGCCGGCAAGGGGGCCAGGTACCTGCTCCCTGTATGCGGCGTGGCGTGGGGCTGCATCCACCCCGGGAGAGCAATTGGCATGAGCGCGGTGAAGTACGACCTGGTCGTGATCGGTTCCGGTCCCGCGGGGCAGAGGGCCGCCGTGGCCGCAGCCAAGATGAACAAGCGCGGGGCCGTAGTTGAGGCGCGGTCGGTGGTGGGCGGGGTGTGCATCAACACCGGCACCATTCCCTCGAAGACCATGCGCGAGGCGGTGCTGCACCTGTCGGGCTACAACTACCGCAGCATTTATGGCGTCAACTACCGGGTGAAGGAAAAGATCACCATGGCGGACCTGGCCTTCCGCGTGCAGGCGGTGATCAAGACCGAAGTGGACGTGACCGAGGCGCAGCTGTCGCGCAACGGCATCGATGTGGTGCACGGTCTCGCCCGATTCATCGATCCCAACCATATTCGCGTCGAGGCTCCACAGACTGACTCGACACTCGAGGCCGATCAGATCATCATCGCGGTGGGCACCAAACCCGCCATATCGGACAAGGTTCCGGTGAACGGCAGAACCATCATCAACAGCGACCAGATTCTGGGCCTGCAGGCGCTGCCCAAGACCATGATCGTGGTGGGCGGCGGCGTCATCGGCGTGGAATACACGTGCATGTTCGCGGTGCTGGGCGTGCGCGTGACGCTCATCGAGAAGCGCAACCGGCTGCTGGAATTCGCCGACCAGGAGATTATCGAGGCGCTAAGCTACCACCTGCGCGACGCGCGCGTGACCATGCGCCTGGGCGAGGAAGTGGAGAGCGTGGAGGAACCCACTCCGGGCACGGTTGTAGCCAACCTGCAAAGCAAGAAGAAGGTCTCAGGCGATGCGCTGCTTTACGCCGTGGGCAGGCAGGGCAACGTGGACGACCTGAACCTGACGGCCGCGGGCCTTGAAGCCGACAAGCGCGGGCGGATCGCGGTGGACGAGCACTTCCAGACTAAGGTCGATCACATCTACGCGGTGGGCGACGTGGTGGGTTTCCCGTCGCTCGCCTCGGTGTCAATGGAACAGGGACGGATTGCTGCCGTGCGTGCCTTTGGCGACAAGGCCGCCACGTCGAATCCGAGCTTCTATCCCTATGGAATCTATACGATTCCGGAGATTAGCTTTATCGGCAAGACGGAGGAGCAATTGACCGGCGAGGATGTGCCCTACGAGGTGGGGATGGCTTACTATCGCGAAGTGGCGCGCGGCCAGATACGGGGCGACACCACGGGCAGGCTCAAGCTGATCTTTCATCGTGACACGCTGAAGGTGCTGGGAGTGCACATCATCGGCGAAGAGGCCAGCGAACTGGTGCACATCGGCCAGGCGGTGATGACGCTGGACGGCACGGTGCAGTATTTCATCGATACCGTCTTCAACTATCCCACGCTGGCTGAGTGCTACAAGGTCGCGGCGTTCAACGGGCTGGGGCGACTGCAGAAATACCAGCAGTAGCTGACAGCCAGTGAAGAAGTGAATCGAGTGAATGACGTGAATCATGCTGAGGCGTCCGATCCCTCACTCCTTTCACTCTCTTCACCCATTTCACTTGTTAACTTTCCATCGTTCGTCCAAGGAGGGCGCGATGACCACGGCGATCGGGGTCGTCATCACCGGCCATATCGTGACCGGCAGATTGGAGGATTTGCGGCCTGCCGGCAAGACTCTGCGCTATCCCCACGACCCGGAAGCGAAGAACGAGCTGGCGGCAATTCCTGACCGCGAACTGATCGATATTGTCGCCGAGCATATTGGCGTGCTGGCGAGCGGGAAGGCGGGGCCGGTAGATGCGATCGGCGTGGCGATACCCGGAATCGTGCTCGCCGGAGTAGTAGTGGAATCGCCCAATCTGCCGCAGATCAAAGGCGTGCGCGTGGCTGAGATGCTGGCCGAGGCGCTTGCAGGGCGCGGCATCACGGCGCCTGTGCACGTGGCCAACGACGCGGACGCGATCGCTGCCGGCGTGGCGGCGACGCGGGGCCGGCTCGACAAGCTGACCCGGGTGTGGACCATCGGCAATGGCATCGGGTACGGGCGGTGGCCCCACGCCGAGGGCGTCTGGGAGGGCGGGCACATTACCGTCACACTGGACCCCAAGGAGCGCTACTGCGGCTGCGGCGGGGCGGGACACCTGGAAGGCATCATGGGACACCGCGCCATGCGTATGCGCTTTCTTGACATGGAGCCGGAAGAAGTGTTCGCGAATGCCAAGCAGGGCGACGCGCGCTGCCGCGAGTTTGTCGAGTTGTGGCATCGCGCGCTGGCCGCAGCCACCGCCTCATTCATTCACGTGGCAGGTCCGGGACGCTTTTACTTCACGGGAGCGAACGTAGGTTTTCTGGAATTGCCACTTTTGCGAAGTCATCTGGAAACCATGGTGAGGATGAGCCCGTTACAAAGCTTCTCGCTGGAGATTCTTCCCCAGGACGACGAAACCGAACTGATCGGGGCTGGAGTGAGCGCCTTGCGCGCATTGGCGGGATAAGAGCGAAAGATGTGGCATTTTGCCCGGAATTGTCTTGAAGATCGATTTCTACCCACGCGCAAATTGGCGTTCTTTTCATTCTTCGATCAGTTTCAGGCGCGAGAAATTTGCGCGCACGATCCTTAGACCGCCGCGTTCAGAGCTTGCGCAGGTAGGTGCGCGAAAGGCGGTCGTGCCAGGTAAGGTGGGCGTCATCGAAGAGCGCCCAGAGCAGGCCCAGCCCGAGGGGCGCGACCGACAGAATGAGGGCTGCGAGGCGCGTGCAGCGTTGCCCGCGATCGGGTTTGGACCCTGAGAAAGTGCTGAGCCTGATGCCGGCGTACCTCATTCCGGGCGTTGACGTTCCCACGGTGAGGAAGAACGTCAAATATGCGAGAGAGAGGGCGAGCACCGCCAACCCCGCGCTCAGTTCGATGAAGCGCGGGCCGGGCAATTCCGGGACTCGGTAGGCGGCCAGTAGCGCGGCGGCGAGAAAAGCCGTGAGGATGAGGGCAACATCGACGACGGCCGAAAGCACGCGGCGGCTGAGCGGCGCCAGTTCGATAGCCACCACCGGCGGGGCCAGAGGCGGCTCCTCAAGAAGATCTTCGCGAGCCTGCGTGTCCAACTCAATTCCCGGCCAATCGGGCTGCAACCATGCCTGCCCTTCCGGCTCGCCGGCAACGGCCAGAATCGGCTCCGTTGACACGGTTTCAGGCTCGACCTCAAAGATGCTCAATTGCGTGCCTGGTTCCGGCGCGGCCAGGGGGCCTTCAGCGCGCCGGGGACGCTTCTTGCGCGTGGCGATCATGGGGCGCGGAAACTGGATGAGGTTGGCAGGGATGGGCTGCGCAGCCTCGGTTTCCTGAATGCTGAGAAGGGCCCGGCGGCGAGCGCGCGCAATGCGGCGAGACCGCCGGGGCTTAAGCTGCGCCTCGGGCTCCGGCTCGGTGCCGGCGAAACTGGATGAGGTGTTGGATGAGGTATCCTCGGTGTCGGCGGGTTCGGGCTGATGCTGCGAAAGCGGCGAAGGCGCGAGCGCGGAGAGTACTTCAAGAGGAGTTGCAGCGGGCGTGGTGAGAGCGTACGGCATTGCCACATGAGCTTCGATACCGGACCCGGATGCAGCGATAGCGGCAGGTACGGACTGGCTCATCTCGCCCGAAAGGGCGCCATAGCTGGGAGCGTTGGCGTAGCGGGCGGCAACCCGCTCAGCCACCAAGGCAGCGCGGTCATCGAGAGCCGGCCGTTCTTCGGTGACCGGCTCGGTTTCGACCGCGGACAGGGACTTGCGGCTCATGTGAGCCGCGACGCGGCGATTGACTTCCTGTTTCCAGGAAGAGGGAGGATTTGCCGATTTCAACTGTTTGTTCAAGGCTGCTGTTTCCCTTCCGTAGGCGGATGTTCGACGCAGGCAAACCAGCGCTGATGCGCCGCGCCCGCGCAGAGGCCCGAGACAGGCCGGGGAAAACGTGAAAAATGCAGATCGAGCACGGGAAGAACAGCGCAGACAGGAGGGCCGTAACACGGGCTGAATGCCGAAACCGCGTGAACGAGCCGGAATGTGCAGTTACCAGAGCAGCGCGGCGCGCGTCTCATCCCATGCAGCCAGCTTTGTTATGCTGAGCCTTACACCGGACTCAGGATGCGTGCCCGTATCTTAGTATTTATCACGCTGTTAACGGCGTGTCACCTGCCATTGGGGGCACAGACGTTGACGAATGCGGCACCCGCGGCGCAGGGTGAGACCGGCGGCGGCATGCAGAGCCCCGGCGCCGCGAATTTCGACGCTTTGCCCGACGATCCCGGCCAGGAGCTGGTGCCGCTGGCCAAACCGGAGCCTGCGCCTGCAACCGGCTCTCCCGTGCAAATTGAGGCCGACAATCAAACCTGGAGCCCCCAGGGCGAAACCTATACCCTCTCCGGCCACGTCGTCATTCACTACCGCGATTATGTGATTCGTGCCGACAACGTGCTCTACAACCGCGCGACGACCGAGCTGGAGGCGGACGGCCACCTGCAGGTTGCCGGCGGGCCCAATGACGTGCTCATCAATGCCACGCACGGCGATATGCGACTGAATATGCATACCGCGCGCTACTACAACGTGAGCGGCTCGCAGGGGGTGCGGTCGATGGGGCACACGGTGGTGTATACCACGCCGAATCCGTTGCTGTTTCAAGGCCGCGTGCTGCTGCAGACGGGCGAGGGCAGCTACCGCATCGTCGACGGCTCGATTACAAATTGCAAGCTTCCCCATCCCGACTGGCGCATCATCGCGCATTCCATCAGCCTTGAAAATGACAAGGCATCGATGTCGAACGCGTTTTTCGAGTTTCTCGGCTTTCCCATCTTCTATCTCCCCTATCTGCACCACCCGGCCACCCAGGCCGAACGGGTAAGCGGTCTGCTGACGCCCTTCGCGAGCAACTCTTCGATTCGCGGCTACACGGTTGGCGAGCAGGCGTACTGGGTGATCAATCGCAGTATGGATATGGTTGTGGGCGCTGAGTACTTCAGCAAGCGCGGTTGGGCGCCGAATGGCGACTTCCGCTACAGGGGCCCGGGGCTCGATCACCTGATCGCGCGATGGAACGCGCTGCTGGACCGAGGCGTGGAGGAGCCGGTGGGTGCCGCGCTTGCAAGCAGCAAAACGGAGCCCGGCGACCGGCTGGCCGGGCCGGTTGGCAACGAACTGGTGAACCAGGGCGGGGTAGATGTAGCCGTGCTGGGCCGGCAGGACTTTTCGCCGTCGACACGGGTCTCAGGCACGATGGAATACCTGTCGAGCTATGTCTACCGGCTGGTTTTCAACGACAACTACTCGCAGGCCATCAGCTCGGAGGTGTCGAGCGAGGTGGTGTTTGCTCACAATCACAACGGCATGATGCCTTCAGTCTGGCTGGACCGGTTTGAGTCTTTTGACGGCACGTCGCCCGGCGACGAGGTGAAGATCCTGCGCCTGCCGCTGCTCCGCTACGACGTGCTCGACCGGCCGCTGGGCAACTCGATTCTGTATTGGGGCATGGGATCGTCGCTGGGGTATCTGAACCGCGCCGAGCCCTTCTTCCACTCGCGCAACGTGGGAAGGATGGATATCTACCCCCACCTCTCCATGCCGTTTTCGGCCGGCGGGTGGAGCTTCGTTCCCGAAGCCGCGGTGCGCGACACACTCTACACGATCAGCCAGACTCCCCAATTGACGGGGCCATTTGAGGTTCCGCACATCAGCCACAGCGCGTTGAACCGCAAGGACGTCGAGGCATCGATTGAGATCCGGCCGCCGACCCTGGAGCGCGATTTTGAATTGCCCATTCTGCACCGGGAGCTGCGGCACGTGATTGAGCCCCAGCTGAGTTACCGTTACGTGGGTGGAATCGGGGCGCAGGCGCGCGACGTGTTGTTGTTCGATACCACCGACCTTGCCACGAATGTGAACGAGGCGGGCTTCTCGCTGACGCAGAGGTTTTATGTGAAGCCCACCGGCGAACGGCCCTGCAAGTCAGATGATGAGGACGACACGGACGACGGAGAGGGCGCCAAAACCTGCCCCACCGCCCCGCGCGAATGGGCGAGCTGGGAGATCGCGCAGGAGTATTTCATCGACCCCAACTTCGCAGGCGCGGTGATTCCCAACCGGCGCAACGTGTTCGATGCAACGCTGAACCTGATGGCGCCGACTTTCCTCACTTCCGCGCGCAACATCGCGCCCCTGGTGTCGCGGATTCGCTTCGAAGCCATCGACAATCTGCGCCTCCAGTGGGACATGTATTACGACAGCATTCGCGGGCAGATGGCCGCGAACGACGTATTCGCGGGCTACAGCTTCGGCAAGACCACGCTGGGGATCGGGCACGCGCTGCTGAACGCTCCCGATGAAATGACCGGGGCCACGAGCGGGGACCTGGGGACATTGAGGAGCCAGCAGGTGCAGCCCTTCCTGGAGTTCGGCAAGCAAAGCGGAGATGGACTCAACCTGGCGGTGAACGGCGGCTACGATTTTGTGGGACACGACGTGCAGTACGCGGGAGTGCAGGCGGTTTACAACTGGAACTGCTGCGGCCTGACTGTCGGCTACCGCCGTTTCGAGCTGGGCACCGTGGGTTCGACGGGGCGCGACGAAACCCAGTGGCTCTACAGCTTCACCCTGGCGAATTTTGGAGCTGTTGGCGATATCCACCGCACCAATTCAGTGTTCAGAGACCCGACGCTGCCGCCGGCTTATTAGAGACTGCCGTCAGTGATCAGTGATTGGGGGCCTTGATCAGGCGTCAATGGTCAATTGCTC
>Ga0335078_10000542_pt1 | contig 58115 bp, 48 predicted proteins | sample Lox_Sample_32_FD_206711 | JGI IMG/M metagenome (GOLD analysis project Ga0335078, IMG submission 206711) | Soil microbial communities from Loxahatchee National Wildlife Refuge, Florida, United States - Lox_Sample_3.2 | ecosystem: Environmental > Terrestrial > Soil > Wetlands | place: USA... | reverse complement strand
CGTTGTTGTGAATGTCGGCGTGCTGCATATCACCGTCTGTGAATATCCTCCTGCAGGCACAGGGCACGCGTTTCCGTTCACCGCGCTTAAATATGTTTCTGTCGCTCCCTGTGATATCGCGCTGAATGTTATTATGTCAAAATTCGGGTTTGTTGTGTCGCTCCATGGTATTGCATATGCCACTGTTATTGTGCCGCCGGGCAGCGTTACTGTTCCTCCCTGGCTGCTTGTCGGCAGGCCCACTATTGACACTCCTGCGGGTATTGTTATCACAAGTGTTGTTATCGGCCCTCTCGCTGCCGCGTTTACGTAATAACTATATGTTACTGTGTCTCCGTCTACCGCTGTTGTCGGCAGTATATATGCCAAAGCGTATGGTGTGGCTGTGTTTGTCGGCGTTGCTGTCGGCGTCACTGTTGGCGTTCCTGTCGGCGTATTTGTTGGTGTGAACGTCGGGGATGTAGTCGGCGTACTGGTTGGCGTCCATGTTGCTGTTCCTGTCGGTGTCCATGTTGGTGTATCTGTAGACGTGTCTGTCGGACTGCTTGTTGCAGTATCAGTAGGCGTACTGGTCGGTGTCCACGTTTGTGTCCCTGTCGGCGTCCCTGTAGACGTGTCTGTCGGCGTGCTTGTTTGTGTTCCTGTTGGTGTATCCGTTGGCGTACTGGTCGGTGTCCATGTTTGTGTTCCTGTCGGCGTATCTGTTGGCGTATCTGTTGGACTGCTTGTTGCAGTATCAGTAGGCGTACTGGTCGGTGTCCATGTTGCTGTCCCTGTCGGCGTTCCTGTTGGTGTGTCTGTCGGTGTATCCGTCGGCGTCCACGTCGGTGTATACGTCGTTGTTGTTGTGAATGTTGGCGTGCTGCATATCACGACCTGTGAATATCCTCCTCCCGGCACTCCGCATGCATTGCCGTTCACCGTGCTCGAATACAGCTCGCTCGCTCCCTGTGATATCGCGCTGAATGTTATTGTGTCAAAGTTCGGGTTGCTCGTGTCGCTCCATGGCGTCCCGTAATTTACCTGTATGTAGCCCGTCGGCTGCGTTACTGCTCCTCCCATGCTGTCTGCCGGTGTTCCTACTATTGTCACTCCGGGAGGTATTGTTATCTGTAATATCGTTATCGGCCCCCTGGCTGCTGCGTTTATGTAATAATTATATGTTACTGTGTCTCCGTCTACCGCTGTTGTCGGCAGTATATATGCCAAAGCGTATGGTGTGGCTGTATTTGTCGGCGTTGCTGTCGGCGTGCTTGTCGGTGTCCAAGTAGGCGTATCCGTCCCTGTCCACGTCGGCGTGTTTGTCCCTGTCCATGTCGGCGTGCCGGTAGGCGTGTTTGTCGGGCTTCCTGTTGGCGTCCATGTAGATGTGCCTGTCGGGCTGGCTGTCGGTGTCCATGTTGGCGTGCCTGTAGGCGTGCTGGTCGGAGATATTGTTGCCGTGCAGAAACCCACGAGCACATTGAAATTGCTGACCTCAAAAGCAGCTAACGTTGTTGCTGCTGAATTTGCTGCAATGCCCACCCAGAATGTGGTGTTCATGGGTATGGTTATGGCTCCGGCTGGTATCCAGTTGACCCCGTCGCTCGAATAATACCCTCCAAATACACTTCCCAACCTCTGCAGTCTCACATAGGTTATGCCTGTGAAGGTACCGCTGCTTGTATTCGCGTTGATCCCGCCGGTAGTTGTCCGGCGTATAAAATTATAAACCCCTGTCTCCTGCGCAGTGATGCAGGCGAACATGCTGTTTGTTTCAAGCGATTGCCTCATCATGAGACCGACTTTTGCGTTACCTGCTCCTGAAATGCTGTTTATCTCAAGGGTCACGTCCATGTCTCCCGAGACCGGCTGGTATATGTACCTGAAAGTATCGGAATTGTTGCCTGTGAGGTTATTGTTGCCGTCGGCCATTATTGCCAAAAATCCGCTTCCTTCTACCTGAGAACCGGCTGTGAGCGCGCCTATGTCCGAAGCTCCCCATACGCCTGTATTAAACGAGGCGCCGCCGAACGTGTCGCTTTGCACGCATTGCGGGATTATTGGTGTATCTGTTATGGTAATTGTCTGTGTCGGTGTTATTGTTCCTGTTATTGTGAATGTCGGGCTTGACGTAGGCGTATCTGTCGGTGTCCATGTTGCTGTGCCTGTCGGCGTATCCGTTGGTGTGCCGGTCGGTGTATACGTCGGCGTCCATGTCGGTGTTCCGGTCGGCGTATTTGTCATGCTGCTCGTTGGCGTTCCTGTTGGTGTCCATGTCAGCGTTACAGTCGATGTCGGCGTAATTACCGTCACAGACTGTGAATATCCTGTTGCCGTGGTACATAAATATCCTAGATTTACCAGGCTGGCATATGTCTGCGTGCCTGAGGCCGATATTGCCTGGAATGTTATTATGTCAAAATTCGGGTCGCTTGACGCGTTCCATGCTGTACCGTATGTTACAAACAAAGTCCCTTCTCCCGGGCTTACTGTACCGCCCATGCTGTCAGTTGGGGTCCCTACAATATTCACCCCGCCGGGTATCTCTATCAGCACATTCTTTATAGGCCCGTTCCCTGCAGCGCTAATATAATAACTGTATGTTACCGTGTCCCCTGCTACTGCCACTGTAGGCTGTATGTACGCGTATGCTGACGGAGTTGATGTGCCAGTTACTGTCATTGTCGGCGTTGCCGTACTTGTGGGTGTCCATGTCTGTGTGGCAGTATAGGTAGGGCTCTGGCTGTTTGTAGGCGTGCCTGTGGGTGTCCATGTCTGTGTGCCTGTGGGTGTTGCTGTAAATGTCGGCGTAGTGCACATTACTGTCTGCGAATACCCGTTCGGCACTCCGCATGTGTCCCCGTTTACCGCGCTTACATATGTCTCAGACGGGCCGCTTGATACTGCGCTGAATGTTATAGTGTCAAAATTTGGGTCGCTCATATCGTTCCATGCTGCCGTATATGATACTGTTATATAAGCGCTTGTCAGGTATACTGTACCTCCCATACTGCTGACAGGTGTTCCTGTTACTGTCACACCCCCCGGTATTGTTATTACCAGGCTGGTTATGGGCCCGTGCCCTGCCGCATCCACATAATAACTGTATGATACTGTATCGCCGGATACAGCTGTTGTCGGCTGGATATACGCGTACGCGAAAGGCGTCGCCGTGTTTGTCGGTGTCGCTGTCTGAGTTATTGTACATGTAGGCGTCCATGTTTCCGTCGCAGTATATGTCGGCGTTTCCGAGTTTGTAAGAGTATCTTCCGGCGTCCATGTTTCAGTCGCAGTACATGTCGGCGTTATTGTGCTTGTCAGCGTATCCTGGGGTGTCCATGTCGGCGTATTTGTCGGTGTAAATGTGATAGTCGGCGTCGTTACTGCGACTGACTGGGAATATCCTGTAGGCGCGGTGCAGGGATAAGCGTTATTCAGCAGGCTCTGGTATACCTGTGTGCCTGCAGGCGATATTGCCTGGAATGTTATTATGTCAAAATTCGGGTCGCTTGTGTTGTCCCATCCTGACGCATACGACACATTTATTGATGCCCCGCCTATGGTCACCGTGCCTCCGTTATCAGTCGCGGGCGTGACTCCTGTTATTGTCACATCCGACGGTATGCTTATACTCACTGATGTTATGGAGCCTTCGCCTGTGGCTATCACCTCATATTCGTATGTCACTGTATCGCCTGCCACAGCTGTTGCCGGCTGGATATACGCGTATGCAGCTGGCGTCGATGTAGGTGTAAATGTAGAGGTTGCTGTATAAGTCGGCGTCCACGTCCCTGTTGCCGTTAATGTCGGGCTTTGCGTCGGCGTGCTTGTCATTGTCCATGTCAGCGTTGGAGTTTCTGTAATTGTCAGTGTCGGTGTATTTGTCGGTGTCGGTGCTGCCTGTAGTTCTACTTCCAGCAGGACAGCATTGTTGGACATATTTGAAAAATAAGTGACAGGATATGCGCCGGCTGCGCCCAGGGCTAAATCATGGCCTGTTCCGCGTATATAAGCAACTGCCGCGTTATTTATATCCCAGCGTTCATTGTTCAGGCTCGAAAAGGTCATATCCGTAGTGTTTCTCTGCGCAAAAATACCCGAAGACCAGCTGTTATTCTGGGTAGTATTAACAGTGACTGTCAATGCATCTGCATCCCCGCTGCTTGTTTCAATATCCCCTATTGAAGCCACCCCGTTATATTCTATAACTCCCATGACAGATGGATCGGCTAAACTCACGGTAACAGTAACATTATTTGGACCGGCTGGCGGGTTCTGCAGATACCATATCTCACCTTCGATAAATCGCAGGTTGCCGCTGCCAGGATCGCTGTATGCGGTACTTGTCAGGTAAGTAAAACTCTGCCAGGCATATTGCACGCTTGTCACATTGGCAGACGTATTTGTATTGGTTGGGTCTTTAATTGCCGCGCTGAATATCAGTATGCTATTTGGGTTTCCGCTGGCGTTATAGGTAAAATATGCGGTGGTGGCATCTGCGGTTGTGTTTGCCTCGCTAATATAACTTATATCGGCATAAACAAGGCATGGTAAAAATGCAGAAAAAAGAAAAATTACAGCCGGAATTATTGCGTTATGGAATATGGAATTTTTTTGTAAAAACTTTTTTTTCACTATTTACCTCATCGCCAATAATAAAAATAATACTATAATAATTAAAGAAGACGTGTTTTGATTTCATCCAGTGCTAAGTATACAACATAAGGTATGGTTTATCAATTCTAATTTTGGTATGGTAATATTGATTTTATTCGCCCTGTTAATTACGGTTTTTGCCTTATTTAAAAAAGGTTTTCTTCAGGTTTCATGTGCATTTATTCTTAAATCAACAATCTACAATCTAAACTATTTTTTTCTTGCCCTTGGGTGCGCTTTTTCATATTCTTTTTTGAGTTTTGCGATTGATAGGTGGGTGTAAATCTGGGTGGTTGACAGGTTCGAGTGCCCCAAAAGTTCCTGCACAGAGCGCAGGTCGGCGCCCCTGTCCAGCAAATGCGTGGCAAAAGAGTGGCGTAGAGTGTGCGGCGTGACTTTTTTCTCAATACCCGCCCGCCTTGCGTATTTTATTATCATCATTTCCACGCTCCTTGACGTGAGCCTGCCCTTGTTGTGGTTGATAAAAAGTATTTTGCCCGCGTCAAAAGCCTTAAGCTGCCTCATGTAATCTTTTAAAAGGTTCAGGGCAGCTCCGCCTATAGGCACTATCCTTTCCTTTGACCCTTTACCGAAAACTTTTATTTCCTCGTTCATGAGGTCTACGCCGTCGATATTCAGGCCCGTAAGCTCGCTCACCCTGATGCCCGCAGAGTAGATGAGCTCGAGTATTGTCCGGTCGCGCAGGCCCGCGAAATCCTTTGATTCTATCGAGTCAAGCAGTTTTGATGTCTCGTCCTCGGTCAAAAAGGACGGTAGCTTTTTTTCCTTTTTTGGCGTGAGTATGTATGCAAAAGGATTTTTTGATATTTTTTTTGACCTGATCAGGTACTTGTAAAAATTCCTGACAGCTATTATTTTCCTTATCACCGAGTTGCGGCTGAGCTTTCTTTTGTTTAAAAACTCGATAAAACCCCTTATTTGAGCATCATTTACGCCTGTTTTTCCGGATGTGTACTGCAGGAACTGGTTTATGTCGTTTGAATAGCTTTCAATGGTTTTTTTGGAGTAGTTTTTTTCATTGCTTAGGAATTCTATGTATTGGTTAAACCCTGTGTCTTCATTCATTTTGCGCGGCTGGCTTGTCTTCTTTAAAGTCGCATTTTTTGCAGTAAATGACCGTCTTGTCCTTTTTCCACTTTTCGAGCAAAAAAGGCGCGCCGCACACAGGGCATTTTCTGTCAATCGGCTTGTCCCAGACCATGAACTTGCAGTTCGGGTAGTTGGAGCAGCCGTAAAATTTCCTGAACCTCTTGAAAGTGCGCTCTATGATGTCTCCTGTGCCGCAGTCCGGGCACTTGATGCCTGTGGATATTATTATCTGCCTGGTGTACTTGCATGCCGGATAGTTTGAGCATGCTATGAACTTGCCGAAGGGCCCCTGCTTTATAACAAGAGGCGAGCCGCACTTAGGGCACTTCTCGTCTATCTTGTCCTCGGGCTTCTGCTCGCCGAGCGGCTTTGTGTTTTTGCATTCCGGGTAGCCGGAACACGCCAGGAACTTGCCGTGCCTGCCCCATTTTACTATCATTTTTTTCCCGCATATCTCGCAAACCTTGCCGGTCTCGGTTTCTATGGTCTTTTTCACGTCTTCCATATTCGGAAGGGCTTTTTGCAAAAGCACCTCAAAGCCTGTATAAAAATTCTTTAAAAGCTGTTTCCATTCAACCGTACCCTCTTCCACTGCGTCAAGGTCGTCCTCCATCTTCGCGGTGAACTGCTCGTTTATAATATCGGAAAAATTTTTCAGTAATATGTCGGACACTATTGTGCCCAGCTCGGTAGGCTTGAACTTTCCTTTTTCCCTCTCTACGTATTTTCTTGCTACTATCGTGGAAATAATAGGCGCGTATGTGGACGGCCTGCCGATGTCTTTTTCTTCCAGCGCTTTCACAAGCGTCGCGTCGGTGTACGCCGGAGGTGGCTGCGTAAAATGCTGCCCGGGAATAAGCTCCACAAGTCCGAGCTTCTCGTCCTGTCTCAGCTCAGGCAGCTGGTTTTCCGCCAGTGTTTCCTTGTCTGCGTCGCCTTCTTTATTATTATTGCCGTTGCCGTTATTCTGCTCGGCTTCAGGCTCTTCTGTTTTGGCAATATCGTAAACTCTCAAAAACCCGTCAAATCTTTTAACAGAACCGTTTGCCTGCAGCAGGTAAGAGCCTGATTTTATCTTGACCCTTGTGTCGTCAAACACGGCAGGCACCATTTGCGACGCCACGAACCTGTTCCATACCAGTGTGTAAAGCTTGAATTGCTCGGCATTTAAGCTTTCTTTCACGCTTTCCGGGCTCCTTAAAACCGATGTCGGCCTTATCGCCTCGTGCGCGTCCTGGGATGATTTTTTGCTCTTGTAGAAATTCGGCGTTGCAGGCGCGTATTGCCCGCCAAACGTGGATTTTATGTAATCCAGCGCCTCTTTCTGCGCGTCCGCTGATACCCTGAGTGAGTCTGTCCTCATATATGTTATTAATCCGACATGCCCCTCTCCGTGTATGAGCACGCCTTCGTAAAGCTGCTGTGCTATGACCATGGTCTTCTGCGCAGTGTACCTGTAGCGCTTGGCGGACTCCTGCTGCATGGTGCTTGTTATGAAAGGAGGCAAAGGCCTGCGGGACCTTTCTTTTTTCTGTATGTCCGATACTATGTAATCCTGTGTTTTCAGTTCCTCTACTATCTTGTCGGCTTCTTCTTTTATCTTAAGGTCTATTTTCTGCCCGTCTTTTTCAGTAAGCTTGGCAGTAAATTTCTGTTTGCCTATATTTTCAAGCAGCGCCTCTATACTCCAGTATTCCACAGGCTTGAAAGCGTCTATTTCCTTCTGCCTGTCGACTATGAGCTTTAGCGCTACCGACTGCACCCTGCCTGCGGACAAGCCTTTTCTTATGCTTTTCCATAAAAGCGGGCTTATCTTGTACCCGACAAGCCTGTCTAAAATCCTTCTTGCCTGCTGCGCGTTGACAAGGTTCATGTTTATTTCCTGCGGGTTTTCCAGGGACTTCAGAACCGCGGTTTTTGTTATCTCGTTGAACATTACCCTGGAAATTTTCGCATCGCCGAGCTTTTTAAGTTCGTCGGCCACGTGCCAGCATATTGCCTCGCCCTCCCTGTCAGGGTCTGCCCCGAGGAATATTTCGCTCGCGCCCTTTACTTCCTTTTTTATCTCACTCAGGATTTTCCTTTTATCCCTCATTACTATATAAGACGGTTCGAAGTTGTTGTCCACGTCCACGCCGAGCTTGCTTTTCGGCAGGTCCTTTATGTGCCCTTTTGTCGCCAGGACCTTGAACGAAGAACTCAGGAATTTTTTAATGGTATGGACTTTCGTGGGCGACTCGACTATGAGCACCTTGCCTCCGCCTGATTTTGCTTTTGTCCTTCTCTTGGGTTTTTCAGTTTCTATCTTTTCTTCGTCTGCCAAAGTTTATCTCCGGTTGTTTATCTTGTTCTCACGAAATTTTTTCCGCTTAACTGCTTAACGACGCCCTTTAATTCGAGCATTGTCAGAATTCCCGTCAATTTAAACACATCCATATTACTTTCGATTGCTATATTGTCAATATGTTTTTTCTCGAAACCCATTGCTTCGACAATTTTCCGCTCGCTGTCATTCAGATCCACAAGGGCAAGTTCGGCCTGCTCCGCCTCTTTTGATTCCTCTTTCATGTAAATGTCAAACTCTTCCATTATGTCTTTTGCGCTTTGCACGAGCTTCGCGCCCTGGGATATGAGCGAGTTTGTGCCTACAGACTTTTCCGCGAATATGCTACCGGGCAGGGCGAATACTTCCCTGCCCTGCTCAAGCGCGCAGTCTGCAGTGATGAGCGCTCCGCTTCTTCTACCGGCCTCTACTACCAGCACTCCGTCGGACAATCCGCTTATCAGCCTGTTCCTGCGCGGAAAATTCTGCTTTAACGGCTTCATGGCAAGGGGGAACTCCGAAATAAGCAGGCCGTTCTTAATAATATGTTTTGCCATGTAATGCTTGGTAAAAGGATAAAGCATTTTCATCCCGAACCCGAGTACGGCGATAGTGAAAAAACCCTGCTTTAAGGCCTCAAAATGCGCGACAGAATCAATGCCGCGCGCCATGCCGCTGACAACGGTAAAATCGTGTTTTGTCTGCTTCATTTCCTTTATTATCTTCTGCAGCGCCATCTCGCCGTAATCTGTCGCGGCCCTTGTGCCTACTATTCCTATGCTTAAGGCATCCTTTGGTATTGCGCTAAAATTGCCTGCCGCATATAAGACAGGAGGCGGGTCGAAAATCTTTTTTAAGAGCGGCGGGTAATCACCGTCATATATCGTGATTATCCTTATATTCCCGTCCTCGGCTTCCGTCATTTCTTTTTCCGCGGAATAATAGTCGCCGAAATTTTTTATATAGTGAATTATGTCGTCGCCGATGCCGTCCACGGACACGAGGTCATCGTCGGATGCCGAGAAAACCTCGATAGGGCTCTTGAACCTGCCTATTAGCCTGTTCAGCCTCACGCTTCCTACGCCGGGCACCATGTTAAGAGCAACCAGAGCTTCTTTTTCGGTCATGGTTTTTTACACCCCCTTTAAAAAAATTTTTATATATTTTCACACACTGCACATTTTGATTTTTAACGTGGTAAATAATATATAGAATTTTGGATTATGTCAAGATTATCTTGCAGGAATTATATTGTAACGTCAAGCCTCAAAACCAAACACTCAATCTATCTACCCTTATCAATTCTCATTATAAGATATTCAGGCAGTTTAAGCTCACGCATCTTTGACTGTGTGGCTTTTATGTTGTATTCAAGCCGCACATACTCGGCTTTCTTTTTGCCTGTGTCGTAAATCACAAAACACGCCCTCGGGTCGCCGTCCCTTGGCTGGCCTATGGAACCCACGTTTACTATATACCTGCAGGCGTTGTCTATTGAAAATGTTTCGCCGTGCCTGCCCGCCGGTTTTAATTTTGCTTTGCCGTCAGGTTTTTTTTCATACACAAGAGGCAGGTGGGAATGGCCGGCAAAGCATATATTTCCCTCGAACAAATCTATATTTTCCGACAGGCTCCTTTCGCTTATAAGGTACTCGTTCAGCCTGTCCCGCGGCGAGCCGTGTGTGAAAAAAATATTGTTTTCCTTCACCGCGTCTGCCAGCGAATTAATCTCGCTTATTTCAGCCTCAGACATAGATTCCCTGTTTATTCTCACAGCCTCCGCGGCATACTCGTTGAACCCTTTCGTGCTCATTTTTCCCGTCAGTGCCGCGTCATGGTTACCCATTATCATTGATGCGCCTGCCTGTTTTAACAGCTTCAGGCAGTTGCCCGGTTCAGGCCCATAACCCGTGATATCGCCGCAGCAAAATATCCTGTCAACCAACCTGTTCTTTATTTCGTTAAGCGCTGTCTCCAGAGCTTCAGTGTTCGAATGTATATCTGAAATCACGGCGTACCTTACGCCTTTTTCCATGTTAAATAATCCCACGATTGCCTCCGCAGCTTATTTTTTTATAATATAACCGTTATCTTTTTGTTCAGGGCAGCCCTTTGCCTCGACCGCCGCCCTGATTGTCGCTTTATATGATTTTTTAATTTTTATTATTTCAGCCTGAACACCCGTGTCTTTCAGGTCATTTATCAAATCCTGCGCAGTCATTGTCCCGGGCATCTGCGCAAAATCCTCGTGCGATTCCTGAAGCTTGCCGTTTTTCAGGTAATAAGCGTAGCTTAAATCGTATTCCAGCATTATTTTTTTGTCGGTGTTGTACATCTTTATGGCATCCTGCTCGTACTCGCGGCCCATGCCGTGGTCGATACTTGCCGTAGATTCCATCGTCCATTTGGCCATTTTAACGCTGTATATCTTTGTCGTGCCTGCTTTGCGGCTGGTATCAGCGGTTTTGCTTATGGCTTTTGCCATGGAATCCATTGCATATACCAGCGCAATGATCCCGTCCTGCGCTTCAGCCGAGGTCTGGATAAAGCATTTTTCAATGACAGGCTTTGAAGCCTTTGCCGTGATCTTTAAATGATGTATCTTCTCCTGGCTTTCCCGGGATTCAACCGCAGCTATCCGCAGGCAAATAAGCAAAGCCGATAAAAGCACTGCGGCTTTTTTAGTAAATAAACCTGTCATCTTATTCCTTCAAGCGCTGTCTTGAGTTCTGCCGCGGACGCAAATCTTTTGGCGGCATCTGCTTCAAGGCACTTGTTTATTATGCCCGCAAACTTTTTGTTTATATCGGGTATCAGCTCTTCAAGCGGTCTGTACGCCATCTCCCTTTTTTGAAGCACAAAATCAGGGCCCGGGAAAGGCGTGGCGCATGTCAGCATCTCGTAAAGTGTGGCTCCCAGTGCGAATATGTCGGATTTTTCGTCTGCCCTGCCCAGGTGCTGCTCCGGCGCCATGTATGCCAGAGTGCCGGATGTGATCTCGCCCGTGGTGCGCGAGAGCGTGTCGCTCATTTCCCTTGCTATGCCGAAGTCCATTACTTTTATCTCGCCTTCATTGCTGAGCATTATATTTGACGGCTTTATGTCCCTGTGGATTATTCCTTTTGTGTGCGCGTAAGCAAGCGCCTCACAGACGCCGATACCTGCTTTTATCGCAAGCGCCTGGTCTATCTTGCCCTTTTTGTCGAGCAGTTCATCAAGCGTGTTTCCCTCGACAAACTCAAAAACAAGGTACAGGTCGTCGCCTTCCTCGACTATATCGTGAATGCTGACTATGTTCGCATTGTTCAGTTTCGCGACCTTTTTCGCTTCTTCCATGAACCTTTTTTTGTTCCTTATATTTATCTTGAGCTCGTCCCGCATCTTTTTTATCGCGACTTTGCGGTCGAGCCTGGTGTCCTGGGCCGCATACACCACGCCCATGCCTCCTTTGCCGAGCTCCGATAAAAGTTCGTACTTCCCTGCTATAAGCTCCTGTTTTGGCATGGTGTCCACGGCAAGCGTTGTTTTACTGTACGGTTTTTTGTCCGACGCGCGTTTTTTTGCCGGCGCTGAAGCTTTGGATGCGGCTGAAGAGCCCTGAACTTTTACAATAATTATAATGATTACTGCAAACAGTAAAAAGCAGGCTAATACCGACAAAAGCACGGTTATAAGCAGTGAATACCCTGTTTTCAAGGCAGCATTCTGAGCCTGTTTCAAAGGCACACTTGCTATCGCCGGTGTTTGCTTTTCGGATACAGGAGCAGGCGTATTTACAGGCTGAACTATTGATGTCTTTTTGCTGCTTTTCTTCGGCTTTACAGGTTCGACGGCGCTGCTTATGCCTTTGGCTTTCAATTTTTCCTTTATTTTTTTCAACAAACTTTTATTGCTTTCACTGGGCTCCAGCTCGACCGCTTTTTGGTAGGCGTTTTTTGCATTTTGAAGCTGTCCCATGTGTTCGTATAAGACTCCCATATTTTTATATCCCGCGGCAAAATCCGGCTTAATGGATACAACGTTTTCAAACTCCTGAAGCGCAAGGTCTGTTTTATTGAGAGTGGCGTACTCTATACCGAGGTTAAAATGCGCCTGGTAATAGTCAGGTTTTATTTTGATTGCCTTAATGAATTCAGATGCAGCCTCCTCGTATTTGTTTTGTTTGTCATAAACGTGCCCCAGGTTGTAATGTGCCAGGTAAAAATCCGGATTAATTATAAGCGCTTCCTTTAGCTCCATTACAGCCTCTTCGTATTTGCCGTCGTTTTCATATGCAATAGCCTGATCGTTGTGCGCAGCTGCATCTTGCGAATCGGCATGCGCCGCAGCTGACGAAAACACAACGGCAGTAATCAATCCCAGAATTGCAGCTATATATTTCTTTCTCATTTTATTGCCTCCCGATTTTGTTTGGTTTTTCCAATCCTCCAAACATCTAATCATCCAACCATCTAAAATTATTTCACTAAATATTTGTTTCCTTTATAACTAAAGTCCATTCCCGGCGCCAGCAATATGCCCTTACCGCCGGCAAAAAGCGCCAGCGCGCCTTCAACCTGCAAAAAGCAGTCTTTAGCTGACTCCTCATATATGATATCAAGCTGTTTGAAAGACACAGGCACCCTGTTCGCTACAACAGCAAAATTTTTATCATCAGCCTCTATAAACATCCCTGATATGCCGCCTTTTGTTCCCGTATCAGTGGAACCTGCAAAGCTCGCCTTGGTTGAAACCGACATGTCGGCCATGCTTGCTTTTGATGAATAAATGCTGTCCATTCCCCGGGCTGCAGCTGTGCTTTCCACGGCTTTTACTATATGCATGACCATTTTGTACGCTCCTGCAACGTCAATTATATCTCCTTCGTTTATCTCGGCCTTTTGTATTTTTTCTCCCGCGCACATTACTCCGTTTGCAGATCCCATATCCTCTGCTATGGCTTTGTTTCCAAGTATGTATATTTTCAGGTGCTTATCCCTGCTTACCCGCCTGTCGTTTATCGCGACATCCGGGGTCTCAGCGTCAGGCCTTGCAAAAGTTATAACATCTTTCTTAAATATCACGATCTCCTTGCCTGATTTTTCAGGCACAAGCCTGAATGCCTCTGTTTTCATGGATAATTTTAACTTTCCAAGCAGATTGGCGGCCTTTGCATGCTCGCTGTTTTGGGCAAGGGCTGCCTCAAGTTTTGCAACAGACAGGTTTAAATTTAATTCCTCCGCTGCTTTTTCAGCTTCCGGATAAAGTTTTTCCGCCTGTTTTTGCCTTTCCTGTATCTGATTTAAAAGGCCGTCCACCATATCCCTGCACGGCTCATGCAGGGAATTTTTCTTTTCCTTTATTTCTTTTGCGGCTGTCTCGACCCTGCCGTCTTCTATCATGGCCGCGCATTTTTTGCAGAAATCCGCGGACTCTTGTTCGGGGCTCTGTACCTTTTTCTGACGCTGCCTTCCAAAAAGCAGGAACACCGAAATAATCACTATTAAAAATATTACGCCTAAAATATAAACCACGGGTTGTGTTATTTTCCCGGCTGGTTTTACCAACAACTGTTTTTCCTGCACAGCTGTTGTATTTTTGCCGCTGCCGGTATTTGCCTTTTTTTGTTTTCCGTAATGGATGTTTATCCCTTTGCTGTTCAGCCATTCCACTGCCGTGCCTGACATTATCGCGAAATTAATGCCGGTTATGGCAAGGCCGTCCTCTTCGGACTTGCGCGCGGTCATGGAGTTGATGCCGATAATATATCCCTGCTGGTCAAACAAAGGCCCTCCGGAATTCCCCCTGTTTATGCTTGTCTCCATCTGGAAAAGGTCCCATCCTTTTACTCCCCTGTAGTCGAAAAGCACATTTGAAATTATGCCCGAAGTCAGCGTCCAGAAACCGCCCTGCTCCGGGTGCCCGATGGCAAATGTCTGGTCCCCCGGTCCGATATTCCTGGAATCTCCGAACTCGAGTACTGTGTAACCGTCTGCCGGGATCTTGCCCTTTATACGCAGAACGGCAAGGTCATATTCCGGGTTATACTCGACGACCTGCCCCGGATAAAATTTTTTCAGGTCGTTTGAGTTCTTGCCCGTCAGCTTGTCCGGCTTTAAATAAATGCCTATCCTGGGGTAGGGCTTGCCGGTTTCCTTGTTGTAAATGACGTGGTTGTTCGTAATCACGAGCCCGTCTTTTGTTATTATCGAGCCAGTTCCCATGGAACTGTACTCTGCGCCGGGTTCCTGTGCCGTAATAAGCACCACGCCTTTGCTTTTTTGCTCGTATATTTGTTTTCCGGTCATGCCTAAAAGCAGGCACGGAAGCAGGAAAAGCAGGGACAATGCCGCAACAAGGATTGTTTTTTTTGTCATAAAGTCGCCTTTAAGGTATTCCTATACAAAAATTACTTCTATCTGCGCGCCGTTGTGTATTAACGTGGTATATCCGGCTTTTTCGCCGTTTACGCGCAGCTCGAGCATCTTGCCTTTCATTTTTTCAAGGTCTATAGGATAGTATTTAAAAATATTCGAGAGCAGGATTTGTTCGTCTTTTGCCTTTGTTTCTATATTCGCGCCGTTTATCAGGAATTCGTCTTCGGAAACTTTCTTGCCGTTCATGTATATCTCGAAATTTTCGCTTTCAATCCCGTACTGCTTGCCGTTTATGGTCACTTCTATTTTTTTCTTTGCCGAGTATTTCAGCACATCCTTTATCCTGTAGTACGCCGGCACATTCCTGAACTCGATCTTGTCCATATTTTTTATCCTGTACGCAAGCTCGGCGTCCATAGCGTTTACCTTCAACTGGTAGCTTTTCTGCTTCAACACAATAGGCTCGCCGCCCATTGTGATTATTATATCCCTCTCGTTCGCGTCCTGTATGCTGAATCCGTATTTTAACAGCACGTCCTTGATTGTCTCGGCTTTTTTCACCGTTATCTCGGCCCTGTCAGCCAGGTTTTCTGTCATGGATATTTCCTTTCCCGACAAAAACACCTGCGGGTGTATCTCGGTCATTTTTCCGTTTATCTCAACAGTGAAAAAATATTCCTCGGGTATTATTGCCCTGACCGTGGACTTCGCGTCCTCGCCGTCTTTTGCAGGAGTGATGGTGATTTTATCACCCTGTTTTATCTCGTCCTCAAGGCCCTTTTCAGCGCCGTTGATGTAAATTTTCGCGTGCTCGCCTTTTGAGCCGCGGAGTATTTTGAGCTCGCTGTTTAAGGTAAATGTTATCGCCCTGCCTGGTTTCCCGTACAGGTTTTTAAGCTCTATCCCCCGCGCTATCACGGCGTCTATGGCCTTTATTTTATTTTCCAGGTTTATTATATGGACCTTTTCTTCATTGACCGTCACCTCGACAAAACCCAGGCCCTTTTTATACAAAGCTGTTTCGAGAATGCCCAGCGGGGTTATGCCTTCTGTGCCTGAAAGCGAGTCAGGCAGGTTCTGGATATTTAAAATATTTTTCGGCAGCCTGCTGCCCACGCGCGCTGAAGGTAGTCCGAGGTTCTCCGCCACTTTCTCGCGCAAAAGTTCCAGCCCGCTTCCTCCGCCGACCATAATGACTGCTTGCGGCTGTTTCTGGTTCAGGGTAAAGATTCCGTCCGCTATTTCCCTGGCGATCTCCTCTGTCTTTTCCATGATCGCCTTTTTTAGGTCATCGTACGATACAAAAAGCTTGTGGTTGAAAATATCCTCGGCCTCCACGCCCCACTCCCTGTCGATGAACCGCTTTATCCTCTCTCCGTTCTTGAAATCAACCAGGAACTTGTTGCATACTTCTTCTGTAATCTCGTCCCCGGCCTTTGGTATCATGCCGTATGCGGAAATATTGCCCTTGTCCGTAATGGCTATATCCGAAGTGCCTGCGCCGACATCCACAAGAGCAAGGTTTAACATCCTCATGTCCTCGGGTATGGTGATATACATTGCCGCAATAGGCTCGAGTGTTATGGCTTCTATTTCCAGACCGGAATTTTTCAAAACGCTGATCATGCTGTCAAAAACTATTTTTGGGAGGAAGGTAACTATGGTTTTTACGTATAATTTCTCTTTTGCCGTCTGCTGGAGCGGGTTTTTTATCTGCTGGCCGTCTACCATATAATATACAGGCGAAAACCCGACGCAGTAATAATCTGTTTTTTTCTTTTCTATGATTGCCGTATGCGCCGCCCTGACGCTCTCAAGCTCGATATATGAAAGGTCTTCCTTTGATACCTGGCCCTTTTTGTCCATGGTTGCTTCGGCGATTTCAGTGTGCAGGTTCCTGCCTGCAAGCGCGGTAGTGACTTTTTCCAGAGTGACGTTGTTTTTTGCCTCGAGCTCTTTTTTCACCCTGGTGACAATGTCGCTTACCTGCCCGATATTGTGTATCTGTCCGTCGAGCATTGCCCTGTTCTCGTGCTCGCGTACCACAGCGTCAATTATGTGGACCTTGTTATCTCTTATGTCGCCGAGTATCCCGGCTACTTTTCTCGTGCCTATATCAAGCGCAAAAATCATGATTACCTCGCTTTAATAATTCCATTGCTTATTGCAAATTCTTTTAATCACAAATTGTGATTTTAAAGGCGCAATTTTTAACCTTGAAGAATTATATCACTATCGTCGTTTAATTTTACAATAAAAATGACAAAAAGCCGCCTTTATTTTGTTGCCCTCACCATATTAAAGTTTCCCGAAAGCGAAGCGTCCACCGCGTTTTTGGCCACCCAGATGTTGAATTTTCCCGGTTTTATGACGAACTTCCCCTTTTCATTGTAATAACCAAACTTTGACGCCGCCAGATTAAATTCCACTGTCTTTTTCTCACCAGGCGCGAGCGTCACGCGCGAAAAGCCTACAAGCTTTCTCACCGGCTGGGTAATGTCTGCCGCGGTATCCTGTATGTAAACCTGCACCACCTCTGTGCCTGAAACCGCTCCTGTGTTTGTAACCTCGGCACTCACCTTCATCCCGCCTTTAACAGTCGGCGTGACAGGGCTCATTTCCAGGCTGGCGTAAGTGAACCAGGTATAGCTTAAGCCGAATCCGAACGGGAACTGCGGCGTATTCGGCGAGTCTATATATTTGGAAGAAAATTTATTGTTCGGCTCTATCGGCCTGCCCGTGTTCTTCTGGCTGTAATAAATAGGCACCTGGCCCACGCTGCGCGGGAACGTTACGACAAGCCTGCCGCACGGGTTGAAATCGCCGAAAAGTACGTCTGCCACGGCATCGCCCTGCTCGTCGCCCAAAAACCAGCTTTCCACAATGGCAGGTACATTGTCGGCCTCCCACGGGATTGCAAGCGGCCTGCCGTTCATGAGCACGAGCACCACAGGCACGCCTGTTTTCATTATAGCCTTTATCATTTCCTCCTGCCTGCCCGGGATAGAGATTGAGACTCGGCTGGCGGCCTCACCGCTCATGCTTTGCAGCTCGCCTGCCACGACTATAGCCACATCCGCCTGTTTTGCGGTGTTTACAGCCTCATCAATAAGGCCCTGCGGCGCGTCATCTGCCGCGGGTGACACGCCCTCGGCATATAATACCTTCGATTGCGGAACTTTTGATTTAATTCCGTCAAGGACAGTTACTATCTTTTCCATAGCCTCTTCTCCGCGGCAGTGCCACGGGCCAAGGCAGTCCTTTTTGGAATTTGCCAGCATGCCTATGACCGCTATTGTCTTTATGTCCTTTTTAAGCGGCAGTATATTCTTTTCGTTTTTTAAGAGCACTATGGATTCCCGCGCCTCCTGCAGCGCCAATCCCAGGTTCCCGGCTGTAACCATTGCTTCGGATTCTTTTGTTTCATCAGTATACGGATTCTTAAAAAGCCCGAGCGCGTATTTAATTTTAAGTATGCGCAGTACTGCGTTGTCTATGAGGCTCACCGGCAACTTTTTTTCCTTTACGAGCCTGGCAAGATATTCGCGGTAAACACCTGACTGCATGTCCATGTCCACGCCTGCCAGTACGCCTTTTTGCGCCGCCTCCTGGTCGTCTGCCGCATAGCCGTGGCTCGTAAGCTCCTCGACAGATGCCCAGTCCGATACCACAAAGCCTGAAAAGCCCCACTCGCCTTTTAATATCTCCCTGATAGTGTGCCTGTTGCCCGAAGCCGGCACACCGGAAAGATCGTTGAAAGCGCTCATGATCGTAGCGACCCCGGCATCCACCGCGGCCTTAAAAGGAGGCAGGTAAACCTCCTTCAAGGTTATCTCGGACATGTCGGTCGTGTTGTATTCTCGGCCCGCCTCTGCGGCCCCGTATCCCACGTAATGCTTGGCGCATGCCGCGATCGAGCCGCTGTCAGACAGGGACACGCCCTGGAACCCTTTTACGCGCGCCGCTGCCATGACAGAGCCCAAAAACGGGTCCTCGCCCGAGCCTTCGCTTATCCTGCCCCAGCGCGGCTCCCTGCTCACATCCACCATTGGCGCGAATGTCCAGCGTATGCCTGCCGCATATGCCTCGTGTCCCGCTATTGCCGCGCATTCCTGCAGCAGTTCCGGGTCCCAACAGCAATCCTCAGCAAGCGGTATGGGAAAAATGGTCTTAAATCCGTGTATCACGTCCAGTCCGAAAAGCAACGGTATATGAAGCCGGGATTTTTCGATTGCATACTTCTGGTAATCATTGGTCTGTGCTGCACCTGCAATGTTCAGGAACGAGCCTGCCATGCCGTCAGCGGCCAGTTGCTTCTGCACGGCCTCGGTGAGCTGTTTGTTGCCCCATTTGCTGTACTGTAACATTTGCCCGATTTTTTCATCCAGGGTCATTTTCGCAAGAAGCTGCCGGGCCTTTGCTTCTATTGCCGATGTTTTCAGGATCGGCTTTGCCTGCCCTGCCGCAGGCGCTGGGACAGCCTGCCCCGAAGACAATGAAACCCAGATTGCTGTGATCAAAAGGATAATCAGTACCTGTTTAATTCTCATTTTTTCCTCTTTTGTTTTTATAGCCGCAAGCTTTAGACTGCGAACGTTTCAAATCCGCGGTTTAAAGGCCGCTCCTGCCGCATCAAAGTAAGGCCGGTCTCCGATTCAATATCTGCAGATAATAAACTTAAACAAGAAAAAATACTTAAGATAAAAATAAATATTGTTTTTTGAAGAATTTCATTGAATGCCCTCCAAAATATTAAAACCATTTATTACCAAAACCGTTTACGTTATTATCATTATTATGCTTTTATCACCGACAGCAGCACTTTTACCGAAGGCATGTCCGGGACCAAAAGCAAATAACCCTTGATGATTTTTTCATTTGATTCCGAAAATTCGGTTTCAACGCATAATATATTGTTTGAAAGGCCTTCCACTCCCTCGCCGATGGATGTCAGGATTGCCGAAGCTATATCAAAAACCAGGTTCGGCACAGACGGCAGTAGCAGTATGCCGAGAAATTCATTCAACGCGTTTAAATAAGCGCCGGCTAAAATATTCCCTGTCTCTTTTATTGCAGAGCTTCCTATTTCAGAAAGTACTTTTGTAGTGCCTGCTTTTTTCTGCAAAAGCATGTCAGCCAGGGAAAGCGAACTCTCCCTTGTGAGCAAAAGCACTATTTTTGCCGTCACATCGCCGAGCACGTTCATGACAATACCGGCTACGAGGCTGTTTTCGTCGCCTATTAGGCCTGCAAGGTCGCTCAGTTTTAATACTTTTGCCTCAGGCACAGATATCATTATTTTTTTCTTTATGAGCTGGGAAAGCGCCGTGGCCGCGTGGCCGGCGCCGATATTCCCGACTTCTTTCAGCGCGTCTTTCTGCGCCTCTGTAAGTTCGAGCAGTGAATCGTCAGACATTTTATCTCCTATGATAGCGTTTATTTTGTCAAGTCAAAGGCGCTGACAAAATATTATGTTATCTTGTACCCGCTCAAGTCCGAGGCATCAGCCAAGGACAAGCGGTACTTTTATTTGCCGGCTACAACAGCGTCGGCACATCCACGATCAGGCTTATTTTTCCGTCGCCGAGTATTGTGACTCCCGAGAATCCTTTCGCGTACTTCAGGAACTCTCCAAGGCTTTTTATTGCCACTTCCTGCTGACCAAGTATCTCGTCTATCTCAAGCGCAACTTTTTTGTCCCTGACTTCCACAACAACTACATTTACCAGCTTGCTGTCCTTCCTCGGTCTTTTCAGGAGCTCAGAAAGGCTTATGATCGGTATTACCTCGTCCCTTAATATGATAACACGCTTTTCCTGGATAAGCTTTATGTCTTCAGCCTGCACTTCGAGCGTCTCGAGAGTATGTATTACGGGCAGGGCGTATATATTGTCGTTTGATTTCACAAGCAGTGCCTGCATAATAGCAAGCGTGAGCGGCAATTTCAACGTGAATTTTGTTCCCTCTCCCGGAAAATTTTCTATCCTGAAAACTCCGCCTATGGATTCAACCTTTGTCTTTACAACGTCCACGCCGACCCCCCTGCCTGATATCTTGTCGGCTTTGTCCACCGTGGAAAAGCCTGGAAGCGCTATTATATTTGCGACCTCATCGTCAGGCATGCCCTTGATTGTATCCTCCGACATTATACCTTTCTCCACGGCTTTTTTCCTGACTTTTGCAATGTCAATGCCCCTGCCGTCGTCGGAAACCTCTATTATTACCGAGTTTCTGTCCCTCCTTGCTGCTATTCTTATAAGTCCTTTTCTGTTCTTGCCGAGGTTTGACCGCGCCTCGGGCGGCTCAACGCCGTGGCTCACCGCGTTTCTTATCAGGTGTATCATTGGCTCATTTATTTCCTCAAGCAGGGTCCTGTCTATTTCAATATCACCGCCTATGATTTCGACGTCTATTTCCTTGCCCGCATCCACTGCAAGATCCCTTACTGTCCGCGGGTATCTCTCGAAAATATGCGATACCGGCAGCATCCTCACCTGTGTGACCTCGACCTGCAGCTCGTCTATTATCCTGTCGAGTTCGGTAGTGGTCTCAAGAAGCAGGTTGTATTTTTTATCCTTTGATATCTGGTCCAGCCTTATTTTGTTTATTACCAGCTCGCCAACCAGATTCATCATGATATCCAGCTTTTCAATGTTTACGCGCACGCTCTGGGATGCCGCCTGCTCCTTGCCCTTTTCCCTCGGTTTTGAGTCAGGAGCTTTTGCGGAAACCGCGGCAGCCGGGACGCTTTCCTTTACCTCGTCCACCGTGACCTTTTCAATCTCCGCAATTTTCATCAGCATTTTCTCGGTTTCATTTGCAGTAATCTGGGTTACAAAAACAAGCAGAAAAAAATTATAGAAATGTCCCTCTTCTATTTCTTTCGCCGGCGGACTGGATTTTATTATTTCCCCTTTTTCTGACAGGTTTCGGAAAACCATGAATGCCCTGACGTTTTTAAAAACGCAGCTTTTGGCAATGTCGACTTTGATTTTGAATATATTCATGTTTTGAACCCTTGCCTCGGAAATTATGCTGTCGTCAATTTCTATTTCTACTTTTCGATGGGTATTTTCATCCACCGTTTTCGCTGTATCTGCTTCGTTTGACAGCATGGACTTAATATCTTTTATTATGTCTTTGTAGTCGTCCGTGGTATCTACATTTTGCTCTATTATATTGTTTATGAATTTTTCAAGCGTATCAACGCTCTTAAAAAGCAGGTTTACAATATAGCCGTCCACTGCAAGCTTGCCGTCCCTTATCCTGTCCATGATTTCCTCGAGGATGTGCGTGAATTCTGCGAGCCTGTCATAGCCCATTGTTGCAGCCATTCCTTTTAATGTATGGGAAAACCGGAACAGGTCGTTAAGCGGGGTTATATCTCCGGTATTTTTTTCAAGCGTAAGAAGGGCATTGTTCATGTTTTTTATATTATCTTTTGATTCCTCTATAAAAATATCCCTGTAGTCTCCGACATCCATGCTATGCCTCTATTTCTTTTCTATAGCTTCGATTATGGCTTCTGCTACTTTGTCCAGCGGTACGATTTTGTCTACTATTCCTTTGTCTATAGCCGCTTTTGGCATGCCGAAAATGACCGAAGTTTCCTTGTCCTGGGCTATTATTATGCCTTTTTTTTCTTTTACTTTTTCTAATCCGGCGGATCCGTCCTTGCCCATGCCGGTCAGTACTACGCCAATAATCCTGCCTTTAAAATTTTCCGCGACTGAAAAAAACGTGTAGTCAGCTGACGGCCTCACACCCGACCTGTATGGTTTCTGGTTCAAATCAATCAAATAGGAACCGTTATCTCCGGGTTTTATTTCCATATGAAAGTTGCCCGGCGCTATATAAGCCGTGCCTTTTTTCAATTCTTCGCCTTGGACAGCTTCCTTGACTACAATTATGGACTGGTCGTTCAGCCTTTCCGCCAGGGTCTTTGTAAATCCAGGCGACATGTGCTGCACTATAAGTATGCTTGCCGGTATATTACGCGGAATCCTGGGTACAACGTCTCCCAGGGCTTTTGGCCCGCCGGTGGATGCTGCAACGACAACTATCGTGTCCTGATCAACTTCATATTTTCTTTCGGCTTTTGCGCTGTCGATATTCTCGGGAGTTATGAACACAAGTTTTGAAAGGTCCACATTTTTTGCGGCTTTTATTTTTTCAACAAGCTCGTCCTGGATCTTTTTTATGTCAATGGAAATTTCACCGGAAGGTTTGCACACAAAATCTACGGCGCCGTATTGCAGCGCTTGGATTGTGATTTCCGCGCCTTTAGGCGTGTATGCCGACACCATAATGACAGGCAGCGGCATTTCATTCATTATATATCCGAGGGTTTGCAGGCCGTTGAGTCTTGGCATTTCAACGTCAAGTGTTATTACATCGGGCTTGTTTTCCTTTATTTTTTTTAGGGCTTCGTTTCCGTCTTTGGCCGTATCTATAACTTCTATTTCCTTGCTTTCTTCCAGCATCTGCGAAATTACTTTTCGCATAAAAGACGAATCGTCTACAACAAGCACCCTTATCTTATCCATGTATTATCAGCTCTCCTGTAAGGTTCTGTCCACCGCCTCCAATACCCTGGTCGGCTGGAACGGCTTGATGACAAAATCTTTTGCGCCGGCCTGAATGGCCTCTATAACAAGGGCTTGTTGTCCCATGGCGCTGCACATCAGAATCTTTGCGTTTGCGTCTATTTTCAGTATTTCCTTCACAGCCTGTATACCGTCCACTTCCGGCATTATTATGTCCATAGTCACAATGTCGGGCTTTAGTTCCCTGAATCTTTCTATGGCTTCCCTACCGTTTGATGCCTCGCCCACTACCTCAAGGTCCTTTTTCTTTAATATGTTTTTTAATATGTTTCTCATGAATTTGGTATCATCGACTATCAGAACTGTCTTCAATTTTCCCAACCTCCATGCTTTTGTTTTCTATAGTTTCTTTCTCTGCAATTTCTCTCAATCCCGCCTGCTCCTCAACAGTGAATATTTTTTCCACATCCAGCAGTATTATTATCCTTTCGTCCAGTTTGATTATCTTATCTATGTACATGCTGCCCGGCCCGGTTATCATTGGCGGTGAAGGCAGGATATTGCTGTCGTTAATATTTAAAACCTGCGCCAGGCTGTCCACTATCACTCCAACAAACTGGTTTTTTAAAAACTCCGCGATTATTATCCGTGTAATCTTGTCATTATCTTTAGACTCCATTTTAAACCTTTTCCTCAGGTCTATTATGGGTATTATTTTTCCGCGCAGATTTATGACTCCGGTAATGAATTCCGGAGCCGTCGGCACTATGGTAATTTCTTTCACTCTGATAATTTCAATTACCTTCATTATGTCAAAAGCGAATTCTTCATCTCTCAATTTGAATACAACTATCTTTTTTTCCATTTTTATTTTTCCGGAGCTTTGTTAAAACTAAACTTGTTTACCAGCGTTTTTAAAACCTCGGCCGTCTGCGCAAGCTCCTGCGCCTGTGCCGCTATTTCCTGCATTGAGGCCGTCTGCTCCTCTGTGGAGGCCGAGGCCTGCTCGGTGCCGGCGGCAGTCTCCTCAGCGACCGCTGCTATCTCCTCGACTGCTTTTACGACTCTGTCGGTATCCTCTGCCTGGGCTTTTGTAAGGCTGAAAACTTCCTGCTCAAGATTTACTACCTTTGTCACTACGCTGTCGATTTCCACAAGCGCATCACCGCTCTGTTTTACAGCTAATTTGCCCTTTTCCGTCTCCTGGGAACCTATCATAATAGCACTGACCACGCCTTCTGTTTTGCTGTGTATGTCCTCAATCAACCTGGTTATTTCTTTTGCTGCCTGGGCAGAACCCTCGGCAAGCTTTCTGACCTCATCGGCCACCACGGCAAAACCCCTGCCTGCATCGCCTGCACGCGCTGCTTCTATGGCCGCATTCAGAGCCAGCAGGTTTGTCTCATCCGCAATTTCCGTGATAATATTGACTATCTCCTCTATTTTTTCCGAATAATTCCTGAGTTCTATTATTGAGTCCTTTGCCTTGTTTGTCACCGATACGATGTCTTCAATTTTAACAACGGTTTCATTCACAGCCGCAAGCCCGTTTGTCGTCGCGGTCTTTGCCGCGGTTGAGACACCGAGCACCTCTTCTGATTTTTGAGCGACCTTTTGTATCGACTGCGACATGTTGCCCATTATTCTGGATGTTTCAACGGTCCTTTCGGCCTGCTGCTCCACGCCGCGTGCTATTTGCTGTACAGTAGTGGTAATCTCCTCTGCGGATGCGTTGATTTGTTGGGTTGATGCGGAAAGATTTTCAGCAAGTGAAAGTATGTGGTCAGTGGAGCTTGCTACCTGCTTGACTATATTTTTAATCCCATCTATGGTATTGCTGATTTCCTCCACAATATTCTTGAAAATTCCCTTTTCTTTATCCCACTGTACCGTGAGGTCTCCTTTTGCTACTTTTGCCAGTTTTATCGTTATCTCTTTTATTTTGTCGGTTATTATCCTCATGGTTAATATAATATTTACTACTGCTATTATAACGCCCATTATCAATCCCAGGATGATCACGTGGTATGTGAACTTATTGGTCATTATCGCGACGCTGATAGCGAATATATCGGATAGTATTACCCAAATGGTAATATTTATAAGCGCCAGTTTTGCCGTTGGGCCCATCCTTTCTATTATTCCGCCCAAGCCCTTGACTTTAACTTTTTCTGTTTGCATTTATAGTTCCTTGGTCCCTTCCTTGAAGCTTTTTACAACAGCTTTTTTATCTGAAACATGAAACTCTATCGTTCTTCCATAGTTGCTTCCTGTATCCTCTGCTGCAATCGGTATCGACTTCGAAGCCAGCACCTCTTTTGCCTTTTTGATATTCCTTTCGCCTATAGGGATAGTTTCGGATCCCACTTCAAACATCTTGGATCCTCCGAAAATTTTGGATTCTACGTTACTTATATTTGCTCCCTTGCCTATTATTTCCTTTATCAGATTGTCGATTCCGCTGTCTATGTACTTATTTTCATCAAACAGGCTCTTTTTTGATCTTGGCTTTTCAGGAAGCATGGCGTGAAGCATGCCTGCGATCCCGCGGCTTTTGTCATAACAGGCAACCACCACACATGAACCTATCCCGAATGCCGTTAAAACCTCGTTATCCTTGCCGGTCTTTAATTCTCCAATGCCTACTTTTATGTAATCTGCCATTCAATATTAAAAACCTTTTATTGTGTTGTTTAGGGCTTCCAATATCCTGACCATTGCATCCCTGTCTGGTATAAGGTAAAATGAAGTCGATATCTTCGTTACCGACTCGATCATGTCATTTTCTATCAAGAGCGCTTCAGTCCCTCCTCCGTCTGCCATCTCTGCAGAAACCGTCTGAAAAATTGCCGCAGGCATGTCTATCGCAAGCGACGGTACCGATGGCACCGAATTCAGCCTGATGAATTTTGCGATTGAATTTAAATATGATGACACTATTATATTTCCTATTTCTTTCAGCGCGGACTGCTCTGTTTCGCCAAACTGCTTGGTCTCCCCCGGCTTTCGTCTCATAAGCATGTCAAGCAGGATAAATATCTTATCCTGCGGGAACATTAAAAGTGCCCTCCCTGTAATATCCCCGAATATCCTGAGGTATACGGCCGCTACTATGTTCCCTTGTTTCTCACTTTTTTGCACAAGCTTGTCTACCGGGACAAAATCTATATTTGGCAGGCCGAGCGTCATGTTTCGGCCCAGTAGCTGGGACAGTGCAGTGGCGGCATTGCCCGCACCTACGTTGCTGAGTTCGCGCAGCGCGTCCCTTTGCATATTGGTTAGCTTTAATTCTTCCATAATTTAACCCCCGATTATTTTCTTTACTGTTTCCAAAACGTTTGTCTGGTCAAAAGGCTTTACTATGTAATCCTTGGCTCCTGCCTGTATAGCCTCAATAACCAGCGCCTGCTGTCCTATTGCGCTGCAGATAAGTATATTCGCCTGCGGGTATTCGGCTATAACCTGCTTTATTGTGTCTATCCCGCCCATCTCCGGCATGACCATGTCTGAAATAACCAGATCAGGTTTTAGTTCTCTATATTTCTCTACTGCTTCCCTTCCGTTCTGGCATTCGGCTACTACCTCGTAGCCTCCGGCTGTAAGAATATTTTTAAGCATCATCCTCATAAATGCAGCATCATCGGCGATTATTATTCTTTTGGCCATAAAAAACCTCCGTTAAATATTTTCTTTTTATTGTAGAGCGTCTTCGTTACGCTCGCCCGTACGTATCCTTATAACTCCGGAAAGATCGCTTATGAAAATCTTTCCGTCGCCTATCCTGCCTGTCCTTATCGAGGAGATTATTGTTTCTACAATTTTCTCAACCTCGTCATCTCTGGCGGCTATTTCAAGCTGTATTTTAGGTAAAAGTTCTATGGACAGGTCCTTTATATCCTTGCTTTTAACAGCTTTTAATTTGCTTTCCTGAAAGCCGTATCCTTCAACGTTCAGGATTGTCAAGCCGCAAATGCCGGCTTCGATAAGTTTTTCCTTCAAAGCATCAAATTTAACCGGCTGTATTATTGCGGTTATCTTTTTCATTTTATAACTTTCTTCTTACTTGAAGACGGCGAGAGCAAAAGCTCCTTTTTCCATATCGTCACCATGCGTTGGTTTTCCTTTGCTTTCCTGGCCAGATCCGTTTCAGGCTCCTTTTCAGCGTATGTATGCCACATTTCAATGGCTTCGTCCCACCATCCCTTATGCCTGTAAACCTCACCCAGCTTAAAAAGCCCTTCATTTGCTTCCGGATTTAAATCCATAGCCTTATGATACTCTATCTCGGCCTCATCCCACCATTCCTTTTTAAAATAAGCCTCTGCAAGTGAATAATGGGCTTTGTAATTTTTTGAATCTTTAGAAATAATATTAATAAAAGTGCTTATTGCGTCGTCATATTTGCCAAGGTCATAATACACCGAACCTATGTTACTCAGAACATCGATATTATTCGGCTCAAGTTGCATAACTTTTTGATATTGTACAATAGCATTTTCCAAATGTCCAGTACTTCTATATGCGTTGCCTAAGTCGTAGTAAATAAAAGTATTTTCCTGTTTTTCTTTGGTTTTTTGCTCCAGTTTCATGATTGTTTCGGCAAAAACAGCGTCTTTTTTGGCAGCCGACTCAAGGTTTTTCTTTGCTACTGAATAATCAGGATTTATTTCAAGCGCCCTTTGAAAGTATTTCTTTGCCTCATCGAAAAAACTTTTCTTATAAAAAGCCACACCCAGATTGTTATACGCCTTGTAATAGGCCGGGTCTATCTCTACCGCCAGCTTGTATTCCTCTATTGCCCTGTCGATATTCCCTAGGTTCTTGTATGCCACTCCCATGCTGTTATGCGCAATAGAGTTTTTCGGGTCAATGGCAAGGGTTTTATGGTATTCAATCAGGGCCTCCTCGTACCTGCCTTTATCGGTCAGGACAAGACCCAAATAAAGGTTTATTTCCGGCTTCTTAATGTATTCAGGAAGTATTTCGAGCGCATTTCTGAATTCAGTTATTGCTTCCTCAAATTTTTTCTGTTTGTAAAAACACAGCCCAATGCTATAATGCGCTTCGTCGTCGTACGGTTCTTTCGCAAGGTGCCTGTTCAACACCTCGATAGCTTCGTCTATTTTCTCTTCTTTGTATAAAAGTATCCCGTTTTCCAGCTCTACCCTTGAATATTCTGGGTTTTCTTCCTTGATGGCATCAAGAACTTTGTGGGCCTTGTCAAACTCTTTCATTTCCCTGTAAGCTACAGCTATGTTTATTTTGGGTTCCACAAATCCAGGATCCAATGTAAGCGTCTGCTTAAAAACCTCGACAGCCTCGTTTAAAAGGCCCTTTTTGATCAAAAGCTCGCCGAAAAAATTGTAATACTGGGGCTGCTTTTTGTTATAGGTTATTGCTTTTTTGATTTCCTTGATTGCCTCGTCGATATAGCCTTTCAGTCTGCTTACACTTGCAAGGTTAAAATATGCCTCCTCTTTCTTGTCCTCGCTCAAACTCTCAACAAGTGCTTCCCTTTTCGGCACATTGCTTTCATAATCGTCTATTACAAGACTTTTATTTGTCTTGGTAAAAGAAGGGTTCAATTCAATGGCTTTATTGAAGCACATCTCTGCTTCTTCGTCCTTGCCTATCTCGCCGTAAACAAAACTTAAATTGTAATACGCGGTCGCATAGTCTTTTTTTAGCTGTATGGCTGTCTTTAGTTCATATTCTGCCTCATCATAGCGCCCTATTTTATAGAGGACTTCGCCGAGGTTGTTCCTTAATTCGGGGTAATTTGGAAATTTATCAAGTGCTGTCCGGAAAAATTTTTCAGCTTTATCGTAATCGCCTTTATTTTTATAAATTATTCCCAAAAGATTTTGTGCCAGCAGGTGATCTTCGTTTAGATAAAGTGTTTTTTCAAGTTCTGCAACAGCCTTGTCGTATTCCCCTGTATATTTCAGTGCGTTTGCCAGGTTGAAATGTGCCTCTGCGCTGTCCGGATAAAATTGCACTGCTTTTTTATATGCCATTATGGCCCTGTCGTAAATACCTGTTTGTTTGTTTACTGCCTTCAGGTTGTCCCTGGCCTGAATTAATGCGGAATTTATCTCTATGGCTTTCTTAAATTCTTCAATTGCTTCCTGGTACATGCCTTTCGAAAAGTAATATACACCCAGGTTGTTATGCTCTATTGCATCATCTTCTTTGGCCTGCCCTTGAATTTGTTTGTTTTCAGTAGTCATGTAGTTTCCATAGGTTATTTTCCATAATTATCAAATAAAAAGCCGGGCTTTACAAGAGTGATGATCGAATCTTTATCCTTAATGATCCCGGAAATGTAGTTTTGCTTGCTTTCAAGCGTGCCTTTATTTATGTTTTCAAAATGGGAATTTTCAAAATTTTCCACAGACACTACCCTGTCAACTATGATGCCTATGTTTTTTTCCTCGAATTCGATTATAATTATTCTCGTTTCCTCCGTTATCTCGTCGTCCTTCCCAAAAATTCTTTTATTCAGGCTTGCCACGGTAATTACTTCATCCCTTACGCTGATTATACCTTTAATATATTCGGGCACATTGGGCAAAGGAATTATTTTTTTATATTTCATTATTTCCTTCGCAAAAATAATTTCGATGCCGAATTTTTCCATGCTTATCTCAAAAATGACTACAAGCAGGCCTTTAAGCGCATTTATGATATCCTCTTCTTTTACATATTGTTTCCTTACAAGTATTTTTCCAAGCGGTTCAAACTTGGAAGAATTTTTTTGCTCGGCTAATGCGGCTTCAAGCTGTTCTTTTGTAATAAGCCCGGCCTGTTTGAGTGTTTCCCCCAGGCTTTTTTCCTGCTGTTTTCCAAAACTACTCATTTTTACTCCTTATACCGCGTTCTTGTTTTTAGGGGCGATAAGAATATGTTATTATATTTATTTTTCGCAAGCACAAATTTCACTTTCTATTTTACTGTCCGCTCTTATTAAGCAAGGCAAGGTTTTTCTTTATTATTTCATTGTCAGGATTTAGTTTAAGGGATTTCGTCCAAAACTCCTTTGCCTTTTCCGCATTGTTTTCTTTCATATGTATATTGCCAAGCTTGTAATACATGTCAGCGTTTTCTTTTCCGTTTTCAATGCTCTTAAAAAAATATTCTTTTGCCTCATTGTACATTATTTTTTTATAATAAAGATGCCCGAGGTTTTCCAGAAGCGATGCATCTTTAGGATCGTATTCGAGCGCTTTTTTATATTCTTTTATAGCTTCGTCGGGCTGGTTTTCTTCCATATATATGAAACCTTTTGCCTTATGGGTCTCTTTGTCGTCCACGTTCATTTCAATGACTCTTTTATATTCCTCCATTGCTTCCTTCTTTTTGTCCTGCTTTGAATAAATTTCGCCGAGCAGAAGGTAGACTCCGCTGTGCTTGAATTTATTTCTTTTTGCTTTCTCTAGTTCCTCTACGGCCTTTTCGTACTTCCCTTGCTCGTAATACATCATGCCTAGGTTATAGGCTACTCCCGACTCTTTGGGGTTTAGTGTAATTGCCGTGTCGTAATGTTTGATGGCTTCGTCGTATTTTTTCAGTGCCCTGTATACTCCGCCGAGCATAGAATGTATTGCTGCGTTTTTCGGGTTTCCGGCCAGCACTTTTTCATATTCAACGACAGCCTTATCGAATTTTTTCTGTGTCTCGTAAACGTAGGCAAGTTTGAAATGGATTTCATTATTGTCCGGGGTCTTTTCCAGAATAAAAAAATATTCATTCTCTGCCTGGTCGTATTTCTTCATTTTCACGTACAGATCAGCCAGCGAGTGATGTATGTTCACATCCGACTGGTTTATTTCGAGAGCCTTCTTATATTCATCCAGCGCCTGGTCAAACTGGCCTTTATTTACATGCAGGACTCCGAGCTTAAGCAGTGCGTTGATGTTTACCGGGTTTATTTTGAGGACTTTCTGGTACTCCTCTATCGCCTTGTCAAAATCAGCCTTGTAAAAATAAACCGTGGCTATATTAAAATGCACTTCAGCATCGTCGGGATTTATGGCAAGTGCCTTTTCAAACTCCCTGATTGCTTCGGAATATTTTTTGCTGACTGTAAAAGCAAGCCCTAGATTTATATGATCCTGCGCGCTGTCCATTTGTTTACCCTAACTTTTTTTAAAGATCCTTTCCTTTATATTTATACATTGAAACAAAGTCCTGAAATCGATCAGCATCGTTTCGGTTTTGCCGAGTATTAAAATGCCGTTCTTTGCAAGCGAATCATAAAAAAATTTCATTACCCTTTTCTGAAGTTCACGTGTAAAGTAAATAATCACGTTTCTGCATAAAATAATATCAAAAAATTTTTCCAAAAACGGTTCCATTAAATTCATATTTATAAATTTTATGTTGTCTTTTATATAATTTGAGATTATATATTTACCGTTATTATATGAAAAATACTTGCTTTTTCTTATTTGCGCCATATTTTCCATTGTTTTTTCCTGGTAAATCCCTTCCTTGGCTGCTTTTAGGGCTGATTCATCTAGGTCTGTGGCGTATATTTTGTACGGTATTTTCAAATTCATCCTTGTCAGGGTTTCTTCAATAGATATCGCGACCGAATATGGCTCTTCACCAGTGGAACAACCAGCACTCCATATTTTTAAACTATTCTTCAGTCTTGCCTTGTTTTCAAGAATTTCCGGAAGTATAGTATTTTCAAGTTCGATAAAAACTTCAGGATCCCTGAAAAATTGTGTTACATTTATTGTCAGCCTGTCAAACAACTCATTGTATTCATTCTTATTTTTTTCAAGGAATTCTATATAGCCTGCGTAAGTGTTTATCTGTAATGCCCGCGTCCGTACTGCTATTCTTCTTTTCAGGTAGTTCTCTTTGTACTGGCTTACATCAAGGCCGCGCTCTGTATGTATTTTCTCTTTAAGTTTTTCAAAGGCTTCGTTTTCATCCATATTTAATTTTTCGACATCTCTGAATCCCCGTAAGTTACCTGTCCAGGGGCCATCATTTCACCTGCGGCTCCTTCATTCTGAATAAGTTCCAAAAATATTTCAACAAGATCATTGTCAAATTGGGAACCGGAATATTTTTTTAATTCCAAGATTGCCTCTTGTTTTGACAATGCTTTTTTATAAGGCCGGCCGGTGAGCATTACTGAATAAGCGTCGGCTATTGCGCAAATTCTTGCGCCTATTGGTATATCTTTGCCTTTTAAATTTTCGGGGTATCCGTTTCCATTATAATGCTCATGATGATGGAAAATGATTGGAAATGTATCTTTCAATATGTCGAATTTATTTAGTATTTTAATTGCCTCCGAAGGATGCTTTTTTATTTCATCAAATTCTTCTTCGGTAAGAGCTTCAGGTTTTTTAAGTATTTTATTACTGATATTTATTTTACCTAGATCGTGCAGCAGGCAGGCATATTTTATTTTATTTTTTTCTTCATCGGAAAGGTCCAGTCTTTCCGCAATTTTCATGGCATATAACATAGTCTCCATTGAATGTCCAAGTGTGTCATGGTCTTTTGCATCTATAGCCAGCGCCAATGCCTCAATCAGCTTTTCATAATTGGCTTTGCTTTTATTAAACAACTCCTGCTTTTCGGAAATTACAAATAGTTGTGCAGTCAGGAACTCGATTATATATATTTCATTATAATCAAATTCTTTTTTTCTGTACAATACGACAACCTTACCAGTCTTATTCTCCCATTTCGTTGGTATAGCGACAACAAAGCCCTCTTTTTCACCTTTTATCACCGGCAATTCTTCAAGTTTTAAGTTTTTGTTTTTTTGGGATAAAATAAAATTAATGGGTATTGTTTTTTCAGTGCAGTTTTCCGGAAATTCGCCGAAAGAATATTCTAAATAAAAATTGCCCCCGTCATCTGACGAAAAAATTATTATTTGTCGTGCACCGATCATATTTAAAATATTTTTTGTAAAGATGTTATAAATATCCTTTCTTGATATTTTTTCATTCATAGAGAGCAGCATGTCATGCGCCGCCATGAAAGCTGCGGTAATTTTATTATAAAAATTTTTGGTTGCTTCATTGAATTCTATTTTCTTTTCTTTTCTTTTCCCGAATTTCAGTCTGTCTCCCAAAAATGCAAACATTGTAAAAACTGCTATGTTGATCAATAGATCATTAGGATAAAACACCTTTGCGACTGAATAAAAAGAAAAATTAAAAAAAAGGTTAAGGAACATTCCGTCAATCCAGCTTTTTTTGACGCTTGCGGCAATTATTATTATGCCCATAAACAGAAAAATATACCGAAAATGCACATCAAATGGATTTATAGCCAGTATGAAGGCTAGGATACTGCACGCAATCAGAAAACCATATTTTTGAAATGCTTTCATATTTCCCATTTTACTTTTGAGTTTTCACAACATCGCCGATTTTAATCGGGTTTTTTTGTTTAATCACCATGCCCACCGAACTTTTTTTCATTGAATTAAGTACCAGCACTTTGCCCATTTCATCATAAAAATCATTGCCTTCTGCGTCTGGTAATTTTCTATATACCGTTAATTTTTCTCCCGGCAACAGGCCATCATCAAGTCCTTTATCAATATAAACTATGCTCTTGTTGTTTATCATGGTCTCCCTTGAAGAAACTTTAATTATGTACGCTTCAAGACTTAAATTCTTTTTTCTCATTTTTCCTGTCAGTTTGTTGTAATATTGTTTTAAATCCATTCTAAATTTTATTTTGGAATTGCTTACAATCGGGTTATAACTTTTAATTATTTTTACCTTGTATATGTTGTCTGGGTTGTTTTCTGCCCTATCCAGTACTTTGGCCACCCCGTCTACCTCGATCAATTTACCCAAAGCGGCATCAGTATACGGGTCGTTAATGTCCTCGTTATCCTGATATATTAAAAACTGAGAACCTATTTTTGGTTCTCTTCCGACTGAAATTTTAATATAAACGTTGTCTTCTTGAGATAAAAAATCATTCCCTTCCACCGAAAAGAGTGTGCCATCCTCCTTGAAATTATCGCTTATGAACCCTGCTCTTTCGACCAAAATATATCCAGCCCTTTCAATTTTTTCCTTTCCCTCTGTCTCCAGTACTATTATACCGCCTGTTTCTTCCTCTTCCTGTGCCTGCTCTTCGGTCTGAGTTTCTTCCTTGCCCTGCTCAATTTCCTCAATTGGTTTCTTTTTTGTTATATACTGTTCCAGTTTCTCGGGCTCCACTTCCCCAGGTTGCAATATAATGATGCCTTCTCCCTCTTTTTCGTTTGTCTCGATTTGTACCGCAGAAGTAGCTCCCGCCGTAGGGGTTTCCACGATTGCGATTGTTTCAGCTGATGTTGCCGCAACAGTTGGCACGGAAGCGGCTGCGGTTGCAACTGGCTGGGCTTGCTGGTCCGTTGTAGCGGGTGCTACGGTAACAACTGCCTGGACCTGTTGTCCAGTTGTGGTGGGTACAGCAGTTATAGCCACATTTGCTATTACTGTTTGTTTTTTTTCAGGCTGAACAGCAGTTTTATTGCTGTTTGTTGCAATTCCAGTATCGATGAAATCGCTATCCTGGCAGTAAGCAGCTCCCCCAAGAATTAAAAATGAAAGGCATATTAAAATTCCATGAAGAATTCCAAAAAATTTTCCCATTTTTAACCTCAATAAAATGTTTTCAATTCATTTAGCCTGTTTTTGACCTTTTCTGCGTATGGGCTGTCCGGGAACTTATCTAAAAATTCTTTGTACGCGTCTTTTGCCATCTCGACATTTAAAGATGAATCCAGTGTTTTAGCTTTTAAATAATAAACTTTGTCTAAAATCTCCGATTTTTCATATTTATCAGTGAATTCATTGATAAGTTCTAGAGCCCTTTGATTTTTACCTACAAAACTGCAATAATAGGCATTAAAATAAAGTATTTTTTCTTTTTGTTCTTCTGTTTTTAGGTGTTTATCGGAATAGTGTTCGATTGCTTTACTGGTAGATTCAGCACCGATAACCAGATACATTAAAGCACCGATAACAATAATTAAAATAATAATCAACTGTTTCATGTTAATACCTGTCCTTTGTAAAAGAAGTTTTAGTGACGTTATTTTATCATTATTAAAATATTTTGTCAATTTTTTAAAAGTCTCTACTGGGAATAAAATCTTGACAAATACAATACTTTATTGTTAGAATATTCAAAATTCATTTTCACGGAGGAAAACAGTGAAAAATACTGCCTTAATCCGGTTATTAACCGTATTATTATTGATACCTTTTTTAGCTATTGGATGCGGTAACAGAAGCGCCCAATCGTCTAGAACATTAAACGGATTTATAACAAGTTTTGAAGTGCTGCCTTCTGATTCGACCATAGGTGATTTCGACTTGGAAACAAATGGTTATGTGAATCTTGAGCAGTCAAAAAAATACGTCACAAATGGCAAATATTCCTGCAAGGCTGTTTTTTCCGTACCTGTTGATTTTGTATCGACTACCCAGGCCGCAAAAACGCAAAGCTGGATAGCGGGAATAACCATGAGCATTAAAACCATGTCAAAATTGCCTATAACTGACTGGTCTTTATTTAAAAAGTTTTCAGTGGACATTACCAATCCTGATAATGTATCAAAAGATTTTTTCATTAAGCTTACCGATGCGCAGGGCAAAGAGTATCTTGCAGCGCCTTTTGCGCTGAAATCAGGACGTAATAAGCTTGAAATAAATATCGAGGATGTTAAAACCGCCAGGGTTGATGTAGCAAATATCATTGCCTTTCAGTTATATATTGATACCAAAAGTGACCCGAAAGACATCACACTTTATATAGACAACATACACCTTGTTCCCTGATTTTTCAAAATGAAGACAATTTTTGATTTATTGCGCGCAAAGCAGTGGACAAAAAACCTGTTAATTTATGCAGCGCTTGTATTCACAAAAAATCTCTTTAACGGCCCTTTCCTCATAAAATCAACCATCGGATTTGTCCTGTGGTGCCTTATCGCAAGCTCGATTTATATTGTAAACGACGTAAGGGACTGTAAGGAAGACAGCTACCATCCCGTAAAAAAGAAAAGACCGATTGCTTCAGGTAAAATTTCAAAAGATACTGCAATCGCAATAAGCGTCATGCTCTTGCTTGTTTCCCTTCTCGGCTCATTTTTAATCGACAGGCCTTTCTTCCTTGTAATACTGATTTATGCCATTTTGAACACTCTTTACAGTATTGTTTTAAAGCACATAGTAATAATTGATGTTTTTATCGTCGCCGCCAATTACGTTATTCGTGCTGTCTCCGGAGCTGTTATTATAAATGTAACTATCTCACCATGGTTTTTAATTTGTACTTCCCTTCTTGCCCTGTTCCTGATTTTAGCTAAACGCAGGTACGAGCTGTCTTTAAGAGAGTCCTCCAAGCACAGGAAAATTTTAAACGAATACTCCATACCTTTGCTTGATGAAATGATCTCCGTTGTGACCTCTTCCACAGTAATAGCTTATTCACTTTACACTTTCACTTCGCAGACAGCGCAGAGCCATAACCTCCTCATGCTTACGATCCCTTTTGTACTCTACGGCATATTCAGGTACCTGTACCTTATACATAAAAAAAATATGGGCGGAAGCCCGGAGCTTGTCCTTTTAAAGGACATCCCGCTTATAATAGACATCGTTCTTTACGTCATCACTACGCTAATTATAATGTATCTAAAAAAATGATACTTGCAGTAAACCTTAATTCCACCCTCGACGTAGTCGCCCCCGTAGACGAATTCAAAGCAGGCGAAGTTTTACGCACAAAAAACATATATTCATATCCCGGCGGCAAGGCCACAAATGTCGCCCGGGCCCTTGCGACTTTAGGCTCGGATGTATTTACCACAGGTTTTGTTTCGCGCAGGGAATCAGGATTGATGGCCGGTTTTTTAAAAAAATGCAGGGTTAAAAGCAGCTTCGTGACTGTTGAAGGTTCAAACCGTATCTGCCTGCTGATTACCCAGAAAAAGCCGGTCCAGGAAACCATAATAAACAGCGAATCAAATTACAAAATCACCGGCAGTGATATTTCAGCTTTGCTCAAAAAAATAAAAAGCCTGTCTCAAAAGGCATCGTATGCCGTACTTTCAGGAAGCCTGCCAATGTCCATTCCCGAAAACTTTTACCAGGCGATAATAAAATCAATCAATAAAAACTGTAAGGTTCTGCTGGATACTTCTTCCAGATATCTTTTTCACGGGGTTAAGGCCTCGCCGCATATAATAAAGCAAAATATCCTCGAGCTTGAGAGCGCGTTCGGGATTAGTCTGGGCGACGATTTTTTTTCTCCGTCCGCAAAAAGGAAACTGAAGAGTTTCATTACCGCAATTTCAAAAAGATACGGCATTCCTGTAATAATAGTTACTCTCGGCAAAAACGGCTCTATCCTGTACGATAAAGATGCAATAATTCATTATCCTGTTGCGTCTGCCAAAAAAATCGTATCACCCGTAGGCAGCGGCGACGCATTTACCGCAGGGTTGGTACACGGCTTGTCAAAGTCATGGCAATTGGATAAAGCTTTAAAGCTTGCTTCCGCCTGCGCCGCCGCAAACCTGGGCAGTTTAGGTTCATGTTTTTTTAAAAAAGAAGATGTTAAATATTCACTGGAAACAAAATGAAAAAAATATCAATCAATCTGCTTTTAATTTCTTTAATGCTTTTATCAGGTTTTACCCGAATCAGTGCGGCAAATGAAGCTACATCCACAGCAGACGTTTTGAATCCGGATCACTGGAAAACCCAGGCACTTCTCAATATAATCCCTTTCTGGACCCAGACCATTGACAATGATTACGGCGGATTTTATACGGATGTGAACGAAAATGGCTCTATTTCAGGCGCAGGTAAAAAATATCCGCGCATGATTTCGCGGCTTGTTTATGGTTTCAGTGTCGCGTATTTATTGTCAGGCGACTCCAAGTACCTAGACCTTGCGGCCCACGGCATGGAATACCTTAAGAGCTACGGGTGGGACAAGGATTACGGCGGCTGGTACACTTCTACGGATGAGAACAATGAACCTGACACTGCCGAAAAGAACTTATTTGACGAAACCTACGGCAACCTCGGCCCTGTTCTATATTTCTTTACGACCGGCGACAGGGATGCCCTGTCGTACGTGCAAAAAACCCACGCCCTCATGCAGAATAAGGCGTGGGACAAGGAGTATGGCGGTTATTTTGCCTCTGTCGGCAGGCACTGGGAGAATATTACTTCTATGAAGTCATTTAATGCCGAAATAGACACATGCACAGCTTATCTGATATATTATTACATGGCTACAAAAGACCCTGCGCTTCTTGCTGACATCAAAAACCTGGGAGATGCAGTTGTAAAGCATATGATCAACCCCAAAACCGGTTTTGTTGGCGAAAAGTTTACACAGAATTGGAAGTCAAAAGAGGACTGGCTCTGGGCCGGCCATAACCTTAAGACAGGCTGGGTCATGATGCGGATGTATTACCTGACAGGCGACAAAAAGTACGCAGAGGCCGCAAAAAAAATAGCTGCCGCGCAGCTTAAATATACATTGGATAAAAAGTACGGCGGATGGCTTTTTAGATTTTCCAATAATGATCCTTCGTCATACGACGACTCAAAAGACTGGTGGACGCAGGAAGAGGGCGACAACCTGATGCTAAACATGTATCACTATACTACAGACAAAAATTACCTTGATAAATTTCAAAAAAGCGCCATGTTCTGGGATAATAACTTTATAGACAAGCAGTACGGTGAGTGCTATAACACGCTAGCGCGTGACGGCACTCCTACAAACAGGGCAAAGGGAACTTTATTTAAATCCGCATACCACACCATGGAGCACGCTTTACTAAACTATCTTTACCTGAACTTATATGTGAACAAATCCGATGCAACTCTTTATTTTAATCTAAGTGCTGATTCCAGCGGTCAGCAGCATTACGTTAACCTCGTCGAGGATCCTGCCGTGATTATTAAAAGCGTAGAAATCGACGGCAAGGACTGGAAGAATTTTGATGCCAAAAAGGGAATTATTACTCTTCCCCAGGGGAAAAACATGAAAGTAAGGGTTATTTTCGGAATCAAAATCTAATTAATATTTGTAATTAAACTCGCAATTGATATTATAAATAACCCTCTTGATTTTTCAAACAATTCTATTAAATGTTCGTGTGTTGCTATTGCGACCACCACACGTCGTCCAGCCTGTTTCCGCTGATTCCCCCTATTACCCAAAGCGAGTTGTTATATGCGAGTCCTGTATGATGATCCCTTGCGTTAAAACCAGCGGCAGCGGTCATTTGTGTCCATTTTATGCCGTCGCTTGAACGCCAAACGTCGGAAAGGTAATTTGTTCCATCATATCCTGCTATCACCCAGATCGAGTTATTATAAACAAATGCCGTGCTGTAAGCCCTGGCGCTAAACCCGGCTTTTGCTGTCTGTTGCGCCCATGATATCCCGTTGCTTGAGTTCCAGACGTCTCCATAATAATTCGTGCTGTCAAATCCGGCAATAATCCAGATTTCATTGTTAAAGGACACACACATATGTCCGTATCTTGGTTCAAAACCTGCTGTTTCTGTCTTCATGTTCCATACCACTCCGCTGTTTGAATTCCATACATCACCATAGCTGTTAGTCCCGTCAAATCCGCCTATGATCCACATATTGCTGCCGTCAGATGTGCCTGCATGCATGAACCTGCCAGTAAAACCTGCTGTTCCAGTAATCTGGTTCCATGTTATTCCATCATTTGAGTCCCATACATCGCTCATTGGTCCGTTTGCTCCGTTAAAGCCGCCAATAACCCACATATAGTTATTGAACACAAGGCTTGAAAAATCATATCTTGTTGGGAATCCCGCTTGATTGTTTACCTGAGACCAGGTGCTGCCATCGTTTGAATTCCAAACATCGTTTAATAATCCTCCTACATACTCCCCTCCAATGACCCATATTTTATTGTTATAAACTACACTGCCATGCCCTTCCCTTGCAGAAAAAAGGGCAGACATGGTGGCGTCTGTCCAGAAAACCCCGGGGTTTGATGCCTGTGGTGGCGAAGGTGTGGCAGCAGGTAAAGTTGGGTTTACTGTTTTTGCACATCCCTGCGTCATGAAAGCTGCGATGACAACTCCTAAAATTAACTTTATAATGTTTTTCATATTAATACCTCGCTGCTCGTTGTATTTAGTCTTTCAATCTATAATTTATTTATAATACGGCTCCACATGCACCAGCACGTTGCAATCGCCATAAATCACTTTGAATTTTTCTTCTATCTGCTTGGTCAGTTCATGTGCCTTTTGGACAGTCAGATTCTTGTCAACCTTTATATGCATATCAATAAAAATCGTGGACCCGCTTTGCCTCGTCCTTATTTTATGGTAATCCTTTATTTCCTTAAGTTTATCGAGTTCCTTTTTTATCTTGCGCATTTCATCCTCATTAAGCCCCCGATCCAGTATCTGGTTCATCAGCTTAACAGCAAGAGTTATTGTTATTATTATCACCCATGCGCCGAGTGCTATTGCTGCCGCAGGGTCAAGCCACCATATTTTAGTGAACTTCAGCGCCGTAAGCGCCGCAGCTACTCCCAGCGAGACTATTACATCTGCCCTGTGGTTTTGCCCGTCCACTTCTATGCCCACGGACCGCAGTTTTTTGCCTCTTCCTATAAGGTAAATCGAAATTACCCAGTTTAACAATCCCGAAAAAATCATTATCCCTATACCGATTGCAAGGTGCCTGGGTTGTGTCCTTTCGATTAATTTTTTTACGCCTTCATAAATAATCCCTGCCCCGATTAAAAACAGCATTACGTTTTCAATAGTTCCTGTCAGCACCTCGATTTTACCATGCCCATACTGATGATCCTCATCAGGCGGCTGCAGCGCAGTTTTTACGCCGAAATACGCTATTACCGAAGCTATAACGTCCACTATTGAATGGAGTGCTTCCGCGATTATGCTCACAAGTCCTGTAATTATCCCTATCACAAGCTTCATAGCAAAAAGGAACAGGTTTGATATTATGGAAAATATCATTGCCCTGCTTTTTTCTTTTTGAAGCCTTTCTACTGACGCTCTGATTTCCTGCATTTTACCTTTTTTCAACCTTTATGGTAACATTATTGTTTTTGCCTTTTACCACCGTTAATGCCGTGGCATTGTTTTTAATATTGGAGGCGTCGACGGTGAGTGTATATGCGCCCAATACCAGCTTGTCAAAAATAAAGTGCCCGTTGTTATCCGCCGTAACGCTTATAACTACGTTTGTCTTCAGATTTATGGCTTTAACCACTGCATTTTTGTAATGGTCGTTTCCTAAAAAAACATCCCCTTCAATCTTCGATGAATCAAGCACTTTCACGGGTTTTGGTTTTGCAGTTTTCTTCTTTTTCGCCGGCGTTGCAGTAGCGGTAACCGTGGGTGTAGCCGCGATTGTCGGAGCCGCTGTTGCGGTCTGGATTATGGCAGTTGCTGTCGCCGTAATAACAGGCGTATGCTCCTCCTGCTGCGGTACAAATGTCGGCATTACAACAGGTGCTTTCTGCGAACTTCCTAATTCCAGGTTAAACGGCCATCCCTGCACGTCAATATTATATATTTCCTTGTTGAGGCTCGGGTCTATAACTGAAACCTTACCCTTCTCCTCGTCTGCTATGTACCCGCATGTAAAAATTTTCTCTCCTGCCGGTACCTTTCCATAAACGCAGTCATACATAACATAATCAATTGGTATGCTTGCTGTTTTAGAAAGGCTTTCTTCATCGTATACATCAATAGCGTCCATAACCGTAATATAAATATTATCCTTGTATACGACTATTCCTCTTGGCGTCTTTGACGTTTTTATTGTTGTTTTTAAAACACCTGTCCTTGCGTTTATTACCGAAAGTGAATCGTCCCCCGAGTTTGTCACGTAAAGAAGGTCTCCTTTTATTGCCATGCCCCATGGCCTGTCGCCTACCGGTATAGTATCCAATACCTTCTTGTTTACAAGCGATACTATTGCAACTGATGCCTTGTCCCAGAGGGCCACGAATGCCTTTCCATTTTCTTCAGACAGCGCTATTGACCTTGGGCTGCCGCCAACGTCAAGCGGGTCCCCGTCTATTTTAAAATCCGGCAGTGTTATAAAAGAAATGTTATTCGACTTGCTGTTGCTTACTATCAGCATGCTGTTATCGCTTTTTATGGCAAGCTGCACAGGTGAGTAGCCTACGTTCACAAAATCTTTCGATACTGAGAAATCCGACATTTTGATCCTGTAGACGGCATTGTTATCCGAACTTGCAAAATAAAGATATTTGCCGTCCGGAGAAATTTTCATACCCTTAATATTTGCGTTTCCTGTAATTTCGGTCACAATAGAGTTGCTCGCAGTATCCATGACTGAAATTTTGTCAAACTGGTTGTGCGAAATGAAAAGATATGGTGCGGAAAAAACAAAAGCCGGGAATAATAAAATAAAAACAACCATTAGTTTTCTCACGATCTTCCTCCTTATTGGTGTTTGTTTATGCATATTATATACCGAATTTCATTTACAATCACTTGCTTTTTGTTTTTTTCTTTTTTCTCCCTTTAAGCAGCGAAGCGGCCTTTTTCGTGGTCCTTCTTATCCTGTAACTCATGTATTTTAAAAGTACATCCACCAGTTTAAAGCCTGTCTTGGCGTATTCTGTTTTTAATTTTTTAAAATTAACCGTTGATATCATTAAAAGGTCTGTATCCGCGTCTGCTATAACTGTAGCGGACCTCGGCGAACCGTCGATCAGCGCCATTTCCCCGAAAAATTCTCCGGCGCTGGTGAGCGCTATGAACTTTCTTCTGTTTTTGGTTTCTTTGAATATCTTTACTACACCATTTTTTATAATATACATAGCATCGCCAGGGTCGCCTTCCATGAATATTGTCTCTTTTGCAGCGTACTTCTTGTCCTGGCATATCTTTGACAATGTATCTATGTCTTCTGCGTCAAACTCCCTGTATATTGGGTATTCAAGCAAAAAGCTCGCGTCTGTCATGTCTTCACCTCAAGTTTATTTTAGAATTCATGTTTCCCAGCTTCAAATCAGAATTCCAAAATTATAAATTTTCAGCAATTTCCCCGAAATTTTCTTCTGTATATATTTTTATTCCTTCCCTGATAAGCATCGCCGCTAGCACACCGTTGCCGTCCCTTAATTTTTTTGAAAAAGTCCCGTCATAAATCTTGCCGTATCCGCACGTGCCGCTTTTTGTCTTCAGTATAACGGCCGTGACCCCCATCCTTTGCACTGCTTTTACAAATATATTTGCGCCAAATATTATTTTTTCCGTCACGTCATTTCCATCTAGGTCTTTTACTGTTGCCTTGCCGGCAAGCACGTCCTCGCCCGTGCCGCCCACAATCTCCGAAGGCTGTCTGGGCACAAGCAAACCGCCCATTGTCTCAGGGCACAAAGGTATTGCTTTCTTGCTTCCGACAAGCTTTTGTACGGCCTCAACCATTTTGCTTTTACCGTTATACCTTGTATTCACTCCTGCAAGGCATGCGCTGACTATTATTATAGTATTTCCCATTTTCCTTCCTTATGGCATTTGTCATTTCACATCTCACGTCGCGCATAGCACGCACCACGTCTCACTTATTCTTTATATTTGTTTGTAATCGGCACCCTTCTGTCCCTGCCGAAAGCCTTTGGTGTTATTTTCACTCCCGGCGCCGACTGCCGTCTCTTATACTCGTTTGTATCGATCATGCTTATTACTTTTTTCAAAATAGCCTCGTCGTACTTCCCTTTCAGTTCACTGTATGTCTTGTCCTTTTCGATGTAATCTTCTATTATCCTGTCCAGTAGTTCGTATTCAGGCAGGGTGTCCTGGTCTTTCTGGTTTTCCTTAAGCTCCGCAGTCGGCGCCTTTGTCAGTATATTTTCCGGAATCAGGTCATAGCCTGCGTTTTTATTCCTCCAGCGCGCAAGCCTGTAAACCAGGGTTTTTGGCACGTCCTTTATCACCGCAAACCCGCCTGCCATGTCGCCGTAAAGAGTCGCATATCCTGTGCTCATCTCGCTCTTATTTCCTGTTGTCAGCACCAGCCACCTGAATTTGTTTGAAAACGCCATTATTATATTTCCTCTTATGCGGGCCTGAAGGTTCTCCTCTGTGATGTCGGGCGTCCTGCCCTCAAAAAACGGCTTAAGGATTTTCAGGTAAACATCAAATATCTCCTGTATACTTATCTCTTTTAACTTGATCTTCAGGTTATCGCTGAGTTTTTTTGCGTCTTCAAAGGATTCCTTTGATGAAAACCTCGAAGGCATGAATATTACGCTCAGGTTTTCTGCTCCCAGGGCATCTGCTGCCACGCAGGATACCAGGGCCGAGTCCACGCCTCCGCTTAGCGCGACAAGGACCTTTTTAAAACCGTTTTTTTGCACATAATCCTTTACCCCGAGTATAAGCGCGTTGTATATTTCCTCTGCTTCCCCCATAGGAAAAAATTTTACAGGCACTGCTTTTTCTGGCTTTTCTTTGATTTTATAGCTTATTTCTTTTATGCCTGTCCCGCCTTTTTTTTCGTTTTTTACCGGCCTGTCAAGCAGAACCATATCTTCGTAAAACTGTTTGCCCTGTACTATTATCTTACCGTCCCTGTCCATGACAAGGCTGTGCCCGTCAAAAACAAGCTCGTCCTGTCCGCCAATAAGGTTTACGTATATTATTTCCGTTTTGTATGATTTTGCCCTGATTTTAAGTATATCCCTTCTTTCCTTCCACCTTCCCGCGTGGTATGGCGAGGCGTTCAGGTTGATGAGAAAGTCTATCTTTCCGGACATTTTCATGAGGATTTTGTCCTGCACCCAGATATCCTCGCATATTGAAACGCCGAAATTGATCCCTTCTGTCCTGAAAATCCTGCAGCTGCCGCCTATTGTAAAATATCTTTTTTCGTCAAATACCCCGTAGTTTGGCAGGTTAATTTTGTCGTATACTCCAGCTATTTTTCCATTGCATATTACGGCAGCCGAATTGTATATTTTATTTTTTTCTTTCCTAACAAATCCTGCTATCGCGATGATATCGCCTGTGTTTTTTGCTATCCGGGATACAGCCTCCATATTGCTGTCCACAAATTTCTTTTTAAGTAAAAGGTCTTCAGGCGGGTATCCTGTCGTGGCTAGTTCTGGAAATACTATTATATCGTTACCCTTTTTTTCGGCTTCCTTTATACCCGCTATTATTTTTTGTGTATTGCCCTTAATGTCCCCAACGGTGGTGTTTATCTGGGCAAGGCAAAATCTTAATGTCTTCATTTTATTTCTTCTCGTTTATCAGTCTTCTTACTTCTCTCTTTATTACTTTTCCCGTACCTGTCTTCGGCAGTTCCGGCCAGAACTCAAACCTGTGCGGCACCTTGAAATTCGCCAGGTGCGGCTTGCAGAACTTTTTAAGGTCTGCCTCCGTTGCAGTCATTCCGTCCCTAAGCTTCACCACGCACACCGGCACTTCCCCGTGTACATCGTCTTTTTTCCCCACTACGGCCACGTCTTCGATGGCCGGATGCCTGTATAAAATATCCTCGACTTCCCTGGGATACAGGTTCATGCCGTTTACAAGTATCAGGTCTTTTTTCCTGTCTAGTATATAAAGGTACCCCTGCTCATCAAGCTTTCCGATGTCGCCGGTCAAAAGCCACCCGTCCTTCATGACTTCTCTGGTCTCTTCCGGCCTGTCGTAATAGCCTTTCATCACATTCGGCCCGCTTACTGCTATCTCACCTTCCTCGCCGGCTTTCAGGTCTTTGCCGTCCTCGTCAACTATTTTTATTTTTACCCCTGGTATTGCCGGGCCAACCGAGCCTATTTTTCTTACGCCTTCAAGAGGGTTTACTGAAACTACAGGCGATGCTTCAGAAAGGCCGTAACCTTCGAGAAGGGGTATCCCAAATTTCTCCTCGAAACTTTTTAAAACTTCCGAAGACAAAGGCGCTGCTCCGGACACGCATACCCTTATCGGGTTAAACCAGAGCAGTAATTTCGGGATTTTTTTGCCTGACAGCACGTTGTAGACCGGAGGTATGGCAACAAATACCGTTATTCTCTTAAACATGATCGCGCCTATTATTTTACCGAAAGGTTTTATCGACTTAAGTATTACTGTTGTACATAATTGATAAAGTGGAATTATAATGCATACTGTAAAAGTAAAAGCATGGAACATCGGCAAAAACAGTATAAACTTGTCCTTTTCAACGACTTCTATTCTCGTTATCGATGAATCAGCGTTGGACAATAGGTTCCTGTGTGTGAGCATGGCACCTTTTGGGTGCCCCGTGGTACCGGAAGTGTATATGATTACAGCAACCTCATTTTCGTCCATTTCTGCAGGCGGCTCGACTGTTCCTGCTCCGGATTCCAGTATGTCTCGGTATCGTTTATATTTCATCCCGTCGATATTATCCGTCAATATTATATGCTCTAGCTGGGGGACTGCATTTATTTTCAGCTCTTTTATTACATCGAAACAGTCAGAGGAACTTATAAATATTTTCACCTTGGCATCATTCAATATATATACCACTTCTTCGAGGCTTAAAAAATTATTCAGGGGCACTATTATTGCGCCTGCTCTCACTGCCGCAAAGTAGCATACGACAAATTCAATGCTGTTGCATAAAAGCATGGCTATTTTGTCGCCTTTTTTTATGCCAAGCCTGGTAAACCCAGAGCTCAGGCGCTCCATATCCTCTTTAAACTTTTTAAAAGTCACTTTTTCTTTTTCAAGGATTAAAAACGGTTTGTTCGGCTTCTTCTCGCTTGCCCTGTTTACAGCGTCAATAAGCGTCATAAACATTCTCCATTTGGAAGTTGTACTTGTATTGTTTGTTTATTAATTAAACTTTCTATTTTCTGTCATTGCCATTGTGGTTTACTAAAAATTCAGAGTGCATGATTAACATTGATTTTACAGCAAATATCAGGCGCTCCAATACCGGAATTAACCGCCGCGGCAATTGACAACTGCTATTCAAATTCATTTTGATTTGGTAAGTATAATATTATTAAATAAAACGCCCTTATTGTCAATGAATTCCACGTACAGTAAGTGACTCAAGCGCCTGTTTTGGCTCATCCCATTCCGGCGCATCGTGCGCAGACATTTTCAGGTACAAAATAGTATTTTTCATGTCCCCGGTATGATAATAATTTTCAGCGATCCCTATGGTCCATTCGCTTGTGAGAAACATAGGCTTTTCCATGTTAAAAAATATTTCTGCTATCTCCCTGTTTTTGTTAAAAAGGCCCAAAGCCCTTATCTCCGTATTACGGAAAAATGTATTTTTTAATATTATCAGTTGGTTTTTATCGGTTTGTTCACAGTACTCGTCGCATTTATTCACCACACCGTCATAATCAAGCGCCCACCACTTAAGGTTGACTTCATTGATTTCGTTTGACATCCCGATAAAAAACTTTTTTAATTCGGCGTCTTTGCTTAAATCCAGGTCATACAACACGGTTGGTAGCTGTTTTTTGCTGTCGCAGTCATAAAAATATTTCATTTTAATGTCAGGAAATATTTCCCGGATGTGGTTCCTGAGCAGCGACGAAGATACAAAAAGTATTCTGTTTATTTTCTCCTCAGGAAGCTTTTTATAAACTATCCTGTTGCGCATGAAGGCCGAGTACTCCCCTATAAAACTATTCAGTGGTATGTTGGTGTACATAAACACATAATCGTCGCTCTGGTAATTTTTATTTATATATTCTGCAATCCTTATGTCAAGCCTGTCGGTCCTGAGTTGGTTGTCCCAGTCAAGGAACATATAAAAAACCGCATTCACAAAAAATAAAACCGAAATTGTCACAAGCAGTATTGAATACCTCCATTTGAGTAGAGTATCCATGAATAACCCTGATACAATTATCAAAAACAAGAGCAGCAATATATGCCTTGGAGGGTTTCCCCTGCTTATAAATAAAGTAAAAAGCGAGATACAGAAACCGACAAAGAACACTCTGTATACCCTGTCCTTGAACTTAATGACGCACAATATTATCCCCCCCAGGAGCATTATAAGTTCGGCAAAAGAAAGCAGGGCCAGCTTGTCCGTGTACCACGGTGAGTCGCTCATAGGAAGCATGAAAAACGCAGGCAGATTTATTATATTTGATATTATATTGGCTATTATGTTCTGGTTATTGTTAAGGTTTGTCCTGCTTATAGACCACGTAATTATGCTTTTGTTTACAAGATATGCTGTCACAGCAATTATTATTGAAACCGCAATACATACGGCCGCTATCTTTATTTTTTTACTGCCAAGCTCTTTCCTGTATTCATAAAGCAGATATATGGCAAACGGCACCATCAGCACCCATGAAGTGTAGGTAAAAAAACCTGCGAAAAATATTAACCATGCCGATAAAAATAATTTTAAATCATTTTTCTTTATATACTGGTAAAACAACAATAAAAATGAAACCGTAAAAAATGGGATAAACGTGTTTGCTATCAACGCCCGCGACATAAAAAGCGTCCACGACGATATACTGTACAAAAAGCACAGGATTATACCGAATTTTGAATCTTTTAGTATCCTTCCAAAATAGTACAACTCTACGGCTGTTATGACAGCAAGTAAAAAAGGTATTATCCTGAAAAAATCAATATTATTTCTTACAACTAGCATAAATGATGAGTAAATAATCTCGGGAACAAGCGGCAGAGCAGCTCCCTGCCTGTTTACATATGAAAAAAAATTTCTCCCGCCTATTATTTTCGAATATACATCTACAAGGTCGGTAAGCTCATCTCCAAAATAATCGTTTGGGTAGCTGAATATCCTGTATAAACGGGAAGCAAGCATAATAACAGAAAGTACAGCCATAAAAATATAAATTGTATTCTCATCCCCGGGGGTGATATCATGCTCAGTGCTCCGCGTTTTAAAATAAAGTATGCCAATAAATGATGTGATAACAAGCGTCATAAAAATATTGTGTTGCATGTAGAAAAATGTTCCTGTCAATAGTAATACTGCAAAAATTAACGCAACAAACGCATTTTTTTCTTTCATTTATAACTCCTGATTTCCTCTCACGACGCAAACATGAGCAAAATCATTTGTTTTTCATCATGGACTTTATGGCTGTGCCGATTCTCTTAATACCCTCTTCTATCATATCAGGCTCTGCATTGGAGTAGTTAAGGCGCAGTGTGCTTACGCCTTTTACTCCGTCATAAAACGGCTCTCCCGGAACAAAGGCCACCTTCTTTTTCAAAGCCAGTTCGAGCAGGTCCATAGCCTTTAACTTTCGGGGTAAAGTCACCCATATAAACATGCCTCCCTCCGGCTTTGTGTATCCTGTTCCTTTTGGAAAATATTTTTCTATGCTTTTTCGCATTGCACTGGCATGAACGCCGTAAACCTTCTTTAGTTTTTCTATATGTTCATCTATGTTGTTATTCTTCAGGTACTGGTAGACTATGCGCTGCGCAAAATAATTGGTATGCAGGTCGGCTGCCTGCTTCATTGTCACAAGATTTTCCATTATGGGTTTCGGCGCGAATACCCATCCCAGCCTCAGCCCGGGAGCAACTATTTTTGAAAATGACCCGAACATGACGCCGTTGTCCCCCGCGAATTTTTTTACGGCAGGCAGGTCGTTTCCTTCGAATCTAAGCTCCCCGTACGGGTCGTCCTCGACAAAAAGGACATTATATTTTTTGCACAGGCCGGCGGCAGCTATCCTGTTTTCCGTGTCATATGAAATACCCGACGGGTTCTGGAAATTCGGCACAGCATAAAAAAGTCCAGGCCTATATTTCTTAAAGGCCCTCTCCAGCTCTGTTATATCGATTCCATTTGGTCCCAGCGGCACCGCATGGAACACAGGCTCAAAGACAGACATGGCCTGTATAGCCCCAAGATAACCAGGCTTTTCTATGACAACATGGTCCCCCCTGTCTATGAATACTTTTGAAAGCAGGTCAAGAGCCTGCTGCGAACCATGGGTAATAAGTATGTCATCAGGCCCTGCTTTTATATGCTTTTTCGATACATACCTGTCAGCTATCCATTTGCGCAGGTGATAATAACCCTCTGTTGTGCTGTATTGCATGGAGCGTGTACCGTCCTGCTCCAACACCTCATTACACGCGGTTTCCAGTCCCTTAACCGGTATCATTTTGATATTGGGCAGACCGCCGGCAAAGGATATGATCCTGTTGTCGGTCGTTACTTTTAGTATTTCCCTGATAAATGATCTTGGAACTTTTTTCATTCTGGAAGCGAATTTATATTTCATATGCTTATACCTGCCTCATATTTTATTAGTATTTAATAATTATACAACATACACCATGCCCGTCAATAGTGTCTAAACTAGATTCCGAAATACTGCAGGTCTTCTGCGACTGGTTTTTTAGACTTAATTATTTTCTGTACTTCGTCAGGCAGGAGATTTATGAATTTTAACCCAGTCAGGTCTTCTATTTCGTCTATCGTGGTTATGTATCCCGAAAGGCTTTTGTTTTGCGCCTTGTTTTCGAACAAAAAAGCTATTGCCTTTATCTGCATGTCGCTGCTCTGGTAAACTATTATTTTGTAAAAATGCGTCGGCACATACACTTTGTTCCAGCCTATTTTGTCTATTTTATATGGTTTTCCCTTGCTGTCTTTGTCCTTGAATATTGGCCCTGCTATTATCCATGCAGTGCCGTTTTTCTTGACAAAATTTCTTATAATATCCTCGAGTTGTTTCCATTTCCCTCTTTTAAGCTCCGGCTTCATAGGGCATACATTTGACAAATAGCAGCTTTCCTTCATGGCCTTTTTATTCCTCTGCATGTCCTGCACAGGCGCCATGTTTGCCCTGTCATAAGGCGTATTTTCATAGTCTTTTGGCTCTGCTTTATCCCCGTATTTGATATCAGGGTCTGACATGTAATCCCGCTTTAAAGGCAGGGATTTTTTTAAATCCTGGTCCGTCAGGCAGTATGAGACCCACACCGGGATTTTTTTTGTGTTGTTATGCATGGCTACATAACCTGTGCGTACAAGAAGAGTCCCGTTTTTACCCGGGTAACCAAAATGAACATGCGGATTCTTGTTAAGTTGTTCAGAAAAAATATTACAGACGGTGAGCAAGGCAATCATTAAAATAATAAATCTTTTCATTTTCCCTCCTGCTTACTTCCTTCTGCAGACAAATTCACCTTTCCCTATTGGGACCGTCAGGCAGTCAAACCTTCCGTCTGTTACTGCCTTATCCATCATCGGCTTTATTGTATTATAGTGGTTTGTCGCATTGTCTGCAACAAGTATCCCATTTTTCACGATTTTCGGCGCTGCTACGTCAAAAACTTTCTCGTATATTTCTTTTTCAGCGTCAAGAAAACAAAACGCTATATTGTTTAAATCTTTGCCTTTTTCAAGGAAATCCCCTTCAATAAGTTCCACGCAGTCTGATATTTTAGCTTCTTCAATCGTTTCCCTTGCTAATCTTGCCTTTTCCGGAAGAATTTCAAAAGTAATTATCTTTGTTTTCTTTTCCCTCGCAGCCAGCGCAAGCCACATAGTTGAATAGCCCGCGCTTGTCCCGATTTCAACAAATATCCCGTCAGGCGCATTGACTGCAGTCAATGCCAGAAATTTACCGGTTTCCGGCGGTATCTGCCTCAGCCTTTGCATTCTTGGCGTGCCGTCTATGCGATCTTTTCTGTCAATGTCTTCAAGGTACTTCATCCTTGCTTTAATCTCAAACGTTATCTCGTCAAACATTTTTATCCTGTTTATTTAGTAAATTTTAGCCGTTCACCAAAGCTTCTGAGCTTTCAACCATCCAATCATCTAATTCATCTTACGTAGTTGACTGTGCCTTCTCTTCTTGGCTGCGGCTGCGGGTTCTCGGCTTTATAACCAAGCGCAAAAGTATATATCGGCTTATAGCCGTCAGGAATATTGAGCATCTTTATCAGCTCCTTGCCCTGGTCTCCCTCAAAAAGAGGCATGTTCATCTGTTCCCACCCCGCTCCAAGCCCGAGTGACTCTGCTGCGATAAGCATATTTTCCACTGCAGCTGCGCAGTCCACCGGTGCATACTGCATGTTATCCTCTGCCGACACTACTATGCCTGTTGGCGCACCGTAAAATATCCTGAAGCCCGGCTTCGCGCCAGGCCCTTTGCCGCTTTTCTTTGCCAGCGCAATAAACATATCAGTCATCTTATCCAGTATTTTTTTGTCCTGTATCACTGTTATGTGCCAGTCCTGCTTGTTCATGCCGCTCGGCGCGTATAAACCAGCTTCGATTATTGCCTGCAAATCAGCCTCCTTAATCTGCTCGTCTTTAAATACCCTGATGCTCCTCCTGCTCTTAATCACTTTCAATATCTCATTTGTAGATACCGTCTTGCTGTCTTTGTCATCTCCTGCAAAAATCATTGCCGAAAACAGCAGAACCAGCAACAACACAATAATCTTTTTCATTTGATTTCTCCTTATATTTTAATATCTGCTATCTAATATCATCTATTTAATATTTTCTTTTATTTCCATATACATCACTTCTATCAGCGACGGGAAAGGCGGCCTGCCCGGCGGCGTCGGCATTGCCTGGACATTAAATTCTGTTTTTACCTCTTCCACGCTTTTCCCTGCCTTTATCATTTCTTTTATTTTCTTCTGCCTGGATTCTATCGAAGCCGCTAGATTCTTTATATCATCTTTTGATACAAACTCGCAGTGCCCGAAAATAAAAGTATCTGCGCCGAGCTTTAATATTTCTTTCATGTTTTTAACAAGCCCAAAAGACGACCCGTTCTTCTGCCTGTGCACCAGCGGGTCCCGGCCTATAAAAACAAGGTCGCCTCCGAACACTATTTTTTCAGCAGGAAAATATACCACAACATCGCCGCTTGTATGCCCCGGGCCGAAATGCAATAGCCTGATTTTTTCGCCGTCGATATTAAGTTCGAGTTTCTTGTCGAATGTTTTTGTCGGGATATATTCCTGCAACTCTTTCATTTCCGGCGCGCTGAAAGCCTTTTCCATGTCTGATTTTGTGTTGGGATGCGAGATTATCTCCATGCCTTTCGGAAAAGCGCTAAGGCCGTTTACATGGTCAAGATCCCCGTGGGTGATTATCATGCGTATTATTGGAAGCTGCGTAAGCTTTTTTATTTCCTCGACGACTTTCACTCCGAATTCAGGCGTCATCTTCGCGTCGATTACCGTGACTGATTTCTTGCCTATATGAAACCCTGCATTTGCTCCGAGCCCGCCCTTAACCAGGTAAATGTTGCCTTTCACGTTTTTCATTTCTATCGGCTGCGGCTGCGGCATCTGCCATTTTTGTTGTTCTGCCATGTTATAACCTCCAAGCAAGAGTTTACTTTGTCAAACCGTCAACAGGTGCAGGCAAAGTATTACTCTTGCTTGCACCCGCTCTAGTCCCGAGTTTGCGAGAGTTAAATAGTCTGGTAGACTATTTAACGGGTAGCTTTTTAAAAATTTTATTGTTTTATATTTTACCACAAAATTCCCGGCAAATTACCTGAAATTATTCAGCTTTGTAAATAAAAAAACGCCTTTAATCAGGCGTCTTTTTATTTAAATTATTCTTCTTTGTTCCTTATTTTTGCTCAGGTTTCCCTGCTTTTTCCTCGCCAGGGGCGCCTGGTTTTTCTTTTTCCTCGCCCGGTTTCATCATCCATGGCTTATGTTCGCCCTGATTGCAGCCCTGCATCATCTGTTGTTTGTTCCAGCCGTCCTGCCATTTTCCCATCATCATGCCGCCATGGCCGAAATGTCTGTGCCCCATTGCTATACCCGCAACAAGGACCAGTCCTGCCATAACAAACAGTATGATTGCCAGCACTTTACCGAAAGATGAAATTCCTCCCGGAGTGTTTGCCTGTGATGAGCTCCATAAAGCAAGGTAGCCGAAAAAAACAATGATAACAGCAGCTGCTATTGGACATATAATCATGCACATTCTTAATCACCTCCTCTGTTTTTTATACTGAAAGATTAGACGCTGGCAGTGCAATTTGAGTTCCGTCATTATTTTAATTTTTGATTCCGTAAAAACCGTCTACTGTTTATATTTATTGCACCCTTGCCGGCAATTTTACTTTTTTTATCCAGTGCTCAAAAGTCATGGGCCTTATGCCGTACTTTTTTGTCAGGCCGGGTATATCTACATCGTAACCTGTCTTGTCTATCCAATCTATCATTTTCGCGAAATCAGGCATTGCCTTGCGCATGTCCTAAATAGGTACAGGAACCGCCTTTATCTGCTTTCCAATCGCATTAGAAAGTATCTGTGCCATTTCCTCTACCGTTAATTCGTCCCCGGCAATATCGATTTCCTCCTTGTTCATCCTGTCCGGCTGTTCAAAAGCCATGGCCGCAAACCTGCCTATGTCCTCTACAGCTATCATCTGCTGTTTCGCCTCCGGTCTCAGACCCATCATCAGTGTCCCTTTTTCAATAGCCGGCCAGGTCCTCGGGCTCAGTATATTTTCCATAAATGATACCGGCCGGACTATGGTGTATAAAGGAAACCCCACTCTCCTTACTTTCTCCTCAATGTGCCATTTGCTTTCAAAATGAGGTATGCCCGTATTTTTATTTGCCGACGCAACCGAGCTGTAAACAAAACATTCAACACCGGCCTTTTTCGCGGCCTCGGCAAACTTGACTCCCTGCTCTTCCTCCCATTTCACGCCTGCTTCCGCCATTGTAAACACGGAAAATGCTCCCCATACACCCTCAATCGCTTTTTCAATCGCGGCAGTGTCTCCGATGTCTGCCTGCACGACTTGAGCCCCGAGTTTTGATAGATTTTTCGCTGCCTCCGAATCAGGCTTGCGCGTGACTGCTTTTACCCTGAATTTTCTTTTGAGCAGCTGCCTGGCGACCGCGCCTCCCTGGTTTCCTGTCGCGCCCAGTACAAGAACTGTTTTGTCATTTTCTTCTGCCATATTTCACCTCCTGATAATATTTTTATCGTTAAAAAATATATATCATTTTCATTTGTTTCAGAATGGAATTTTTCTTATTTTTTTTGACTTATATCCAGCCCCGGTTTGCCGTAAAAAACCGGCTTATACTCTTTGCTTTTTTATGTTATATTATTGGGACAAGTGAGGTCATTCTATGATTGAAATTAAAGACTTGCATGTAGAGGTTTATGGCAAAGAAATCCTGAAAGGCATAAATATTTCCATACCTGACGGCGAAACCCACATACTTTTCGGGCCAAACGGCTCCGGCAAAACCTCCCTGCTCATGACCATAATGGGCTACCCGCAGTATAAAATCACAAAAGGCTCGATTATATTTAATTCAGTCGAACTAAATTCTCTGCCAATAGACGCGAGGTCCAAGTCCGGCATAGGCCTGTTTTTCCAGCGGCCCCCGGCAATAAAGGGCATAAAACTTTCACAGATGATTGAAATCATAAAAGCAGGCAGCGGCATCAAGATAGATTCAGCGGTCGCGGCAAAGGCCCTGAACCTGGGACCGCTCATGGACCGCGACATTAACTCAGGTTTTTCCGGCGGTGAAATAAAACGCTCCGAGATGTTCCAGCTTTTCGCGCAGAAGCCAATGTTCTTGATGCTTGACGAGCCCGAATCAGGTGTGGACGTGGAAAACATGAAACTCCTAGGCGGCAAAATAAAGCAGCTGCTTGAACGGGACCTTGAAAAAAAGCAGCGTTCCAAAAGCGCTCTCATAATCACGCATACCGGTTTTATAATGGATTACGTTGACGCTGATGCCGGTTACACTATGCTTGAAGGCAGCATTAAATGCAGGCATGACGCTAGGAAATTATTCGAAGACATACAGAAATACGGTTTCAGGGAGTGTGGTGTATGCAAAGACACAGCATAGAAGTAGACGAAAAAGATACGGCAAAGATAGAAAGGGCAGGCATAAACCTGGACGAGCAGGGCCGGGCAGGCTCTTTTGTCATGTCAAATAATAAGGTCACCCATGTTTCCATGAAGCAGGAAGGCGTGGAAATGATGCCCATCCAGGACGCCATGAAAAAATACCCGGAGTATGCGGATAAATTATGGACCATAGTAAATAAAGACAGGGATGAATTCACAAAAGACGCGTATGCCGACACCCAGTCCGGCTACTTTGTACGAGTAAAAGCAGGTGTGAAGGCTTTCATGCCTTTTCAGGCATGCTTTTTTGTGAAACAGGACAAGTTTAAGCAGAAGGTTCACAACTTTATAATACTCGAGGAAGCTTCCTCCCTCCATATAATAAACGGATGCGCTGCCGCATCCTATCTTGCCGAGGGTTCTCACATAGGCGTGACTGAAATGTTCGTGGGCAAAAACGCGCGGCTGATGTATACCATGATACACGACTGGGCAAAAAACGTGGAAGTCAGGCCAAGGTCAGCGATAAAAGTGGAAGAAGGCGGTACATATATATCTAACTACATCGCTTTAAGGGACACCAAAATCACGCAGATGTTCCCCACTGCAGAGCTTGCGGGCCGCGGAGCAGTGGCAAAGTTTAACACGCTTGTGCTCGCGCCCGAAGGTTCGGTTTACGACCTCGGGTCAAGGGTCCTTCTTAACGCAGAAGACACCAGGGCAGAAGTAATCAGCCGCTCCATCTCGGCGGGCGGGGACGTATTTGCCCGCGGGAAACTCGAAGGCAACTCGCCGAAAATATTCGCGCACCTTGAGTGTGACGGCCTCATGCTTAAAGACAAAGGAATTATTTCAGCAATCCCCGAGCTTTCGACAAAATATGCGGACGTAAATATGTCGCACGAGGCTGCGATAGGCAAAATAGACGAGGAGCAGATTTTATATTTGATGTCCCGCGGCATACCAAAATCAGAGGCAATATCAGCCATAGTGAGCGGTTTTATGGACGTGAAAATCTTCGGCCTGCCAGCTGCCCTGGAAGAAGAGATAAAAAAAACAATTAAAAACCTGGGGGCCGGCTCGCTTTAAACTATAATTCGTCTCACCACGACAAATTCAACTATTCCACTTTTATACATTCTTTTATTGGCTAGCCGAATAAATTGTTCAGTTTGTTTTCTATTGCGCCCACCACACATCGTTCAAGACCGTACTATTACTGTCCGATCCTCCTAAAACCCACATCGCATTATTGTATGTAACGCTGGCATGGGAATCCCTGGCGCTAAACGCTGCTCCCGGTGTTGCCTGTGTCCAGTTTATTCCGTCGCCTGAGAACCAGACATCGTCGTAATCATAATTAGTATCATATCCTCCTATAACCCACATTTCATTATTATATACAACACTTGTATGCCAGAATCTGGCATTGAATTGGGCGCTCGACGCCCCGGGTGCCCAGTTTACGCCGTCGCTTGAGTACCATGTATCATTTAGGGGATTCAAGTTATTATCCCACCCGGCTATGACCCACATTTCATTATTGAATACCACGCTTGTTTGAGAATCCCTTGGCGAGAAAGCAGCATTGCCTGTTGCCTCGCTCCAATCCGCGCCGTCACTTGAATACCATGTATCATTTGCGTCGTTACCTGTTGCTACGTCGTATCCGGCTATGACCCACATCTTGTTGTTAAATACTACGCTGGTTTGCGAATATCTTGCGTCAAAAAGCGCGGCTGTATTGGCGCATATCCACCCTGCGCCGTTGCTTGAATACCACACATCGTTGTATCCATAAGTATTATCACATCCTCCTATAACCCACATTTGGTTATTATAAGCCACGCATGAAAAATAGGCCCTTGCGTTAAAAGCTGCAGCCGATATTGCCTGAGTCCAGTTTGCGCCGTCGCTTGAGTGCCAGGTATCATTAAGAGGATTCGAGTTACTGTCCCACCCGGCTATGACCCACATTTCATTATTATATACAATACTTTGGTGTGAATACCTCGGGCTGAAAGAAGTCCCTAGCGTCGCCGTCCAAATGCCGCCCGATATCGGCGTTGCAGTCTGTGTAGAAGTTATTGTTCGAGTTGCAGTTATTGTGGAAGTTTGGGTAATTGTAAATGTCAGACTGGTTGTATATGTTGCAGTGTTTGTAGCCGAAATAGTAGCTGTTGGCGAAGAGGTGAATGTGCCGGAAACCGTATAAGACGGCGTTGCTGAAACAACAGGTGA